>ERZ1106932.212-NODE-212-length-21318-cov-711.427503_pt1 | contig 21318 bp, 23 predicted proteins | sample MGYA00403665_ERZ1106932 | MGnify/ENA primary metagenome ERZ1106932 (study PRJEB35170, sample SAMEA104062448) | human gut metagenome | biome: human gut; feature: human-associated habitat; material: faeces | place: Denmark | collected 2012-08-24 ... | reverse complement strand
ATTTGATTATAATTAGCGGAAGAATAGATAATTTCTTTAATCGAATTATCTTTGGTATTGGAATATTCTTCCATAGTCCCTTTTAATCCATCTTCTTTTAAAAGTTCTTTTAGTCTATCGACATCTTTTGTTTCAGAAGAAGTGGAGAAGGTAAATCCATTAACTTTACTCCAGGATAATTTTTCATAATCACCGGTTCCTGCACTTGCGGAAACAGCTTGTAATTCCTTTTTTAAACTCGTGCTTCTTCGGTTAATACAGATTTTTTAGCACTGCTAGTAACACCGAAATAAGTGACGATAGAAACAGAGGTTAAAATAGCAATTATAGCTATGACAATTACTAGTTCAACCAAAGTAAAAGCTTTCTTTAACTTACTAAATTTTTTGCTCATTTTAAGAATGATCCTCCAATTGTAAATAAAACAATAGCCACTATTAAATTAATAGCGGATGAAGCAGGATTGCAGCAACTTAAATGAGCTCAACAATTATTGCCACATTTATAATATTCATAAAAATAAATGTTGTCAATTAAAATTTTCACTTTATTTTTTACTAAAATGTATAGAAAAATTTATTTCTATAAATAAAGTTATTTATTTTAAAATAATACAAAAAAATAAATAATTATAAAAAATATATCAAAGATAAAATATAAAATAAAAAATATTTTAAAAATTAGTTTTTATAAAAGATAAAAAATACGAAAATAATCTTAAAATAAATTCTTTTGTTGAAACATGTCGAATAGAAAAGACCTATTTTTTTAATGTGCTACCATAAAGACCGAGGTGACAATATGGAAAACAAAATAAGAATCTCAACCTTTGATAATGGACTTATTATCAAGATATCTGGTGAGCTAGATTCTTATAAAACTTTAGCATATAAAACCAAGATCAGAAAAGAGATGGAAAGATATCAACCATTATATTTGATCTTTGATTTTAAAAATCTTCAATTTCTTGACAGTGCGGGAATTGGCCTTGTTCTCGGTCGGTATAACGAGGTCAAAAACTATGGTGGAGAAGTTGGAGTAATAGGCCTATCAAGCTATGCTGAAAAGATTGTGAAGATAAGCGGCTTATCTTCAGTAATCGGTATTTATAAGTCACTAGCTCAATTTAAAAAGGAGGTAGAAGTAAAAAATGGATAATAGTATGGAGATTAAATTTCGAGCAACGTTATTAAATGAAGGATTAGCGAGAATTGCTGTTGTGCAATTTATCAATTATTTGCATCCGACTATGGAGACCATCGGTGAAATAAAAACCATAATTTCCGAAGCGGTAAGCAATGCCATAATTCATGGATATAAGATGGATGATTCCAAGGATGTATTTTTAAGAGCGACTGTAGAAAAAGATGTTCTTGAAATTGTAGTAACAGATTTTGGAAAAGGAATAGAAGATTTGGAACTAGCTAGAAAGCCACATTATACAACAAGACCAGATTTAGAAAGAGCGGGAATGGGCTTAACAATTATCGATACGCTTTCTGATGAATTCATCTTGAGATCGGTGGTTAATATGGGTACTAAAGTTATAGTTAAAAAGAAAATTCATTGCACAAATCTCAAAGAGGAAGAAAGTGGAAGTTATATCAAGTAATGAATTATTTAAAAAAGCTCAACAAGGATCGGAAGAAGCTTTAAATATTCTTTATCAGCAAAATAAAAATTTAATCTATTCAATTTTAAAAAGATATAATTATCAGTCACAAGATCAAGAAGATTTAGTATCTTCAGGGAGCATTGGTTTAATCAAAGCAATTAAAAATTTTAATGTGGATTTAAATCTCTGTTTTTCAACTTATGCGGTTCCTTTAATTCTTGGAGAAATAAGAAAATATTTTCGTGAAAAAAATGGTTTAAAAGTCAGCAGAGGATTAAAAGAGAAAGGAGCAGAAGTACAGAAGTTCATCGAAAATTATCTCAGTAAAAATCAAGAAGAACCCAGTATTGAAACAATTGGAAAAAATTTGAATCTCAGCGATGAAGAAGTAATTATGGCTTTAGAAGCCGGTTATCAAGTAACTTCTCTTGATAAAACACATGGAGAAGACAATGATACTGATTTGAAAGATTTGATCGGCGAAGATAACCAAAAAGAAATAATTGATAAAATGGATGTTGAACTGGCATTATCTGTTTTAACCTCCAAAGAAAGATTATTTGTGGAATTAAGATATTATGAAAATCTAACTCAACAGGAAATAGCGGAACGTTTTTTTATCAATCAAGTTGCGATATCACGTATGGAAAAAAAGATTTTAGAAAAGATGAGAAAGAAATTACTTCAAAATTAGAATAAAGAAATAACTTTTCACCATAATGAAAATGAGGTGAAAAGATGAATTCAGAAGAGTTTTTAAAATTAGCAGAAAAACAAAAACCAAAAAAGCATGCATTTTTGCATTCAGTACTAGCTTTTTTGTGTGGAGGAATAATTGGAATATTAGGGCAATTAGAATATAATCTTTTGATTAAATACGGTCAATTGGATCAGAAGAGTTCTTTGACCCTTGTTTCCATAACTTTTATTTTTATCAGTGTATTTTTGACATTTTTGGGTGCCTATAAAAAATTAGGTCAAATTTTTGGTGCGGGGTTATTTATACCTATTACTGGCTTTGCTAATTCTATGGCTAGTGCTGCAATTGAATATAAAAGCGAAGGACCAATATTTGGTCTTGGTAGCAAGATGTTTTCGCTTGCAGGATCGGTTGTGGTCTATGGAATATTAGCGGCATTTTTCTATGCATTAATTTATTTTTTGTTGATGAAATTAGGAATAGTATATGCAGTCATATAGGTTTGAAAATGTTTATATAAAAAGTGTTTCTGCTGTTGCAGGTCCGAAAGAAAAAGATGGACCGTGTGGAAAATTATTCGATAAAACCTACACTTCTTTATATGCTGAAAAGAAAACGTTAGAAGAAGGTGAAAAGGTAATGCAAGAAGATGCGATAAATATCGCATTGATAAAAGCTGGCTTAGATATTAAAGGTCCAGAACTTTTAATTTCGGCTGATTTAAATAATCAGCTTGCTTGTTCATCTAAAGTGGCTAGTTCATATATATCATCATTTTTAGGAATTTATAGCGCTTGTGCTTCTTCAGCAGAAGGTGTTATTTTAGCTTCTTTACTTTTAGAAAGAAGCAATATAAAAAATGCACTGATATCTTCAACCTCATCTTTTGGTACGGCTGAAAGGCAATTTCGTTATCCACTTGAATATGGAATACCAAAAAAACAGACAACAACTTTAACAGTGACGGGCAGTGGTAGCATGGTCTTAGGAAAAAAGACAACTGATTTAAAGATAACAGAAGCAACATTAGGAAAAGTCTTCGATCCTGGCTGGAAAGATGTTAATGATATGGGTGGAGCGATGAGCTTTGCGGCCTATAAAACATTAAAATCTCATTTTGAAAATTTAGGAACAAAACCATCAGATTACGATTTGATCATCACTGGAGATCTTTCGATTATTGGAAGCAATATTCTTTTAGATTTATTTAAAGAAGAAGGGATTGAAATTAAAAACCATAATGATGCTGGCAAAATAATTTATCAAAGAGAGAAACAAAAAGCGTTTTGTGGCGGAAGTGGAATTGTATGTTTACCTTTAGTTGCCTATACAAAAATTTATGAAAAACTGAAGAAAAAAGAATATAGGAAAGTACTTTTAGCAGCAACAGGAGCATTATTTGACCCAGTATATGTCCAGCAAAAACAGAGTATACCAGCAATTTGCCATTGCTATACGATAGAAAGAGGGTAATATGGAATACTTATATTCAACGCTTGTTCTGGGAACAATATGTGTAATTGCTCAAATAATCTATGAAAATACCAAATGGACACCAGGTCATATAACATCATTGTTTGTTGTATTAGGAGCTTTACTTGAAACATTTTCTGTTTTTGATAAACTACTTGAAATTGCACCAGCAGGAGCATCGCTAGCTATCTTAAGTTTCGGACATCTTTTAACTCATTCTGCAGTTAATGGGGCAAAAGATGGAATAGTAGGAATATTAAAAGAATTATTAGTACCTGCTTCATCAAGTTTAGTGACAGTAATTGTCTTATCTTTTTTGGCTTCATTATTTAAAAAATCGCATCTATGAAAAATACTTTTTATGAGATCAGCAGTTCGTATTTAAAAATTGGTTTAAGAACTGAAGAAAACTTCGATGCAACTATGAAAAAGATAAAGAAGAATAGAAAAGAATATACGCTTTTCTATTTATCTACTTTGACAGATAATATGGAAATAATGGCAATAACACAAAGCATAGTTGAAAATCCAACATATAATATTCAAGAATTAATTCTAAATGGTGCGGTAAGCAAAACCCAAGATTTGAAAAATATGATGAAATTAGCGCTTAGTGGAGTAGCTATTTTACTTATCAAGGGAAAAGATTATGCCTTAGCTATTGAAAGTCGCAGTTATCATGGAAGAAGTTTAACAGAACCAGATTCAGAAAAAACAATACGCGGTTCTAAAGACGGCTTTAATGAAAGCATAAACGATAATATAAGTTTAATACGAAGAAGAATAAGAAGCAGTGATTTTAAAATTGAATTATATAGTATAGGTAAGAAATCAAAAACTGATGTAGCAATGGTTTATTTAAACAATGTAGCCGATGAAAAAATAATTAAAGAAATAAAAAATAAATTAAAAAGAATTGATGTTGAAAGTCTTGTTATGACCGATAGAGCATTAGAAGAGGAATTATTTGGACAAAAGTATAATCCTTTTCCATTAGTGAGATATACACAAAGACCAGACATAGCTTCAATTAATTTGCTCCGAGGAAAAATAATATTAATTGTCGATACATCACCGAGTGTTATCATTATTCCAATCTCACTTTTTGATCATTTAAAAAGTGTTGAAGAATACCGTCAGCCACCACTTGTAGGAAGTTTTATTAAATTTATACGAACATTAGCAATTTTAGTATCTATTTTTTTAATTCCGCTATGGTATGTCCTAGTGACAGAGAGCAATATTTCAAATTTTTTTATCATACAACCAACAAATTCGGAAAGTCTTATACCAATTTTTATGCAGATAATAATGGCAGAGTTTTTTGTTGAAACAATTGGGTTAGCAGTAATATATACCCCTAATGTTTTAACTTCAACTATTGGAATTGTTGCCGCAATTATTATGGGTTCAGTGAGCATAGATTTAAATTTGTTCTTGCCAGAAGTACTTTTGTATGTGGCGGTGTCTGCTATTAGCAGTTATTCAACACCAAGTTATGAACTTTCATTAGCCAATAGATTGGTAAAATATAGCCTTTTGATTTTATCAATTCTTTTTGGAAGTTCTGGATTATTGCTGGGAGTTTTGATACTATTTTGTTATTTAGCAAGAATACATGTTTTGGATAAATATTATTTAAGTCCAATTATACCTTTTAATGGAAAAGATTTTATAAAATTAATTTTTAGAAAAACAACAGAAGATAAAAAAATACTATAATTTAGAAAATAAAAAGCATAAAATATTCTTGGTAAAAGAATATGATTGAAGAAACAGAATTATATAATATAAAAAAACTTAAAGAATATATTGACACGAGCACGAATATTGTATTTTTTGGTGGCGCAGGATGTTCAACAGAATCGGGAATTCCGGATTTTCGATCAGCCAAAGGGATTTACACTAATAATAGAAGTGCTGAAGAAATAGTTTCGCATTCATATTTTTTTCAAAACCCAGAACGTTTTTATCGTTTTTATAAAGATAAAATGATGTTTTTAGATGCAAAACCAAATGCTTGCCATCAATATTTTGCAAAGTTGCAAGAAACGAAGAATGTGACAATAGTTACACAAAATATCGATGGATTACATCAATTAGCTGGAAGTCTTAAAGTATATGAATTACATGGATCAATTCATAGAAATTATTGCTTAAAATGTGGTAAATTTTTTGACGCAAACTATGTCTATGATTTTAAAGGAGTTCCATATTGTGATAAATGCGGTGGAATGATTAAACCAGATGTTGTTTTATATGAAGAACCACTAGATGAAGAAGTGATATATGGAGCAATTAAAGCGATAGAAAACTCCGATTTATTAATTGTTGGAGGAACAAGCTTAAATGTTTATCCTGCAGCTGGATTTATAAGATATTATCATGGAGTAAAATTAGTAAATATAAACTTAGATGATAATCACTTAACAAATTGTTTAAATATTAAAGCACCAATAGCTGAAGTTTTTAAAAAAATTACCGAAGATATAAAATAAAATATTTGATAATTAATATTAAATAATAAATTAAATTTTATAAGATAATAATCTTTTGCACATTTTATGAGCGAAAAAATCAGCTCTTTCACACATTTTATGAGCGAATATTAATAATTATTGACACTTTTTATTATGTTTTAAAAATATATATTATATTTGAAAAAAATAATTTAACTTATTAAGTTTTATTAATAAAAAATGTGTTCAGATTATGGACAAAAAAATATAAACTTTTAAAATTTGATGAATATAATAAATAGAGTAGAAAATCATAAAAAAGTAAAAAAAACTATTGCAAAAATGATGGCAATAGCCTATAATTATTCATGCTGGTTCCTTAGCCAAGGTGGTAAGGCAAATGACTGCAAATCATTCATCGACGGTTCGACTCCGCCAGGAACCTCCAAATAATAAACCCTAATGCGCCCATAGATCAACTGGATAGATTGTCTGGCTACGAACCAGGAGGTTGGGAGTTCGAGTCTTCCTGGGCGCGCCATTATTCGGGGCTTTGTGCAGCTTGGTAGTGCGCCTGCCTTGGGAGCAGGAGGTCGCGAGTTCAAATCTCGCAGCCCCGACCATTTTTAAAAATAATTCTTTGACGAAAGTCAAAGTTTTTTTATGAAAAAATTTATAATATCTGTTTTTTTGCAATAAAAAAGTTCGGACTTTTGAACTAATTCAAGTCCGAACATTTAATATGAAAACAAAATTATAAATTATCTTATTTAATATTTTCAAAGAAAGTTAGAATACTGAAATAATTATAATGTAAAACACCATAGTATTCTTTTTCATTTTCATCTTTGAAATAATAGTAATGTTTAGCAGAATTTGATACGATCATCCTATAAGGAAAACCAACATATTTGATTAATTCAGCAAAATCTACATCCTTTCCACAGAAATATAAAAAATTTTCTTTTGGAGAGGTCTTTTTATTATAGCAATGCACTTCGGTGATAATTGGATTATCAGCATAGAAATCATAGTCTAAAAATAAAAGAATATTCATATTATCTTCTAATATATAAGCATAGTTATCTAATAACTGAAAATTATTGTACTCAGATGGTTCAGGATTATATTTTTCTTTATCAAGAACATCATAAAGCCTTGTGCCAACTTTAAGATTGGTAGTATTTTCTATTTCTTCATTTATGGTTGTTGGCTTTTTTGTATTATTGCAAGAAGATAATAAGCATAAGGGTAATATAAGTAATTTTAAATATTTTTTCATAGTCTACTTCTTTCCAAATGTTACATTTATTTTTGCTAAATCAGCTTTGTTGACGTTTTTTACTAATTCATTCCAAGTTTTTTCATCGCCAGCATATCTAATTTTTTTGATTATTGATTGTCTAAATACATTGGAATCAATATATTTTACTTTTTCTGGGAGATTTAAAATTTCAAGATTATGGTGGCAATAAAAAGAATGTGAATAAAGAGAAATATCATCTCCTGTAAGTGTTACTCTTCTTTTAATTTTGAATATTCACCAAAACGATTGTTTAAATAAATTAAACTAGAATGACTTTCAAAAGTATATGATAAAAAAGGAAGAGATAATTTTGTAATGTTTATTGAATTTTCTAAAGCAAAATCATCAATATATTTAACAGAATTAGGAATAGTAAATTCAGTTAGACTTAAACAACTAGAAAAAGCGTATTCTCCTAAATATAATAAATTAGAAGGAAGATTAATATTTTTTAATTTTTCTCAACGTAGAAAACAACTATTGCTGATATATTTAATGCTATTTGGAATAGTTAAGTTTTTTAAACTAAGGCAGTTATTGAATAAATCATTGCTTAAATTGAATATACTAGATGGAATATTTATATTATCAAGATTGGTACAATAAGCAAAAGCAGCTTCATCTATTGTGTTTATGGTATTAGTAAATTTAGTTTGTTTTAGGTTTTCTGAACGCATAAATGCTTTATCATCTATCTTTTTTACGCCATCTTCAAATGTCACTTTTTCTAAAGCTTTTGAGTTATAAAAAGCTCCATGTCCAATTTCTTCTATATTGCTTGGTACTATTAATTCTTTCAATTTTGTCGTATAGGCACAAGAATAAGGTGCAAGGTATTTAGTATCTTTATTTATTGTTAATGTGGAGATATCTTTATCTTCAAGAACAACCAGCCATAAATAAGGATTAGTTTTAGTTCCTAAATAGTATCCATTTTCATATTTTGTAAATAAATTTTTGTTTCCGTTATATAAAATACTATTTCCAACACTTTCAATATTATCTGGTAAAACAAATTCTTTTAAATTTGTACAACCTTCAAAAACTCTTGATTCAATTTTTAAAATATTATTGGTATTTTTAACATATTCGAGATTATTACAATTTTTAAAAAGAGAATATTCTAAAGTTGTAATAGGGGAATTAGCAGCAAATTCAACAGTTTTAAGATTAGAACAATTTTCAAAAACAGATTCTCCAATAGAAACAATATTTTCAGGAATATAGATACTAGAAAGATTAGAATTTTTAAAAGCGGAAGAATAAATCAATTTGGTATCAGGAAGAATATTGAAAGAAGAAGCATTCGAATCATCAAATTTAAATAAACAGAGATAAGGATTAGATTGAGAACCGAAATAATAAGCTCCATCTAAATAAGTAGTGTATTTATCTAAATCATTATTTATATAATCAAGAACACCACTTTTAATTCTCATAGTATTTTCTGGAAGATAAGAAATTTTTTGATACCTGTATAAATAATTAGAAACCAGTACTTTTACATTTTTATAATAATTTTCATCAATATCACCATACCAATAATCAGAAATGTTTGAAAATATACTTCTTGAAAAGAACACATAGTGCTTTTTATTTTTCTAATTTTTGAAAAAAATTGATTCATAATCAAATCCATCTTCAAAATGAATCTTGTGATCAAAAATTTTTTTCTAAAAAATTATTAGAAAAGTCATAGACAACTTTACCATCGATCTTTTTAGGAATAGTAACTTCATCATCGTAAGTTGTAAAACCCTCTAAAGTTACTTTGTCATTAGAAACAGAGTAATAAAAATCATCGGAGTGCAAAGTTGCATCAGGTTGATTGTCATTCGGATTAAAAGACCCAGAACTACAACTAGTTAAAGGTAGAAAGACAAGAATTGGTAATAAAATATTAATTTTTTTCATAAAACATCCTTTGTAATCGCTTACAATTTAATTGCAAACATTAATTGAAAATTAGTCAACAAAAAAATAGCTGCTTTTCTTAAATTAATTTATAACAGCTAAATTTTTGTAAAGTTTAAAATTCTATTTTTAATACCAGGAATAAAATTCATCTTCGGTGATACCACTAAAAAGCATGGTATCATCATGATAAATTTCAGGATTACAAAATCCACAACAATTATCTGGATTATCATAAATAACTTTATCGGTTAAAATTTCTTTTAAATAATCGTCAAGGTTTAAAGTGACTTTTAAAGAAATTTTAAAGCCCATAAAAAATTCAAGATTTAAAATATCTGCTTTAATAAAATTTTTTTCGATATTAAAAGCATTTAAAAAATCAGAAATAATATGAGTGTGTTTTTCTAATTCTTTTAAAAGGTCATCTTTGATAGTAGGATAATTTTCTTTATAGAATGTTGTTATTTCTTTTTTTATCGCTTGACTAAGTTCTTTATTTTTATCATTTTTTGAAAAGACTAAATCAGAAGCTAAACTTTCTAAATATAGGTTAAAAGCTTCGATATTTCCCGCATAAAGATGCTTATATTTTTCTTCAATCTTTTTTTTCAATTGCAATTTGTCAGCGATAAATTTCAAATAAAGGGGATAAGCCTTTAGGATGTCCTCTATATCTTTATCATACTCAAGGACCAGTTTGTTGGATTGTTGATTAATTTTTTTTAGGATTTCTGTGTATTTTAGTTTCATAAAATTTGCTCGAAATGCACTTTCATTATAAGTTATTTGTATTAAATTACAATATTTTTTTCAATTCTTTTTTTATGATTTTTTATTTTGAAACAAAAAAGCGAAAAAATGAAACGAAAATGAAACTTTTTTGAAAAAAATTGAGAAAAAATGGGAATGAATGATTGTTGATATTATTTTTTAGAATAGTTATTTTGATATAATAATTTCGAGGTTTGAAGAAAAAGTGTACAAAATTATAAATAAAGATGAAATAAAAAAAATCAATCAATATAACTGGTTTAGAAAGTTTTCTAACCCTTGTTATGGTTTTAATGTAAAGATGGACGTGACAAAACTTGTTGCATATTCTAAAAAAACAAACACTAGTATTTTTATTAATACTTTATATTTAATCTGCAAAGCATTAAATACAATTGAAGAAATGCGCATCAGAGAAGTTGATGGTGAAATAAGAATATATGATGTTATTAATCCCGCTTTTACAGTTATGCTTGATATAGGTATTTTTGAAAATGTTGGTTTTGAAATGATCGAAGAGTATCAAAGCTTTTATGATAGAGCACATGAAATTATTGAAAGAGTAAAAAAGCAAAAAGAAGTTAAGAAAACTTATAATGATTCAAATTTATATAATGATTTTTATATAACTTGTATTCCATGGCTTTCCATAGAAGGTATGACTCATCCTCTTATCGATAATGACTATGCATCGTTATCTTGTCCAAGGATATGTTGGGATAAATTTCATCAAGAAGGTGATAAAATTTTGATGACATTGAATATTACTGTAAATCATTGTTTTGTCGATGGTTATCCGTTATCATTAGCATTTAAAAAAGTACAAACATATTTTGATGATGTGGAGAACTTATTAAAAAGATGACAATTTTACTTCTTGTTATTATCTATTTATGTTTTATTAGTTTGGGGCTTCCTGATTCGCTTCTAGGTTCTGCTTGGTCATTAATCCATCTTGATTTCAATGTCGATATTTCTTTGATGGGAATCGTATCGATGATTATTTCGATGTCGACGATTGTTTCTAGTCTTTTTTCGGATAAATTAAATAGAAAATTTGGAACTTATGCCATAGTTATTATAAGTATATTTTTAACAGCTTTTTCACTCCTTGGCTTTTCTTTAGCACCTAACTTTATTATCATGTGCTTAATTGCTGTGCCATATGGACTTGGAGCAGGAGCAATCGATGCGAGTTTAAATAACTATGTTGCTTTAAATTTTAAATCTAAACACATGAGTTTTTTACATTCATTTTGGGGCATAGGAACAATTGTCAGTCCTTATATCATGGGATTTTCTATAAAAAATTATTCGAGTTGGCAAAAAGGGTATCTCTTAGTCAGTATTATCCAATTTGCTATTGCCATAATTGTTTGCTGTTCATATCCTGTATGGAAAAACAAAAAAATACAGGAAAAAGATGATAATGTAGTTCCTAAGAATTTAACTTTTAAAGAAAAATTAAAAATACCAGGCGTCTTTTTAGTTTTGGTAATGTTTTTATCTTATTGTTCATTAGAATCGATTGGAACAAATTGGGTTAGTTCCTATTATGTCGCAGTAAAAGGTTTAAATTCTGCTTTAGCTGCAACATTTGGTTCATTGTTTTTTATTGGAATTACAACATCACGTTTGATCTCAGGTTTTATAACTGAAAAATTAGGCGATAAAAAGATGATTATTCTCGGAATGGTTTTTATATTGTTAGGAATAATATTACTTGTAATTCCCAATGTCAATTACTATGTTTCTGTGGTTGGATTTATTATTTGTGGCATGGGAGCTGGGCCTATTTATCCAGCGATAGTTCATTCTACACCTGATAATTTTGGAAAAGAGAATTCGCAGGGAATTATAGGGTTACAGATGGCTTTTGCTTATATTGGTTCAACATTTACTCCTTTATTATTTGGTTTAATATCTTCGGCTCTTGGTATAGAAATATTGCCATTTTGTTTCTTATTCTTTTTGATTATTTTTTGCGTTCTTTTTATATTCTTACAAAAAAAGTTGAAAAAAAGTAAAAATATGAAATAAAACTTAACTTTTTAAATGAAAAAAATTATTATTTCTTTTTAATAATGGTGTATAATGGCTCTATAAAACGTAAAGGAGTTCAAATATGTGCTCAATTATTGGATTAAGTAAATGTGATGATTTTGAAAAAATTAAAAAAAGCTTTGAAAAATCTAATTCGCGTGGCCCAGATGGTACCAGTTATTATAACGCTAATTCCGCTTTATTAGGTTTTAAAAGATTAGCGATAATGGGATTAAATGAATTTGGAATGCAGCCGTTTTCTTATGATGATAAAGTTTTAGTTTGCAATGGCGAAATATATGGCTTTCGCGATATAAAAATAGAACTGCTTAAAAAAGGATATTCTTTTAAATCAGATTCTGATTGTGAAATTCTTTTACCACTTTTTAAAGAATTTGGTTTTGAAATGTTTTCTAAGCTTGATGCTGAATTTGCTTTAATTATATATGATAAAAAGGAAGACAAAATAATTGCTGCTCGTGACCCTCTAGGTATTCGACCTCTTTATTATGGAAAATCTAAGAGCAATGACACTTATATTTTTGCTTCTGAGCCAAAAATTTTAGTGGATTTGGTTGAAGATATTTTTCCTTTTCCTCCTGGTTATTATTTTGATGGAGAAAAATTTATTCAATATTCCTTTATAACTGATGTGGAAAGTAAACATACTAGAATGAGAGATGTAGAAAAAAACATCCATAGCCTATTGGTTGAAGGAGTAAGAAAAAGATTGGATTCAGATGCGCCGATAGGGTTTCTTCTTTCAGGAGGTTTAGATTCATCTTTAGTTTGTTCAATCGCTACAAAAATTTTAAAAAAGCCGATAGAAACTTTCGCTATCGGTATGGAAAAAGATGCGATAGATTTAAAGTATGCTAAAGAAGTCGCAGATTATTTAAAGACTAATCATCATGAAGTTATTATAACAAGAGATGATGTAATCTCTTCTTTAGAAGAAGTTATTTATAATTTAGCAACATATGATATTACAACGATAAGAGCATCTGTCGGAATGTATTTATTATGTAAATATATTCATGAAAATACAGATATTAAAGTTTTATTAACTGGTGAAATTTCTGATGAACTTTTCGGATATAAATATACTGATTATGCACCAAATCCAGAAGAATTCCAAAAAGAAAGCAAGATGAGAATTGATGAAATACATATGTATGATGTTCTTAGAGCTGATAGATGTATTTCTTCAAATTCACTTGAAGCCAGAGTTCCTTTTGGAGATTTAGCTTTTGTTAAATATGTTATGGAAATAGATCCAAAGATTAAGATGAATCGTTATAATAAGGGAAAATATTTACTTCGTAAAGCTTTTGAAGGGGACTATTTACCAAAAGATATCCTATATAGAGAAAAAGCTGCTTTTTCTGATGCTGTAGGTCATTCTTTAGTTGAAGACATTAAAGAATTTGCTGAAGATTATTATACAGATGAAGAATTTGAAATCAATCGTAAAAAATATACATTTTCTCAACCATTTACAAAAGAAAGCTTGATGTATCGTGAAATTTTTGAAAAGTATTATCCAGGACAGGCACATATGATTAAAGACTTTTGGATGCCAAATAAATCTTGGAAAGGATGCGATGTCGATGATCCTTCGGCTCGATTTTTAAAAAATTACGGAGATTCAGGAAAATAAAATTATCTAATATAATTAATTTCAACCATATTATCATTGTCGTTAGCAATGAAATTATGTTTACTATCTTCAAAAACTGATAATGAAGAATTTATAAAATTTATGGTCATTTTATCTTTTAATGATGAAGTACCATAGGCAATATAATAATAGTTACTATCGACTTTTTCAGTACTAAAATTAAATTTGTTAAAATTTACACTATAGTTATTTGATAATATACTATCTCCATTAAACATCAAAAGATTCGCTGATATTTCTTCTGTTTCAATAGTATCGCTTATTGTAATATCGCTTTGAATATTAAGATTATAGAATTCGAAAACGACAGTAATATATTTGGCTGAAATGTTATTTTTCTCAACATTTTTGACATTGTGATAGACACATTTTGAAATTGTATCAACTTCAATACGATTGTTCTTAAAAGTTGAAATACTATCGAAAACACGGCAAATTTGCTTGCCTTTTATATAATTATTTATGAAAGAAAATTCTTTACCAGCTTGAGCAATAGTAAAAATTGTACTATTTTCTATTAGTTCGAAACTGTTATTTTCAGCAAAGATAGAAAAAGCTTCATCGGCATAGGAATTGTGTGTAAACATGGTAAAAAGATTTTCTTGATAGGTAGAATTAATTTTTACATTATTTTTCTTAAAAAATACATCTTTAGCTTTTCCATAAAGAAGAAGATAGTTTGCTGCATACATATTGATATAGTTGTTGGTAAAAGTGATGTTTTCTACAGGAGATAATTGATAACCAACAGTTAAACCAACAACTCTAGGGCCTAAGTTTTCGTCTGGTTTATCTCCGATTATAATATTATTTTTAAATAGAACATCCTTTATATAGCCACCACCTGTTTCATTAGGATATAAAGATGTATCTCCTCCACTAAAAACTGCTATAACTTCATCTTTGCAATTACAATAGAGGTAATTGTTTTCAAAAGTGGCACCACTGCAACCTTTTTTATAAATATCTCGAACACCAATACCACCACCGGCAGCAGTAGAAGCATGGTTTTCTAGATGACAATTTTTAACTGTGACATTTTTCCAATTAGTGAATAAATCGATGATTCCAGAAGAAGAGTAGATTGAAGCTTCATGTGGAAGATAAAAAGAACAATTGTAAAGAGAAACATCTTCGGCATCTCTTAAATTCATAAGTCCAAGAAGAGGATCATCAAGTTTTTTATTAACTTTAATAGTTACATTAAAGCCACTGATTTTTATATTGTTGACATTGTTATAAATATAAAATAAACAACCATTGTTATAACCTTCAGTCGGATTATAAGAATCGTCAGAATATACTTTGGCATTATAGGCATAAATGTGTTTATTGGATTTATTTATTTCGATATTATCGATAACTCTATAGTTACCATTAGGAACATAGATTGTTGAATAGGAGTATTTATCCATGGACTCATTTATTGAAACATTTAAATCCTCAGCGATATAGCCTAATTGCTTAATATTGCAGCTATTATTAAAACTAATTAGATTTAAATATTTAGAAGAAGTCTCATCAAATAAATAAAATTGATCTTCAGAAATTTCAAGATTTTTTGAAACTTTCAAACAAGCATTACCACCATCATTTGCTTTTGAAAATCCTTTGGTATAGACCAAAGAACCATCAGGAAAAGAGAAAGCTTTCTCATAATTATCAACATAATTGAAACTTTGGTTGCTTTTTTCTTCTAATTTGTTATTTTGATAAACAAAAGATTTATTTTTATAATGAATTAAATAACTATTATCATCTAAAGAATATACTAATGATGAAGGTAGAATATCTTGAAGATAATAAGAAAACATATTGTTATCGATTTCATTATTATTTAAATAATTATTGGTTTTATCGATAGCATTTTTTATATTGTTATTAACATTGTTAGTTCCACACGAACATAAAGAACTAACAATAAGGAATGGAAGAATAATTTTAAAATATTTTTTCATATAACCTCACAAAAATCTTTGCAAAAAAATTTTATAAAATTAAAGGAACTTAATCAAGTTAAAAATATAGCTCAGCTTCCTTAATTATGAGTTTTAATTCACCTTCAAGATTCTTTTTTAAAGCTTTTAAATTTTCTTTTTTCTCAGAAATATTTTTTTCGTAAGCTGATGAAAGAAGTTTATTAAAAGTTTTTTCAAAATATATAAAAAGAAATAAGATAAAATCAACTAATAATAAGATAAAAGCTAAAAAGATAAAGAAAATTCCTATTTCTTTATAAGTCAAATTGAAATTAAATGTTTTCGAATAATAAGTAATATCTTTAAAATGGTAAATATTACTGTTAAAAATTATACCTGAAGAAAATAGATCATCTAATAAAGAAACATTGAAATTTAAAAGTAAACCAAAGATGATAAATAAAATACTTGAGATTAAAAAAGTAAAAAAACAAAAAGACAAACAGAAAAGAACAATTGACCTTATTAAATTTTTTGAAGTTCTATTTGATGGCGAATAGGAAAGATAATTTTGACAATAGATGAGAGCATTTTCAACTTCTTTATATTCATTTTCTAGAATTTGTAATTTTTGATTTTTTATTAGAGAATCATTTCTTTTGAATTCAATTTGAACTAACTTTTTTTCTTTTAAATAATTTTCAGTAAAGGTATAGCCGAAAATTGTATAAAAAGAGATATCTTCTAATTTTTTATTATTGTCGAGAGAATAATACTTGATAAAATGGCTCATAGATCGGAGGTGAATTCAATTCTATTTGCAGAAAAATTGCAATAAGAACAATAATCGCAGTGATAAAAATATATTTTTTTATCTTTAAAAGTTGATAATATTCTTTTTAGATCTTTTGATAAATAAATAGGTTCGTTTATTTTTCCATTTTTATTTTTTGATTTACTGTTTTTTATATAAATTATATATTTTTTGTCATGCTCAGAATAATTATATTCTTGTAGTTTAATGGCTTCAAATCTATGACAATTTGGGCAAATATATAGATTTTTAAAATACGATTTTATTCCATAAAAATAAAAAATAATTGTTGAAATCGAAAAAGGAAAAAATAAAGAAATAAGAAAACATTTGAAAAAGATACTTATAGTTAAATTTTTGTTTACAATCAAAATAAGAAAAATATTAAGAATAATTGCGAAGAGAAAAATAAAGAATAAAATTTTTAAAGAAAGGTTTATAGATCTTTTGAAACTTTCATTTTTGTGACCGACTTCTCCTCTATAAAATTTTATTATTTTTTTACTATCTTTTTTTCCTTTACTAAAGGTGAAAATACAAAAAAATAATAAAAGAGAATAGATAGTTATAATATTTAATTTGAAAGAAATAGAAAGAAATTCATTTAAAATAAAAAATATTAAAATCGAAAAAATAAAAGAAGGAAGAATATAAATTATGCCCTTAGATATAACTAATTTAATTAACTTCTTATAAGAAAATGTTTTGTTTTCTTGGAAGTTTTCTAAAGAGTCCAACCATCTATTTGTTCTTTCCATATTTTCACCAATATATAGATATATAATTTGGTAATTTTATTTTGTCGAAATATAAAATTTGTTTTAAAAATAATGTTGAAGTGGAAGCGCATTCAATCTATAATAGACATAGTAAGGATAGAAAAATGAAAACAAACAAATTATTGTTACTTCTTGTCACATTGGGATTAACTTCTTGTCAAACACTTACTCCTTCTTCTTCTTCAATTTCTAATAGCTCAGCAAGTAGTATTCCATCGTCAAGTATTATTTCTTCGAGCTCATCGTCTTCTAGTACTTCTTCATCATCTTCATCGACAAGTTCTTCAAGCACAACCTCTTCTTCCTCTACTTCAACAAATCCGACAAATTATGTTGAACGTGGTGAATTCCAAGAGAAAAATGGAGAATACATTTCTCAAAAGTATAACTCCTTATATGTTTTTAAAGATGGGTTAGATGATGGTACACTTATTGTCAAATTAAAAATTGAAAATAAATTGACCGATAATGGTATAGCAATTAATTATTCTAAAGAAAATAATGTAGAAAGTTATTACTTTGTCGGATTTGATTTAACAGGCAAGCTTTTTGTTAGAAAAGTTGAAGGGGATAAAAGTACTACTTTATCAACAACAGATGTTGAATGCGATACATTAAATGGTGTCACTTTAGGTATTTACAAAACAAAAAGCAAGGCGAGTATTTATGTCGATAATAAATATTGTACCGATTTTGATTTTGAAAATAATTCTGCAAATTTTGGATTATTAGCAGGTGGAAAAAATACATCTTACAAATTAAATTCAATAGTTGAAAATCAAAATTATTATTTGAATAGCTTAGAGAATTATTCATTTGCTAACGGCAGTTTTAAAGATAATTTAGTTTCTGTAGAAGGAAATAGTTTAGCTTTAAATAAAGCCCAAGAATTTACAAGTGGAACAATTCAATTGACTGTAAATTTAGCAGGAATTAAATCTGATAGTGGAATAGTTTTCGGACTTGAAGATAATGGTAGTAGTGAATTCTGGGAAAAAGGAGTTAGCTATTATTTCTATTTTGTCAGTATTGATGGGTTAGCATATCTTGGAAAAGTTGCTAATGGAGCATGGCAAATATGTTCAACTTCTACTCTTAAAGGATTTAATCCAAGCAAAGATTATGATTTAAAAGTTATTAAAAAAGAAAATGTAATGTATTGTTTCACCGATGGTGAACTTCAATTCAGTTATACAGATTCTCGACCGCTTAAAGGAACCAAATTTGGTATCCGTGCTGGAAGAAAAGATGTAACTTTTTCTTCAATCAGTATTAATAATCGTATAATTGATTCTAAACCAAGCGAAGATTTAATTGTTGGTCATGGTGAAATAGAAAATTTTGAAGGAATCATGACTACATCTTCGGAAAAAAATATAGCTCTAAAAAAGAACGGAAAATTGAAAGATGGAACAATTAAAACAACATTGCTTCCAGGTTCTTCTAATGATTCAGGAATAATCTTTAGAGCCAGTGCACCAGAAGGTGAGTTTTATTCTAATGAAGAAGGTCTTTCTTACTATTGGTTATACTATACATCAACTGGAACAATCGGTTTCTCAAGATTTGAAAATGGTAAAGAAGAAAGACTAGGTGGAAAATTCTTGCCGTATGGAAGTTTAGCAAATAAAACATATAGCGTAAAAATTGTTATGGATGGTAATGACTTTTATTGTTATTTCGATGGAAGACTATCATTCCATTATCATGATGAAACCCCACTTCAAGGTGAAGGCTATGGCCTTAAATCTGAAGCCAGAAACTGCATGGTACTTGATTTTAATACTTCAGATGATCATCAAAAAGAAACAAATGAATATTTGATATTCGGACATTCTTATACAGAATATTGGTCGACATATAAAGATGATTTACCATATTTTGAAGATATAAATGATATTGGTATCGGTGCTTCAACAACTGCACATTGGGTCAATCAATACGCTGATGAAGTAATTGCTTATGAGCCACGATATGGTATTTATTGGAATGGTATCAATGATATTTCACAGGGTGTAGCACCAGCAAATATTGCAACAAATATTATTGATCTCTTGGTAAAAGTTAAAGAGTCACTTCCAGAATTTGAAGTAGTTCTTCTTGGAACTAATCGTTGTCCATTCGCCAAAAATAATAGAGATAAAATTTCTCAGTTAAATAGTTTATTAAAAGAAAAAACTGCAGAATATGAATTTATTCATTTTGTCGATACAGAATTTATTTATTGCGATGCATCGGGAAATGAATTATCAAGCTATTTCACCGATGGATTACATCCAAATCATGAAGGTTATTTATTAGCAGCAGGATTAATTGAAGCTGCGTTAGGGTTATAAGGTTTTAAAAGGAGAATTAATTATGAAAAAGAAATCATTAATCTTATTAAGTAGTTTATTTTTATTAGCAGGTTGTACAACAACTCCAACTACATCTAGTTCCAGTTCGCGTCCTTCCTCCTCATCTTCTATTTCTGCAAGCAATTGCACAACATCTTTACCATCATCCACTTCTTCAAGTACTTCCTCTTCAACAAGCTCATCCTCTTCTTCTAGTACTACTCCTTCAAGTAGTACAAGTACAAGTTCATCAACTTCTACCTCAACTTCTTCAACAACTAGCTCTTCTTCTACATCATCAATTGATCAAAACTTAGTTGCTAAAAAAGAAGAAGTATCTAATTACATTGCTTCTTTAAGTTATGATGCATATCGCGAAGCTGAACAAGAAACATTAAGAACATTAGTTTCATCAATGCAAGGTGTTTTAAATGATTCAAATGATGTTGATGAAATTGATGCCGTCTTTTCAGCATTTAAGACTCAAGTTTCTGAATTGAAAACAAAAGCCCAATATGAGCAAGAAGAAGCAGAAGAATTAGCTAAACAATTAGAACAAAAGAAACAAGAAGTATTAGCAAAAATAGAAATTTCTTCTCCAACCCAATATCGTTCTAAGGAAATCAATGAATTGTTAGCTATTCAAGATACATTGAAAAATCAAATCAATGCTGCAACAAGTATCGAAGCATTAGAAGCAATTGACTTATCACCTCTTTCAAATGCGATTGCAACTGCAAAGACAAATGCAATGTATACCATGGAAGAAATTCTTCCATTTGGTGAAGATGCTGGATGGGATTTAGTAAATGCTCATAGAGATCAGATGGTTTTAAACGAAGATAAGACCATAACAACTAAAGATGATGGTTATGCATTAGATTCGACAAAATATAGTGGAGATATGGAAGTAGTATTTTCAGTAAATGCCGACACATATCAAAGCTTATCTGGATTATTATTTGCAACTAAAACTTCAGTTTCTGGCGGTGATGGACTTGATGGTTTCACACTTAATATTGCCCGTGGCGCAGGATTTGAATATATTCAAGTTTACCATATCGATAATTTCTATGGTGCAACGCAGGATCTTATGAATATATTGGTGGATGGGTATTTACTGATGATTATCCTGGAGAAAAAGTTGTAAATACAGAATTACGCGCAAAAATTTCTGGTACAACTTTAAAAATCTTTAAAGAAGCTGATTATCAAAAGTATGGAGAGAACGCTAAAGTTTGTGCTGTTGATTTAAGTTTTGGTGGTAAATATACTGTTGCTACTGAAAGACAATTAGGTATTATTACTTGGGGAAATAATGGCGTTCCATTTACCTTAAAGTTATCAATGCTTGCTGGAGCAACATATATTGATGGAAAAGAACATGCAATAGAACTTGCTACTAACTATTTTGCTAAAGTTGATACAACAAAATACGATACTGAAACTGCTAGTAACATCAATGCTAAAAAAGCTAGTATTCTTGGATTAGCTGAAGATTTGGA
>ERZ1106932.209-NODE-209-length-21680-cov-233.440971_pt1 | contig 21680 bp, 30 predicted proteins | sample MGYA00403665_ERZ1106932 | MGnify/ENA primary metagenome ERZ1106932 (study PRJEB35170, sample SAMEA104062448) | human gut metagenome | biome: human gut; feature: human-associated habitat; material: faeces | place: Denmark | collected 2012-08-24 ... | reverse complement strand
GAAGGCGCTCTCTATCCTGCAAAACAACGACATGAAGTTTCCGCACTTTCCGTGGGTATGTTTCGAGGACGAACTGCGGGCGTGTATGGAACACGGCGCGGTGTATAACCTCGCCACGGTAAAAGAGTGGGCGCAATTAAAGCGCAGCAGATTTGAATGTCACGGCAACAGCGATTGGCAGCTCTACGGGTACGACGTTTGCAGGTACGGCGGAGAATTTGACGACGCTCTGAAAACGAGTAATTTGTTTGACGTGTTGGAAACGTATGCGCAAGCCTATTTCATCTATATCATGCAGAGCAGCCTCATTGTGGCGAATTATTCGATACGGACGGACAACGCGCAGATAGACAGAGGTAATTTCCCGCTGTGGCTCACGGACTTCTTTTCGGAACGGGGCAGGGTACACAGCCGCCATGCGCATATCCTTGACTTTGACGTGTTGCGGCTCGGCAGGAAAGTTGTGGAAAACAATCCGAAAGCGGGGAGTTTCGAGTTCGGCGTGGTCGGTATCACGGAGATCGGCAAGGAGCGCGGGAACAATCTGGAACTGAAAGAGGTCAAGAAAGGCACGGACGAGGCGAACCAGAAAAATGACCTGTTCAATTCATGGCTGAAGATGTGCCGCCATTCCGCCACGGTAGATAACTTCCCGTTCATCAAGGTATTCACGGACGAGCAGAGACCGGAAAGCTGGGGCGCGGACGCAAGGGATCTGTGCGACGTCATTCATATCGTGGCGTCGGGAGATACGCGGCTGACGCTCCCGCTCTATACGATAGAGGAGATGGTAAGCGAATGGGCGTTCAATCGGTTTATTCGGCTGTACGAGGATTTTCGCTTTCGTAGAGGTGACAACACTTTGCTCGTTCATGTCCTTAAAAGCGTAACGGCGTGGCTGTGGCGCAGGAATATCCGCGTGTATAACCGATACGGGTATTCGATACTCAAAATCGAAAAAGAACGCGGCACGATGGACGGCAAGATGGAGAACAAGAAGTATTTTATCATGAACGCGAAGATATACAGCAGGCGCTTTGCAACAGACTGTTTCAGTGATTATTTCAACGATATGGCAAAGAAGTCGGGCGCAGGGTTGGACGATTACAGGGAATATGTCACGGAAAAGGCAACGGTTGCAGAGCTGAAAGAGCAAAACAGCTATTTCATCAACGCGCTGTATAGAGAGGACGACGCCGTGTAAGGGAAAAACTATAAACCGGGAGATTTTCTTTCGGCTTTATAGGCATACAAAAAACAGACCGACAAGGAGGTGATGCCGATGCCGTTTGCAAAGTGTAAGGTGTATTCAGACGGTAGCCATTACATAGCTATCCCGCCCAAACCGCAGAAACCGTGGCCGAAGAAGGGCGCGAAAGTCAAAAAGGAGGCTCCCGATCTGGAAGAGCTGGACGATGATGAAGCGGAGGACTGCCCGTTCGATAAGCCTGCGCAGTCCGTCCAGTTGAGCCTGTTCGACGGCGAAAAGAATGATGATAAACAAGGCGAATCGGAAGAGAACGGTTCAAAAAGCGAGCAAACGTGTAATGAAAACGAGGACAATGCAGAGAGCAAACCGTCCAGGAAAGATATATTCGAGGCCCAGTACAAGAAATATATTTTTGCCGATAAACATAAAAGGAAACGGGAGATCATACGGGGATTGCTGCCGTATAGCAAGGATTACGAGGACGCGAAACTCTTTACGGAACTGAACCTGCGGCGCAAGCGGAACAATCTAATAGCCCGGCGTATCCGTATGACGAGAAAGGCAAACTTGCAGGAAGATTTCAATTTTTTTGTGACGCTGACTTATAGCAATGAATTACATACGGAGGAAAGTTTCAAAAAGGAACTCGGGAACTGCCTCAAAAATCTGAGCAAACGCAAAGGCTGGAAGTGTATCGGGGTATGGGAACGCTCTCCGGAAAAACAACGCCTGCATTTTCACGGCATCTCCTATATCCCCGAAGGCACAATGCCGGGGAAGATGATAGACGTCAACGATTACAGTTTCAAATCACATCGCAGGCGGATAACGCATCAGAACACTTATTTCAACGAGCGGTTCGGTCGTTCGGACTTTGAAGAGATCACGGATAACGGTGTATTGAACGAGGCGATGGCATATATCATGAAGTATATCGAAAAGAGCGGAGAGCGGATCGTATATTACGGCAATCTGCCGCAGTTCTTTGTGTCCGATGTGATGGAGAACGATATTCTCTGTCCTTATGGGGCAGACGGGCAGAAGTTTATTCTCTCGGATACATTCGGGTGCTGGGATGAAGGCGAATATATCGGACAGGTGAGCAAAGAAACGATTGCAAAGCTGCCGAAGGCGAATTAGCGGAAAAACAGCAAAATTCTTGAAAAAAGAACAGGAAATTGGTATAATTATATGGCGAGGTACGACATGGAAAACAAAATCAAAGTATTCGAGAACAGGCAAGTTCGGACATTGTGGAATGCCGAGGAAGAAGAGTGGTATTTCTCCGTTATAGATGTGGTTGCTGTTTTAACGAACAGTACAAATCCGCGCAAATATTGGTCTGTACTAAAAACACGGTTAAAAGCCGAGGGAAGCGAGTTGGCTACAAATTGTAGTCAACTGAAAATGCAGTCTGCCGACGGGAAATATTATAAAACGGACTGCCTCGATACTAAAGGCGTGTTGCGCCTCGTGCAATCTATACCGTCCCCTAAAGCCGAGCCTTTCAAAATGTGGTTGGCGCAGGTAGGCAGCGAGCGCCTTGATGAAATAGCTGATCCGGAAAAAGCGATCATGCGCGGAGCGGAGTTTTATCGTGCCAAAGGCTATACAGAGGGCTGGATCAATCAGCGTTTGCAGACGATAGAGATGCGCAAAGAGCTTACGGACGAATGGAAGGCGCGCGGTATAGAGCGGGATAAGGACTATGCTATCCTCACTAACGAGATGACGAAAGCGTGGAGCGGATTATCTGTTCAAGAATATAAGTCGCTGAAGGGATTGAAAAAAGAGAACTTGCGCGACAATATGACAAATATAGAGCTTGTCCTAAATATGCTTGCGGAGGTTACGACAACTACACTTTCCAGACAGGAAAAACCGGACGGTTTTGATGAAAGCAAAGACGTTGCCATACGCGGCGGCAAAGTAGCGAATACGGCAAGGCGTGAATATGAAAAAACAACGGGAGTGAAGGTCGTATCACCGTTGAACGCAAGCGACAAGCCGGCATTGGAGATCAAATCGGAAACGGGTAAAGACGAAAAGCAGTAAAAAGCATTGGACGAGAAAGGAAACGGCATAAAAATCGGAAAGTTGCGCGGCGGTATGCGCGCGGCAATCGCAAGCGGTTCAGCGGCGATGCCGCGCCCGCCGCGCTCCGATTTTCCGTTGTTTTTCGTTCGGTTCGTTTGCTTCGGCGTGTGCCCGTATACGGCGGCGCGAAGCGCCGCCGCTTGTATATATACGGGCACACGCCGCAGGGTCATACCCGTACTAAACCGTAAGTAAACCGATACTCAACCGTTATTTAAATGTCGCACGGGAAAACCGAATTTTTAGGATATATTCCGAAGTTATTTTTCATCTTACAGGCAGTTTGACTTTTGAGAAAACAACATGAAAAAAGGCAGCAGAAATGCTGCCTTTGGAAGATGGTTTATTTGTCTTTCGCTATGCCGTCACGGAAACTTAGAAAGCCGTTCGCGGTAATTTTCGAGCGCCTCGTCCGTTCCATAAAAGAGTACAACGGTTAGCTGCATGGAGTTGTTTTTGAACTGAAATCCCGGTTTTATGGTTTGTGCATTAAGCGGTTGCCTAAGTAGTCCCCCTTTCGTAGAGGTTATCGAATCTGCGGAAACGCAGGTATTGAAATAGATAAGCGGGCGTGTACCAGACGCTCCAGCATTCCCTCGTCAATGTGTTCTGGTGTCTGACAATGGCGGGAACGCCTGCAAGCGCGAGTTGCAGGTAAGTCATATGTACGCAGCGCAGATCGACGTCGTTTGCCTCTATGAAACAGTTTCGGGCGTAGTTGACGCCTAAAGAGTGTAGGACCTCTAACGCAGCCATGAGCATACCCCCTCCGCCGCAGCAGGGATCATTGACTGTTAAAATGCCGTCGTCTGCTGTTTTCTCTTTTACGAGCGTTTCGTCTATGGTAACTCTCGCCATTAACCCAGAGAGGTGATAGGGTGTAAAGAATTGCCCTGCGGTCTTATTTCCGAGATTGCAGCGCATAAACAGTTCGCCGAGATTGTCGTTGAATCTGCCGTCATCGTACACGACGGAGGCGAGTAGGGCGTACACCTTTGCGAAGATTTCCGCGAGTTTCTTTTGCAGGTCGGGCGTATAACTGCGTATAATATGCAGATACCTCTCTTCTCGTTTATCTTTTTGTACAAGGTCAACGGTGTTAGATATGGCGATTGCCCCGCACTCAAACAGATCGGAAACGAATTTGAACGTATCCACCGCGTAAGATGCTTTTTCAATGTCCTTCACGATGTCGTTAATTTGGGGAATAGGATAAGGGCAGAGGTTATTTTGTTCGGGTGGTAGCCGTTTTGGGTTTGGCAGAGTTTCGGGGATATCTTCGATGGACGGCATTGCCGTTTTGTCAATTGTAAAATCGAAAAAGAAGAAAGGTGCCATATCATACCTCCATGATTTTTTTGCCGCAGACGGGACAGAAGTTGAGTTCGTCAAAGTGAAAAGTTGTAGTGCCGCAACAATGGTCGTCGTCGATTTGTTGGTAATATCCCACATCTACAAGTGCGGGTTTATAGACGGAAAGCGTTTGGAATCGTTCGTTCAGTTCTTTTAATTGAGCAAGCTGTTTACAAAACGGGCATTTGTTTTTCGTGTTCATACTCATTCCTCCGAATCGTCTTCTTTGTCGGCTTCTTGTCGTTTAATGCGCAATAAGTTCAGCCGAAGTAAATTCGCAGCGTGTCTCGTTAATAAGTAATATGCTTCATAAGCAACCTCCTGTTTCTTGCTGCATACAATAGCGCAGACATTGCCTTCAAGGAATTTTATTGCTTCTTCCTGTTCGTTCCGTTCGGCTTGTGTCAAGTAATAAGGTTTTTTCATTTTTCTTTTCTCCTTTACGGTGTATTTTATTTTTGCCTTTCGGCGCCGCCAAAGGATCACAAAGCGCAGAGAGGCTTGTCAAGCGGGTAATAGAACTGCAAAGTTGGGGAAAAGGGAAAATATTGCGTGGAAGTTGTACGAGGTAGATGTTTTAAGCGATATTTTCCTGCGCTTGACAAGCCGGGCGCTTTGTGATACAACAGAGCGCCGGAAGCAAAAATACACCGAAAAACAAAAATACGGCCCGTCTGAACGGGCGAGCCGTAAGTGATTTAAGAACGGATAAATTCGGAGAGCGGACATCTCTGACCGTACAGACGTATATAGCAGGTCTTCGCTCCGTAATGTATTTTCAGTCGGTGGTACGCGCGTTTCCCGTACCATGTTCCCGAAACCAGATACATATAGTCGTCAATGCCGTATTCGATATGTTTTGCTTCCAGCCCGCCCAGACCGCTGTAATAGGCAATGGTGGCTTTATTTTCGCAGATTTGTTTCTTTGTCTGTTTCGTCATGTTGTTACCTCATACGATTTGCCGTTTACCTCAATGAGCGAACCGTTTTGCTTGGGCATGCCTTTCATGCAGGCACGCAGAAGGATTTTGTCGCTTTCCCCGGTTTTTGGGATATTGCCGTCCGTGAACTTCGCGTCGTTCCCTACGGCAAGGATCTTGAATCCCTTTGCGACGAGTTCTGCGGAGAACTGCCAGAGTTTTTCGTGCCTGCCGTTGGAATCGACGATCATGCCGACGTCCTCGTTTGGGCTGTATGCGGTGATACGGAAATAGTTTGTCATTGTGTTTTCCTCCTGTTATTGGTATCGCTTGAATGTATATTGTGTTATAAGTCCTTGCAAGGGATATAACCTGTCCTTGTCAAACGGTGCTATCGACGATGCCAGCGTATAAGGGTGGAACTCGTCGAGCAAATACGCTACGCATTTGTACCCTTCCACTTCGATGACAACAAACGTCGCGTTATCGCTGTTCGGACAGTAGCCTTTAAGATATTGTTTTGCCCGTTCAGCCTGTTCAGCAAGAGCAGGATTGTCTTTTTTGAACTCGCTAACGGTATAGATTTCGTCAAGATAATTTTTCATGAAAACTCCTTTGCGGTCATGCCGCGGCTTGAATTTGTTTGAGATGTTTGTTGGCATATGGGAGCCAGACTTTGTTGACGTAGTGCAGCACGTCATCGTTCGGCTTTGTGTTGCGGTTGGCGTAGCATTGCAACACTTTATGCGTCTTTAAGGAATATTCGAGCGTTACAAACGGCGTATCGGGGCGATCTTTCGCTCGGATGAAGAAGATGAGCGATTCTTCTTTTGCGATGCGTATATCATAATTCATTCTTCCCACGCAGTGGTGGAGCATTTCGCCTTCATGGATCAGATCGGCGGGGGATTTTGCGATAATGCAGATAAAGGCGCTGCGCTTATTATGCTGGAGCGGCAGGTACTTTTCCGCAACCTCGGCAACCTTTTGCATGAGTTTCTGTTTTTTGTTTGCATCTTCAATCGCTTTGCGCTCCGAATATTGTCGGATTCGGATATCGTGCGCTCTGCGAAAATCGGACGGGAAGAGGTTTTGTTTTTTTGACATATCTACGCCGAGGTAATTGCAGGCATTGAGATAGTCGAGATACAGGCTGTCGGAGATCGTTTGTTTTTTTATGTAGTCGAAATAGGTTTTGAGTTTCCAGCCCGGGAAAAGCTGACGGATAGGGTTAAACCTGGCCTCCCGTTCAAACTGCTTTTTGGCGAAGAGGAAATGTTTGACCTCATCGAGAGGTCTGCCCGTTTTGTATGCCTCCCGTATGGTTGTTACGTTGTATGTATTGCCATATGGCAGAGCGAGTTCTTTCCTGTGTCGGATAAACCATTTACAGAATTTTTTATCTTTCCCGAATTTTTTGAGAAGCGATATATTCTCCACATACGCGCACAAGCCGTTTTTAAGCATATATTCGGTCTGGGGGAACCGTTCGTAGATACGAAGGTACGAGATGATGTCCCTGCCCGTATAATGCAGATAAGCGCTGTATTTATATTCGGGTATTTTGGCGATGACGCCGCGATTGATGAGCGGGGCATAAGGATCATAATATTTTGTATCGGCGGCATACCACTTGCCGTCTTCAAACCGTTTTTGGGAGGACTGCAATTCCTCTGTAAACCAGCCGACGCGGTATCCGTAACCGAAATAGTTGTATTCCATATCGCGGACAAAGCAATTAGCGGAATGTATGCCGTGGACAGAGACCTGTTTGCAGCACCATTGTTTCTTTTGTTTCGTGACGGCAACGGTCACTTTCACGAGTTCCTTTTTCCAAATGGTGAGATATGCGTAAAAGCGAACAGTCCCTTCCTGCCAGGGATAAATCTTCAGATCCCGTTTGTAAATTTTGTCCATGATATATTTCGGAATGGGTTTAATGTCTTTTTCTGTCATGGTTATCACCTCAACTCAAGTAAATTTCCGAAGATTTCGTCCAGCTTTGCGAGAGCCTCGGCGTCGTAAACGGACATATCAAAAGCGGGATCGTCTTCTTCGGACTCTTCGACATTATGAACAAGACCGTCGTCATCGACATAAGTTTTCTCGTCGATCCAGTGCTTTCCGTCCCCGGCAGGGGGATCGTACTGAACAAGCGGTTTTTCTTCTGCCTTTGCAGGCTTGGGAACGGCAGGGCGCCGCAGATATACTTTGACGTTATCGGTCGAATCGGCTAAAACGATTTTTAAGCCGCATTCGAGTGCTTTGCCGATATAATTGTCAACGGCATGGTGCGGAATGCCGGTCATGGGCACGCGCTCCAAAAGCCCGCAATCCCTGCCCGTGAGGGTAAGCGCGAGATTTTCCGCGAGTATCTGTGCGCCTTTGCCGAGCGCCTCATAGAAATCTCCGCGGCTGAACAGGACGATATGATTTGGATACTTATTCTGTACCTGCATATACCGCTGATAGAAGGGCGAGCCCTGCATCTGAACGGCTTTCGTTTTTTCGGGCATAGCAGGCAGCGGTAGGTCTTCCTCCGTTTCGGCAGCCTCTCGCAGTTCTTCCGCAGTCGGTTCCTCGTTGTCTGACCCGGGATCATCTTGTTGTACGGCTTTTTGCGATACGTCCTGCGCATTTTTGGACGGTTTTTCTTCGTTGGCATTGTTTTCCATAAGCTCGAATAAGGACATCTGCGGCTTTAGTTGCGGTTTCGGCGGGGTATAAGTCGTGACAGGCTTTGGCGGTGTAACCGGTTTCGGCGATTTGTACTCTGCTCCGTCCTTGTAATAGAGCGTACCCTCAATGGAATCTTCTTCAAAGTAGTGGATTGCCCAACCGAAAACGACGCTATCTTGAATACAGGCAGCGCGAGCACCCTTTTCGGTGAGCTTTTGTGCCTCTTTTAAGGCAAAGTCCATACAGCCCGCAAGCGTCTTTTTGTTGAGAAGCGTCTTCCCGTCCCTTTGAATATGGACGCCGTTGTTGATTTTTTCGGCAAGCATATCGTTCACGTTTTTTTCGAGATAATCTTTAATGATTTTTTGCGTTTCATTTTTTGCTTCGAGATTTAATTTCGGCATATAAATTCCTCCTAAAAAATTTCAGAATAAAAGAAAAGGCGGGAGCACCTCAAAACGGACACTCCCGCCAGATCCCGCGCAGAACTTCTTTCCGGGTTACGGGAAAGATGAACCAGCGCGGGTTGTAAGTTGTCTGCCTGTTTTCCGTTCTGTAGGGGGATAACGAATATACCCCTGTTTCGCGGTTACGGCGTCTTTGTAGGTATAGGTCAGAAAGTAACGGATATAAACGGATGAGCCTTTTTCCTGATAGCAGACTTTATATCCGTATGGGTTATGCGGATTTGATTTCATACAGATTTCCGAAGATTATGTCGACAAGGCGCGGCAGTGCGGAAAAGAAATTGTTGTGCATGATTTTCTCGTGCAACGCCTTATCGTGCGCAAAATGTCGGCTACGTGCATATTCTACGCCCTTATCGGTGAGGCGCTTGAGTTCATAGCGGTCGTGCCCGTCGTGGTGATAGCCTTCGATATACAGATGCCCGTTCCGCTCGTATATTTTGATAGTATCGAGGTGACAGATGAAAGAACGGAAATCATTCCAGTCGGTAATGAAGTTTCCGCAGTCGCGTAGGCCGTTCCATCTGCCGCATATTCCTGTGACGAGAAAGTAGTGTTTGCCTATCTCCCGTTTCAGCGCGTCGGTAAAGTATCCCCAGTCCGCTTCGTTTTGGGCCGAGATCTCATTCCAAACCATATCGGCGGGAACGTCGCTGATGCTCGTCCATTCTTGACTGTCGCGGAAAGACTCGTACACGGCTTGTTCTGCGGCGTCGTATTTTGAATAGTCGTCCGTGTTGTCGAAAAAAATGATGTCTTCCTTTCTCATGTCAGCAGTCCTCGCAATGATTAAGCGGTTTCTTATATAAGTCAACGAGCTTGATGGGTTTATGCTCCAGCCCGAACTCTTTACGGAATCTACGCAGGGCATCACGGAAAGAATAAAACATATAGCTGTGGGTAGCGTAGTTGCCGTTCGAGTCGCTGTATCGGAACACAAGCCCTGCGTGCCTGTTGTAGTAATAATAGATTGTTCGCCTCATTCCTTTTTCCTCCCATACACATCGTCCGCGTAATACTGAAAGTTAGCGGTATTGAAAATCGCGGAACATTTCACCCCGCGATAATCGACCAGATATTCGTTGTTTCCGGTTTCTTCCAAAACCATGATCTCGTCCATTTCTCCGTCCAGAGAATAGATGTGTGCGTATGCCTTATAGGGTTTCATTTGATTTCCTCCAAATAATTTTTGTATTGGGTGTTATTGAGCAATTTTTGCACTTCGGGCATGATCTGTTCTTTTGTCTTTCCCGCGCAGGCGAGAAGAAAGAGGTTTGTATTTGCACCGTAAAACCTGCGGAACGTATAATCGAGGATCAAAGATATATCGTTGTCTTTATGCTCGTTCGTCTGGTTTATGACGAGTACGGACGCGAGCAGGAATTTGAGTTCTTCGAGTTTTTTCATAGCGTTTCCTCCCGTTTTGTATGTAGTGGCGTGCGGATCAGGTCAACGAAGGTATGGACGTAATAATCGTCTTTTAACGATAGATGCCAGTATACGTCGGATTCGTTCGAGTTGTTGTCGTCATCGGAAAATTCGTATTCTTCCCCGGGATCGCCGTCTGTGTCGAACATGACTTCTCCCTGCCAGAAGTTTTTGAGTTGCTCGGTAATAATTTCCTTATAGCGGTCATAGGCTTCGTCATAGTCCTCGTACAGTTCGGTGTCTATGCCGTCCGCATCGGTAGTCGACCAGTCCAGCCGTATCATAAAAACGTCTTTCATTTTAATTCTCCTAAAATTTGTATTCTCCGATTTTATCGAGATTGAGCCGATAGAGGGGATAGACGACATATCCGGAGGGCATCGTCACGCCGGTGGGTGTGATAAAGCCCTGTTTTTCCAGAAACCGCAGCAGCCTTTTGTCCGCGTTGTTCACGTCGATAAACGCCAGGCCTTTGCCGAGCTGCATATCCAGATTGACCGTCAGATTGCAGTACGGTTCTATGCAATCGTTCTTTTTGCAGTGGATACCGACGTAGGTATTGCCGGTGGTGGAGTAGGTGCTTATCGTAAAAGCAAACTCTAAATTTTTGTGGATCGATGTTTTGAAAGTTTTCATGTTTAGTTGTTCTCCTTTCGTGTTTTTAGTTTGTATAAGGGATTGTTTTCGCAGGTAGCGTCGTCGCAATGTCCGCAATCTCCGTTGCAGCGGTTTGCTCTGTCGCAGTATTCATAATGTTTGCAGTTCATACAGATTTTCTTGCTGTTTTGAATGCAGGGTTTCATCCAGATACCTCTTCAAATTCGTCAAGATATTCGCTGTTATCGTTTTGCTCTTCTTCCCCATAGAAAAGGGGATCGGTATCGCCGCATCTTCCGTTACAGAATCCGTATAAAATACAGTTTTCGCAAAGGCTTTCCATTATTCTACCTCCTCAAAGTCATCAATATGAATATGTTCTTTCCCTGCAACGCCGTACTCAAAATACAGCCCGTTTTTATCGGTATGCAGGTCATAATCCGAAACACTGATTTTACCGCATTTGGTGACGGCGACGGTGATTTTGTCACCGTCTACCGACAGAATGTTGAATACGACGGTATCTTCCCCGTCGAAGAATTGAAATTCTTTGAGATAAAACTTGTTTTTCATGTCGAGCCTCCTTTTCAGACCAGTTTGTACCATACGGAATATTCGATTTCGATCTCGCGTGTATCGTAAGAACCGTTTTTCTCGATTTCGACTTCGCGGATTTCGTAGTGTGCGCCTTTGAATTCGTCGTCACGGTTCGGTATCGCATGGCAGTTTTTAACGCAATCTTCAAATACGCGGATATACGGATTGCCTTTCTGACTGACGCAGGCGATAACCAGATCGCTCTCGGTGATGAAACCGACACCGGTCATCTTGTTGTTTCCAAACCTACTCAATCTGGAAATGCTGTAAACTACTTTTTTCATTCGTTTTTACCTCCGAATTTTTATTTTTTTGCCGTTTTCGGCGTGGCGAAAGAAGCACGGAACGGTAAAAGGAATATTTTTTGTAAGTTATAGTGCGGAAGTCAACGGAGGAAGGAAAAATTGCCGCATAAGCGTAGGGGGAAATAAATGATTTAAGCGGGAATTTTTCCGCCGTTTACTTCCGCGAGGAACCGTGCTACGATAGCCACAACGAAAACAAAAAAATCGGAGAGGAAAAAAGAAGCTGTCGCGCCTCCTGTTCCTCCCCGAAAGCAACGGAAGATTGTTACGGTCTGGTTTCATCTGCCCGCAGTACATACCGCAACAGCGTTGTGCTGTTTTTGATGTATTTTGTAGGGACGTGCCGCCCGTTGAACATGCTTGTTTCCGTTCTGTCTGCATTTATCTTGTCGAACTCGTTTTCCGTCCACACGGAAACAAAAGCGCTTTTTAAGATCCAGTATTTTTTGCATAGGTCGTTATTGCCAAAGTATGGCTCTTCGACCGCCTCGTAGAGCGACAGGTATTCGTTTAGATCTTCTTTGGTACGGAAAGCACAATGCGGATACGGGCCTTTTGTGACGGTGTATTTGTAGCCGCATTCGGAGGTGCGATTGCCCCAGTCCTGCACGAAAATATAGTCGTAATCTTTCGTGGTATATCGTTTGAGCGGTTCCTCCCGCAAATTCAGCTCGAAACAGGATACCTCCGCTTTGAAATACAACCCGTGTTGCGCTCCCGCACCGAGCGTTGAAAATGTCCAGAACATCTTTTCTTTTTTGCCGAGATAGAGCAGCTTGTGCTTGTCGATAACTGGAAAGGCGCCGCCAGAAATGCTTTTGCAAAGTATGCCGTCTTCGGAAACCGAAACATAGGCAGAGCCACACTCACATAATGCTGTAGAGCCGTTCCGGTAGGTATCGCCGTCTATGATTGCGTTCGGGTAGTAGCAGCCGAATGTATCGGTGTATTCGACGACATCGAGCGGCTGTGGCTTTCGTGTTCTCGTTTGTTCGATCTTGTCGATAATGCCATTTACCAGCTGCAGATCTGCCTCGGTTATTCCGTCCATGCCGAGTGCATAGCCGATATTGTTGTTTTTTAATTCTTCAAGCGTCGTTTTCATTTCTTTGCCTCCTCGATCGCTGTATCGAGCATTTTTCTGAATTTTTCGTTTGCATGGTAGAGCTCCTCAAAGGGGTGAAAGAGCATTCCTTTGATGAATGATTCGTCCGGGGTGATGCTTGCCCAACCGCCGAAATTTTCGCCATAGTAAGGCTCGCCTTTTTTCAAGAGTTTGATTTCGTCGTGAAAGTTCGCTACCTCGATGCCGTTGACTAAGACATGAGCCGACCCCTGCGTTACCGAACTGCGCCGCCTTACTACTTCAATAATGTATTTCATGAACGTTGAATCTCCTTTTCGTGATTTTTATTCTTGAATGGAATTTGATGTGCGTTCATTAACCTAACTGCTGTCGTTTCCGAAATTCATTTTGAAAACCTCCGATAAAAAATTTTTTTTGCCGTTTTCCGGCGTGGCGAAACGGAGCATAGGACGGTAGAGGAAGTGTCATATGTGAGTAAGTCTGCGGAAGTCAACGGGAAAAAGGAAAATGCTGCGTGCGAGAAAAACTCTGAAAAGCAAAAAAGAGCCGAGCAAGGAATAACCTTGCCCGGCTCTGATAATAGTGGGAGATAGAAGGTTTAAGCAGGATTTTCCGACCGTTTACTTCCGCGAGGACTATGCTACAATCGCCGCAACGGAAACGGGAAAATTTTATGGAGTATAAAATTGTGGAGTAAATGTAAAAGAGGAAGTCAAATTTTGACTTCCTCTTTCTGCTTAGTTTGGGAGCAATGTGATTAAGAAAGGTTTTTAATCGAAGGGATCTTGATAGGACCAATTGAACTCGGGATCATAAATATCGTCTTTAACAGAATTATCATAAGGCATTCCCGGGTTAGAAAATGATTGTGTTAAGTTGATGTTTTTCAGATATTTTTTAAACTTGATTAACGTATAGTTATTATTTGATTAAATTTGTATAATTATTGTTTTAAGGAGGTTTTATATGCGTTGAGAAGAGGTAATATTGGGTCTATACAGAATAATGAAAAGAGATTTTTTGATTAATTATGGATTTAAATTTGTCCATAAATCAAAGCATAAAGTGCGCCCAGGGGTGTATATACAAATCAAAAATTACTTATTACAACGAATAAAAAGAGAAGAGCCGTTTCCAAGACCGAGTAATCGGAACGGGAGACGGCTCTAGTGTTTTTGTAATTTTTCCGTCCTTGACTGTGGGGGGGGGAGAGATAATCCGCAACAACCAAATGCCGAAAGGTTAAACTTTTAGATTAAAAAAGGCATGAAAAAGTCTGCGACTTTTTGTCAAGAAAAGTATGATATACTGATTACAAGAAAGAAAAATGAATATAGGGGAAGAAACGAGATGCAGATTCAGCAGATGATAGACTCGGCAAAATTATTCAGTGAAGTAAGATTTGAAGGCGAACTTGATTTGGAATTGCCTAAGAGTTCATGTTTTTATGTAGGAAAAAATTTCAGTAAAAGTTTGGTAACTATAACGAAACCCAATATAACGCTGGATTTTTCCGACGCGGTCGTACGTACCCACATAACGGATCCGTTAGATACCGATTTAAATATATTCTTTGTTTCGAGCATGGCAAAAAATGTAGAGATAAAGAATCTGAAATTATATGTATATATGAATTTCCCCGCGACAAGACGTCAAATTGTCGGTATATATAATACCGCGTACGGTTTGAAACTAAATAATTGTTATATTGAAGTTGTTTCAGAAAATCAAATGAATTTGGTTGGGGTATTCAACAACGGAAATCTGGATACGCATATGGAGACACGTGCGGATAACCTTGTAATCGAGAACAGTCATATCAAAGTACAAATCGTTCAGGGCGGCACGAAGGAAAGTACGTCTTACGGTATTTATAATAATCTTGCGAACAGCATATCGTTACAAAATACATTTGTTTATTCGACGAATATCGGAACGGGAAAAAATCAAGCGGCAATCGGTGTATTTACGAACGGAAGATTTGGCAGATTTTTAGGTAACAATATCAAAGCGAACGGCAGCCATAATAAAGGAAATTTAAAAGAACAGGCTTATACCTATGGTTTTGTAAATGAAGGGTTGTACAACTTAATCGAAGGAAACAATATAATAGGCGAATGGGGCGGACAGTGTATCGGCCTTGAAAATAAGGGTGATTTTGCAAAGGTAAGCGGAAACAAGATTTTGGCAACGCATACGATAAAGGGGCGTTCCGTTCGGAATTATGCCAATGACAGCATCTTCGACGGAAACATTTTAACATCTACCAGTCGTAACCCGCGCCTGTTTGAACAGGAGGGCTGTAACTGCATTATTACAAACAATGTGATGGAAGGATTGATGTTGCCGCAGACATATCAATCGAGCGTAGGGATTTACGCGACGGCGGAAAAGGCCACAGAAAATCTGATTTCGCAAAATATTATAAAAAACGTCTGTAATTGCGGAATTTTTGCCCACAAAAATATAGGATTGGTACAAAACAATATTATAACCACATATGCAGAAAGCTACGGGTTTATAAAGCAGGGAATAAAAACAAATGAAGAACTTGCTTCAAAACTCGATGAAAATAGAATATATTCGATTTTCGATTAATAAGGAGGGGGAAAATGGAAATAACGATTATGGAATTGGTGCAAGACTATGGATTGGACAGCGTTTTAATCGCTGCAGCAGTGTGTATTCTGACGGGTTTGATCAAGATGCCGATAAAAAGTTTGGCCGCAAAGACAAAAGATCCGTCGAAATATACGAAATACATAACATTTCTGCCGTTGCTTCTCGGATTTGGTGTTACGGTGTTGTACGAATATATAATGACGCATTCGGTTGTGTTTACGGGAGAATTTATAACTTTATGGCTCACCTCAAGCAGCCTTAGCCTGGCAATATATGCCTTTATAGAAAAATTTATCCCGAGCAGAAAGAAAATTATGTCCGAGGAGGAAATTAAACAGAACGAAGAACTGATCGATACGCTTAAAGGCATACTGACCTCGGATAAGTCTACCGAAGAAACCGAGACCGGCCCGGCTGCAACCGAACCCGCTGAAAAAACGCAGAATATTATTGCCGCCGAAACAAATATTTCTGAAACGCAAGCCGTTGAACCTGTTCAAGAAAAAATTATTTTTGGGGGCAGGAAAAGTGTTTGACTTGCGTATGAAGGACAATACATATAACGGGACCCTGATCGTATTTGAAGGCACGGATGGCGCCGGAAAAACGACCATGATTGCCAAAACAAAAGAATATCTTAGCGAAAGATTCGGAGCAGAACGGATACTCATAGAAAAACAGCCCACGGATTTGTCGAGGAAAACGCGGTTGTTTCAGAAGATGATGTATTGTTCCAAACACGAGGAGATCAATTATAGAGCAGTACAGTTGCTGACACTCTCCGATCGCGTGCAGCATAACCATGAGGTCATAATTCCGGCATTAAAAGAAGGAAAAATTATTATTTGCGACAGATATTTGTACACAAGCATAGCGAATATGCTGGCGCGGGGATATCGCAGCGAAACATGGTTTTTTGATGCGTGTAAGGAAATAGTAAAACCGGATATCACATTTTTGGCATATGTAGAGCCAAAACTTGCGATAGAGAGGATCCGCTCTCGGCCTGAAGAATGTAACAGACACTTGGATGAAGAATTGCTGCAAAACGTAGCAAAAGAATTCTTATCTATGCGGGAACAGGCGGATTTTCATACATTAGACACAAGCAAAAATGCGGATGTCGCTTTTTCACAAGTGAAAAACGAACTGGATATATATTTTGAGGGGAAAAATGAATAAAGAATTATTATTTATAATGGATGTATTACAGGATAAGCCGAGTATACCGGAAAAGGATTTTGACTGGTATTGGATACTCGGCTTTTTGGAATTGAATAAAATCGGCGGATATTTTTTTAGCAAAACAAAGGAACAGGAAATCAAATTACCGCAGTCGGTAGAAAGACGGCTGTCGCAGGTTTTTTCAGTGCAACGGGAACGAAATTTATTCATGCGCAAATATATTCAGGATATCAGCGATGAATTACGTTTCGAGAAAATCAAGTTTTCATTTTTGAAGGGCAGCGTTCTGTCGAATACAAATTTTCGGTTCAGCGAAAAATCCTTCAGTTGTATGGCATTGTCTGAAGAAACGGAACAGAGATACAGGCGTCAAACAGGCGAGGCGTTTTACGGCGAAGGGGAACGCATATCGAACGATATTGATATATTGGTTGAACAGAAAGATATTTCTGTTATATCCGAAGTATTAAAGAACATGGGGTTTGTGCAGGGATATTATGATTTCCGTGAAGGCAAAATCGTACCATTGCCGCGAGCAGAAATATTATCCCGGCGCATGAACCGCGGAGAAACTGCCCCATTTGTCTTGGCAACTGAAAATCCGTCTGTACCGTTCATTGAAGTCGATATCAATTTTTCTTTGGACTATCTTCCCAATTCGCATGAAGAGATGCTAAATACAATATTGAAAAATTCACTCAGTTATGCGGGTAATATTTCCGGCGGAATAAGAAGTTTACAAACAGAAGATTTTTTCCTGCATTTGATTATGCATCAATATAAGGAAAGTATTTTGTATTCTATGGTACAGCGGAACAAGGATACAGAATTATATAAATTGTTGGATATATACCTTTTTATTAAGAGGGGTTATATTGAACTTACCGGGTTGTATAACAAAGTAAAAAAATACGGTTTGGAGAAACCGATTTACTCGGTTATGAATTCAATATCGGAATTATTTAGGGATTTTCATTTTTCGGACTACGCACAGATGTTCCGTCCGCGCGACGATCATAATGAAGTCATAGACCCGCCGACCGGCAGAAGGTATGTATGGAAAAATATTCTTTCAGAACGGATGAGTTTTTTCGATAAAGAAGAATTTTTGTGTGAGGTTAAGGATGAATAAAGAAGATCTCGGCAAGGTACTGTCCCTATCCTGCGTGGAAAATTATTTTTTGGGATATTTGCAGAAAAGAATAGATATACGGTTATTGTATGTGGAAAGTTTTGTGTCGTTTAATGAAGTGATAAATGCATTTTTGGATGAGCATGTAAGTTATGAAAACTATCCTTTGACAAGGCTGCAGGAAACTTCGGAAAAGTTGGGGCTTACTTCGCATCGGCTTAATAAAAGATTCCGTTACCAGAAAGGGGAATTAAATTTGATCCGCGTCAATAGGAAACTTTTCAGCAATTCAAGGATAACGCCCTGGCGGGCAGATCACTATATTGCGATCGAGAAAGCGGAAGATGAATATAAGTATATCAATAATTATCCTTTGTCTGAGGGAATTATGTCTCAAAAGCGATTATCCGAGATATACGACGGGGCCTCTTTGATTTTCCAAGAGGAAGGTAAATTCAACGAGCGAAAATATAAAGAATTATCCGTACTGCAGTATACGAAGATATCGAATCAAAGCGTGGATGCAGTAAGCATAACCGAGGAAAAGTTGATTCATTTGCGGGATGCTATAATGATATTGAAAGTTTTGCGAAAAAGAGTTACGGCGTGGTTACAGCTTGAAGCGGAGAGAAAAAATTTTTCGGAGGATCTGTCTTTTCTGTTGCTGGCAGAAAAACTGAACAAAGGATACGAAAATTTGCAGACCGCTCTGCAGTTGCAGATAACAAGAAGACGTACGGATATCAATTCATTGAACGAAAAGTTTCTGTCGCTCTGTGAATCGGAGCGACAGTGGGGTAAAGAAATACAAAAACGGAGGGGATAATGGATATTTTTCAGAAGGTAAAAGAAGTAATATGCGATACGGTCGGGGAAGAAAATGTTACGCCGGACCAAGAATTAAAGGCTGATCTTGGGTTTGACAGCCTCAGTTTGGTTGCTGTTGTCGTGGGGTTGGAAGAAAAATTCGGGATTGAGTTTAACGAAAGTGATTTGGACCCGAGTAAAATCATTCACGTCGGGGATTTGATCGAGCTTGTGGAGAAGTATATATGAGTATTTGGGAGTTTTTAAAGCGCAGCATGCGTCGATATGGGGAACGGGTGGCTTTTTCGGAAGGCAAGACTACATATAGAAAACTGATTGAAATTGTAGAAAGCAAAAAATCCGAAGTTAAAAATATTCCGGTTATAGCAAAAGGGACCTCGCGTCAGGAACAGGCAATTAACATTTTGCAAATCATGGCGGGAGGAAATATCCCTGTGCCGGTAGAAGCGAGTTACGGTGTTGAACGTGAAGAAAAAATCGAAAAGATTTTAGCAAAAAATCATGATGATCTGCGTAAAACGGCCGCCATTTTATTTACGTCGGGAACGACGGGCGAACCAAAGGGGGTAAAACTCAGCCATAAGGGGATCATCGAAAATTTGAAAGGTATCGGCAGATATTTTAAAGTACAAACCGGACAAAAAATTTTGATCGCGCGGCCGCTCGTTCATGTGGCTGTATTTACGGGGGAATTTTTATTCGCGCTATACAAAGGGTTGGAAATAGATTTTTATGAGGAAGCGTTTCAACCGGCCCGGCTGGCAAAGTATACCGATGAGAATAAAGTACAGGTTTTCGGATGTACCCCGACATTAATGTATCATTTATCCAGACATTTGCAGGGAAAGTCATTGGAAAGTATTGTGATCAGCGGGGAGCGTCTTACGGAAAGCGTTGTATGCATTTTAAAGGAAAAGTATCCGGATAAACAATTTTATAATGTGTACGGATTGACGGAAAACAGTCCTCGCGTTGCGGCGCTCAGCCCTGAAGATTTTTTCGAGAAAATCGGAAGCGTGGGGAAACCGATAGCACATACGAAAATAAAAACAGAAAGGGGGGAATTACTGGTAAAGTCGCGGTCTTTGATGCAAGGATATATCGGCGAGCGTGAAAAGACGGAGGAAAAGCTCAAAAACGGGTGGCTGCATACAGGGGATATGGTACGGTTGGATGAGGATGGGTATCTGTATATTTTAGGCAGGAAGGATGATATGTTGATCCGTTCGGGGATGAATATTTATCCCGCAGAAATAGAAAGTGTAGCGCAGCAGATCGACGGTGTGAAAAACTGCATGGTATACGGTGAGGACGATGTCCAATATGGGCAAAAGATTTGCATGAAAGCTGTTACAGATTTGGGGGTAGCAACATTGCGAAAAGAATTGATTGCCCGGTTGCCCGCATACCTCGTTCCAGATAAAATATTAATCGTTGATGCATTAGAAATGACACAGAGCGGAAAAGTAAAGCGGAGATGAAAGAAAAAATTATAGAAATTATCCAAGAAGCATGTGCTTTAGACGATGTGGTTTCCGTAGATACCAAACTTCAAGACATCAGTATGGATAGCCTTTCTTTTGTCGAAGCGATTGTTAAAATCGAACAAGAGTTCGACATAGAGTTTGGAGTAGATGAGGCAGAATTGACGTATTGGGATACGGTCGGAGATATTATATTGAAAGTAAAGGAGTTATATTGTGAGAAAAAATAAGATAGAGGGGGTACAGCCCTTTAATAAATTTTATTTAAAATCTTGTTACTATCATCAATTAGTTGCCGGATTAGCTTGTTTCGGAATCTCTGTCGAAGGTATTGTGTTAGGAAGTTTTGTTTTTCCTAAAAAGCATTTTGAAATAGAAAAAATTTCGATTCCCGAGAAAACTTTGGGAAAAGTTTTAGGTTTTCAAAATAAAAGGTGTAATCTGTCAAAAAAGCAGTTACTGTGTAATATTGATAAGCAACGACCTATTATAGTCGGGGTGGATTGTTTTTATTATGAAAGCAGGCCGGATACTTACCAGAAATTGCACGATCCGCATTATGTATTGGTGTATGGATATGATCTTGATAATGGCACTCTGAATGTTGTGGATCATAGGTATAAGAACAGTTTTGAGTACATAGAAAAAATTATATCTTTAGATAATTTATTGTATGCGAATAAGATGTTTCGCCGCAGACCATTAAAGCGGAAAAAAACGGCAAATGTTCTTAAAGAGTTAAATAATAAGCAAGAAAATTTAGCCGTTTTGAGCCAATATAACCACAAGTTGTTTCAACAGGCCAAAGAAGATTCAGCTTTTAATTTAGAGGTTTTAAAATCATTGATTTCTCAAAACAGCGCTGCATTGTCTGCCGAGAGCACAACGATTACACAATATTTGGAGGAAATGAAAAATTTATTTTCAAATTTTAATGTGGTTGCTGCTTTCAACAATTCTAAAGATTATTTAGAGGCCCTATTCACTATCATTGGTGCGTATTCAAATTTACTTTCTATTTTTTGGAGAATGGAAAGCAAGAATGATTATGGATTTGCATTTAGATATAAGGAAAATTTATTGAGCAAAATAGATGCGCTGATTGACGCTGAAAATTTAATATATGATTTTTTTACGGAGATATGCAAATGTCAGTCAAAAAAATAGATATATCTAAGTATTGTAATCATAAATTGATTTACGAAAACTTACCGGAAGGTGAATCCTACTTTGGGTTGGATAACATCTGTATTTTAAAACAAGATTTTTTAAGCAAATACAAAACTTTAAAGCAAGGTGATTTATATAATTATTGCTTGGGTAATCAAGATAACATTGCATGTGACGGACAACGGATTTTTATAGGATCTAAAGTTAAAAGGTGGCATTTTATAGGATTTGCTTATTGGGGCGATGTTAACGAAATTATTAAGGTCATTTTCGATGATGATACAGAGGATTGGATTGATATCGCTTTTATCGAATGGTCGCGCCTGTTTGTTCACGGACCTTGGAGTGGTAATTTAACCCATGATAATAAAATAGAAAATGTACGTGTTGCCGTTACTGCGGGGGATATGATTCATTTAGTTTATTTTCACGATTGCGTTTGTGAATTTAGTAAAGAAAAAACTGTTAAAGAAATAATTTTACCGAACAATATATTGGTACATATTTTTGCTTTAACGA
>ERZ1106932.207-NODE-207-length-21814-cov-185.409072_pt1 | contig 21814 bp, 22 predicted proteins | sample MGYA00403665_ERZ1106932 | MGnify/ENA primary metagenome ERZ1106932 (study PRJEB35170, sample SAMEA104062448) | human gut metagenome | biome: human gut; feature: human-associated habitat; material: faeces | place: Denmark | collected 2012-08-24 ... | reverse complement strand
CTTGCCAATAATTTTTCATTTATGTGTAAGAGAATTTTGAGTTACAACTTTTAACACAATGGCTCTTCAAACTGTTTTTACGATTTACATTATACCAAAATTGTGTTATCTTGTCAATGTTTTTTCTTCTTTCAAGGTTATAAAGAAAACGAGCCGACTTAATCGACTCGTTTCTTTTATGCTACCATCTCAGTTATACTTAATCCCCCTTTTAAGTAAATAACTATTGACTTATCTTTCATTACTCTTATTAAACCGACAAGGAGTTCACAATAAAATTTCTTATAGTATTCCTTGTCTATCCACGTTGCACCGAGTCTTACGGAAATTTCGCTTGCTGTCAGCTTTTGGGGTTGTATATTTCTCTTTCGGTTTTCCATTTCCGCGCCGCCTTTCGGTATAAGGGTTTGGGATTATCCCAACAAGCATTTTTCGCAAACGGGTACTCGTTTGCTGTGCTTGCTATCTACTCCATACCCCTACCGAAAGGCGGTATTTGTTGCGCGTCCCCTTGATTTTGGACGCAAAAAAAGATTGCAGCCGTTATGCGCTGCAATCCCGTATTTTCCGTATGAAAGAGGTTAGTCCTCTGCCTTTTCGACTTCTGTTATTTCCCTCGCCGTTGCGGTTACAATCCGTATGCCCTTTCTTATCATTTTTATCAAAGAAACATTTAAATTGTACATAGATATTTTCTTGACATTTCTTTTGTTCCAAGGTAGAATATTACCACAGGTAATTACCAGTGGTAATGGGGTGCGATATGAAAAAAAATATAACAAAGGAACAAATCATAGATACAGTGTTGGAACTCCTAAAGGACAATAATAATGTAGAAAGTCTGAATTTTCGAGAAATTGCACGCACTTTAGGTTGTGCCCATACGAATCTTTATAACTATTTCCCATCGTATAAAGATCTGCTTTGGGAAAGCCACAGTTCAATATTGCTTCGATTTATAAATACACTGCGTGAAAAGTTCGATGTCAATCTTCCCCCCAAAAATCAACTTACCGTTTTTTTTGAAATTATCATAAATATGTATATGGATAATCAAGGATGGTTTCGCTTATCATGGCATGAATATATTAAAGGAACTCGCCCTGAAAAGGATATAAACATGGCAAGGACTGCCAACGATGTATTAAGTAATTATGCTATGCAGATTTGTCAAAATCTGTTTGCATACTGTCCTGACAAAAATACTGTCAAACAAGTTTTGCACAACACCCATTGCTATATCATTGGAGAGATTTCGAATTATCTTTTGGATAGGGGAATTATTAAAGACGAACAACTCTTACGAAAATATATGTTATCTGAGTCCGTTTCTATGTTTCAATTTTGTTTGCTTGGGAAACAACAGGATGGGGTGAATTTGTGAAAGTTACATGGAGTAGTTCTTTTCAAGAATATGTTAATCAACAAAACCCTGAAAACTTAGGGAGATTTAATGATTTTTTTTCAAGGTTTTGTAATTGCTGTAAAATAGACAAAACAGAAACAAGCCAGCTTTGGAGAGATTTTGAGTTAGCATTTTTATATTATGCAAAGCACAATGTTCCAATCCAGCAAGCATTATCTTTGCTCGATACAAAGTTTTTAGGAACTTTTTATGAAGAATCATCTTATAAGTGGTTTTCGTTGGATGATGCAGCAAAATTATACCCAATGTCTATGAAACGGGGATATATGTCTGTTTACCGGTTATCCATTTGTTTGCATGAAACAGTAATCCCCGAACTTTTGCAAATGGCGCTGGATTTTACAATTAAACGGTTTCCAGCTTTTGCTACAACGTTGAAAAAAGGGTTCTTTTGGCATTACCTTGATGAAACAAATCGTAGGTACAGAATTGAACAGGAAAAGGAGATTCCGTGCCAGCCTATTAAAGTTTCCCGCAGCGGTTCACCGTCACTTCGTGTAATTTATTTCCAAAATCGGATTAGTGTGGAGTTTTTCCATGTATTGAGTGATGGCTTGGGTAGTATTACTTTCCTGATAGCCTTGGCATCCGAGTATCTCCGACTTACCGGAAAGGATATTTTACTCGATGAAAGTGTATTCGATATCAACGATGTTCCCGATAAGGAAGAAATGGAAAACGCATTCCGAAAGGTACCTTATGAAAGTACTAATCTAACAGGTCCCCACAAAGCAGCGGTACAAATCAGGGGAAAACTGTCAAAAGTGAAGCCGTGCCGTATCATCCATTTTAAAATGGATGCATTACAGCTGAAATCTATTTCGGAGAAATATGGAACAACTGTTACTGGGTATATGCTCAGTATTCTCCTATTGGCAACAAAACAAGTGTCAAGTGTTAAAAAAGGAATTATCAATATACAGATACCAGTAAACTTGCGGAAATATTATGATTCCAAAACAATACGCAATTTCGTTTTACCGTGTGGAATCGGTTTTCCAATAGAAGAAATCCAAAATGTTTCTGGAATGATTCCAAATATTAACACGCAACTGCGCTCAAAAACTTCAAAAAAGGCGATTAGTGCATCGGTTACTTCAACAGAAAGGTTGATTGATTTCGTAAGATATGTTCCACTGGCTATCAAACAGCCTGCGGCAAAAATTGGTTATGGGTTTTTGGGAGATCGAGCCTTCACAAGCATTTTATCTAATTTAGGTGTCATAAAAATACCGCCTTCCCTTTCAAAACACATTCATAGCATGGCTGCGGTGATTGGACCATCTATTACACAACGGGCAAGATGTGCTTTAATTACTTTTCAAAACATAGCCACACTCTCCATAACAAAATCGACGGTCATTCCTGACTTTGAAGAAGAAGTTTATCGTCTGATTTGCTCTGACGGTATCAACACTACAATAGAGGGGAGTGAGTTATATGGAGATTAAAATCACATATCCGCACATCGAAAAAAGGAGATCGATTGGCAAGCATATTTTGAAGCTTGTTAAATGGATATTCCTATTAGCCGCTTTTATTTGCCCGATTGTTAATATTGCTGTTGGAGGAAAGGCTTGGAGTGTTATCGTGCTTATATGCTTGTATATGGTGCATACACTGATTTTATCCCCAGATTTGGTGGAATATAACCGCATAAGCCAGGTGATTAAGTTTGTATTTCTGCTATGTACATTGTTAATTCTAATTGAATTTTTGCTAATCCCCGGATGGGCTGGATTTGCTACTACGGTAATCACTTGTTGCGGTTTAATTTTTTCGGGGATATTATTTTTTACAGATTTTAACCGGCAAAAGAAAAATATGTTCCCGCTGTTTTGGCTGATTAGCATTTCTCTGATACGAGCATCGGTAGGTATTTTGTTATCCTCTGGAGAAGATTGGGCGTCTTTTATGTTAATGGAAGTGTTATCCATTTTGCTTTTTCTGCTGTTTTTGGCAATACTCAAAAAAGGCCTTATGAGAGAATTACGCTGTAGGTTCCATACGAGATAGCTTATCGTTATCTATTATATCACAATAAAAGAAAAGCGCAAGTCTTGTTAGGATATGCCCCCCTTATTCATTTGATTATGATTGAATATAAATAACATAAAGGTTCAAGTCCTGTTTTTGCTCGAAAATGGCAAAAAGACAGCATAAAATTAAAATCTTTCTTTCCATAGGAAAAATTCCCTGTTTTTGCCAAAAAAATAGCAAAAACCCTGAAAAACTCATCGTTTTTCAGGGTTTTTACAGTGGACAGCATTTTTATCCACTAAACATGGTGCGGATGACAGGATTTGAACCTGCACGGTTGCCCACCGGATTCTAAGTCCGGCGCGTCTGCCGTTCCGCCACATCCGCATAACGCAAACAGTTTACAATATTTTTCCGAAAAAATCAACTGTTTCGCACGGCGGCGCGGTTAAAACAAAAGGGACGGCAAACGCGTCCGTCCCTTCCTTTTTAGTTGTTACAGCACGAATTCACGCGGCAGCAGCATCTGCAGCAAAGCGCGTATTGGCGGTTATAGTAATCGGCGTCACAGCAAACGCTGCCGTTTCCGTGCCGCCCGAACCCCGAGCAGGAACGATTGCAGGAATTGCATGTAAAGCATCCGCAGGAATTGTTTCGCGCGTTTCCGCAGCAGGAATTATCCCTTGCATTGCCGCATCCGCAATCGGAATTCGAAAATAATCCGATATCCTGGTTGCAGCCGCAGCCGGAGCGGGCGTTATTGCCGCATCCGTACAACAACAGACAGAGTAAACACATTTCGGTTTTTCCCCTTTGTAGATAATGAGAGATTTCCCTCTCTTTTATATCATATGGCGAAGCGGCCGAAGAATGTGCCGCTCTCCCCGTGAAACGCCGGAAAAATTTGTCTTTCGCAACGGGAATTTTTAGCAGCCGCATTTTCGGCAGAAAATAAAGCGGACATAAATAAAAGGGGAAAAAACGGCGCACAATAGGTGCAGGAGGTAAGCAGATGTTCATTGCCAATCTTGTGTCTTATATACTCGTTTTGCTGGGCGCCGTGAATTGGGGACTTTACGGAATTTTCAATTTCAATCTTGTCTCCGCAATTTTCATGGGCGACAGAAGCATCGGCGCGATCATAACGTATGTCATCATTGCGCTTGCGGCGATCTGGCTGATCATCTCTACGGTTTTTGCGAACGGTATTCTCCGTTTTACCAACCACAGAGAAGAGAGGGTATAAAAAATCCGGTCGTCGAAAACCGCTCCGTTCGGGGCGGTTTTTTTATGTTCGATCGGTTAAAATTTTTTCATCTCATTTCTTTCAGTTATTCATTGACAAAAGTCTCGTGCAGGCATATAATATAGATATAAAAATAATTATCGGTAGAAATTATTATCATAGTTGTAATAAAAAAGCGTGACAACTGTCACAAAAAATGACGCGCCATGACAAAAGGAGGCAGTGTATGAGTTTTGTCGAGTTCAAAAATGTGAGCAGATATTATACGATGGGCACGAATGTCATCAAAGCGGCCAACGGCGTCAATTTCCACATCGAGCAGGGGGAGTTCTGCGTGATCGTGGGGCCGAGCGGCGCGGGCAAGACCACCGTTTTGAATATGCTCGGCGGCATGGACAGCGTGACGGAAGGGGAGATCTTCGTCGACGGCGTGAAGATCAGCGACTTCAACGAAAAACAACTGACCGTCTACCGCCGCTACGATGTAGGGTTCGTATTTCAGTTTTACAATCTGATCCAGAATCTTACGGCGGTCGAAAACGTAGAGATCGCGTCGGAGATCTGCAAAGACCCTCTCGATGCCCGTCAGACGCTCATCGACGTGGGGCTTGAACAGCGGCTGGACAATTTTCCCGCACAACTTTCGGGCGGCGAGCAGCAGCGCGTCTCCATCGCGCGGGCGATCGCAAAAAACCCGAAACTGCTCTTGTGCGACGAGCCGACGGGCGCGCTCGACTACGAAACGGGCAAAAACATTCTGAAACTGCTGCACGACGTATGCAGAAACAATCATAAAACGGTCATCGTCATAACGCACAACCAGGCGATCACGCAGATGGCTGACCGCGTCATCCATATCAAAAACGGGCAGGTCTCATCGGAAGAGGTGAACGAAAACCCCGCAGACGTCAGCGTGATCGAGTGGTGAATCCTTTGCGGCGTCTGCAAAGAACGGGCCCGTTGCGGAAAGAGCCGGCCTTTTTCGGGAGGAGCAGAGCATGAAGAAATTTACCAAAAACATAGCCAAAGAATTCAAACACAGTTTCGGCAGATTCATTGCGATCATGGCGATCGTGGCGCTCGGCGTCGGTTTTTTGATCGGCGTCATGCAGGCCACGCCCGACATGAAGCGCTCCATGGACATTTATTACAGGGAAAATTCCGCATACGACGCGGATGTCAAGGGCACGCTCGGCCTTACGGAAGCGGATATTTCCGCGATCGGGGCATTAGACGAGGTGGAAAAGGTGACTCCCGTCATCTCGACGGACGCGCTCGTTTCCGTCGGCGGCGCCTCCTCCGTCTCGGGCAGGATCATCGGAAGAAGTTTCGATGACGATTCCCTCAACACCCTCACGCTGGAAGAGGGCAGGTTCCCCGCATCGGACGCTCCCGGCGAGGCGGTCGTGGAAAGATCGAACAAGTATTTTGAAAAGACGGACGTGGGCGACACGATCTCGATCGTCTCTTACGGCGATTACGGGGACGTCTACGCGGTCACGGAATTCACCGTCGTCGGCATCGTCTCGTCGCCCGACTATTATTACCGCGACGCGCGCGAGACTACGAACATCGGTACGGGCGTCGTCGGGTGTGTCCTGTACGTCAATCCGGACGCATACGATATGAGCGGCGGCGTATTCGGCGGCCTCTCAGCGCTCGGGCACGAGGCAAAATATACCGATTGTTATATCTCCCTCAAAGATTCCGAAGATTACGAAATGCTCACCGAGCGGTATAAAAATTTCGTTCTGGATACTTTGCCCGCCGTCGAATCTGTGGGAACGGAGCGCTGTGCCTCCCTCAACGGAATCCTTTCCGCAGCAGGGCTTTCCGTCCGTGCGGAATGGTACGTGCTCGACCGCGCGGAAACCAACGTAAGTTATATCAGTTTTGAAATGAATGCGGAAAAGGTAGAGGATATAGCGGGCATTTTCCCCGTGTTCTTTATCGTCGTCGCCGCGCTCGTGGCGCTCACTTCCATGACGCGCATGGTAGAGGAAGACCGCCTGCAGATCGGCACCTTCAAGGCGCTTGGATACAGCGGCGCGAAGATCGTTTCAAAATATCTGCTCTATTGCTGTCTTGCAAGTTTTATCGGCTGCGTCGCGGGTATCCTGATCGGGTTCAGCCTGCTGCCCACCATTTTCTGGCAGGCGTACGCCACGCTGTACTATCTGCCCCGCCTTTCCCTGCTGTTCAGCCCGTGGTTTGCGGTGGCGGTATTCGCCGTCGCGCTTGCAGGTACTGCGCTGGTCACGCTCCTTGCCTGCCGCGCTTCCCTGAAAGAAAAACCTGCGGCTCTCATGCAGCCCAAAGCGCCAAAACCGGGCAAACGCATCCTTCTCGAACGCGCGGGTTTTTTCTGGAACCGCCTGAAATTCAAATGGAAAGCGACGGTCCGCAATATATTCCGCTATAAAAGGAACATGATTTTGACCATCGTGTCCGTCATGGGCTGTACGGCGCTCATCCTTACGGGTTTCGGGCTAAACGATTCGGTGCAGGCGGTGACCGATCTGCAATACAATAAGATTATTTTGTACGATACCACCGTAGAATACGCGGGAGAAGTACAGCAGGGCGGCGCGCTGGAAAGTCTGCTTTCCGATCACGACCATCTGTCTCTGTACGGCGAAAACGGCCAGATCGTGTTCGGTTCGGGCAAAAACGCCGCTTACGAGAGCGTGGATCTGTATCTGGTGGAAGATGCGCAGCAATTCAGGGCGTTTGTGGACTTGCATGAAAGGAAAAAATCTGCTATAATAAATATAGACAATGCGCAGCCCGCGTCGGACGGAGCCTTGCCCGTCGTTCTTGCAGAAAATATTGCCGTCGTCTACGACGTGGAGCAGGGGGATCGGCTGACATATCGGTCGGGGGATACGGAACTTTCCGTTTATGTTTACAGGATCTGCGAAAATTATACGGGCAGTTACGTATATATGCCGAAAACGGCGTACGAAAACGCGGTCGGTACGGTATCCGACAATACATTCTTTATCAAGGCGGGCGTTTCGTCGGACGGGACGGAGGCGCTCGCGGAAGCGCTGTTGGGAGATGACAGCGTAAACTCCGTCGATTTTTCCTGGTCGACGATCGAGACGTTCGAAGGGCTGAATTCTACGATGGGGCTCGTGATCGCGGTCCTGGTCATCAGTGCGGGCGCGCTCGCCGCGATCGTGCTGTATAACCTGACGAATATCAACATCGACGAGCGCCGCCGCGAAATTGCGACTCTGCGCGTACTCGGGTATAAAAAGTACGAAGTGGCGGGATATATATACAGGGAGAGCGCCATTCTGACCATTTTCGGGGCTTTGTTGGGGCTGTTGGTAGGGTTTTTTCTGCACATGTTCATCGTCAGCCGCGTCAACAGCGTCATGATGATGTTCGGGAAAACGATCGGCTGGCTCAGTTATCTTTGGGCGTTTCTGCTGACGATCGCGTTTGCGGCGATCGTATATGCGTTCATGCTCATAAAACTCAACCGCGTCAACATGGCAGAATCGCTCAAATCGAACGAATAGATCCGCAGGATCGGAGGCGGAAAAATGAACAAACAAGAATTGCGTGACGAACTCATGCACCAGTTATGGCGCATGAACAAGATGGATCTCATCGTCAGCCTGCAGGAATTTATCGAGGGAGAGACGGCTACGCTTTCCTTTCTCGGCTCCTGTGCGGGCAGGCAGGTCACGCCTTCTCAGATCAGCGACAATCTTCATATCAGCCGCGCCCGCACGGCGAACATTCTGCGCTCTCTCCGCAGAAAAAAGTTCGTAGAAATGTGCATTCTGGAAGACGACAGGCGGAAAATGTGCGTGTCCCTGACGGAAGCGGGCAAAGCGTTTTTGGAAGAAAAGCGCCGTTTTCTCACCGAATATTTCGATTTATACGTCGAAGTGCTCGGCGAGCAGGACATCAAAGAACTTACGCGGCTTTTGGAAAAGACGGCGGACAGCGAGCGCTTGCTCAAAGAAAATAACCAGATACCGGGGAGGAAACCATGATCGATAACGAATCGGGCGAAGATTACCTGGAGGCGATCCTTCGTCTCTCGTCTGCAAAACAGGACGTGCATTCCGTGGAAGTGGCGCGCGAATTGGGCGTATCCAAACCAGCGGTCACAAAGGCGATGCGCATCTTAACGCAAAAGGGATACGTGCAGATCATAGACAATCATATCCACCTGACGGAGAGCGGGCAAAAGTACGCGGCTTCGGTGTATGAGCGGCACCGTACCCTGACGGATTTTCTCCGCAATCTGGGCGTGAGCGCAGAGGCCGCGGAGACGGACGCCTGCCGCATGGAGCACATCCTCAGCGAAGAGACGTATGCGGCGATCCGCAGGAGCGTCAAGGGCAAATGATTTAGGATTTTTCTTTTTCAGGCAACATGCGGGCGGAGAGCAGAAACGGCCGTCCGGGCGGGTAACTTTTGAAAAATCCGAAAGAATAACATAGTACAAGCAGAAAAAAACATAGACTAAACTACCGCAAATTTTTATCAAAGGGGTTGTTCGGTCTATGTTTTTTGATTTTCTGTACGCCGTGCTCGGCAAACTCACGTTTTTTACGTCCGCCATCGGCGGAAAAAGTTCCTTTCCCAAACCGCTTTCGCAGGAAGAGGAGGCCAAATACCTCAAACTTGCCGCAGCGGGGGATAAGGCGGCGAAAGACGTGCTGGTGCGGCACAATATGCGGCTGGTCGCGCATATCGTCAAAAAATACAACGGTGCCGCCGAAACGGACGACCTGATATCGGTGGGCAGCATCGGGCTCATCAAGGCGATCAACACCTATCAGCCGGGGCGGGGCACGCAACTTGCGACCTATACGGCGAGGTGTATTGAAAACGAGATCCTCATGCTCATCCGCTCCAACAAAAAGCATAAGGGGAACATGTATCTTTTCGACCCCGTCGGCGTGGATAAAGAGGGGAACGAACTCACGCTGATGGATCTGCTTTTTGAAAAGGAAGACGGCGTTTTTCAGGCAGTCGAGTCGGAACTCGTCAAAGAAAAATTCATGAAAGTCCTGCGCGAATGCCTGACCGACCGCGAATACACCGTGCTGTGCCTCCGCTACGGGTTGAAGGGTGGCGCGCCCATGCCGCAGCGAGAGGTGGCGGTCTTTCTGAAGATCTCGCGCTCCTACATATCGCGCATCGAAAAGCGCGCGATCGAAAAAGTGCGCGAATATATCGGCGAAAGCGATTTTTTCGGCTGAGCATGCGGTTGGATGAAAAAGCGGCAAATCGTGAAATGATTTTTCTCAAAACTGTTTACAGGCGGCGTTTTCCGTGTTATAATGTAGTCGAAAGTCAAAGAAAGTCAAACAAGGCGGGAGGTGCGGAATGAATATCTGCGACGAGATAGAAAAATTTCTGCTCGACGCGCTCGGCAACGAAAAGAGCGTGCTCATATCGCGCAACAGCCTCTCCCGCCATTTCGACTGCGCGCCCAGCCAGATCAATTACGTGCTGACCACCCGTTTCGGGGCGGAGCGCGGCTTCGTCACGTCGAGCAAAAGAGGGGGCGGCGGATATATCGAGATCGCGCGCGTAGACGTTGCGGACGGAGATTGCCTGTGCTCCGTTCTCAAAAAGGAGATCGGCGAAGAGTTATCGTTCGGCAAAGCGCGCGGCATCTTCGAAACGCTCTGCGAACGCGGGGAAGTATCGGAGAGAGAAAAGCGCATTCTGCTGTCCGCGCTGACCGATCAGGCGCTCGACTGCCCGCTGATGCTGCGGGACAGGCTTCGCGCAAGGATCGTGCGGGCGGCGCTTTCAGAGATCGCAAGGGAGAAAAAAGAGGGATGAATTGTTCCAACTGCGGCAAAGAGGGAGCCGAACGCCTTGTCAGGAAAGGGGAAGAGGAACTGTATCTTTGCAAAGAATGTTACGAACGCCTGCTCGCCGCCGCGGCGTGCGGGGCAGACGCCGACGAACTGTTTTCCGAACCGCGCTGTCCCGAGTGCGGCTGTACGTACGGCGATTATATGAAGAGCGGCCTTCTCGGCTGCCCCGAATGCTACAGGGTATTCGGCGGAGAACTGATGCCGGAGATCCTCCGCATACAGGGCAAGACGGTGCATACCGGCAAACAGCCGCTCGGCAACGGAAAATTATTCGAACTGACGGAGGAGCGCGAGCGGCTGCGCAAGGAACTTGAACGCGCGATCCGCGAACGCAGGATGTCGGATGCCGAGCGGATTAACCGCGACATACGCGCGATCAGCCGCATCATCCTGCGCGGCGACTTCGGGGAGGCAGACGATCCGCAATGAAACCGATCAGCAATATCGACAGCACCGTCATCTCATCCCGCATCCGCCTCGCGCGCAATCTCGCGGGATTTCCGTTTCCGAACCGCATCTGCGACCTCACACAGGCGCTCGAGATCATCCGCCTTGTGCACGGCGCGGCAAGCGGCGTGCGCGCTTTCAATCTCTATTATATGAGCGAGATCCTCGAAGGCGTTGCGCTTTCCCTCCGCGACGATCACCTGATCAGCGCGGAACTGATCGCCAATAAAGATTACGGCGCCGCGCTCATCGACGAGGGCGACGAAGAGGATCCGGAAGATTTCTGCGGCAAGGTATCCATTATGATCAACGAAGAAGATCATCTTCGCGAACAACTGATCGTAAAGGGGCTGAATCTGAGCCGCGCCTACCAGACCCTGTCCGGCATGGACGACGAACTGTCCAAGACGCTGCGCTTCGCGTTCGACGGCAAATTGGGGTATCTGACCGCTTGCCCCACCAATCTCGGCACGGGGCTCCGCGCGTCCGTCATGCTCTTTCTTCCGGGCCTGACGCGCATGAAAAAGATGAAGAGCGTGATTTCCGAAGTATCCCGCCTCGGGCATACCGTGCGCGGCGTCTACGGCGAGGGCAGTGCCGCGGAAGGGTACATGTATCAGATCAGCAACGAAGTGACGCTGGGCGTAGACGAAGAGTATATCTTATCCGAAGTGCAAAAGGCCGTGCTCGAGATCGTGAATCTCGAATCGCACGCGCGCCGCGCACTCGTTTCTCGCGATAAAATCGGGGTCAAGGACGCTTGCCGCCGCGCTTTGGGCATTCTCACGCATTGCGAGCGCATCTCGTTCGCGGAATTTATCCGCTTGATCTCGGAAGTGAAACTGGGCGCCGCAGTCGGGTTCGTCAAAGTGAAAGATATATCCCTTCTCGACGATCTGATCGCAGCGGTCCGTCCGGCAAACCTCTCGATCCTGAGCGACGGTCTGAGCGAAAAAGAGCGCGATGTCCTGCGTGCGCAGAAATGCCGCGAAACGCTGCAAAAATCGGCAGAATAAATCAAATCAAGGCAATTATAAACTATACGCAATCGGAGATTTTATGAACTATTTCGAAAGATTTTCCATCAACATGCAAAAGGCGATCAAAATATCGGTAGAGGCTGCAAAGGCATACGGCAGCAGTTATGTCGGCAGCGAACACATATTATTCGGGATTCTGAACGTGCCCGAATGCCGCGCGGCAAAAATTCTGCGCGCGGCGGGGGTATCCGAACCCGCCTACAGGGTAGAATTCGTGCGCACGCTCAACAAGAGCGTCAAACTGAGCGGCTTTACCCCCAGAACGAAAAACATGTTCGAAAAGGCGTCCGAATTCGCCATCAATCACGACGGCACGGGCGCGTCCGTCGGGTCGGAATACATGCTGCTCGCGATCATTTCCGACGAGGGTTCGTATGCCGTCCGCATTCTGCGCATGCTCGGCGCGGACATCGACGGGATCGTCGCCGCGCTCGAAGCGGAAATGGGAGACGGCTACGACGAAGAAGAGTACGACGAGCCGGATTTCCGCCCCAATTTCATGAAAAACATGCAGCACGAGCCTTCCGCATCCGCCCAGCAGAATAACAAACCGCAGGGCGGGCTGGGCCTGCGCTTCGGGGCAGACCTGACGCAGAAGGCGCGCGAAGGCAAGATCGATCCCGTCATCGGCAGAAAAAAAGAGATCGACAAGATCATTCAGGTCCTTTCCCGCCGCACGAAAAACAATCCCGTGCTGATCGGCGAACCGGGCGTGGGTAAAAGCGCGGTCGTAGAGGGGCTTGCGCAGGCGATCGTAAAAGGGGAAGTCCCCGATCTTCTTCTGAACAAATCCGTCTTTGCGCTCGACCTTCCGGGTATGCTCGCGGGCGCGAAGTACCGAGGAGATTTCGAAGAGCGCCTCAAAGAAGTCATCGAGGCGATCCAGAAAAACGGGAACGTGATATTGTTTATCGACGAGATCCACAATATCGTCGGCGCGGGTTCGAGCGCGGACAACAGCATGGATGCGGCGAACATCCTCAAACCCATGCTCGCGCGCGGCGACCTGCAGACGATCGGCGCGACCACGATCGACGAATACAGAAAATATATCGAAAAAGACCCCGCTCTCGAGCGCAGGTTCACGCCCGTCAACGTAGAGCAGCCCAGCGTGGAAGAGACGATCGAAATTCTGCGCGGCCTGCGCGATAAATACGAAGCGCACCACAAAGTCGCGATTACGGACGAGGCGATCGTAGCCGCCGCAAGCCTTTCCGACCGTTATATCACGGACAGGTTTTTGCCCGACAAGGCGATCGATCTGATCGACGAAGCGGCGAGCCGTGCGCGGCTGGACAGTTACAACGGTCCCGCGGGGATCAAGGAAAAGGAAGCGGAGATCGAAAAACTCAACGCGGAAAAGGCGAAAGCCGTCCGCCGCGACGATTTTCCCCGCGCACAGGAACTGCTCAATCAGATCAAACAGATGGAGAGCGAGATCGCCAAGATCCGCGACGATTGGGAGAAAAACCGCGGCGAGACGCGCGCATCCATCGGTTCGGAGGAAGTCGCAAAGATCGTGAGCACGTGGACGGGAATCCCCGTCGTGAAACTCACCGAAGAAGAGAGCCGCAAACTCATGCATCTCGAAGAGGAACTCCATAAGCGCGTCATCGGGCAGGACGAGGCGGTCTCCGCCGTTTCCAAAGCCATCCGCCGCGCCCGGGCGGGGCTGAAAGACCCGAACAAACCCATCGGTTCCTTTATCTTTGTCGGCCCGACGGGCGTGGGCAAAACGGAACTTTCCAAAGCGCTTGCGGGCGCAATGTTCGGCGACGAAAGGCTGATGATCCGCCTGGATATGAGCGAATTCATGGAAAAGCATTCGGTCAGCAAGATCATCGGGGCGCCTCCCGGATATGTGGGGTTTGACGATGCGGCGGGCCAACTGACGGAAAAAATCAGGCGCAAGCCTTATTCCGTCGTCCTGTTCGACGAAATCGAGAAGGCGCATCCGGACGTGTTCAATCTGCTTTTGCAGATCCTCGACGACGGCAGGCTTTCCGACAGCAAGGGCAGAGTGGTCAGTTTCAAAAACACCGTCGTGATCATGACGAGCAACATCGGTGCGAGCAAAGCGGGCAAAATGCAGCGGCTGGGCTTCAATGCGGGCGGAGATGACGGCGAATACGACAAGATGAAAGAGGACATCACCGAAGAACTCAAAGCGGCGTTCAAACCGGAATTTCTCAACCGTATCGACGAGATCATCATCTTCCACAAACTGAGCAAAGAAGACGCCTCCAAGGTGTGCGACCTCTTCCTTTCCGTCCTTTCCGAAAGGCTGAAAAAACGCGATATCCTGATCACCGTCTCCCAAGCGGCAAAAGAAAAACTTTTGGAAGAGGGGTACGACGAAGTGTACGGCGCGCGCCCGCTCAATCGCGTGATCCAGCGCCGCATCGAGGACGCGCTCAGCGAAGAGATCCTGCTCGGCAAGGTCACGCCCGGAAAGCGCGTCAATATCGACGTAAAAGACGGACATTTCCTCTTTAACTGCGAAAAATAAGTTTTGCGGGCGCCGTGCGCCCACTGAAAATACAATAACCGGAGGTAAACTATGCGCATTGAAATCATTGAGAAAAACTGTAAGGCGAGCGAGAAACTCACGGGCATCATCGAAAAGAAGATCGGCCGTCTGGAAAAATATTTCGACGTCGACTCCGTATGCACCGTATTTCTGAAACAGGAGAACAAATTTGCCAAAACGGAAGTAACCATTCTTTACAAGGGGAATATGATCCGCGCGGAAGTTTCCGGAGAGAATTTTTACGACAACATCGACGTGATACTGCCCAAGATCGAAAACCAGATCTACCGCCACAAATCCAGAATCGAAAGCAAACTCAAAAAGGACGCCTTTCTTGAAAAGAGGCTCTTTCTGGAAGAGGCGGACGTCCCCGTCGGCAAACTCGTCAAAACAAAGACGTTCGAACTTTCTCCGATGACGACGGAAGAGGCTGTGGAACAGTTGGATCTTCTGGGGCACAGTTTTTACATCTTTCAGGATGCGGAAACGGGCGAAGTCCGCGTTGTGTACCTGCGTTCGAACGGAGACGTCGGCCTGATCATTCCCAAAAAAGCGAAATAAAAAGCCGGAAGAGGTCTATATAAAACGCAACGGGGCGCAGAAGTTTTGATTCTGCGTCCCTTTTTTGTTGCAAAAGGGCGCTGATTTTACGCAAAAAAAGTTTGATCGCGCGCCTGTTGATTTTCCGGGCAAAAAACGCATAAAATATAAGTATGACGTATTTTACCGACGCAATCAGAAAAGCGAGATCTGCCTACGGCTATCTCGCCGCAAAAAAATATACTACGCTCGCGGGCACGATGGCGTTTTTTCTCGTCTTGTCCATTGTGCCGTTCCTGTTCTGGCTCACCCTCATTTTCGGAAAACTGAACATCGACTACGAGCAGTTTTTTGAACTGGAAATTTTTACGGATATCCGCGACATTCTCTTTTATATCCGCGATGCCGCCGAAAGCGCTACGGTCGGCGCGTCCGTCATCCTCCTCGCGACCACACTGTACTCGTCCACGAACCTCTTTTACCATATGCGCCGCAGCGGAGAGATCATCTACGAATACAAACGCAAAAAGGGCGGCATCGCGCTGCGCATCTCCGCCCTCGTGCTGATCTTTATCGTCATGCTCCTTCTCCTCGCGGCGGCGATCGTGTTTCTTTTGGGAAACGCTTTTCTGAAAAGGGCGTTCCCGTCCTTTTTCGCGCAGTTGGGGCTGTATGCGATCCTCGGCGTGCTCGCGTTTTTTTTCATCGTGTTGCTCAACCTTTATATTTGCCCGTACCGCGTCGGATTTTATAACGTCGTGTGGGGGAGCCTGCTCACCCTCCTTTTGGGCGGCATCGCGTCTTTCGGGTTCACGATCTATCTCAGGTTGGGAAACATGCAGAAACTTTACGGCGCGGTCGCACTGTTCATCGTCTTTCTGCTGTGGCTGTATCTGCTGATGATCTGTTTCGTGATCGGGGTGATTTTGAACTGCTACCTCGTCAATCAGGACCAAAAGATAAAAAAGAGGCACAAAAAATTCTGATGATTCTCAAATCATTTGCAACATTTTAACGAATCATGTATAATAAATGTAAACAAAGGCAAAAGATAACGGAGAAAAGAAGATGTATAAATTATTCTGCGATACGAACTGCGAACTTTGGTATACGGAGGCGGAGGCTCTCGGGCTGAACGTCATCCGCATGCCATACGTCCTCGACGGGCAGGAATATTATTACGATTTGGGGAAAGAGACGGATTTCGCTCATTTTTATAAGAGAATGCGCGAAGGCTCCGTTCCCACGACTTCCGCGATCAACGAACAGAATTATACCGATTATTTCGAACCCGTGCTCGCCGCAGGAGAGGATATTTATTATATCACCTTTTCGCACAAACTTTCCGCCACTTTCGAGAGTATGGACAGGGCGATCGCCGCGCTCAAAGAAAAGTATCCCGAACGCGAGATCCGCACTTTTGATACAAAATCGATCAGCCTCGGCGCGGGCTTTCAGGTCCGCCTCGCGGCGGAAAAATACAATGCGGGCGCCACGATGGACGAACTGGACGAATTCCTTACCGAGGTGCGCGCGCATACGAAAGTATATTTTATTGTCGATAATCTCGTCTATCTCAAACGCGGCGGCCGTATTTCCGCGATGACGGCCGCATTCGGTACGCTTTTGGGCATCAAGCCGCTCATATCCGTCGTAGAGGACGGGTCGTTGAAGAGCGTGGGCAAAGTAAAGGGCGCAAAGCGGGTGGTATCCGAATTTTTGCGTTTGATGGAGCAGCACGGGTGCGACGTAAAAGGGCACAGGGTCGAAGTGTTGCAGGCAGACTGCCCCGAAATGGGCGATGCTTTGGTCTCCGCTCTGAAAGAACAGTTCGGCGAAGGGATTCAGTTCGACTATCAGATCGTAGGGCCCGTCATCGCGTCGCACTGCGGCCCCGGGACTCTCGGTATTATTTTTTACGGCAATCGGTAAGTCGGAGTGTGTTTTGAAAAAGTTATTTGCTCCCGCCATCGCGCTTGCGCTCGTTCTATTTTCTCTGTTCGGGTGTTCGGCGGCGCGCGGCGGGAATTCTTATTTTATTCAGTTGTCGGTCAATCCCTCCTCCTTTTATATAGAGGGCGAACGCATTTCCGATGCGGAGTATTCCGATCTCATGCAGGATCTGAGCGACCTTTTAGAGGGGTTGGAGGACAAGTTCAGTGTCGAGATCGAAAGCAGCGACGTCAGCCGCGTCAACGCCGCAAAGGCGGGGGAGCAGATCGCTGTCAGCGACGATACCTTCACGCTCCTTTCCCTGTGCGGCAGATATTATGAACTGTCGGACGGGAAGTTTTCTCCCGCCCTCTTTCCGCTCAGCGAATTGTGGGGCTTTTCGCCCGATCGGGCAGGGCATTACAACGACGCCCGTCCCGAACCTTCTCAGGAAAAGATCTTTTCCGCGCTCTCCGTTTCCGATTGGAATGCCTATACCTTCGGCGGGGGCAACACGGTAACCAAATCCGATTCGGGCGCGAAACTCGATCTCGGCGGGATCGCCAAGGGCTACATGGCGGATGCCGTCGCCTCTTATATATCGGACAGATATGCCGGAAAGCGAGTGGATGCGATCGTCTCCGTCATGTCGAATATGGTCCTGTTGGGGCAGGCCCATGCGGCCGGCTGGATGCGCGAGTATAATATCGGCATACAAAATCCCCGCGCGGCTCTTGCCGAAGAACTTGCGGACGGCACGCCGCTGATCAACGATCCGGCGCTCTATATGGTGGGGCTTTCGGATGTGTCCGTCACGACGAGCGCAGACAACTACCGCTTTTATATCAAAAACGGAAAGATCTATTCGCATATCATCGACGGTACGACGGGCAAACCCGCCGAAAACGGCATCATCAGCGTCACGGTGGTCGTGCCGCAGGAGGTCCCGCACTCGGGTGCCTTTGCCGACGCCCTTTCCACCGCAGGTTTTTGCATGCCTCTCCGGCAGGCAGTCTCCTTTTTTGAAGGCCTGTCCGAAACATACGGCGTCGGCGCTGTGATCATCACTGCAGATCACAAATACTACGCGCTCGGCGGCCTGAACGTGATGAGCGCAAAAGAATTCGTCCTTTATTCCAACGAACACTACGGTACGTCGGAAAACGCAGAGATGTATGCGGACGTATTCGAGCGCGGGGACCTTTCCGCCCTCCCCGACGAAATTCAGAATTGCGATCGGGAAACGGAATACATCGAATATATGTCCTCTCTTCTGGGATAATATGAACGGAAAAGATAAACTTCGCGAAATCGGGAAACAAAAATTTTTCCTTCCCGCCGATCTGATCATATATGCGGTCATTCTGTTGCTCATCGCCGCATTTACGTTCTACGCCGTTTACAACGACGAGGGCGCGGGCACCGGTTTCGAGGTGTATTATAAGCAGGAAATGCTGTTTTCCGCCTCTTTGGGGGAAGACGCGCGCTATCTGTTTTATATCGACGGGGGACAGGGTAGATACAAACGCGTCTTTGCCGACGAAAACGCGGAAGGGTACGGCGATTACAATCTGATCGAAGTTGCGGGCGGCAGGGTGCGCGTCTCGTCCTCGGATTGCCGCACGGGGCAGTGCGTGGCGTCCGGCTGGCGCAACAGCGGCGTGATCGAGTGCCGCGCGCACGGCATGTATATCAAGATCGTAGGGACTTTGGGAGGAGACGCATGAAAGCGAAAAGGACCGCACGGCGCGTGGCCGTGCTCGCCGCGCTTCTGGCGCTGGCGAGCGTGCTTTTTATCGTAGAATCCCTTCTGCCGCCTCTGCTGCCGATGGCGCCTTACGTAAAAATCGGCCTGGCGAACGCCGTCGTGCTGTTCGTCATCGCGGTGTTCGGGGTCCGTGACGGGTTTATCTTTATCCTTGCAAAAAATCTGCTCACCGCCCTGATCACGGGCGGAACGTTTGCGCTCGCGTTCAATCTTGCGGGAAGTATCAGCGCCTATCTGGTCATGGCGGGGCTGTATCTCGCCTTGTTTCCGAAAATCAGCCTTTTGTCCGTCAGCGTTGCGGGCGCGGTGGTCAACAATATCGCGCGCACGGCCGTGGGCGTATTGCTGATGGAGGCAAAGTCGCTGTATCTTCAGTTGCCCGTCGTCAGCATTTTCGGCGCTTGCGCCGGCATAATCGTCGGTGCCTTAACGATATTTATGGTAAAATACCTGCCCGAAAGATTGACAAAATCCGGATAATATAGTAAAATAACAAAGGTTACGCAGAGATGGCGGAGCGGTCGAACGCGCACGACTCGAAATCGTGTTTACCCCCATAAGGGTAACAAGGGTTCAAATCCCTTTCTCTGCGCCAAAACACCCCGAATTTGGGGTGTTTTTCTTTATTGCGGCGGCTCTATACTGAATTTTTGATACTCCGATCGGCGGAAATTGTTTGTCGTGTGCGTGTACGTTTGGAGCGTTACTTTTATATCGCTATGTCCTGCAAGGCTTTGGCAAACATTTACGTTAATACCGCACTCCGCGCACCGTGTAACGAATGTATGCCGCAAATCGTGGAGTTTATGATTTGGGCAGAATTTTTTAAAAACTTCACTTACATAACATTTTTTGTAGGGGAATACAAGCAGAGAATCGGGGCATTGTGCTTTCTGCCTTTGGAGCAATTCACGAACGTGCGGGAGCATATCCAGACGGCGGAACGAGGACAGCGTTTTTGTTCCGCGTATAAGGATTGTTTCGCTTTCAAAATCGACATCGCTCCAACGGAGCGCGAGAGCCTCGCAACGCCGTACACCTGTATAGAGGTAAAACTCGAACAGATTCCGCATATAATGATTGCCAACCGTTTGCAAGAATTCTCTTTGCTCCGTTATCGTAAGGGCTTCGCCTACTTTTGAGCGGTGCTTTATCGGCTCTGCCTTTTTCATTATATCGCTTTCAATGTAATCCAGCCGAAACGCCTTATTAAGGCTGTTATTGAGAACGTGAAAAGCGTATTTACGCATACGGGTTGATTGTATGCCCGATAGGGCTTTATCAATCGTAAAGGCGCGCAAGTCATTTAGCCGAATATCTTTGAGCCATTGCGGGATATGTATGCGAATTACTCGCTCTATATTCTCCGCCGTACTTTTCGATACAGTCGGGAGCTTGTAGACCTTGTACCACTCGGAAAGCCATGCTCCGAGGGTGAATTGCTCTTTATGCTTTCTCATAATCGAACCTACTATTTATGCGAGGGCGGCTCCCCGCTCTGCCCGAGCGTTGTGCGCCGCTCGTGAACGGGCAAAGGGGCTAATAAAGGGAAACTAATTTGGCAGCGGGGCAAACTGCTTGCGCCAAAGCGGCGGTAAGCCCTTGCTTGTTGCGGGTGGTTTGCGATACTCGGCAAGGGAAAGTGGAGTGTTTAGTATGAACTGCGTGTAACATATTGCGCCATAGTAATCGCTGTCGAATGAGGACGAACAAGCAACGCGCTTAACGTTCATATCGGCAAGCACTTCTGCTATTGTTTCCGAATCGGTCGTAACTTCGGGTGCTTTCAGATTGTGACTCATGAAGTAGCTTTTTTGTCCAGCAAGGCGCTCGTCTAATCCGTTTTTCGTCATATACTTTGTGATATATGCGCCGATATTGTCAACCTTATCAATGGCATTTATTTTCACGAAACCGCGCGCCCAAAGGCGGGCAAGCGTTTTATTCTCTATGTATGGGCAATTCATGAGCATATGATAATGAACGGCACCGCGCTTTTGAAACTCGGGAACGGCGATGTATTCGAGCGGCATTTTTAAAAAGCGAGCGAGTCTTTTACGAGCCTTGACGAACTCTCGATTTGCGGTTTTTAAATCGATAACGTTATCGGCAAAAGTAAGGGTAATAAATTTGGATTTATTCGAGAAGTTTGCATTCGCATAGCGGCGAACTTTTTGACGGGCACGAGCGGCAACCTTTTCACGGTTCGAGCGTTTCGTTTCCTCGTTCGTGGCGGTTTGTCCAGCTCTGCCGATGCGGAGAGGACGGTCAGACTTTACAACGGGCAACTCGTACTCGTACAGCTCGACCACGTTTCCGCTGACGATTATTTTTTTGTCGTAGAACTTTGGCATTGCAGTAAACTCCATAAATCCGCGGACACAAGAATACCTTTAATCAAGTTAAGCAGGAGCGGCGGAACGCCGCCCCCGAACACCCCCGTAAGTTCGGGGGCGGCATTCCTGCCGTTTTTGAAAAGTAAAAGCCCCCGCAGGTGGTGAGGTGCGAGGACTTAAACAGATTTTTATTAAATATATAGAATTGTCGCTTTAACTTCACCACCACCTACAATTGTAGGATAATAATATTATATCACACAATTGTAGGAAGTCAAGACTTTTTCCTACATTTGTGGTAAAATATTTTCATGAGTGGTTTTTATATAGTAGAAGATGAATTATATTTTACTGACGAAAGCGGAAATTTGAACGATATAGACGAACAGGATATCGCAAAGGCTTTCGGAAATAGCCTTTTTGAATTAAGAAAATATCTTAAACTTACGTTAGTTGAATTAGGGAAAAAATTAGATATGCCAAATCAAACGCTATCCGCTTATGAAAATGGCACACGGATACCTTCTATTATTCAGGCATTAAAGATAACTGCATATTTTCATATACCGCTTGAAACATTTATTTTATGTGGGTTAGAGGATACCCAAATTGATATAATTGATTATTACGAGGCGAAACGGTAACCGCACGTTCTCGAAATCGTGTTTACCCCCATAAGGGTAACAAGGGTTCAAATCCCTTTCTCTG
>ERZ1106932.206-NODE-206-length-21901-cov-7.132290_pt1 | contig 21901 bp, 21 predicted proteins | sample MGYA00403665_ERZ1106932 | MGnify/ENA primary metagenome ERZ1106932 (study PRJEB35170, sample SAMEA104062448) | human gut metagenome | biome: human gut; feature: human-associated habitat; material: faeces | place: Denmark | collected 2012-08-24 ... | reverse complement strand
CGCTCTTCCGATCTACCGCATTGCGGCTCGTGCCGACGGCGTAAAACTTTCCGCCGCGCAATTCGATTACCCCTTCTTCCGAAAATACGGCAGTAACGCCTTTATACGCCCCCTCAGGGCTGCCGACGATTTCCAGGGGGATTTCTTTTTCGGCGTATTCGTCGTAATCAATGACGAGATCGCTTTCGTTCAGCGATATCTCGGCAAAGTACCCGTCCGTACAGATAAAAGTCTTCCGCACGGACGCGCTGTTTCCCAACCCGTCCTTTACCGAAGCCGTAACGACGACTTCGCCCGCTCCGGTAAAGGATATGGTTCCGTTTTCGTCCACGCTTGCAAGATCTTTGTCCGAAACGGAATATCTGACGGTTTCCGACGCCTCTTTCGGCTCGAAAATCACGGCGGGAAACTGCGCCGTACGTTCCGCCACCACCGCTGCGGAAGGATCGTCAACCGATATTCCAGCGACGGGCGCTTTTACGACGATTTCCGCCTCAGCCTTCACTTCGGGCGAAGAAACGGAAGAAACTACGATCACCGCCGAACCCGCCCGTTTCGGGGTGAGCGTTCCGTCTGCGGAAACCGCAAGGATTTCGGGCGACGAACTCGCCCATACAAGCGCGGTATTTTCAGCTTCTTTCGGAATCACGCCTGCGGAAAGGCGCAGGCTCTGCCCGATATAAAGCGGCGTTTCGGGAGCCGGCATTTCTATGCGGTGCACTTCGTCGTCGGTAACGAGAACTTTGCGCATCGCGCTCTTGCTCGCGTTTTCAGCGCTGCGCACGATCACGTAAGTTTCGCCGTAATCAACGCCTCTCACCACGCCGTTTTTATCTACGGACGCAACGCTTTCGTCTTGACTCTCGAAAACGAGATCTTCGTTCGTCGCCGTACGCGGAAAGACGTTAACCTCGAGTTTCGCTTCGGGCGTTTCCCCGCCTTCTTTCACGAGCACGAGCGTTTCCTGCCTGACGAATTCCACGGAATCCACGTAAACGTGTTTCGTCACGCCGACGACCGCGCTGCTGACGAGAAGGATCAGCAAGACGATCAGCGGCAGCAATATAACGGAAAATAACATTATTTTTTTCATGTGTACCTCTTCACCCCTCTATCCTTGCATATCTTTTAGACGCAGTTAAAATAAAGACAATCAGGTTCACTCCCGCGTAGACGAGCGCAACGCCCGCCAAAAGAAGATAAACCCAAACGATATTCCAAAAAAACGGCAGAATTATCGCAAGCGCACCCGCCGCCGCGCTGATAAACACGCCGATGAACATCATAAAGGAAACGTTGATCTCGTCTATCTCGCCGTTGGCTTTCGGTTTCACGTTCGGATTGGCGACGTTCAGGTTGAGTCCGTTCAGAACGAAACCCGCGGCCAGCACAAATTCCGTAGCGCCGATAATCAGCGTCTGCCCTATGGATACAAAACCAAGCGACGCGACGATCACGCAGCTCACGAGCAGCGCGCCGAACGATACCGCCAAATTGAGCGCTCCCTTGACGGCAAGCTGCGCGCGGTAAGACACGGGAACGATCTTCGTAATATAAAAGCGTTCCCCCTCCATGCTGACTGCCGCCGCGGAAAATGCGCTGATCAGCCCCATAAACGCGGTCATAACCAGTACGGACGCGCCGAAATTGACGATTTCGCCGAGCTGCGCCTCTCCGACTTCGTTTACAAGACGATTGCAGAAAAACACCATGACGGGCGTGGCGACGGCGATCCCAAGGTAAAAATAAGCGTATGAGCGCGTTCGCAATATCTCTTTGAACTGATGGCGGAACATCGCCGCGGCGGCGCTTCTTCCGTCCACCCCGCTGCGGCGGCGGAACGCGTTGCCCGCCCCTTCGAGCATTTTACGGTGCGCGCCGTCGTAAACGGGTTTCGCAAGCGCCAGTCCCGCCGCCGACACCCCCAAAGAAGCGCCGAGCAGTATGCCGAACGCTTTCCAAAAACCATTTAAAAAGAGGACGTCGCCGAGATATGCCGTGAGATTGCCCCTGCCGTTCAGCGTTTTCAGGATTTTCGTCCAGACGATTGAGGTTTCCGAAGATACGTTGTTATGCAGAAAATATTCTGCAAGCACGGACAACACATAATTATAAAGCACGAAAAACGCCGCGAGCACGACGATAAACAGAATGAGTTTTACCGTGTTTTTGTTTTCGAGCAGGGAAAGCGCGTACATGACGGGAATGGCGACGACGAGCGAAATTGCGAACGGGAGCGCGGGCGACAGAAACGCGCAGATCAAAATACCGAAAAAATATTGCGCGGTGAAAATTTTTAAAGCCAGCCCGAATACCGTCAGTACGGGAACGAAGAAAAGCGCCGCATAGATGAGCAGATTGAAATAAACGAGAGCGATGTTTGCAACGTAAATCTTGAAAGGCGTGATCGGAAAGCGCGCCGTGATCTCTAAATCGGCAGGACGGTACAGCCAACGGACCTGCATGCACACCGACATCACGAACAGCGCCGCCTCGAGCACTGCGATAAACAGTACGGACAATTCGGCGGCGGTTGTTTCCTCCAGATTATCCGCCAAAATACGCGTGAGCAGATAAATGAGCGATAACGCCGCGCATATGACCAATATGCCGACTGCCGCCGTGAGCATTCCGCTCTTTTTTGAAGCGCTTCGATCCCTGCCCCAGCGGAGTTTCATCTGTAACTTTATATATTCAAACATCTTGCCCTTCTCCGTTCAGACGCATGAAATATCCGTCGAGATCGAAACCGCGTTCTTTGCGCAGGTCGACGACGGCCGCAAGCTCGCCTTTTTTGATGAACGCCGCTTTATCGCAGGTCTTTTTCACAACGTCGAGATTATGCGAGGAAAACAAGACGGAATTTCCCTCGTCCGCATAAGCGCGTATCTCGCGGCAGAGCTGCGCCATCGTCTGCGGGTCGAGTCCTACCATAGGTTCGTCGAGAATCCACAGCGACGGATGATGTACGAGCGAACCGATCAGACATATCTTCTGTTTCATACCGTGAGAATAGTTGCTGATCTGCGTATCGAGCGCGTTTTCGATTGAAAATAATTTTGCATATTTTTCCAACGCTTCCGTTTTTTCCCTTTTGCCCGCCCCGTACAGACTGCCGATATAATTGACGTATTCGCGCCCCGTCAGTTTTTCGTAAACGACGTGATTGTCGGGAACGTATCCGATCCGCCTTTTCGCCTGTTCCGGCTGAGCGGATACGTCGAATCCGTCTATCGTGATCTTTCCTTCATGAAAAGGCAAAATCCCCGTAATGCATTTTATCAGCGTCGATTTGCCGGCGCCGTTGCTACCGACGAGCCCCAAGACTTCCCCGTCTTCGATAACGAGGTTTATTTCGCGTGCGGAATAGAAGTCCGCATTTATATATTTTTTTGAAAAATTCTCTATTTTTATCATACGTTTCCTTTATTTAGCGAACATTGAAAGATTAAACGCCCGCCCCTGCGTCTTATGTTCATTTTAGCATATGAGTTGACGTTTGTAAATACTTATAAAAATATTTTGCTTCATTCCGGAAAAAACTATTCTACCGCCAAATTTCACGAACTATCAATATTTTATCAAAAACGCCGCGGCAAAAATTGCCGCGGCGTTCTGCCGTGATATGTATTTTCAATAGAATTCTTCATATTTTCTATACCACGCTTCATAACATTCTAAAGCGCATTTCTCCGCACGGGAACGATAATCCATTCTTTCGTCCGGATATACGGGAGGAAGAATATTGACCGTTACTTTCTTCTTTCCGAAACGTTTTTTCGGTCCGAACGTAATAAACAGCGGGACGACTGGGACGCCGAACGCCGCGGCGTACCTGAAAGCGCCGCTCTTGAAAGGCCGCGGCCGCTCGTATCTCAGCCACAGCGAGGCTTCGGGATAAAAATTGACAATCGCGCCTTTGGAGATTATTTTTTTCAGATAAGCGTTGAAGTTTTTCGTCGCGGTGAATCCCGACGCGAAAGGCACGAGGCCCGCCGCTCGCATGATTGCGCCCCCCGCGCCCTTTCGGTTGTTCCACGGCGCCGCCGTGTGATAGGAACGATAATGCCCCACCGCCTGTTTCACGAAAAGCGTGTCAAGCCAATGAACGTGATTGGAAATGCATATGGCGCCCTTGATCCCTTTGAGATTTTCCCTGCCCTTCACGCGCGTGCCGAAAAACAGACGGCTGAACGCCCCGCCGAAAACGAACGTTACCGTCCGCGCCGCCGCGCTCGCCGCCTTTCGGAAAAATCCTTTCCTCTCATAAACGTACGCACCGTCGGGCGGTATAAAGCGCAGGCTTTGCGGCAGATAGTCCGTATTGAATTCTCCTAATCCCTCCAGATAATGCTCCGCTTCACTGTATTTAAGTTTCTTTTGCATTTCTGACCTGATCGTAAACGATATCGGCGATTTGAGACGCGCCGTCCCGCGTTTTGTCTATGTTCGCCCTTATATTTTCCCGCATGCCGCCGAGAAGAGTCGGATCGTCGATAAAGCGCTCTATCATTTTCTTTGCCTTAAATCTGTTGAAGGCGCCGACGCCGCACCCGTAAGTTTTTACGAATAATTTATATGTCGCGCGTTCGATGGGATGCGGACAGTAATTTATCATTACGGGCGTGCCGACGTACAGGCTGTCCAGCACGGAATTAGGCCCGGCTTTCGTAACGAAAATATCGGCCGCGGCGTAAAGTTCGTATGCCGCCTCCGTAAAGGCAACGGGTATCAGCGTGATGTTTTCGGAAAGCAACGCTTTTTTTGCCGTATATTCGGAAAAGAGCTTCTCGTTCCGCCCCGTCATAAATACGAGCGTGAGCGGTTTTTTCGATCTGAGCAGAGCGTTTACATACTTTTTCGCCTTACCGTCGGCATAACCGCCGTCCGCTAAAACAACGCAGAATTTTTCTTGCGGGATATGATATTTGTTTCTGTATTCTTCTTTCGTCCCGCTCGCATTTTTTACACATTCTCGGGCGGTGAAATAAACTTGTTTCACCTTTTCGAAATCGAATTTGCGCTTGCGTACCGCCTCTGTGCTTGCCTTGTTGTTGTTCGTGATAAAAATATCGCTCCTCTTATCCCACCAAACGTGTACGTTGTTGTCGGGATTATAGGTTACCACCGTAACGGCGGGCGCATACCGTCGTTTATATTCGATCGCGCAGAATGTGATGAAATAATGCGTGCTTATGATCACGTCGGGATCGCGCAGACGAAAAGCCTCCACCCCGCTTTCAAGCGCTTTATGAAAGACGGTGTGATGCAGCAGTTTCATGAATTTGGATTTTCCGAGATTCATGATGGCAAACATAACGTCGCCGTAATATCTGACCTTATTTGTGAGTTTCGTCTGATTGATCAGAAACTTTTCAAATTTGATCAGCGTTTCGTCATGATCTTCCTGCATGATGTTTGCTTCGACAATATCCATTTCGCCGCTGTATTTTTTCTCCAGCCCCGCGGCGATCGCCTGCGCAGACATGATGTGCCCGTATCCTGATTCTATATATGTTACGAGCACCCTCGGTTTTCTTTTTTCTTCCATTTTATCGTACCGTGCTTTTTTTATATTTTACCATTCATCGATTTTAAAGTCAAGAATGTAATATAAATATATGACAATATTGAAAAACACCCGAATTATTATGACAAATTTAAAAATCTTTTAGAATTCCTTTTCTCAACGAAAATCTCCTCGGATTGAAAAACGGATACGATATTGCATTGTGTTCTTTTATTAGATAACGACATAAAATGTCGTGTTTCGACAAATTATGTCCGATATAATTAATCCATCTATATTCACGGAGGCAATATATGGAAAAACTCATGCAAAAAACCGCAAAAAACAGGTTCAGTCCCAATTATAAAACGGAATCGGAAGCTTTGAATCGCACCTATATTTATTGGCAGCAAAACGATCATATGGAACACGGCGATATGGCGAAGATCTTTGAACATTTATATTTAAGCCCCGAACATTTCAAAGATACGAAAATTAAAATATGCATGGATCTCAACGTTAACGAACGAACGCTGCTGCGATACCGTAAAAAATTTATCAAACTTTTTATTTTTAATCTCGAACAGTTAAAGCAGGAACAAAATGCTTAATTTCAAATAATAACCAATAAATTTCTAAACAGCTGCGTTCAACGATTTTGCCTTACCAAGGAGCAGAGCCAAAACACGGCGAAGGAAAAACACGCCTATACATCTGCGCAAAGTATTTGCTATAAACCACAATATATAGTATGAAAAAGCCGTTTCAGGGAAAAACACGGAGCACTAGCAAACGTCTCTAAAACGACGATTTGTTTGCTACCGTTTGCTATTTTTTCGTTTTAGGGCGTTTTAGACCGTCAAAAATAGGCTTTTTACAGGTAAAAACGGGGCAATTTTGCTCCGTTTTTTGGCTTGTTTTGAAACAATAGCAAACACTTTTTCGACAGATTATTCCAAAGAATTTACTCGCGTTAAGCAGATATTTCTTGAAACAGTCTTATTATACTTGCAATTATTATAATTTTGAGTATAATATTAGATAAGAACCTTTCGGAGGGACAAAATGCAAAAATTCGTCAATCGAGCAAAAGAGTTGGAAGCATTAGAAAAACAATATGCGGCAAATCAATCAGCCCTTGTTATCGTTTACGGAAGGCGGCGCGTAGGTAAAACTGCGCTTATCACGGAGTTTTTGAAAAGACATTCAAATTCGCTTTACTTTCTTGCAACCGAAGAATCTGAAATGCAAAACCTGAACTACTTCAAAGTTCAGGTCGCAGAGTTTACGGGCAACGAACTTTTGAAGTCTGCTACCGTTGACTGGCTCACCGTTTTCAAAACGCTTATTGACTACAAAACCGAAACAAAGAAAATTATCGTTTTAGACGAGTTTCAGTATATCGGTCAGTCCAATTCGGCTTTCCCGTCCGTTATGCAAAAGGTTTGGGATACTCTGCTCAAAGACGCAAATGTTATGTTGATTTTGTGCGGCTCTCTCGTGTCGCTCATGAAGTCGCAAACGCTTGATTATAGTTCTCCTCTCTATGGCAGGCGGACGGGACAAATCAAACTCAAACAAATTCCGTTCAGCCATTATCATGAATTTTTTGAAGGGCGAACCAACAACGAACTGCTCCCGTTCTATGCGGTAACGGGCGGCGTTCCGAAGTATATAGAAACTTTCTGCGGCTATACGGATATTTACGAAGCGATCGAGCAGAATGTACTCAATTCGCAGAGTTTTCTCTATGAGGAGCCTTACTTTCTTTTGCAGAAAGAAGTCAGCGAGATCGGCAGCTACTTTTCCCTCATTAAGGCGATTGCTATGGGCAACCGCAAATTATCGGACATTGCGACAAACCTCGGTTTGAAACAAACGGGACTTACAAAGTATCTGAAAGTGTTGATGGATTTGGATTTAATCGAGAGAGAAGTTCCCGTAACTGAGACTGCTCCCGAAAAGAGCAAAAGCGGACTTTACCGCATTGCGGATAACTTTATTGCATTTTGGTTCAAGTTCGTTTATCCCTATCGTGCCTACCTCGAAAAAGGCGAAACAACCTTTGTGCTGTCGCAGATCAAAAAAGGATTTGCACAGAATTATGCAGCCTTTGTCTATGAGGACGTCTGCCGCGAAAAAATGTGGGAACTTTCAGCCGCCGATACTTGGGATTTCCACTTTGACAAAGTGGGCAGATATTGGGGCGCCAAAGCGGGTGAAATCGACATCGTTGCCATAGACACAATCGGCGGCAACCTTGTGCTTGGTGAATGTAAATACACCACCGCTCCCAAAGGCTTATCCGTTTTACACGCGCTGCAAGAAAAAGCCGATGCCATGCTCAAACTCACGCAGACGAAAAACGTGCAGTATATTCTGTTCAGTGCGGCAGGATTTACACAGGGCTTGACGGATGAGGCAAAAAACAATGTAAATATAAAACTTATAGAAAAACTATAAAAAAAATTTTTTATATATGACAATATTTGTCAAGTTTAATATGATATAATAGTTTATAATAAGGATTTTTTCAAAAAGGTAATACTATGGCGAATTCGATAAAAGAACAAGAACGCGAAGAACTGCATAAAGCAATCTGGAACATTGCCAACGATTTGCGCGGCAGCGTTGACGGCTGGGACTTCAAGCAATACGTTTTGGGGTTCATGTTTTATCGCTATATTTCTGAAAACATAACCGACTATATCAACGCGGGCGAATATGAAGCGGGCAACTCTGCCTTCAACTATGCCGACATTTCCGACGAGCAAGCCGAACAGGCGCGCGAAGATATGGTCAAGACAAAGGGCTTTTTCATTCTTCCCAGCCAATTGTTTGTCAATGTACGCAAAAGAGCGAAAAACGACGCCGACCTGAACGAAACGCTCGAAAAGATATTCAAAGCAATCGAAGGCTCGGCGCAAGGTACGGACAGCGAAGAAAATTTCAAAGGACTGTTCGACGATATTGACGTAAATTCCAACAAACTCGGCGCAACGGTGTAGAAAGAAGGAATGAAAAACTCGTCAAATTGCTCGACAGCATCGGCGATATGAAACTCGGCGACTATAAGGATAACACGATCGACGCTTTTGGCGACGCCTATGAGTTCTTGATGGGCATGTATGCAAGCAATGCGGGCAAAAGCGGCGGCGAATACTTTACCCCGCAGGAAGTTTCGGAACTTTTAACGAAGTTGACCGTTGTGGGCAAAACCGAAGTCAATAAGGTGTACGATCCCGCTTGCGGCAGCGGCTCGCTCCTTTTGAAGTTTGCAAAAATTCTCGGCAAAGAAAACGTGCGTCAAGGGTTTTACGGTCAGGAAATCAATTTGACAACGTACAACCTTTGCCGTATCAATATGTTTCTGCATGACATTGATTACGACAAGTTCGATATTGCCAACGAAGATACGTTGACAAAACCCCAGCATTGGGATGACGAACCTTTTGAAGCGATTGTTTCCAATCCGCCGTATTCCACCAAATGGAAAGGCAGCGACGATCCTCTTCTTATCAACGATCCTCGCTTCTCCCCTGCCGGCATTCTCGCTCCCAAGAGTTATGCGGACATGGCGTTTATTATGCACTCCCTCTCTTGGTTGGCTACGAGTGGTGTGGCTGCTATCGTTTGTTTCCCCGGCATTTTCTATCGCGGCGGCGCAGAACAAAAGATACGCAAATATCTCATTGAAAATAACTTCATCGACTGTATTATACAATTACCCAGCAATTTATTTTTCGGCACAAGCATTGCTACTTGTATTATGGTGCTGAAAAAATCGAAAACGAGTAATGACTTGCTTTTTATCGATGCAAGTGCGGAATGCGTGAAAGTTACCAATAACAACAAGCTGACCAATACAAATATAGAAAATATATTGCGGCTTTTTACCGAGCGTAAGGACGTGGAATATACTGCCAAAGTTGTGCCGAACGCTGCGATCGGTGAAAATGATTTTAACCTGTCTGTCAGCACTTACGTTGAAAAGCAAGACACGCGGGAAAAAGTCGATATAAAAGAGTTGAACAAACAAATCGCCGAAATCGTCGCCCGCGAAAAAGTCCTGCGCGACGAAATTGATAAAATCATAAAGGAAATTGAGGAATAGTATATTGAAATACCGTTATGAAGAATGTTACGCCAAAATTCTTCTTGAAAACTTATTCTATGACCAATATCAAAATTTATTTATTTTAGATAAGCCTGATTTGCAAGATATAAATAAAAAAGTGGGCATTGAGGTTACTGATTGTACGCCACGAAAGAAACAAGAATTAATTGCAAACTGGCAAAAAGCATATTTCGGAGATGCGGAAAAAATAAAGAAAAAATGTATTGAACGTATGAAACAACTTGGAATAGAGTATACGGGTGGTATTCAGTTTTGGGGTAGTGAAACATACGCGAACGACATTAATTGCTCACCAATAAAAGAATTTTTAAATACAGTTGAAAAAAAAGTCAAAAAAATAAACGCAGGCAAATATGCTTTATGTGAAAAATATGATTTATTTGTCTTATCAGAAATCTTTATTCCTACTGAACAAAAGTCGGAAGTATTAAATCAATTAGCACAAATTAATAATGACTTAATAGCATACGAAAATATTTATCTTTCAACAAATGAAAATACTTTGATACGTTTTAATGTGAAATTAATGCAAATTGATGAAAAAGATTTTGAAAATAAACAGCGAGAATATGCTATGATTGCCAAAGATATGGCTAAATGAAAACAAAAAAGGCTCTAAACACAATATCGCAGTAAATGATATTGAAACGGGAAAGTAAAACGACTTTCGAGCAAGAAAGAAATGAGTTCCTGCAATCGCCACCTCGTAAAAATCCTGTCATTGGCACTTATGATATGAAAGTGGTAAAACACATAATGGCTTGCCCTGAATATAGTTACGAAAATTTTGTAAAATCGTTTAAGCGAAATTTTGATAAGCACATAACAAGTTCGCAAAAATATACGGGCTAAAAGACAATCGGAATATTTTTAATAGAACTTGTCGGAGCGAATATAACGATAATGCGAAACAACTGTTTTAGAGCGTTTTATCGTTTGGCGGTCGATCAAGAATTGCTTACATATATCAATCAATATGCCGAATATTTGAAGTTTATAATTTTTGCAAGCCCAAATAGTTATGAAATATTAGAATTGAATGAAATTCCCAAACTACTGGACAATCTCCCTCATGGATTAACTTTTGGCGTTGGGAAATTTATAAACGAAAAATTAAGCCTTTTTATAGATATTTGAGAGGACGAAAATGAGTAAATTGGAAGAATTGATACAAAAACTTTGCCCGAACGGGGTTGAGTATAAAGAACTCGGCGAAGTATTATCTTATGAACAACCGTCAAAATATATTGTTACAAGTACGGATTATAAGGATGAATATAACACTCCCGTCTTAACGGCTGGACAAACTTTTATATTGGGTTATACAAATGAAACTAACGGTATTTACAAAGCGTCAAAAGAAAATCCTGTAATCATATTCGATGATTTTACTACTTCGTTTCATTGGGTGGAGTTTGATTTTAAGGTTAAATCTTCAGCAATGAAAATGCTACGCCCGAAAAATGCATTCTGCAATTTTAAGTATATGTATTATGCTATGCAAACAATTAAATATATTCCTGTTGACCATACCCGTCAATGGATAGAAAAATACTCTAAATTCACAATCCCCGTTCCCCCTATTGAGGTGCAGGAAGAAATCGTGCGGATTCTGGATAAGTTTACGGAACTCACGGCGAGAAAAAAACAGTATGAGTTTTACAGGGATCAGCTGCTATCATTTAACGGTATAAATGATACTACAAATAATCGTACTGGGGGGGTATAACCACCTCTTAAATTGCCAAGTAAAATGGGTAAGGCTTGGAGATATTGCAACGATTACACGGGGAGGTAACTTTCAAAAGAAAGATTTCTGCTCTGATGGTGTTGCTTGTATTCATTACGGTCAAATATATACTAAATATGATTTATATACAAATAGAACTTTTACTTTTATTCCAAAAAATGTTGCGGATAAATCCAAAAAGGCAGTACCTAACGACATTGTAATGGCTGTAACGAGTGAAAATATAGAAGATGTATGTAAATGTGTGGCATGGTTAGGCAACGAGGATATTGCCGTTAGCGGTCATACGGCCATCATACATCATAACCAAAATGCAAAATATCTATCATATTTCTTTCATACTAAAATGTTTTTCGAGCAAAAAAGGAAGTATGCCCATGGTACAAAAGTTATTGAAGTAACCCCCAACAAATTGGAAGACATAATAATACCTATTCCCTCGCTCGAAAATCAAGCAAGTATTGTCGATATTTTGGATAAATTTCATAGTCTTGTAACTGATATTTCCGAAGGTTTGCCCGCGGAAATCGAGGCGCGCCAAAAGCAATACGAATACTATCGGGATAAATTGCTTACGTTTGAGGAAATCGCTCAATGAAAGGAAGAATTGCCGCCATTATTGTTTTTTTACTTTTTATATTCATTTTTACAAGCGGATTGTTTGAAGGCATCGTCAACTTTCTTACTTGGCTTGTAACCTTGAATATGACGCAAAGCAACATATCAATGACGGGAGAAATTTTTGTTAAAATAGCAGCGTGGATTATTTCTTATACTGCGGTAGGAATGATATTTCATGCGCTCGGGTGGTTTAATAGCGACGCTATGAAATTCGTCTATTTCGTAATTTCTACGCTTATTTCCTTTGCTCTCTGCTATATCGTAATGCTGTTGGAAACTTATCTGCTTTATATCGTCATTGGTTTAGGAGTTTTGCTTGCAGTTGTGATCATCCTTGCTATTGTACTCTATATCAGGCATAGAAAAAGTTTAGATTGATAACCGAGGATAAAAATATGGCTTACTATAACATCGTAACACAATCGAATGAAAGCACGGTCGTGGCGGAATATACGGCAAGTTCCGTGCGAAGCGACGCCTATCAGAGCGAATCCGATTTGGAGCACGAATTTATCGCGTTGTTAAAAACGCAAGGATATGAATATTTGCCTATCCATACGGAAGTTGATTTGATTTCCAACTTGCGCAAACAGTTGGAAATTTTGAACGGCATACAATTTACAGATTCCGAATGGAAACGGTTCTTTTCAGTACATATCGCAAACGCCAACGAAAGCATTGTAGAAAAAACGCGGAAACTGCAAGAAGGCGACAGCCGTATCAATTTCAAACGAGACGACGAGATGACCAAAAATATTGCGCTTATCAACAAAGCGGATATACACGCCAACAGGCTGCAAGTCATCAACCAATACGAGAACGACGCCGGTGCTTACAAAAACCGCTACGACGTTACCGTACTTGTAAACGGTCTCCCCCTCGTTCATATCGAACTCAAACGTCGCGGCGTGGCAATACGGGAAGCATTCAATCAGATCAACCGCTACCAACGCGACAGTTTTTAGGCGGAAAGCGGATTGTTTGAATATGTGCAAATCTTTGTCATTTCCAACGGAACGCATACCAAATATTACAGCAACACCACGCGCGACAGCCATATCCGCGACGCGAAAAAGGCACAGGGCGCCAAAAAGCAGCGCACGAGCAACAGTTTTGAATTTACTTCCTTTTGGGCAGACGCAAACAATCGGATCATCCCCGATTTGATTGATTTTACAAAAACGTTCTTTTCCAAACATACGCTACTTAATATCCTGACGAAATACTGTGTATTTTCTTCGGAAAATATGCTGCTTGTCATGCGCCCGTACCAAATCGCCGCGACGGAAAAGATTTTGAATAAAATCGAAGTTTCCAACAATTACAAACAGTACGGCACAATCGACGGCGGCGGATATATCTGGCACACGACCGGCAGCGGAAAAACGCTCACTTCTTTCAAAACCGCGCAACTTGCGACCGTGCTCCCGTATATCGACAAGGTTTTGTTTGTGGTTGACCGAAAAGATCTCGACTATCAGACGATGAAGGAATACGACCGCTTTCAGAAAGGGGCGGCAAACAGCAACACTTCCACGGTGGTTCTTAAAAGACAACTTGAAGATACGAACGCGCGGATCATTATCACTACAATACAGAAACTTGACGTATTTATTAAAAAATACAAAGGACACCCTGTTTTTGAAAAGCACGTTGTCATTATCTTTGACGAATGCCACCGCAGTCAATTCGGCGATATGCACGTTGCCATTACGAAATCTTTCAAAAAATATCACTTATTCGGCTTTACGGGAACGCCGATTTTTGCGGTCAATGCAAACGCTGGAACAAAACACGCCAACCTCAAAACGACGGAACAGGCGTTCGGCGCAAAACTGCACACTTATACCATCGTCAACGCCATCAACGATAAAAACGTTTTGCCGTTTCGTATCGACTATATCAAAACAATGGATAAAGAACCAGATATAGACGATAAACAAGTTTCCGATATCGACCGCGAAAGGGCTTTCAACGCCCCTGAACGCATCCGCAAGATCGTCGATTATATTTTGGAAAATTTCAACCGAAAAACATACCGCAACGAAAAGAGTTACTCTTTTAACGCGCTTACGAATATATCGGAAGTCGTTACGGCGAAAGACGCCAAGGCAGTCGAAGAGAGCAAGCAGAAATTGCGCCTTTCGGGGTTTAACTCAATCTTCTGCGTTTCGTCTATCGAATCGGCAAAACTGTACTATAACGAGTTCAAGCGGCAGATGAACGAAAATCCGAGCCGAAAACTGAAAATTGCAACGATTTTCAGCTACGCCGCCAACGAAGAAGAAAACGACGGACTGCTGGGTGAAGAAAATTCGGAAGATACTTCCGCCCTCGACAGCACTTCGCGCGACTTTTTGGAAAGCGCGATCCGCGATTATAACGAAATGTTCCGCACCAATTACGATACGTCAAGCGAGAAGTTTCAAAATTATTACAAGGATATTTCGCTCCGCATGAGGAACCGCGAAATCGACTTGCTTATCGTAGTCAATATGTTTTTGACGGGGTTTGACGCCACTACCCTCAATACCCTTTGGGTGGATAAAAATTTGAAACAACACGGGCTTTTGCAGGCATATTCGAGAACAAACAGAATATTGAATTCAATCAAAACTTTCGGCAATATCGTTTGTTTTCGCAATTTGCAAAAGCGCACGGATGATGCCATTTCTCTTTTCGGCGACAATGACGCGGGCGGTATATGTGTGTTAAAGGGATATAAAGACTACTATTACGGTTACGACGGCAAAGCAGGCTATGTTGATCTGATAGATGAATTGCAAACAAAGTATCCGCTTTCCGAGCCGCAAATTATCGGCGAGCAAGCACAAAAAGATTTTATCGGGCTTTTCGGCGCCATATTGCGTATGCGGAATATCCTTTCCTCTTTCGACGAGTTCGCCGGCAACGAAATCCTGTCTGAACGCGATATGCAGGACTATCAGGGCAGATATAACGACCTTTATGATGAGTGGCGCAATCGGCGGAAAGACGCTGAAAAAGAAAATATTAACGACGATATTGTATTTGAAATCGAACTGGTAAAGCAAGTCGAAATCAATATCGACTATATTCTGTTACTTGTCAAAAAGTACCACGACGGGCATCAGGAAGATAAAGAAATTCTCGTTTCCATTCATAAAGCGATTGATTCGAGTTTGGAACTTCGCAGCAAAAAAGCGCTTATTGAAAACTTTATTGCAGGCATCAACGATGTGGACGACGTACTGCTTGAATGGCGCGAATTTGTTATAAAACAAAAGGAAATTGAACTTGCCGCCATCATATCGGAAGAGCACTTGAAAGATGAAGAAACGAGAAAATTTGTTGAGCGTTCTTTCCGCGACGGCGTTATGAAAACAACGGGTACAGACATAGATAAAATTATGCCGGCCATGTCAAGATTCGGAGGAGCACGGGAAAAGAAAAAAGATGCAGTAATCCAAAAGCTGCTGCTATTCTTTGAAAGGTTTTTCGGTATATCTTGAAACTAATAAACTTGAAGCTATGCAGATTTATTTTGCATAGCTTTTATTATAAAAATTTTTAGAAAATTTATAAATATGGTGGTCAAAACAGGATGTCTCACTCCTTTATAGTGAAGAAAGGTGTGAGGTGATATGCTTGTCAGATAAAATCGGCAAAAATTTTTTAAGCCAAAATTTTGAAATCAGACCGTGGACTTTTTTGTTTTTCGTGGCTACTAAGTGAGAGGCTTTATCCAAAGAAAATGAGCCAAGAATATTTAAAAAAGTTAGCAGGTTAACGTGTAGGCGCAAAGTGACGCACTTCATGCTTTTGCGCCTACACAAAGCCTTACGGAATCGGGATACCCGACTTCGTTTTTAAGAACACAACAAAAAATATTTAGGGGGTATTTTATTTGAGATTTTACGGGAACAATTCGGCAATCAACATTGAACAGGTCATTGCGGACGAGGTGAAACGGCTTTCGGCGCAAGTCGGAAAAAGTTTTCTCGATTGTGAAGACATTATAAAACTGACGGGCTTGGGCAGGGACAACGTGCGCGCGCTCATGCGCAGTCGCCGCTTTCCCGTCATGAAAGTGGGCAAGCGGCAGGTCGTGAGCATTGTCAACTTTGTAACGTGGCAAATGAGCGAGAATACAGGAGGCAATCACTATGCCGCGTAAAAAGGCTACATCTAAACGGGCAAACAACGAAGGCAGCGTCTATAAAAATAAGCGCGGGCTTTGGGTGGCGCAAGCAACGATCGGCTACGACGAAAACGGCAAACAGATACGCAAAGCAGTTTCTGGCAAAACACGCGCGGAAGCTATCGCCAACCTTGCCCCTTACCTTCCCAAAAACGGCGCGCGCAAACAGTTGATACAACAGGATATGTCGCTCCAAAAGCATATGCAATTTTGGTTGATGAAGTACAAAAAGCGCACGATTGCCGCGCGCACATTTGAGCGTTATGTTGTCAACGCAAAACGATATATCTATCCGCACATGGGCAACTATCTGCCGCAAAACATTACGACAAATTTATTGCAGGACTTCCTCGGCGGTATGCTCGACAACGGCTACGCGCTCGATACTGTCAAACATATCAAATACCAGCTCGGACAATATTTTGAATATTGCATCGACGAGGAAATCATAGACAAAAACCCCGTGAGCAAGGTACGCCTGCAATCACGGGAACGCAAGACGAAGGACGCCGCCGAGCAGCAGGAATACAAAGCTATTCCCGAAGAACTGCGCGACCGCTTTTTACAGGCAATCGGTACGAGCGTACTATTCAAGCCGCTTTGCCTGACCTCTATGTTTGCGGGCTTGCGGATCGGTGAAGTGCTCGCCCTCAAATGGAAAGACTTTGACGAAAAGAATAAAACGCTTTCCGTCGTCCGCGCGCAGACGGTAGAACCGACCTTTGACGAGAACGGAAACATTACCAAACGGGAATACGTCGTCGGTAAGACAAAGACTGCGGGCAGCGTGCGTGTGCTGCCCATTCCCGATTTACTTGTCGATGCTTTGAAAGAATGGAAAAAATTGCGCACCATGCAAGAACTCATGACCAAAGCGCCCGTGAGCAAAGCGGACGACTTTATCTTTGCCAACAACAACGGAGAAATGCGTTCTTATCACGGCACGCGGACAATGTTCAACCGCCTATTGAAAAAGCACGGGTTGGAAGATGCGGGAATACATTTTTACAAATTGCGGCACACCTTTTCCAATACGCTCTTTGAGGCGCAGGAAAACCCGAAAGTCATTCAAATGCTTATGGGACATAAAAAGGTCGAAACGACGATGATCTACAACACCGCCACAACAAACAAGTATTTGCAGAAGGCGGTCGATGTGTTCGACGAGCGATACGCGCCGAGCGAACAACATACACCCGCGCCGCAGCCTGCGGAAAAACCCTCTGTGGCGGTTTCAGACAAAAATGGAGAAAGCCACGGCGATACTTTCCTGCAAAATATCGCGCGGCTTATGACGAATACGGCGTATCCTCTCTGGACGAACTTATGGAAGCCATGGACGACGACCGACCAAAGCCGCGGCGCGGAAAAGACTTTGAAATGTAACGGACAGTTAAAAAGCCATCGCCTTTTCGGGCGGTGGTTTTCGTCATATTGAAAGGGGTGTTTGCTATTGTTTGCTACCGAACCCGAAAAAGGCAGTTTATGAGCGTTTTAGGCAGTCCGAAAAATGGCTTTTCAAATTCTTGCTGCAAGTCGGGATGAAAGTCAAAAAAATAGCAAAAAGTGTTTGCTACTGTGTTTGCTATTGATTTTGTGTTTTTCCTTGCTTGTGTAAAACGGTGCCAAAAATAAAGAAAAAACCACAATATCTTGTGGTTTTCCTGTGGAGCTGATAGCGGGATTTGAACCCGCGACCTCGTCCTTACCAAGGACGTGCTCTACCTACTGAGCCATATCAGCAAATGAAGTTTTTGCCGAATTTTGAGGGGGTTTGGCATACCCCGTTCTATGTGCCGATATTCCTTACCAAGGACGTGCTCTACCTGCCGAACCATAACAGCAAGACATGCAAAGCATTTTCAATTATAGCGAAAATGCTTTGCATTGTCAATCATTATCAAGCTGTTTTTCTATTTTTTTCCGAATATCTTTTTCATGAAAGCGGGCAGTTCCTTTTTATTATCCATTCTCGGCGAGGGAATATCGTCCTCCTGTTCTTCCCGAAAGAAATTTTTCGTGATCTGCTCTACCCTGCTGTCTGCCTGCTGCGTCGGCCGCGGCTGAACGTTCGTCACCTGCGGCTGCTCGGCGACAGGCGTTTCTTCGTATTTTTTACCCGTTTCAAATTCATACAAAAGCGGCGGAATATTGCTCTTTTGTACGTCCTGCTTCGGCACGGATTTCTCTTCCTTTTTTATATTGAGCGCCTGCACGGAGTTGACGTCGTCCATATTGAGGTCGGCGGGCGTGCTGTTAAACCCCGTCGCTATGATGGTCACGGCTACTTCGTCTACAAACGTTTCGTCGATAGCCGCACCGAAAATGATATTTGCGGAGTAGTCAATCACGCCCTGCACGAGTTTCGCCGCCTCGCTTACCTCTCCAAGCGACATATCTTTGCCGCCCGTGATGTTGAGAATAACGCCCTTCGCGCCTTCGATCGTCGTTTCGAGCAATGGACTGGAAACGGCCTGTCTGACGGCCTCTATCATCTTATTTTCGCCCTTGGCGCGCCCGATGCCCATATGCGCCAATCCCTGATTGCGCATCACGGTAGAAACGTCCGCAAAATCGAGATTGATGAGCGCGGGCGTAGCGATAAGGTTCACTATGCCGCTGATGCCTTGTTTTAACACGTCGTCAGCCACTTTGAACGCATCCCCGAACGGCGTGGAGCCTGGCAGCACCTGCAAAAGCTTATCGTTGGGTATGACGACCAATGTGTCTACGTATTTTCTCAGGTTGATTATGCCGTTTTTAGCGTTTTCCTCTCTTTTTCTGCCTTCAAAGGAAAACGGTTTGGTGACGACGGCTACCGTGAGGACCCCCATTTCCTTGGCGATCCGAGCGATTACCGGCGCAGCGCCCGTCCCGGTGCCGCCGCCCATCCCTGCGGCGATAAAGAGAAGATCCGTTCCCTTGATGAGCTCGGTAAGTTCGTCTTTATTTTCTTCCGCGGCGCGTTCCCCAATCTCGGGATTCGCGCCTGCGCCGAGGCCTTTCGTCAGTCCCGCGCCGATCTGTATGCGCTTGTCGGCCTTGGATAGCAGAAGAACCTGCTTGTCCGTATTCACGGAAATGAATTCCGCGCTTGTCAGATTGGAATCTATCATCGAATTGATGGCGTTGTTTCCGCCTCCGCCGACGCCGATCACCTTGATCACCGCGATGTTGGTTTCTTCGCTGTTAAACATAATGTTCATCCTCCACCTATTTGAATAATTTTTTGAAAAAACTCTGTTTTTTGACGGGCTGGCTCAGCGCGAGCTTCATCAGCGCGGCGAGCGAGGAATCCGTCGGTTTGTTCATGTTCGGCAAACGGGGCGAAAGCGTTTCCACCACGAGGTTTAGCCGCTTGGAAATGTGTTCTTTCGCGCCGCGTATAAAACCTATACCGCCCCCCGTAAGCGACAGAGGCACGTAATCGGGTACGGCGAACCTGCTGTCCGTAAGGCAGTATTCTATATTTTCGCAAAGTTCGTCCAGACTCGCAAAAACGATTTCATTGACCTTTTCCGCAGGAAAGGCGTATTCTTCGTCTCCGTCCACGATCTTGTATATCTCGTCGTTCGAGGCGAGGCTCAAATTGACCTTTCGTTTCAGCTTTTCGGCAATATCCGGATCTATATTGAAAAACTCCGTGAACATCGCCGTGATATAGCCTCCGCCGTACGGGAACCCCTTCTGATAGATGACGGCGTCGCCCTGTATGACGGAAAAACTCGTCGTGATATATCCTACGTCCGCGAGAACGGCCGTACGGTCGCGCGTTTCGGGCGGGAACAGGTACAGAGCCTCCGCCAGCGGCCCGGAAACATACTCTACGTTTTCGACGCCGCATTTTTTTAAGAAGGGCGTGATCGTGTCTGTAAAATATTTATCGCAAAGCACGTACGAAAGCGTACCGCGCAGAAGCTTGCTCGTTTCCCCCACGGGATCGGCCGTCTTTCGCGTATCGTCGAGCGTAAACACCACGCCCGAACGGTTGATGATGCAGTACCGTTGCGATTTCAGCGTATACCCCGTATCGTACAGTTCGTTCAATTCGTTTTCCGTTATCTTTCTGCTCTTGTTGAAGGCGATCTGATGTTCTTTCAGCACGACGGTGGTAAATTCGCCGGGAACGCCGACATATACCGTTTCCGCCGTATTTTTCGTGCCGAAACGCACTTGTTTGAGACAAGTTCTCAAAACGCCCTCCAGCTCGGTTCTGTCGAAAAATTCGCCTTCGGAAAATCCCGCATAGTTCTGGCGCGAAAATCCTTTGATCACAAAAGTATTGTTGAGTCCGTTCTCCACCGCCGCCGCCGTAATGCCCGACGAGCCGATGTCGATGACCGTTACCGTATTCTTCTGCATACCTTTTTCTCCCGTATCGTCGGGAGATCTCAGGCGTTATGGCTTGTCCAGGTCGCCTTTATCTCCCCTTCGTCGGTCTTGACGACGAGAATATCGTTCGTACTTTTCACGTAATCGTCAGCCGCGTCATACGCCTGCATGGCTTTTTCCATTTTCGCAATGCCATCGTCGAGCGCTTTCGTAACCGTCACGTTCACACCCGTGCGCATGCGGAATACCACGTCGCTTTTTTCCAGACCGTAATCTATTTCTATCCCTTCGATATTGTTTGTATACAATCCTACGGCGCTCATCTCGAAGACCGCGGATAAAAGCTCCGTTTCCTCCACGCCGAGCTTTTCCCCGACGGCCGCGCGCAATACGGTTACGCCGCCGAGTTCGATAAGCTTGTCCCCGTAGGAGGAGTTTTTCGCGAGGACATTCCCCGCGTCGTCGATTACGTAGTAATCTTCCCCGACGGTCAGCTTATAGATCTCCTGACGTTCCTTTACCGCGACGCGCAGCGTGGAAGGATAGACCTTTTTAAGCTCCGTAACTTCAAGATAAGGATAATCGCCGAATATCCCGCCGATCTCTTCCGTCTTTAAAAACAGGAGGTTCTTGTTTTTATAGCCCTCCAGCTTTTTCTGTATATCGGCCGAATATTCCCTGCCGTACGCAACGGAAAACTCCGCGTCCACCGTCTTGAGCGAGAAAACGGAGAAAAATCCGAATACGAGGACGGCAAGGAATATCAGGGCGATGATTAAGTTTAGTAAAACTTTGCTTTTGTTGTTCATTGCATCACCGTGAACGCTTTGTCAGATCTTTTCGAAATCCGCGCCGAGCGCTCTGAATTTTTCCTCGGGCTTGTAATAGCCGCGCTCCACGTGCCTGACGTCTTCAATGATCGTAACGCCGCGCGCGTTCAGCCCCGCGACGACGAGCGCCGCGCCGCCGCGCAGGTCGTGCGCCGTCACTTTGGCGCCCGAAAGTTCCTTGACGCCGCTGACGATGGCCACTCTGTCCTTCACGACGATGTTCGCGCCCATACGGTTTAGTTCGCGCACGTGGCGGAACCGCGTTTCGAAAATATTTTCCCTGATGACGGAAATCCCGCTGCTTACCGCGGCGAGCGCCACCATCTGCGCCTGCATATCCGTAGGGAACCCCGGATACGGCAGCGTTTCGATATTGAAGCTCTTTCTGATGCTGCCGCTTTTTAGATATATTATATCATTATTCAGGGTGATTTTACAAGTATTATCGCAAAGTTTATGTAAAAGAGCCGAAATTTTTTCGGGGTTGCAGTTAGATATTTCCACGCTTCCGCCCGTCGCGGCGGCCGCGACGAGATAGGTG
>ERZ1106932.203-NODE-203-length-22078-cov-6.056804_pt1 | contig 22078 bp, 19 predicted proteins | sample MGYA00403665_ERZ1106932 | MGnify/ENA primary metagenome ERZ1106932 (study PRJEB35170, sample SAMEA104062448) | human gut metagenome | biome: human gut; feature: human-associated habitat; material: faeces | place: Denmark | collected 2012-08-24 ... | reverse complement strand
TTAATTCTATTTTTTAAAGAATACAAATCGGAAAAAATATCCACCACCACGTCGGGATATCCTTCCGATTTTACGGTGATCACGCCGTTTTCTTCGGGCAGAAACATCGCGATCGTATCGAGGCTGATCGCGCAGCCCACGGCGACGCCGCCGTTATGGTCGGTATGATTGCCGATCACTTCCACGCGGCCGCTCGAAGAGGCCATGTATCCCGTTTTGCCGGTTTCCGCTTTAAAGCGCGCGATGAGCTTTTCATAGCGCGCGAGCTGCGCCGCGCTGCACTCTCCGTACAGCGCGGCGAAACAATCTTTCACATCGTCCGCGCAGCGGACGATCTTTTTATCGAATCCCATAGTCCGTCCCTCTTGTTTTTTTACAGTATAACAGATTTTTCCTTTCCTTGCAATCATTTTAAATTCCTTTTCGGCGCGCAAATGTCTTGACAATAAAGTTTATTATATATTATAATATTAACATCTGAATTTTCGGATATTTTACGGAGGCTTTATGGACTATAACAAGATCGAGAAAAAATGGCAGGAATACTGGGAAAAGGAAAAGATAAACTGTTTCAACCCGAAAAATATCGATAAGAAATATTATTGTCTGGAAATGTTTTCCTATCCTTCGGCGGCAAAACTGCACGTGGGCCATTGGTATAACTACGGTCTTACAGACAGCTTTGCGCGCTACAAACGGATGAAAGGATTCGAGGTCTTTCAGCCCGTAGGTTTCGACGCGTTCGGCCTCCCCGCGGAAAACTATGCGATAAAGACGGGCGTGCACCCGAAGGACTCCACGCTGAAAAACATAGAAAATATGGAAGAAACCCTGCGCGAGATGGGCGCGATGTTCGACTGGAACTCGGAAGTCAAAACTTGCGAGGAAAATTATTACAAGTGGACGCAGTGGCTCTTTTTGAAACTTTACGAAAAGGGGCTCGCTTACCGTAAAGCGGCGCCCGTCAACTGGTGCCCCTCCTGCAACACCGTGCTCGCCAACGAACAGGTCGTGGACGGACAGTGCGAACGCTGCCACAGCACGGTAGTCAAAAAGAACCTCACGCAGTGGTTTTTCAAAATAACGGATTATGCAGAAGAACTGCTGAACGGCCTAAGCGATCTCGACTGGCCGGAAAAGACCAAAGCCATGCAGCGCAACTGGATCGGCAGATCTTCGGGCGGCGAAATAGAATTCGCTACGGAAAGCGGCGATAAATTCAAAGTATTTACCACCCGTGCGGATACGCTGTTCGGCGTGAGTTTCGTCGCTCTGGCCCCCGAACATCCGCTCGTCGCAAAACTGACCGCACCCGAATGTAAGGAGGCCGTGGAAAAATATATTTACGAAACCTCCAAAGCCTCCGAGATCGACAGGCTTTCCACCGTCAGGGAAAAGACGGGCGTTTTTATCGGCGCTTATGCGATCAACCCGATCAACAACAAAAAAGTTCCCATTTTCGCCGCCGATTACGTGTTGTATTCTTACGGCACGGGCGCGGTCATGGGCGTTCCCGCACATGACGACAGGGACTTTGTTTTCGCAAAGAAGTACGATCTGCCCGTCGTGCGCGTAGTCAAGGGCAAGGACGGCGAAAACGACGAACTCCCCTTTACGCAGTACGGCATCACGATCAACAGCCAGAAATTCGACGGCATGACCTCGGAAGAGGCGAAGAAAGCCATCGTCAACGAGCTCGTCAAGCAGAATAAGGGCGAACATAAGATCAATTACCGCCTGCGCGACTGGCTGGTATCCAGGCAGAGGTACTGGGGCGCGCCTATCCCCGTCATCCATTGCGATAAATGCGGCATAGTCCCCGTTCCCTATAAAGATTTACCCGTAAAACTTCCTTACGACGTGGAGTTTAAACCCGACGGAAAATCGCCGCTCGCAAAACACGAAGGTTTCATGAACGTGAAATGTCCGGTCTGCGGCGGAGACGCGCACAGGGATCCCGATACGCTCGATACTTTCGTCTGTTCGAGCTGGTATTATCTGAGATACCCCGACGCGCACAACGCGAAGGAGCCGTTCGGCAAGGATATCGTAGACAAGATGCTGCCCGTCGATAAATACGTGGGCGGCGCGGAACATGCCTGCATGCATCTGCTCTATTCGCGTTTCATCACGAAGGCGCTCAGAGATATGGGGTATCTCGACTTCGACGAACCTTTTAAGTCCCTCGTGCACCAGGGCGTGATCTTAGGCCCCGACGGCATGCGCATGAGCAAGACGCGCGGCAACGTGATTTCCCCCGACGAATACATCAAGCAATACGGTTCGGACACTTTCCGCCTGACGCTGATGTTCGGGTTCTCTTATACCGAAGGCGGTCCGTGGAGCGACGACGGGATAAAGGCCATAGGCAAATTCCTCGACCGTATCGAACGCCTCGCCGATAAAGTCTGTAAGCTGAAGACGGAAAAGAACGGAAATTTCTCAAAAAATGAAAAAGATCTCGATTATGTGAGAAACTATACTATAAAGTGCGTCGACAAGGATATGGATACTTTCTCTTTCAACACCGCCGTCGCCCGCATGATGGAATTTCTGAACGCGCTCTATAAGTACGACGCGATCGAGGAAAAGAACGCGAAATTCATGAAAGAGGCGTTTTCCGACTTCATTTTGCTGCTCGCTCCCTGCGCGCCGCATTTTTCCGAAGAGATCTGGGAAATGCTCGGCAACAAACGCTCGGTGTTCCTTTCCCCTTATCCCGTCTGCAACGAGGCGGCGCTTGTAAAAGACGAAGTGGAAGTCGCGGTGCAGTTCAACAGCAAGATGCGCGGACGACTGGTGATCCCCACGGGGCTTGACCAGGAAGCGATCAGAAACATCATTCTGACCGATGAAAAAATCGCGCCCATGCTCGAAGGCAGGGAAATCAAAAAGCTGATCGTAATCCCCAACAGGCTGATCAACGTCATTATATAGTAAAAAGGTAAAATATGGCTGAAAGAAAAAAGAAAACAACAAACGGGGAAACCGAGATAGAGCCGGGTGCGGAGAAAACGGCTCCCGCGCCGGAAGAAACGGCAGCCACGGCAGTTCTAACAGAAACCGAACCGCCTCAGCAGAAAAAACGCGCCCCGCGCAAAAAAGCGGCGGCGCCTTCTGCGGAGGAAATCGAAGTCCGTGCGGAAATCTCGGAGGAAACCGTGATCGAAACGGCTGAAACCGAAGCGCCGCAGGAGGAAAAGGACGTGCAGCAGCTTTCCATGGATCTCAAGGAAAGCGATGTGCCGCCCATGAAGTCGTATTACGAGCTGGAAGACGAAAAGGAAGACAACGACATTGTATTTCTCTGGAAAGCGCTGAAAAGCAAATTCAAAAGGGATAAGACGAAGAAGAAAAAGAAAAAGTTCAATCCCCTGCCTTCCGTGCACGCGACGCGCTATCATCCGCCGCTCAATCTCGGTCTGAACGAGGAGCAGCTGAACGAGCGTTTTGAAAACGATCTCGTGAACCGTGTGGAAAACAAATATTCCAAATCGTATAAAAGCATTTTTATCGGGAATATTTTTACCTTCTTCAACCTGCTCGGCCTGCTGTGCACCATCGCACTTATCGTCTGCCACGCGGAAATTAACCGCTTTATGTTCTGCCTCGTATATCTGGCGAACATCAGTATCGGCATCATTCAGGAGATCAGGGCAAAGCGTTCGATAGAAAAGCTTTCCCTGATGTCAAGCCGTTCGGCAAAAGCCATCCGCAACGGCGTGGAAACGGAGATTTCCACGGGCGACATCGTGCTCGACGATATCCTCCATTTCACCATAGGCAATCAGATATCGACCGACTCCATCATCGAAGAAGGCACGGTGGAAGTCAACGAATCGCTTCTTACGGGCGAATCGGTGGCGATAAAAAAGACCGTAGGCGACGAACTGTTTGCAGGAAGTTTCATCACGAGCGGCAACTGCCTTGCGCGGGCGAATAAGGTCGGCAAGGAAAATTACATCGAGATCCTTTCCGCAAAGGCGAAGAAATACAGAAAACCGCATTCCGAACTGATGCGCTCCATTCAGCTCATCATCACCGTGATCGGTTTCCTGATCGTTCCCATCGCCATCGGCATGTTCTTCAAACTGATGCAGACCGATTCCAACTGGGTTTCGGTGGTCGACGGCACGGTCGCCGTCATTATCGGCATGATCCCTGCGGGCATGATGCTTCTCACCAGTTTGGCGCTGGCCGTCGGCGTAATAAGGCTTGCGCGCAACCAGACGCTCGTACAGGACCTTTATTCCCTCGAAATGCTGGCGAGGATCGACGTACTCTGCCTGGATAAAACTGGCACCATCACCGACGGCAGAATGAAGGTAAGCGACTGCATCATTCTGAACAACAACATTCCGAACACCATCAGCGAAGTGATGGGCTCCATGCTCACCGCGCTCAACGACAACAATCAGACGTCCATCGCGCTCAACAATCACTTCGGCAGGAACAATACTTTAAAGCCGATCAAAATCCTCCCCTTCAACTCGGCGAGGAAGTTCTCCGCGGTAACCTTTGCCGACGCGGGAACATACGCTTTCGGCGCACCGGAATTCGTACTGAAAGAAATTCCCGACAACGTGTCGAGAATGATCAAGCAATACGCCTCCATGGGCCTCAGAGTGCTCATTGTGGCTTATTCAAAAGCCGGCATAACGGGTGAAAATCTCCCCTTGTCGATGCGGGCCATCGCCCTCATCACGATCACGGACAATATCCGCGAGGACGCCGTTTCCACTATTCAATGGTTCAAGGAAAACGACGTGCAGATCAAGATCATTTCGGGCGACAACCCCATCACGGTTTCCGAAGTCGCGCGGCGCGTAGGCGTGGAAAACGCGCACCGCTATATTTCCCTCGAGGGTTTGAGCGAAAGCGACGTGATCAACGTGGCAAACAAATACACCGTATTCGGCCGCGTAACGCCCGAACAAAAGGCTATTTTAATACGAGCCATCAAAGCCGCGGGACATAATGCGGCGATGACGGGAGACGGCGTAAACGACATTCTGGCACTCAAAGAAGCAAACTGCGCCATTTCGGTCGGCTCCGGCAGCGATGCGGCGAGAAACGTATCGCACATCGTTCTGATGGACTCTAACTTTTCCTCCATGCCGAAAGTCGTGCACGAGGGCAGGCGAGTGATCAACAACATTCAGAATTCCGCTTCGCTTTACTTGATGAAATCTATTTTCATCACCTTGCTGGCGCTCTTCATCATCGTCATACCGGGATCGCGTTATCCGTTCAATACGGCCAACATGATGCTTCTCGAATTCCTCATTATCGGCGCACCGTCCGTATTCCTCTCACTGCAGGCGAACGACAGCCGAGTGCAAGGGAAATTCATAAACTTCGTCGTATGTAAATCGCTGCCGGGGGCGATATTGATGCTGGTCAGCGTATTGCTCGTTCTGCTTGCGCAGGGTTTCCTGCAACCGCATTACGGTACGGAGCTTTACCCCAACGAACTCTACTACACCATGATGGTACACGTTATGAACTTTGCGGGTCTGATCATGCTGTATCGCATATGCAAGCCGTTCAACGTGTTCCGAAGCGTATTGTTTGCGGCCATCGCGCTCGTTTTAGGCGGCATCTCGATATTCTCGCTCATTCAAGGCGCGGGGATGTTCGTGCTCGAACCGCTGAACGATCTGAACCTCTATTGGCATCATATACTGATCGTTTTCACGGTGATCATCATGTGCGTACCGCTGGCGGGCTGGCTGGAAAACATTTCAAATCAGTTTCTATGGACGAACAAGCAGGAAAAGAAAAAATTCAAAAAATAATTTCGGGGCGGCCGTTCGGCCGCCTTGGTTTTTTCAAACACAAAGCCCCGCGATTACTTTCGCGGGGCTTTGTGTTTACTGTTAAATTCTATCAAAGGGTAAGCTGTTTTAATGCGGCGAAGCTTTCCGGACAATGGAAAGTATCGCACAACGTGGGCGTCAACGCGAACAAATGCTTATTCGTTTCCCCGCCGTCCGTTTCTATTCTGTAAAGGTTGAGCCGAAGGTTCTTGTCCGCCAGCCCTGCCTTTTTCAAATCCACTTTGAACGCCGCTTTATAACCGTTTCCGTTCTTTACGACGCGGACGTCGTAAAGAATACCGTCGGCAAGTTCGGCTTTTATTTTGTCGTTTTCGTTCGAAATCCATGCGGTAAAAGTCGTTTCGTTCGGCGCGACTTCGACTTCGAGATATTCTCTGCCCTCTTTATCGCCGCATATAAAGGCTTCGCACACGTCGCCGTTATAAATCGGCGCGTTGTCTTGCCCGTACGGACAAAAAAACGAGGAATGTTCGCAGTCGAACGAAAACGCGAGATAATCTTTTCCTCTTTCGAGCCCGACCGCCGTTCTGTATACGGCGGCGCCGCCCGTACGGGAATCTTTCAGATCATACTTCATTTGTATCAAAGCAGCGATGCCGCGTCCTTATCCACGACTACAACCACGTCCTTATGGTTTTGCAGAACGGAAGCGGGACAGCTTTCCGCAACGGGGCCTTTTACCATGTTGTAAACGGCCTGCGCTTTGTTCTTGCCGCTTGCGATCACGAGTATCTTTTTTGCGTTCATAATGTTCTTGATGCCCATGGTAATCGCTTTCGTGGGGACTTCGCTGATATCGTCGAACAGTCTGGAATTGTCCTTGATGGTGTTTTCCGTCAGGGCGACGATATGCGTTGTGGAGTCGAAAGAAGTGCCCGGTTCGTTAAAAGCTATGTGTCCGTTGGAGCCGAGGCCGAGGAGCTGCACGCTCTGCTGCATTTTACCGAGCAGCGCGGTATATCTCGCGCACTCCGCGTCGAGATCCTTAACGTCGCCGCAGGGCAGGTTTGTGTTTTCAATGTCGATATCGATATGGTTAAAGAGATTGTCTTTCATGAAATAATCGTAGCTCTGCACGTGCGATTTCGGCAATCCGACGTACTCGTCGAGGTTGACGGTCTTCACCTTCTTGAAAGAAATTTCCTTCTTTTCGCAAGCCGATATCAGTTCCTTGTAAAGGCCGATGGGCGTGGTGCCCGTAGCCAGCCCCAAAACGGCGTTTTCGTCGTTCTTCACGACGTCCTTGATGACTTCCGCCGCTTTTTTGCTCATTTCTTCATAATTTTCGGTTACAATGATCTTCATTTATTTACTCACCTTATTCAATCTTTCTTTTACGTCGTTTTTGAAGGCGTCCACGTAAGAAAGCACGTAGTCCACCATGTCGAGTTTGTCGTTTTCGATCAGCGGCGTCAAATCCATGGCGTAGCCGAGACCGGTCGCGTTATCGCAGCCGTGGCTGGCGGCATAGGTCGCGTGCGCCGTGCGCCTGCCCTGCGCTGCGAGATCGTATCTCTTGCCGCCGCAGATCTGGGAGTCGAACACGCTCACGAGGCTCATGGCGATGTTCGGGTGTTCGCTCAGATCGAATACGACTTTCTGTTCGTCGTTCACCCAGTCGAGATCGCGCCATACTTCGCAGCCGTAGACCTTTTCCGGTCTTTCGTTTTTATCGAGTTTTCTCAGCGCCTTGACGACCTTTGTCACCACGCCGCAATGCGTATCGTGTTTGTCCGCGAGGTTATGCGTGTAAACGTATTTCGGTTTCATCGCTTTCAGCAGTTTTACGTACTCGTCCACGATGACGTCGTTATCGGGCGTTTTGATCTGCTTGGAAGTATAACCGAGCTGTATCATCGCAGCATATTCTCCGACGAAAGCCGCCTTGTTCTGTTCCACAATTCTGACCGCTTTCATTTCTTCGTCGGTATAATTTTTATATAAACTGTCTCTCGGGCTGCCCGCACCGTCGGCGGTAACGACGCCCGTAAACCATGCGTCTTTTTTACCGAAACACTGCAGAACGCCGTGATATGCCATCAGCTCGATGTCGTCCTGATGCGCGGAAATCGCCAGGTGCGTGGTTCTTTCGAGCGCTTTTTCCTCTTTTTCCCCGTCGGGGACAAAAATCGTTGCATTCTCGTTGACAAACTTCATTTTCTTTTCTCCTTTATTGTTTTTTGATTTCCGTCAGAGACGCCGCGGCGATGCTCTGACCGACTCTTCTGTTGGATTCGTCCGGCATGGAAACGTCGATATCCGCATATTCGGGGAATTCCGCTTTCAGCACTTCCTTCGCCTTTTCGATAATGATATCGCCGCCTTTGCCGCTCGTTACCCTGCCGAGCAGAAGCAGGTGCTTTATCTTATAAAATTCGCTGTAATAAGCGACGGTGTATCCGAGGTAAACGCCGATGTCCTCGTAAATTTTCCGCGCCGTCGGATCGTTATCCGCCATCATCTTCTGCACGACTTTGAGTTTTTCCGCGGGCGAAGCCTTTTCGTCGAACTTATATCCCGCGTATTCGGCAAGCTTGATCACGCCGTCCTGCGAGAAATATTTCACGCCGCAGCCGTAATCGCCGCTCCATTCGTCCACCATTGCCTTTTTACTGAAGTCTACGGGAACGAATGCAAGCTCGTTCAGCCAGCCGTTCAAGCAGCCGTCCGTATTGATGTAACCGCCGGCCTCGCTCGTGCCCATCGCAATGCCGAGCACGCCGTTGTCGTTGAGATCGATCGCACCGGCGAGCGCCGTAACGTCGCCGTCGTTCGCTACTTCCAGCGGCGCGCCGAACTCGGAGGCGATGTCGATATACATATTTTTCACGTGCTTTTCAAAGTCTTCTTCGGGCACTTTCAAAAAGAGCGAAGCGACCATGATCTTATTATCCACGTAAATGCCCGCGCTCGAAACGCCGATCGCATCCACACGGGGCATTTTAGAGGCCGCCGTGGCGAATGCCGCCTTGATTCCCTCGTAATGATATTTCCAGTCGGAATTGGTCTTGGGAAACCATACGACTTCTTCGCTGTACACAACTTCGCCGTCCACCACGGCGCTCACCTTTCTGTCGCTCCCGCCGGCGTCGAAACCGATGCGGCATCCGTCGAGGTGGCCGCCGATCTTCAGCGAACAGGAATTTTCTTTCGGCAGTTGATCCGCAGGCACGTTCAGAACCTCAAAAGGCGCCTCGTACACCTTGCTCATGAAGTCCGCGTCGAATTCGCGCGCGCCGCCTTTTTTGTACATTCCGGCGATCTCTTCCGCAACGTAATCGTCGCCGCTTATGTATACCTTGTAGCCGCCGGCCACCCAAAGGAGCGATTTTACCAGCCTTTCCGCTATACCGAGGTTTTCTTCCCTTTTGTTTTCATCCGCAAAAATTTCCAGGGAATAAATATAATTATACCCTTTATTTCTTTCTATGCACAAAGTCAGCGTCTTATGCGCTTCTTTTTCAGCCGCCGCTTTGAACTCGCGGAGCGCGAGGATCATCGGACGGAACCCTTTATCGTAATTGAGCGTATATTTCATTGCTTTTATCCTCCTTTACGACTTAATTATATAATATACCGAAAAAAAATGCTTTACAAATTTATTGTCCGTTTTTGCACAAAAAGACACAAACGCTTGAAATCTTTCGTAAAATATTGTATAATGCAAACATGGAAAACAAATACGGAAATTATATACAGAACGTTCTGAAAGAAACGTTCAACGTAAGATCGATCTTCACCATCCATTATTTCAAATACGGCAAGAATTTCCGCGTACGCAAGGAAGCCCATAATTTTTGGGAATTCGTTTACATCGACTCGGGAAAAGCCGTTATTACCGCGGACGACAGGCAGTTCACGCTCTCGCAGGGACAGGCTTATTTTCACAAGCCCGACGAGGTGCATACCATACATACCGAGGACGAATTTGCAAATTCCGCTATCGTATCGTTCGAGTGCACGTCCAAATCCATGAAACTGTTCGAAAACCGCGCCGTAACGCTCAACGAATTCGAAAAACAACTGCTGAACAAAATCATCTTCGAGGGCAAGCTGAGCTTTAAAGACAAGCTGAACGACATCTACCTGGTCAAAATGACCAAGCGGGACGACGCGCCTTTTTCGGGCGAACAGCTCATCAAAAACTGTATTGAACTGCTGCTCATATCGCTCGCGCGAAACATATTGAACGAAAACGACAGCGAATCGCTTCAGGATCATCTCGCGCTCAACAGCCCCGTGAAGATCGTGGAAAACATTTTGCAAATCCTCAACGATAATCTTTACAATAATATTGATCTCGACACGATTTCCAGAAAACTATCGTTCAGCAAGACGTACATCAAGGCGATTTTCAAAAAGCATACCGGGACGACAATCATTCAGCACTACATAAATCTGAAGATTGCCGAGGCGAAAAAGCTGCTCAGTCAGAATAAATACACGGTTACGGAAATCGCGTTCATGCTGAATTTCAATTCCGTGCATTATTTCAGCAGGCAGTTTAAAGACCAAACCGACATGTCGCCTACCGAATATGCGAATTCCATCAAAGCGGACAACGTACTTTAATTGCAAAGCCTCCGAATTTTCGGAGGCCTTTCATTACTGCAGAAGTTTGAACCTGCCTACGATGGGCAGTTCTTTGCGAACGCCGTTCACCACGTTCACTATACCCAGTATGCCGAGTATGAGCATGGCCAGGCTGAACACTCCCGCCAACGCGCCGAATATCGTTGCCAGCACGCCGCCGACCGTAGGTATAAGCCCGAAAACAGCCGAAGCTATCCCGAAAAAGGCGTTTCCGACCACGGAAACGATCAGCAGCGCAAGCCCCTGATTTGCGTGAAATTTCGCCTCTTCGTCGTTTTTATACATGACGAGCGGCAGAAAAAACAGAATACCCCACACGTAACAGAGCGAAAAAATCACCTTCCGCGCGGTCTCTTCGTCCTTTTTCTCTTCTTTTTCCTCTTTTTCCGCAGTTTCTTCGGTTACTTCCTCTTTCTTTTCCTCATCCATAATTCTATCTCCTTATACTAAAAGCGCGGCCGCGCCGATAATCCCCGCGTCGTTGCCGAGCGTGGCCGTCAAAATTTTCACGGCGGGCGTCCCCTGATACCCGTAATGCCTTTCCTCGCAGTATTTCACAATTCTGTCGATAAGGAATTTTCCCTCGCCGCAGATCCCGCCGCCCAGAACGAACGCTTCGGGGCGGAAGATGTTGCAGTAATTCATGATGCTTTCGGAAAGGTACATTATGTAATCGTTCACGACCTTCAATGCGCTTTCGTCGTTTTCGCGCGCCATGGCGAAAGCCGTTCTGCCGTTCACGTTATTGATATCGTTGTTCGCGTATTCCCACATTTTGGAATCGGTATCCGCGAGCATCGCCCGTTTCGTATCCCGGATGAGCGCCGAAGCCGAGCAATACGCCTCGATACAGCCTTTGCGCCCGCACGTACATTCCTCGCCGCCTAGCACGAGAACCGCGTGTCCGAGCTCCGCGCCCTTGGACTCGTTGCCCTCATAGAGTTTTTTATCTATGATAATCCCCCCGCCTACGCCTGTTCCGAGCGTGAACATGACCACGTTTTCATATCCCTTCGCCGCGCCGAAAATGACTTCGCCGAGGGCGGCCACGTTGGCGTCGTTGGAAAGTTTAAAGGGAACGTCCACATATTTTTTCAGGCCGTCCACCAAACGCACGTTTTTCCAGCCGAGGTTGTTGGAATATTCCACAACGCCCGTCTTTCCCGTTACCGCGCCGGGACAGCCGATACCGACGCCCTCGACGTCCTTTTCCGTAAGGCCGTTTTTTTCTAGAAAGGCGACAAGTCCCTCGCCGAGCGATTTAATCACGCTTTCCGCGCCGCTTTCCGTCTTTACCACCGTTTTGTCGAGCAGGCTGCCCTCTTCGTTTACGAGCCCTATTTTGATGCTCATGCCGCCGATGTCGACGCCGATATATTTCTTCATGACAAAATACTCCTTATAACAATTTTCCCGCAAGATAAACGCCCATGACGGACGCCATCATCAGCCCGCGCGTCCAGCCCGAAGAATCGCCCAGGCAATAGAGATTTTTAACGCCCGTAACGAGGTTTTCGTCCATCGACACCCTGTTGCTGTAAAACTTGATTTCCGGCGAATACAAAAGCGTTTCCGCGCTGGCAAATCCGGGTACGACGGTATCCACTTCCTCTATGAAATTGAGAATGGAAAGCATCACCCTGTACGGCATGGCCGAGGTGATGTCGCCCGCGACCGCGTCCGTAAGCGTGGGTTTCACGTTGGAACGCATGAGCTCTTCCTGCCAACTCCGCTTTCCGTCGCGGATATCGCCCAATCTCTGCACGAGAATACGGCCGTCGCCCAGCATGTTGGTGAGTTCCCCGATCTTCTTCGCGTATTCGATCGGCCTGTCGAAAGGCGCCTGGAAATGGCTTGAACACAAGATCGCGAGGTTGGTGTTCTGGGATTTTTTCTCTTTATAGGAATGGCCGTTGACTACGGCGAGATCGTTATCGTAATTTTCCTGGCTGACGAAACCTCCCGGATTCTGGCAGAACGTGCGCACCTTGTTTTTGAAAGGGTGCGGATAACCGATCAGCTTGGACTCATAGAGGATGTTGTTGACTTCCTCCATCACCTCGTTTCTGACTTCCACCCTCACGCCGATATCGACAATGCCCGCCTCGTGATTCACGCCGTGTTTCTTGCACATGGAATCCAGCCAGTCCGCGCCGCGGCGCCCCGTGGCAACCACAACGTTCTGCGCGCGGATTTCTCCTCTTCCGCCCGAAAGAACGGCGCCCTCGCAGACGCCACCGTTCACAATGAGATCGACGGCGTCCGTATTGAATATTATTTCGACGCCGCCGTCGAGCAGGCTATTTTCGATAGCCAAATAGATCTGCTGCGCCTTTTCCGTGCCTAAATGGCGGATCGGGCAGTCGACGAGCTTCAAATTCGCCTGTATCGCCTTTTTGCGGATGTCTTTTATCTTTTCCGAATCGGAAACTCCCTCCACCTTGGTATCCGCGCCGTAAGAGAGGTATATTTTATCGGTATATTCGATGAGCGCCTGCGCCTTATCCTGCCCGATGAGTTCGGGCAGTTCCCCGCCTACGTCCGCGGAAAGGGAAAGCTTGCCGTCCGAAAACGCGCCCGCCCCCGAAAACCCCGTGGTGATGTGGCAGTTTCTGCAATGCACGCAGACGCCCGTTTTCGCCTTGGGACACGCCCTTTTTTCAATGGCGGCGCCCTTTTCCACTATGGTTATTTTGCCTTTATATCCTTTGTTGAGCAGTTCGAGCGCGGTAAATATGCCTGCAGGCCCCGCGCCTATGATCAATGTATCCGTTCTTTCCATATTGTCCTCAGCCGTCTCGTTCGGCTATCATATCCTTTACTTTCATCAGCCGCGTAAGGCCCGAACGCTCGTTCTCGTCGAGTTTCATTGTGATGTAGCGAATGGTTTCTTCGATATTCGGTATCATCACGTATTCGAGAGCATTGACGCGCCGCTTGCTCTTTTCGATTTCTTCCGCCAGCATCATCGTGGTCTTTTCGAGTTCCGCAAGCCGCACGAGCTTTACGAGCACTTTGCCCGCAAGTTCCACGGAATAGTCCGCTTCGCTCGTTATATCCACGAACGAATAAGGATATTTCGCGGCAGAGCGGCTCTCTTTCAGCGAGAGCGCGGGCACCTCCACGTTCATTATATTCTTCGTCGCACATTCTAATTCCACCGAAACGGAGGGCATGGAAAAGGCAAGCTCGATATCCGCCCTGGACATCAGCCCGCGCGCGACGGAAAACTGCTTTAATACGCCCGAGACGTCCTTTTCCACCTCGTCGCGCATCGCCTTTGTCTCGCGGATAATAACGGAAAAACGGCGAACCATTTCGTCCGTCTTATCTTTGAGTAATTTATGTCCCCTCTGCGCCGTTTTGAGCCGCGCTTTCAGCTTTTTCAGCTCCATCCGGGTGGGGTTTACGTTCATTCTCGCCATTATTCTTCTTTATCCAGATATTTTTCGATAAACTGAACTTTAATGCGTTTCAGCTCGGATTTCGGCAGTATTTTCAAAAGCCGCCACCCCAGATCGAGCGTTTCCTCAATCTGCCTGTTTTTCGTAAATCCTTGGGAAACGTACTGCTTTTCGAAACTTTCCGCAAACTTGGCGTAAAGCTTGTCGATATCGGTGAGAGCCGCGTCGCCCAAAATGGCGGCGAGTTCTTTCGCCTCTTTGCCGCGCGCATAAGCCGAGAAAAGCTGATTCATGGTGTCCGCATGGTCTTCCCTCGTCTTGCCCGCGCCTATGCCTTTGTCTTTCAGACGGGAAAGGGAAGGCAGAACGTCGATCGGGGGATTGATCCCCTTTTTATAGAGTTCGCGCGACAATATGATCTGGCCTTCCGTAATATAGCCCGTAAGGTCGGGAATGGGGTGCGTTTTATCGTCTTCGGGCATGGTGAGAATGGGGATCTGCGTAATGGAACCTTTTTTCCCCTTGATCCTGCCCGCGCGCTCATAAATGGACGCGAGGTCGGTGTACAGATAACCGGGATATCCTCTGCGGCCGGGAACTTCCTTTCTCGCCGCGGAAACTTCGCGCAACGCTTCGCAGTAGTTCGTGATATCGGTGATGATCACAAGCACGTGCATGCCCAGATCGTATGCGAGATATTCCGCAGCGGTCAACGCCATTTTCGGCGTGGCGATACGCTCTATCGCGGGATCGTTCGCGAGGTTGGTGAAGAGAACCGTCCTCGATATGGCGCCCGTCTTTTTAAAGTCCTGCACGAAATAATCGGCTTCTTCGTAAGTGATGCCGACGGCGGCGAATACGACGGCGAATTTTTCGTCGCTTTTGAGCACTCTCGCCTGCCGCGCGATCTGCGCCGCGAGTTCGGCGTGCGGCAGACCGCTCATGCTGAACACGGGAAGTTTCTGCCCTCTGACGAGAGTGTTCAGCCCGTCGATGGCGGAAATACCCGTCTGAATAAATTCGTTCGGATAGTCGCGCGCGGCGGGGTTGATAGGTTCGCCGTTGATATCCATACGCTTGACGGGAATGACGGGCGCGCCGCCGTCCCGCGGGTTGCCCATGCCGTCGAAAACTCTGCCGAGCATGTCTTCCGATACGGCGAGTTCCAGGCTTCTGCCCAAAAACTTTGCCTTGCTCGTGGAGATCTGCAATCCCTGCGAACTTTCGAATAACTGCACGAGCGCCTTGTCGCGGTTGACTTCAAGCACTTTTCCGCGCCGCGTTTCGCCGTTGTTTTGGATAATTTCGACAAGTTCGTTGTATTTTACGCCCTCGACGCCCTCGACCAGCATCAGCGGCCCGACGACTTCCTTTATCGTTTTGTATTCCTTAAACATTGCCGTTCCCTCCGTCGAGCGCTTTCACGCTGTCGTTGATCTCTTTGGCGACGTCGTCGAGCGAAGCGATTTCGCTTTCCTCCACATACTTCGCCCTGCCTATCTTTTCCCGGACGGGCAGCGCCAGCAGTTCGCCGAATTCGACGCCGCGGTTGATCGCGTCTATCCCCAGACGGTAGAAATCGTAAATGAGTTTGAGCATTTTGCACTGTTTCGCCATCGACGTATAGGTATCCGTTTCATGGAAAGCGTTCTGGTGCAGATAATCCTCGCGGATAGATTTCGCCGTTTCCATGGTCAGGCGGTCTTTATAGGAAAGCGCATCCGCGCCGACAAGGCGGACGATCTCGTCGAGTTCCGCCTCCTCCTGCAATATCTGCATGGCGAAAGCGCGCAGGCGCGTGAAGTCGGCGGAAGCGTTTTTCGCGTACCAGTCGGTAAGTTTATCCGCGTAGAGCGAATAGCTGATAAGCCAGTCGATCGCGGGGAAATGCCTTTTGTATGCGAGGTTTGCCGAAAGTCCCCAGAATACCTTGACGATGCGGAGCGTTGCCTGCGCCACGGGTTCGGAAAGGTCGCCGCCTGCCGGCGACACCGCGCCGATGGCGGTGATGGAGCCTTCCCTTTCGCCCGCGCCGAGCACCTTCACCACGCCCGCCCTTTCGTAAAATTCCGCAAGACGGCTGGAAAGATAGGCCGGATACCCCTCTTCGCCCGGCATTTCTTCAAGCCGACCGCTCATCTCGCGGAGCGCCTCCGCCCAACGCGAGGTGGAATCCGCCATGATCGCCACGCTGTAGCCCATGTCGCGGAAATATTCCGCTATCGTGATACCGGTATAAATGGACGCTTCGCGCGCCGCCACAGGCATATCGGAAGTGTTGGCGATGAGAACCGTACGTTTCATCAGCGGCTCGCCCGTCTTTGGGTCTTTCAGTTCGGGAAATTCGTTCAGAACGTCCGTCATTTCGTTGCCGCGTTCGCCGCAGCCGATATAAACGATAATATCCGCGTCCGCCCATTTGGCGAGCTGATGCTGCACAACCGTCTTCCCGCTGCCGAACGGGCCGGGGACGGCGGCCACCCCGCCTTTCGCAATGGGAAAAAGCGTGTCGATCACGCGTTGTCCGGTGATCATAGGCATGGACGGGGACATTTTTTCCTTATAAGGACGTCCGCGGCGCACGGGCCATTTCTGCAACATGGGCAGAGCTTTATCGCCGTCCTCCGAAGCGATGACGGCGACCGTTTCCGTTATATTGAATTCGCCGCTCTTTATTTCCTTCACCGTGCCGCTCACGCCGTAGGGCACCATAATCCTATGGCAAACGATGCTCGTTTCCTGCACGAAACCGAGAAAATCCCCCGCTTCCACGCGGTCGCCGACTTGCGCCGTCGGCTCGAATTTCCAGCGTTTTTCGTGATCGAGGTTGTTGAGCGATATACCCCTCGTTATTCTGTCGCCGTAGTTTTCGTACACCCGTTCGAGCGGGCGCTGGATCCCGTCGAATATCCCCTCGATCAATCCGGGAGCAAGTTCGACGGAAAGCGGCGTTCCCGTGCTTTCCACCTGCTCGCCGGGACCGAGGCCGCTCGTCTCTTCATATACCTGTATCGACGCTTTGTCCCCTCTCAGTTCTATAACCTCGCCGATCAGCTTTTTATCGCTCACGCGCACGACGTCGTACATCTTGCTGTCCGACATATTTTCCGCCACGATGAGCGGTCCGGAAACCTTTATGATCTTTCCTTGCATATCATTCTCCAATTTCGCTTTTTCCGTCTTTGAAAAGTATATCGACGCCCAGCGCTTTTTCCATTTCTTTTTTCAGAATTTCGTAACCGTAGCCGTTGCTCCCGTTTTTGGAAGGAACGGGTATGACAGCGGGATAAGCCGACGTCAGATAATGCGATATCGTATCGGATATTTCTTTTGCAAGCGCGTCCGTAATAAAAACGATCTGATACGTCTTCGCCAGTTTTTTCAATAGATCGCGCGCTTTTTCGGGGTGGTTCACGCTGAATGCGTCTATGCCCACGGCCTTGAACGCGAGCACGCTGTCCCCGTCGCCGATAATGGCCATTTTACCCTTCATAGCTTTCCCTGATCCTCTCTTTTATAAAATTCCCGCTCAGCCCGTTCGTCAAACACGACATTACGATGCGGATGTTTTTCAGTTCCGCTCGTTTATATAGGCAATAGAGCAGAAAAGGCCTGTATCCCTCGTCGCTGTATTTTTCCTTTTTGAGAAATTCCAGCGCGTAGCCGTCCGCATATCTTTCGAAATCCGAAAGCGGGCGATTTTTCGCAAAGTCCTCCGCCGCTCGGTCGATAAAGGGTTTGAGCGGGGAAAATTTATATTTTTCCCTGACGGTTTCCGCGTTTTCCTCGCTTAAAAACCGAAGATCTTCCTCCGTGAGCGTACCGCCCTCAACGCGCATTTCCGCCGTCTGCGCGGCGTTCCGCGCGCGGAACGCCACCGCGATGTTTGCGGCGTCCGCTTTCGGGACGAATATTTTCGAAAGCAGTTTTTTCCCTTTCGCAGCATCGGAAAGCTCACGGTAAAGAGCGCGGCGGAAAAGCGCGCTCACGGCCTTGCCGTCCGCCCTGCCCGATACGAATAAATTATCCGCCGCGAGCAAAGCCTCCGCGAGAAAGGGCGAAAAACTCTTGTAATCGTCCGAAAAAATCTTCTCTTTCAAAAATTCCGCGCCGTACAGGCCTTCGGCGGTCAGCATATCGGCGAAATCCGTTTTGAGATACTTCGACCGCATAACCGCTTCCGCGTTATGATAATCGTTTTCAGCCAAAAGAAAGCGCGTGAGACGTGCGTCGGGCGAAACCTCCCTGATAAAAGCGGCGAGTTTTTTCTCTTCCGCCTCGATGGATCTTTCGTAATCGGATACGTCGGCGTTCGCGCCGTCCCCGAAATTGACTTCGGAAAGGATTTTGAACGCTTCCTCCGGCGAATCGCAGTCCGCCATTCTGTTCAGCCTGTCGGCACCGAGAAGCCCCGTTTCGGCCGCGACCGCCCGCGCGTTGGCAAAGATATTGTCTACCATAGCCTCTCCAAATCAGACGAAGAGCGCCGCGGCGATCTCCGCTTCCAACTCGTCTTTGTGCGTTTCCAGAACCGCTTTGAAGGAAAGGTCTTTGTCGCACACGTCGTTGACCAGCATGACGCCGCCGCCGAACCTGCCGTCCGCGCCGCCGAATTTCAGTTTCTTTTTCTTCGCGACGGAAAGCGACATGACGTCGGCCTCTTTCAAGGGCGCGTTTTCGGAAAGCACGACGGTGTCGCCCTCCTCCGCATTATCCTCGCAAAGTTTTTCCACGATCCTGAGGTATTTTGATTTATCGAACGCCTCCGCCCGCTTGAGAGCGCGTGCGAAAACTTCGGAAATCACTTCCTGTTTCGCATTGAGCAAAACCTTGCGGCAGTCGAGTTCGGCGACGGTTTTTCTCCGTGAAACGACGTTTTCGCACTCCTCTTTGAGAAGCTTTCTCTGCGCGGAAAGATATTCGCCTATCCACTCCTCCGCCTCGCGGGCGCTCTCTCTTGCGCCGTTTTCCGCTTCGCGCAAAAGCGCGTCCGCTTTTTTCTCCGCGTCGCCGATTATTCTTTCGATAATCGCTTCCTTACCGTCCATAGCGCACCTATTTTACAAAGACAGCGCAAACAGCAGGGAAATGACGAAACCGAAGATCGCGTACGTTTCGACCATTGCGGGGAACATAATGAGTTTACCCGAAAGTTTTTCGTCCTTCGCCACGGCGTAAATACAGCTTACCGAAGTTTTTCCCTGATAAATAGCCGAAATCAAGCCCGTGATAGCCAAAGGCATTACCGACGCGAACACCGCCCAGCCCTGCCCTACGGTCATTGCCGCCGCAACGGAACCCTGCCCGACCAGCGCCATAACAAAACCGTAAATGCCCTGCGTAGCGGGGAGCAGTACGAGCACCATGACTTTACTGAATTTTTTCGCGTCCTCGGCGAGCACTCCCGCCGCGGCCGACCCCGTTTTGAACAAACCGATTGCGGAGCCTACGCCGCACAATCCCGCGCAAAGTGCCAATCCCAAGATAGCAATTGCCTGACCACTCATAATTGTTTCCTCCAAAAAATTTACTTAGTCAAATGTATAAACTTAAACTGCGAACCGAGAGGCGTGAAAAGTTCCCCCTCGCCCGCGTAGAACTTGGAAAAGAATTCGATATACTGCAGACGGCAGTCGTGCACATAAGCGCCGAGAACTCCCATCGCGATATTGAACGCGTGCCCGATCAGCATGACCACGGGGCCGAACACATATCCTACGGAACCGCCCGCGATGAGATCCAGCCCGATCCCGTTGAACTGCTGCGCGATAATCATGCCCGAAAGCATAAGCCCGAACAGGCGCGCATAGCTGAGCACGTCCGACAAAAGGTTGATAATGCCGTAAACTGCGCCGAACCCTTTCGTGAATTTACCGAGGAGTTTTTCCTTTCGCCCCGCGGTCAGCATGGCGACGAGCAGGCCCGCGCCCAGCATGATCACCCCGGGCAGAGTCATCGCGCCGAAAAAATTTTTTACGTTTTCAGCAACGGGAATACCGAAATATTCCGTAAGGAAATTGAATACCGCAAAAAACAGTCCCACGTTGAAAAGCACCCAGGTCAGCCCATCGAAAATACCGTCCGCATACTGTTTCTGACGGAAAGAATTCACCGCTTTCAACACATATCCGACCGTGATCTGGAACAAACCCAGCGCCAGACAACCGAGCAGAATGATGAGGACGTTTATCCTTCCTTCCTCTCCGCTCAGAGTCGGATCGGGCAGAAACGAATACATCGAAAATCCGAAAAACGAACCGAACAGCAGTCCGAACAATATCGTGAACGCGCCGCCGTAAGTGATGATGTAAACCAGTTTTTTGAAACCGTTGTCTATTTTTAACCGTTTCAGCATCACGAGCCCGCCGACGAGCAGCAGAAGTCCGTATCCCACGTCGGCCATAATGAGGCCGAAAAATATCATAAAAAATATAAATACGATACCGTTCGGATCGAACTCCCTGTAATCGGGCGCCGAATACATGTTTGTAACGAATTCGGCGGCTTTTGCCGGCCCCCTGTTTTTCAGCAGAGTCGGCGGAGAGTCGTCCTTCGTCGGCTCGGAAAATTCCATGATCACCGCTTCCGAAACGTCGTATACGGCGTTTTTCACGCGGCTGACCTCCCCTTCGGGCAAATAGCCGCTCAGAGTGAACGTGCTTGCCGTCCTGCCGAATTTTCCCGCCGCCTCCAGTTTTTCAAGCTGGAACGAATAGAAGTCGGCGAGGATTTTCAGATTGCGCAGATACCCCGATTTGCCGCAGACCTTTTTGTTGACGTCCTTTTCGACGAGATCGCAATCACCGCGTTCTTCCGTCAGTTCCCTGAGCTTTTCCTTAGCGGTCAAATCGTAGGAAAACGGACATTTGGCAAAGGAAAGTTCGTTGAGTTTTTTGAAAATTTCTTCCGCGCGTTCCGCATGTGCGACGACGAGAACCGCGCACTGCTGCCCTTCCGTAAAGACTTCGAGAGCGGCAAGCGGCTGCACGCTCAAATAATCTTTCAGCTGTGCAAGCGCGGCGTCCGAAATCGTGCCGAACGCGCATCTGGTAAACTGCGTATCTTTAAAATCGGAAAATTTTTCATCTACGCCGAGATAGGGCGCGAGCTGCGTTTCCAGATTATTGATCTTCACGCGGCGGGACTTTGTATCTGTAAGCCGCCGCGAATATTCTTCCATTTTATCGATAATGTAAGAAAGTTCTATCTCGTTGCCGGGCGTGCTCATAAAATCGTCGTAACCGATAAGGATATCGTTGCTCAATCCCTCGTTTTCCTTCGGATAATAGGGCGATTTTTTGGCCAAATCGAGCTGATCGGTAATGAAGTCTATGCTCCTTTGCGCACGCGCGAGTTTTTCCCTGATTTCCCCGATCAGCGCCTCGTCGGCGGCGTCGGGACGGATATTTTCGTTGTCGTCCGTGCATTTCAGTTCGACGAGCTGCGTTTTGTGCAGGGCGTTAAGCAGTTTCTCTTTTTCATAAGAAAGCCCCGTCAATCTGATCTTGGACATTTTTACGACGGCCATTATCCGAAAATCCTCCCGATCGCGGTTTCGGCTGCGCCTTCTATCTTATCGGAGCAGGAATTTTTCAGCGCCTGCGCGCGGGCCTTGCCGTCGCTTAAAATTTCGCAGTAAGCGGCTTCTGCCTTTTGTTCCGCCTCTGCAAGCGCTTTTTTACGTTCTTCCGAAAACGCGGAAACGGCGTTTTCCCTTTCTTTTTCGGCGTTTTCTTCGCCTTTGATTGCAATGAGTTTGCTCTCTTCCCCCGCTTTCGCTACGATCTCGGAGGCCTTTTGTTCCGCTTCCAGAATAGAATTGATGATCTCGTTCATAATTACCGCCCTTTTAAGCACATCGAGTTCCGTTTCGGCATAACATGGTAATACCTCGTCTTTATCGTTTGCAATCCCCGTAAATTTATTACGGCTGCGCCGAACATATGACATGAAAGCCGAAATTCACAACGATTTAATTATAATATATTTTTTCCGCAATAGCAAGACCTTTTTCAAAATCGCTGCCAATTTTTTCAATTTATATCATTTCAAGGTAAAATTCCCGTAAAACTATTTATTATAGTGTAAAGAAACTGCCGCACCCTTTCCGCGCAGGCTTGAAGCCGCCGAAAAAATTTTAAAAAAATTTTAAAAAACTTCATTAAAACACTTGCAAAATTTTTTTTAATTTGGTATATTAGTTGAGCAATGAAGAGGCGGACGGGAGCTTAGCTCAGCTGG
>ERZ1106932.202-NODE-202-length-22099-cov-132.207449_pt1 | contig 22099 bp, 7 predicted proteins | sample MGYA00403665_ERZ1106932 | MGnify/ENA primary metagenome ERZ1106932 (study PRJEB35170, sample SAMEA104062448) | human gut metagenome | biome: human gut; feature: human-associated habitat; material: faeces | place: Denmark | collected 2012-08-24 ... | reverse complement strand
GTGGGAGAAAATTATACGCAATACCTGACCGAATGCCCGCCCGGAAAATATCTGTGCCTGCCCTTCAGCGACATGCCCTTTGAAAACAACACCAATATCTGCGAAGATTTATATCTGCGCATCATCTACAACGCGAAAAAATACGTCTATATCAACACGCCCTATCTGATCATCGACAGCGAAATGAAACGCGCGCTCGTGACTGCGGCGCATTCGGGCGTGGACGTGCGCATTACCGTGCCGCACATTCCAGACAAAAAATATGTTTTCGCCGTCACGAAAGCGTTTTATACGCAACTTCTGAAAGAAGGGATCAAAATTTACAGTTATACGCCCGGTTTTATCCACGCAAAGAGCATCGTCAGCGACGACAGATATGCGCTGATCGGCTCCTCCAATATGGATTTCAGAAGTTTTTATCTGCACTGCGAATGCGATATCATGTTCTTTGAAAAGGAGATCGCGGATAAACTGAAAGAAGACTACCTGAATACCTGCGACGAGTGCGAACTGGTGACGGAAAAAAAGAACAAGGCAAATATCTTTACGAGAATGTATCGCTCTATCCTGCGCATTTTTGCGCCGCTGATGTAACATACTTTCAGAAATATTATGATTCAACTGATTGCAAGCGATCTCGACGGGACGCTACTCGATTCTTCGGGACGGCTGCCCGATCAGATCTTCCCCATGATCGAAAAACTGTACGAAAAAGGCATCCTGTTCTGCGCGGCCAGCGGCAGACAGTTGTGCGCGCTCGAAAAAATGTTTGCGCCCGTACGGGACAAGGCGGTTTTTATTGCCGAAAACGGGGCGCTGTGCGCGTATGCGGGAGAGATTCTGAGCAAAAATCTTCTGTCGGAAGAGAACGTATTGCGCTCGCTCGGGGAAGTGCGCAAAATAGGCGGCGCGTATCCCCTGCTGTGCACGGTGGATTGCGCTTATTACGAGGACGATGAGCCCGTGTTTGCCGATTTCGTGCGCGCTTCCTATATCAGCAACGCGCGCGCGGAAAAGCCGCTTGTATCGCTTGCGGACCGGTCGGAGGTGTGCAAGATCGCCGTATATGATACCTTCGGCCCCGAAAACAACAGCATGAAAGTACTGCCGGAAAGGCTTGCAGGGCTGCGCGTCATCCAGTCGGGAGGGAATTGGCTGGATATTTCCGATCCGCACGTCAACAAGGGCGAAGCGCTGCGCTTGATCCTGAAAAAGTTCGGCATACCGCCCGAAAACTGCGCGGCATTCGGCGACCACATGAACGATTATGAAATGCTGCTCGCGTGCGGGCACCCCTATGTGACGGAAAACGCCTTTCCGCCGCTGAAAAAACTGATCGGCAGAACGATCCCCTCCAACGACGAGGGCGGCGTGCTGACTGCGCTTGCGGATATTCTTGAAAGTGCGTGAAAGACCTTATGACGGAACGCGTTGTTTAATGTCCGTAAGAAAGCCCGCCTTTACTGAACGGGGTAACGGAATGTCCGGCCTCGTTTTTGTTTTTTCGCACGGCAGCGCTTGTCACAATTTTTCAGAGACCTGACAAAATTTGTTCAACCCGTTTACATATGCGGCTCGTAAAATAATTTCGTAAAAAATGCAAATGAGAGAAAAGACGGACAAGAAGGATAAAATTTTTTACCTGATCATACTGTTTGCGCTGATCTCCTTTTTCGGATGGTGCCAGGAAACGGTCTACTTCCGCATCCGCTGGAAAGTCTGGATCGACAGGGGCTTTCTGACGCTGCCATTTTGTACGATTTACGGGTTCAGCCTGGTCGCGATCTATCTGATCATCGGAACGCCGTGGAGCGGAAGGCTGAAACCGCTGTTTCTGCGGGCTGAAAATTTGCACCTTTGGCTGAGAATCCCCGCTTACATCGGATTGATCGCGCTCTATTTTCTGTGTGCCGCGGCGATCCCCACCGTCGCGGAATTTGTTACCGCCCTGTTTTTCGATCGGGTATTCGGCGTGACCCTGTGGGATTACAGTTATTATAAATACGATCTTTTCGGTTATGTCTGCCTGGAGATGACCGTGTTTTGGGGCGCCGTCATTACGGTAGCCATGGGAGTCATTTGGCCGCTTTCGGAAAAATTGATCTGTAAAATACCGCGGCGCGCGGCTAAGATCATCGCCTTCGTGCTGGCCGCCCTGCTGATCGCGGACTTTATCTTCAATATCGCTTACCTTGCAGTAAAGGGCTGCCATTTCGCGCTCTATTGAAACTGCGCGCAACCGACCGCGCGTATATCGGAACAAAAGTATAAAAAGAGGGATGATGCATGCGCATGCATCATCCCTCTTTGCATTCAAGATGAGCGTTCGGCGCGCCGTCAGACTTCCGTCGGGCGCGCAGTATTTTTGGCAGGAGGATCGAAAGACGCGCCCTGCAGCGGAAGGCCGTCCGATCTGTCCCCTTTATACAAAAGTTTCAGAAATATCGGGCAGAGAAGAGAAGAAATTATGACGAGCATGATGACGGGCAGGACCGGATTGATGGCCGTACCGGCAAAAAGCCCGCCCTCAATCCCCTTGTTGCAGACGACGAGCGCGACTTCGCCGCGGGCGATCATGCCGCAGCCGATGATGGAGGATTCGCGCCAGGTGTTTCCGCACAGTTTCCCGACGCCGCCGCAGCCGATGATCTTGCCCAGTATTCCGACCCCGACAAACGCCAGCGCGAACCACAGAAGGTCGAGCGTGAACCCGTCAAAACTTGCCCCAATGCCGATATTGGCAAAGAAAACGGGCGAAAAGATCATGTAAGAATTTACGTCTACCTTGCGGTCGATATAATCGGTATCTTTCAGCGAACTTAAAATAATGCCCGCAACGTACGCGCCCGTAATGTCTGCGATGCCGAACCATTTTTCCGCGGCGAACGCGAAGACAAAGCAGACGACAAGCCCGAATATCGGGATGCGGCGGGTATGATCGTACTTTTCGGATAAAAACCGGAACAGCAGTTTGAGAAGGATCCCCAACGCGATCGCGCAGACGAAAAACAGGACCGTCATCAGGATCGTTTTCAGAGGATCGGCGGAAGGATCTTTAAAGCCGAGCACAATGGAAAGCACTACGATACCGATCACGTCGTCTATGATCGCCGCGGAAAGGATCGTCGTGCCGACGCGGCCTTTCAGTTTGCCCATTTCTTTGAGCGTTTCGACTGTAATGCCGACACTTGTTGCCGCAAGTATGACGCCCACGAAAATCGCGTCGAGGCGGATCGCAGAATCCGAAAGCGCGGAAAAGCCGCCCAAAAAAGGCACCGCGACCAGAAAACCCAGCCCCATGGGCACAAGAACGCCGCCGAATGCGATCAAAGTGGCTTTCAGCCCCGAGCGCCGAAGTTCCTTCACGTCCGTTTCCAGCCCCGCGGAAAACAGAATGAGCACGACGCCGATCTCTGCGATCCCGTCGAGAAAATCCGCCTCTTCCGGCGCAGGATCTATGGGCGCGCCCCAGCCGAACTGACTCCAGATGGCGGGACCGATCAGAAGCCCCGCGATGACCATGCCCACGACCTGCGGCAGACCGAGTTTGCGCATGAGCATGCCGAACAGTTTTGTAAACAGCAAGATGATTGCCAAATCAAGAAATATTTGCGTGATGTCCACTGCCGATTCCCTCAATTTTTCAATAAACCTTTTGAACCTTAACCATTTTATTCCTATTTTTTGTGAATGTCAACAGATTGCGGCACGAAGAAAGGACCGATTTTTGCAATTTTCAAAAGATACGGGCACAGTAAAGCCGATCTCTGCAATTTGCAGAGATCGGCCTCATTTCCGTGCCGCCGCGCCCGTTCAACGGAAATGCGCAGCGGCCCATGATATCATTTGATCCGGATCGCTTTGCCGCCCGTGAGAAGCAGCATTTTGACCGCATCGAGGGAAAAATCGTGCGCTTCGACGAGCAAGGGTTTATCGATGAAACCGCGCGCCAAGACCTTGAGCGAGGACGCCTTTTTCGGCACGAGTCCCTTTGCTTTGAGCACTTCGAGCGTCACCACGTCGTCCGCCGCAAAGTTTTTCGAGAGCGTATCGATATTGACGATCGCGCGCCTGCCCTTGGTATCGGGACCTTCCGGTCTTTCTTCCGGCTCTTCGGAAAAATCCCCTTTCGTTTCGTGCTCGACCAATTCCGCCGCAACTTCGTCGGAGAGGGCCGCCTGCGCTTCGCGCAGAGATACCTTTTCGCGGATCATTGCGGCAACGTCTGCCTGTACGATCTCGGTGTTTTCGCCCACGTTTCCGCTGGAGAGGATCTTGACGAGTTTTTCCCCGACGAGTTCTTCCGTCGTGCGGTAAGGCAGAGAGAAGCGCGTACGCCTGACCGAACCGCGGACCGCGTCTACTTTCGCGGCAGCCTGCATGAACAAATATTTCGCGTATATCGTGCGGCGGCGGGAGGTGAGTTTGAGCAGCATCGGCGTCTTCTGAAAGCGCTTGATCGAGGATAAGTCTATACCGCGGTATTTCGTATCGGCATATTCGGCGGGATCGAGCGCGAAGGCGATGCACAATTTTCGCCCCTTGAACAGAATGAGCGCCAGCGTGTTTCTGCCCGCGTAAACGCGCACCTGCTTCCAACTTTCGGACATTTTGACGCGCGAAGCGGCGTACGCTTTGATCTCGTCGGCAAGTTCGCCGTATCTGGACTGGATCTGCTCGCCCGACTGGATGAGTTTTGCGCGGAAACTGTAATTATAACGGATATAGACCTTCTTCTTTTCTTCCGCCTCCGGCGCGACCGGCAGGAGCGGAAGGATCGCGGCGGCTGAAACGCCATCCCGTTCCGCGCCGTCGGAAGAGGCGGCAAGTTCGGCGGGCACTTCCTCTTCTTCGACGTCGAAATCGTCGGTAAAGTCTTCGTCATCCTCGTCGTCCTCTTCTTCGTCGTCGAAAAATTCGAAATCTTCGTCGGTAAAATCGTCCTCCGCAAATTCTTCCGCCAAAGCCTCTTCTTCCTCTGCCGCAGACTCTTCGGCGGCAAGGGAAGGCGCGGGCTCCTCCGCGGAGGGGATTTCTCCCTGTTCCTCCGTCTGAACCGCTTCTTCCGGTTCGGAAACGGGCGCTTCTTCCGGTTCGGGGACTTCGCTCTCCTGCACGGACAACGATGCATCCTGTATGGCCGCGGCCGTCTCTTCCTCTGCGGCAACGGCCTCTTCTTCGGGGAATTGTTCGGCGAGCGGCTCTTCTTCGGGCGCATCGGCGGGGATCGCTTCTTCCGCGATCTCCTCGGCAGGTTCTTCGGCGGGGACTTCTTCCGCGATCTCTTCCTGCGGTTCGGCAGGTTCTTCTTTTAATTTTTTCTTTTTGAAAAACAGCACGCTGTCCGCTACGGCGAGCCCCGCGACTGCCGCGCCGAGCGCGGCGATCGCGGCGATCTGACCGCTCGGAATCGCCGCCAAAAGCGCAAACAGAGGGAGCACCGCAAAATTGTTGATCTTTACGGAGGAGCCCTCGGAAGGAGCGGGATCCTGCGGACCGGCCTCCCCTTCCGTTTTCTCTTCTTCCGTTCCAAGTTCGCCGCCCTCGTCTGTGCCGTCGGGACCGTCCGTCCCGCCGTTGGGTCCGTCTTCACCGTCGGGTCCGTCTTCACCGTCGGGGCTGTCGGAGCCGCCGTCGGGGCCTACAGGCACCATCTTTTTACGGCGGATCAGGATGGGCGCGAGCAGGATCAGTTCCACGCCCGCAACGCACGCGAGGAGGATGACCAGCCACATGAGGTCTGCCGCTTCTATCTCCGTTACAAACAGGAATTCGGAGAAGGAATCGACCGTAAATACTGCATAGTCGCCGTACACCGTGTACTCGACTTTTTCAAGCGTCCCGCCCGTGCGATGCAGGAGCAGGAAGTCTTTGCCGCGCATGTTTTCGGGAATGAGCAAGCGCACGACGACAGACCCTTCGGGCTGTACGACCGAGCCGCCCTTTTGCAGCGAAAGGCCGTAGCCAGCGCCGATCTCGTAACCTTCGAACCCTGCAAGATCGTATTCAGAATACGTTTCTTTAGTCAGTTCTTCAATGACGAGCGTGAGGGAAGGATCGAAACCGCCTTGCGAGGATACGACGACCCTTTCGCGGAATTCCTCTTCGATCGTGACGGAAAGTTCTGCCGCGCGGACGGTGAGCGTCGCGCGCAGGGCGCCGATCTCGTTGTAATTTTTCGAATCGCCTTCAAAATAGGCGACCGCTTCGTACACGCCGGGCGCCGCAGCCACGTTGTTTTCATACGTGACGCGCACTCCCTCGGGCAGCGTGCCCGCAATCGTAAGCGTGTGCAGCGACCCGTCATAGACGACAGACGCCGATGCAAAGGTAATGCCGCTCATGTCGTAATCCGCTTTGGAAACGGTGAACGCCGTTGCTTCGGAGAACGCCTCGCCGTAATTGTCCGTCCGCGCAAGGTACGCTTTGACGTAATACGTGCCCGCATCGGAAGGCTTGACGCTCGTATACGCGCCGTCTTTGCTGTCGGAATAGAGATATCCTGTGACCGAGATCTCTTCGCCGCCCTCAAACTTCGCGACGGAGCCCGCGGGGGCGGAGGGCGTTTCGCCGTAGACCCAGCCGTCCATATCGGGCGCGCTGACCGTAAGGTCGCCCTGCCCGGCGGGAGTAATGGCGAACACTGCAAACAGATCGTCTGTGCCGCCCGTGCTCCATGCCGTGTTGTTTTTGTCTTCAAGAGAGAACACTGCGGCATATTCGCCCGCATCCGTGCCTTTGGCGTTGACGACGGTATATCCTACGCCCGCCGTAAATCCGCTCGTCTGTTCTTTGCCGTTATAGACTTTCGAAACTGCGGTAAGGTCGGGGGCTTCCACGGCAGCGCGGTCGATCGCATAGGCAAACGAGCGGGCACCGATCAGCCTGTAATTGCCATCGGGATCTTTCAGGGCGACGGAGGCGGTATAACTGCCCGCGGCGCTCGGGGCCGCATCCGACTGATAACTGTTTTCTTCCGTTCCGTTCGGCGTACCCGTGTAGGTAAGCGCGTATTCGACTTCGTCCGCCGAGCCGACAAAGTTGACCGATACGGGTTTTCCTTCGCCGTCGTATACGTACTCCGTTTCCGCGTCTTTGCCGATCTGAACGGTGATCTCTTTCTGTCTGATGAAATACGTCTGCGTGATCTCGTCGGGAAGGAGGTAGTTCCTGCGCTCCGCGCTCCCCTCTTCGCTCGCGAACGAGGCGGTGAACACATAGCCGTCCGCGCTGTAATCCCTGAACGCGCCGCCCTGTACGGATACGGCCAGGGAAACGGTTTCCCCGTTCACGTCGGTATAGGACGCGGCGATGTCGGTCGCGTGGTCTTTCGCATCGTACACGTAATCGCTGCCCGACCAGTGCACGGAATCGATCCTGCGCGGCTCGATGGTGAGCGTTGCCGTAAGCGAGAGGGAATTGACGCGCTCGCCGCCCTCCGTTACGAATACGTAGTTGCCGCTTGCGGAGGTGAAGGTGTACGTGACCTGCACCGTACCTGCGTTGACTCTGTCCCCTTCGTAGGAGACGGCTACGCCGATGGGCAGATCGTCGTTTCCGACGGGCAGATCGCCCGTAAACGCGAGGGAATGTTCGTTCCCGTCGTATGTGACTTTCGCATCGGACAGGGAAACGGACTGCATGTCGTAAACGTCCGCTTCGATGGTGAAACGGATATAGTCGCCCGATACGTCGGTGAAGTTTTCATTTCCGACGATGGTTGCGCGCAGATAATAGGTTCCGGCATTGACAGGCTGCCCGCCGAGCAGGAAATACGATTCGCCCGATTTATAATAATAATTGTAGACGATCTCGCCTTCGAATTTTCCGACAGGCGCCGTGATCTCGGGCATCTGTTCGCCGTACGTCCAAGTATCGTCCGTAAGGGATGCGTCTGCTTCAAGGACATTCTCGCTCTGGATCACATACCACTCGAGCGTGCATTCGCTCGGTTCATCGTCGGGATAAGCCCAGCAATAATTGTACGTATCGTTGAGCCTGAGCGTGACGCTCGCCGCGCCGACCTCCGTTCTGCCATCGTTGGCGGAGAAAACAAAGGTCTCTCCGAACACGGCGCCGTAACGCTGGCCCGCGAGATTTTCTTCCGCAACCGTGATCGCGCTGCCCGTATAGAACTGGTCTTCCGCGGCAAATGTAAGCGCTCTGCGTTCTACGATGAACGCGACGCTCGTGCCCTGCAGGGAATAATTGCCGCCCTCTTTGACAGACGCGCGCACAGTATATACACCCGCAAGCGAGGGAACGTCTGTGCCGCTGTGGTACTCTGCGGCAGGGTCATTCGGCTGCCCTTCATAGGTAAGGATCAGATCGTTTTCGATGAACGCTTCGGCGCTGTCTTCGCCGACGATGCCGACCACGGAATCTGCCGGCACGGCGGCGGGCGAAATCTCGCCCATGTAAACGCCGCCGCCCGAAACGATGGTGAGGGTAACGGGCGCGGGCGTGACCGTCAACGTTGCCTGCGTAAAGGTGAGTTGATAATTTTCGGAAATCTCCTCTTCGCCCGAGAACGTGCCCGTAATCGCATAACCGCCCGCATTCACGTGCTCGGCTTCGTCTGCAAAGACGATCGTGACCGCAAAGCCCGCATAAACTTCGGCGCTTACGGTATATCTGTCTTCGCCCTGCATGAGGACGGCCTCTTCGCCCGTGTATACCGCTGTCTGGTCGGATACCGTTACGGTAACCGCCTGTTTGTCGATGTAATAAGTTTTTACCGGCAAATTTTTGCCCGCAAGCAGATCTTCGGAGAATACATAATTATGCCTTTCGTTACCGCCCTGCATTCCGGCAAAGTCTGCCGTGAATTCGTATCCGGATTCGCTGTAATCGACAAATCCTTCCTCCGGAGACGTGACTGCGAGCGTCGTCTGTACGCCGAGGGCGTTGACGTAGTACGCGCCGATCAGGCCGCTCTGGTCTTCGCCGCTGTAAGTGTAATGCGTCTGCTCCGTCCAGTTGATCTCTTCGATCACAAACGGGGTAATCGTGAGTTGTGCCCTGAGCGTGACCGAATTGACCTTTTCGCCGTTTTGCGTGAACTGATAATTTTTGTCGGCGGAAGTGAAGGTAACGGAAAGCGTGCGGCTGCCCGAATCGGTGAACCCGTCGGAATAACTGTAGCGCACGTATGCGGGAAGATCTTCGCCCGTGAGCGTAAATTCGATCCTCTGTTCCGTTCCGGTGTAAGGCAGGCTCTGCGCCTCGTACCGCACGGCGGCGGCAATATCGAATACGGCGGTCTCGATCGTCCAGGTGAGCGGCTTGTCGGACACGGTGTCGTCTGCCCACTCGTAGTTGGCCGTATCTTTGAGTTTGATATAGAGGATATGCGTGCCCGCCGAGGAGGCGACCATGACCGGCCTGCCCTCTTCGTCGACGTTATACGTCGCGTCCTGCGTTCTGCCGATACCCATTGTAAGATCGTCGAATGCGTTGATGAAAATCGTATCGGCTGCGGGATCATATTCGCTTACGGCGCTCTGTCCGTCCGTTTCGCCCAGGGTGGGAAGCGCAAGTTTTTGTTTCGCGATCTTCCAGGCGATGACGATCTCGTCGTTCGCCTCGCCGTCCGCCCATTTATAATTGGTCGGATCTTTTAAGGTGATGACCGCATCATAGTCGCCTGCGACGCGCGCCGTGTTGCCCGCGATCTGCATCAAGTCCGGATCAAAGCCTTCGGGAGTATACGTCTGCAAGGTGTTGCGCTCGTATTCGACGGAATAGATCTCATCCGGCTGGGATACGCGCGTGACGGTATCCTGTTCGATGATGAACATCTTGTAGCCGTAACCCGCACCGTAATCTCCGCCGCCCGGCGCAAACGCGCGTACCCAGTACACGCCCGCGTCCGAAGGCGCAACGGAAACGTAGGAAGCGATCTGGGCGGCATCCTCTTCAGACTGGCCCTCTTCTCCCCTGGCAAACATGAACGTGATGTTGACGCCGTCAGGATCGGACAGGGCGGTCGCTTTCAGGCCGTGCTCCCAAGGGGTCTTGCCGTCGTAAACCCAACTCTCCTCGTCGATCGTGATGGTGATATAGTTCGTAGCCGTGGAAACGGTAAAGGAGATCGTTCTGTTGGCGGTGTTGCCCGTATCGGGGTTGCCCCATTCGTAATTGTTCAGATGCTCGGAACGGATGGAAACCGTTACCGTATAGGTACCCAACGCCGCGGGAATGGTGACGGAACTTCCGTCCGCATCGATGTTCACGCCCGTGACCGTCATGATCTCGGGATCGAAGTTGGCGATCGTATTTGTCGCGATCTGCCCTTCCGTTACCTGTTCGAGCCCGACGTTCGTATATTGCCACGAGACGTTGAGGATGTATTTGGCAACGGTAAATTCACGGGTGTACGGCTGGGAAAGAACGTAGTTATCCGTTTCGCCGACGGAGACGACGACTTTATAATAGCCCGCGTCGGCATACTCATCCATTTCTTCGCCGATCTCGCTCCAGTCTTCCCCTTCGCTCCAGCCCTTGTAACTGTAAGTTACTTTGACGGACTCTGTGAGGTCGAGGCTGCCGACTTTTGCGGTAAACGTGAGCGGATAAAGGGAGGACTCGTCTTTATACGTCCAACCGGAGGGGTTGAACGTGACTTGCAGATCGACGGCGCCCTGCGAGATGGTCACCGTGATCTTGCCCGTAACTTCCTGATGGTTATCGGCCGTGAGTTTGTAGTAAACGACCGTCGTCTGCACGTTGACAAAGTTCGGTTTCAGTTCATCAAACGAGACATAGCCGCTGCCGTCCGTCAGGCTGAACGACCATTCGACGGAATCGGCGTCGCGGGAATGCACCGTCTCGGCACTGTATGTCGCAAAATTGACGGCCTCGCCGATATATTCCTGTTCATACGGGGAAATATCGTAACTGAGTGCGGCGGACGTGATCATGAAAGTGCCTGCCTTGCCGTCTTTGACGGTAACGGCGTAATTTTCATTCGCCCAAGAGTCCAGCGTGATCTCGTAATCGCTCACATCGACTCCGGATGCTTTTTTAAGCACGATGCCCGGATCGGTGCCCGCAACGATCGATTTGCTGCCTTCCGCAAGGATATAGCCGTCCGTTTCGCCGAGTTCCTGCAATACGTCGGGTTCTTCGCCGTCGTATACCGCCGTCTGATCGTTGATCACGATCTCGATCGGGCGGGGCAGTACCGTCATGACGCCGACATTCCCCGAAACGCCCAGGCCCGTGATGTCGTAATTTTTAAGACGGGCGTTATAACCGCCGCTGCCCGGAACGGGCTCGACGATATAAGTATAGTAAGTGCGCGTCTCCGTAGTGATCTCGCTCGAATCCGTCGCGTTCGTATACACCGCGAAGCGTATGCCGTCCGCCGCAACAAATTCTGCGGCCCCCTCGCGATAGCCCCATGCCATGATCTCGGACGAGGTGGGCACGGAATCGCCGTAATACATTTCGGCGTCCTTCGCATAGATCTCGACGGCGCGCTTCTGCATCGAGTAGCCGCGGGTCAGCGAACTGTCCGTCGGGAGAATGTAGTTGTATTGGCCGTAGCCGTTGACGGGGTTATCCCCTGCCGAGAATCCCGTGACCTCGAAAGAATACGGCGCAGGGCTGTAATCTTTGAATTCGGGCCGAGAGAGGACAAGCGTCTGCACGCCGCCGAAAACATCTTTATACGTGGCGGAGATCTTGCCGCTCTGATTGGTGCCGTCGTAGAAGAACTCCGTCTCTTCCGTCCAGTCGATCGTAACCGTTACGGGAGTGATGATGACCTTTACGCTCAATTCCGTGAACGGCAGAGTATAGTTATAACTGTCGGAAGAGAAATACGCCCTGAAAGTGTCGCCGCCAGCGCCCGTGACGTCGGTGATGCCCTCATCGAAGGTCACATCCGGAACGATCTCGTCTTCACCCGCTTCGGGCATTTTGGTCAGTTGCGGCGAATGCGCCTGACCGTCATACACACGTGTATACGGCTTTTCGGTAAAATCGATCCCGTACCAGTTATACTCGGCTTTTGAGATCTTGAATGCGGTAGAGGGCGTCGAGAACACGTAGTCGTCTTCGTTCTCCGTCGTTATGACCAGGACGACGGTGTAGGAACCCGCATCCGTAGGAGCCTGCAACGTGGGCTCTTTTGCCGAATAATACGGGTCTCCGTTTGCCAGCGTGCCGAAATAATACAGTTCGGTCGTGACGTTATCGCCATCGGCAAAATCGCCCGTAGAGACTGTATAGGTGGCCTCCTTCTCGTCTCCGTCATAAGTGAGAACGTCCGGTACGGTGATGGTGCTGTCGACAGACCGCCTCGTGATCACGTAATGAGCGGGTTGACCGGGGATATACTCACCGTTCTCCGCCACCTGGCCGCAGAAAGTGATATCGTAATTGACGCCGAGATCGGACGAACCGTTCAGGTGCGTGCCGACGACTTCGTACGTATCCGCGCTCTTGGGCGTGATGCCGTCCTGAAAACCGACGGTATAAATCTGCTCGTCTTTGCCGACGTCGCCCGTATACAGGGCGTAATACTCCCCTTCCGCCTCGAGCACGTGCGCGGTCAAACCGAGCAATGCTCCGCCGTAGACAGACGTTTTATAATCGATGCCTACGCGGATGGGACGGGCGGTGACGGTGAGCGCACCCTTTTCGAGGGTAATGGAATAATTGTCGTACACGATCGGGTTCAGCCCGACGGTATACTCTTTGCCCGATGCGGTGACCCAATCGCCCGCCCGATACGTCCACGTATACCCGAGCCTCGCGTCGAGGGCGGACTTGTCGGCGGCGTTTGCGGCCTCGTCTTCCGCAAGCCCCGTATACGTGACGGAGAAGGAATCCTGCGAGACGGACTCGCCGTACATTACGGACGCATCGTCGACCGAGACGGTGAGCGCCCTTTGCTTCATCGTATATTTGTTCGTGCGGTCCTCTTCCGCGATATAGTAGTTGTGCTTTTCATTGTCCGCGTCGTTGAATGCGGCGGTAAAGGTATACTTCGCGCCGCCGTTGTGATCGCGGAATTCTCCGTCGAGCGTAACGAGCAGGCCGATCTTGCCGCCCGATTCGAGATCGGTATATTTCGCTTCGACTTTTTCGCGCTGGTTGGTGCCGTCGTAGGTGAAGGAATCTTCCGTCCAGAAGATCTCTGCCTTTGCCTTTTGGATGAGCACGGTAAACGTACCCGGCTTATCGTTGTGGTTTGCCGCGGTGATGATATAGTCGACGGTGTACGCGACGGCCGCGCCTTCCGCATCCACTTTGACGTCTTTGAGGAGGGTGGCGGGCGCATCGTCTACGGTGAACGACCAGTTCGCTTCCTGATCGTTTACGGTGGCCGCATAGTCGTTCACGTGGTCCAAAATCACCCAGTCTTTGCCGTCGTAGGTGAACGTAAAGTTCTCGAACGGCTTGACGGTGATGTCTGCCTTTTCGATCGTGAAGGTGCCGGACTTATTATCCTGCACGTTGACGATATAGTTTTTATTTGTGAAATCCTGCAGGGTGATCTTATAACCGTTCTCTCTGTAATCGGCACCGGGTTCCTTTTCGAGCAGGATGCCTGCCGTGCCGTCGGCGTATTCTGCGAGGCTGCCCCCGGCATAGGTGTAGCCCACTTCGAAATCGGAACTTACGCGAGGTTCGCTGCCCGTATAGGGAGCGGACTGGTCGCCGATGACGATGGTGATCTCGCGCTTTTGGACGGTGAGCGTGCCGCTCTTGTATTGAATCGCATAGTTATCGGAGGTAAAGCCCTGCGGAGTGGCGGTATAGACGCTGTCCGCAGCATCGCCGACTGCGTATTCTTCATCCCACGCAAAGGAGAGCGAGCCGCCGAGGATCCCCTCGTTTGCGCCGTTTTCGTCCCCTTCGCCGCCGACAAAGCCGCTGTATTTGACGGTCATCGCCTGCGCCGCATCGCCGTATATGACGGTCGCGTTCTGCGCGGAAACGGTGAGAGCCGCCTGTCGGATCACGACCTCGAACGTACTCTCGTAAGTGTTATGGTTGGGCGCGGTGAGCGTAAAGGAAACGACGTATGCGGAGACTTCTCCGTTTTCCACCTTAACGTCCTTTACGAAAGTTTGCGCCGCGCCATCGACCTTGAACGACCAGTTTTCGGCGGCCAGCGGGGTGCCGTCCACCGTTTCGACCCCGTTCAAGATGGCAGTTTCAAAGATGGAGTACGCTTCCCCTTTGTACGTCTCATCAAAGCCTTTAATCGTATCTTTGCCGATGAATTCGGCGGGCGAGATCGTGAATACGCCTGCGCTTGCCTGCGTTACGACATAGTTTTTATTCGACCATTCGCCCAGCGTAATGGCATACGTTCCCGCAGCGGCGCCCTCCGCCTTGAGAAGGGTGATGCCTGCGGGAAGATCGCTCAGTTCTTCGCCCGACGAAAGGGTGTATTTCGTGTTGTCGACATCCGGTTCCGCGCCCGTATAGCCGGCGGACTGATCGCCGATGTCGATGCTGATCTTGCGCTGTTGTACGGTCAGTTCGGCGTCGTTCCACGTCACGGCATAATTGGAAAATTCAGGTTTGTTGAGCGTGATATGGTACGTTCCGAAATTATTCCCCCTAACATAATCGCCCGTAACGGTGATCTGGCTTTCGAGTTCGGCCTGATCGTCATACTGCCAGCCGGAAACGGTGAAGGAATATTGCGGAGCCTCGTCGCCGTAGGTGATCGTGTTGTCCGGCGCGTCTGATTTTGCCGTGACCGTGAGAGGCGCGCGCGTAATGTTATACGGTTTGGAATCCTCCCCCGTCAGATTATAGTTTTTATTGGAAACGGTCAGGGAAACGGTATAGTTGCCGACATCGGTGGGAGGGACGTCGGTGCCCGTGCCCGTATACGACCATACGATGCCGAGATCTTCAAGCGAATCGTCCGAAGCAAGGCCGTCCGGCGTTGCGGTCGCCGCCTTTGTGGAGCCGTAAACGCCGTCGTTGGGCGTGATGGTGACAGTAATGTTTTTCGGGGTGACCGTAAAGGTGCAGGTGATCGTCTTTTCGCGGTAGTTGGCGAGTTCGACGATGCGCACGTGCAGCGTATATTCGCCCGCCTCAGTGGGGATGCCGACCGTGTAATCTTTGTTCGCTACGGATGTATACTCTTCGTTGCCGTTGTAGACGGTCCCCGTATACCAATAGGTAACGTCTCCCCTTGCGATCGCGGCGAGCGCCTCGCTGTTTGTCGTATCGATCGCGGGTTCGTTGTCGGCATAGTCTGTATCGCCGTACGTCCAGCCCATTATCGTGACGGTGGCCTCGTAATCGTCGCGGGCGATCTCGTACCACAATTTGACCCTGCCCGTAGAGACGTCTTCGATCTCGTCCTTTTCGTCTTCATCGCTGCCCTGCTCGTCATTGTTGATCGCCCATTGATAATTTGCAGGATCGCTCAGTTCGAGAACGACGAAATAATTGCCGATCTCGGAAGGCTTCGTAAGGTTGAGAGAGGTATCTCCGTTGCCCATTCTGATATATTCGGCGATCTTGTACAGAGGACTGATTTCCGCCGCGGATTCGATGGCGACGGGAACGAGCCCCGCGCCGTCCGCATAGGTCAGCACCCTGCCGTTGTCGCCTGCGCTTGCGGTCTTCGGGGCGGTGACGGTCTGGCGGTCGATGGTAAAGTCCTTCTCCCATACCGTATCGGTATAGTCGGCCGTGCCCGAAATGACTGCCTTGACCTGATATCCGCCCGCGGCGAGATCGTTTGCGAACGTGCACGCAAACCCGGAAAGAGACACGGTCTGCCACCCTCTCCAACTATCCTCCGTCCAGCCTTTGGTGCGGTAGGATACGGTGACCAGATCTTTCAGGTCGATCTCCGTTTCGCCGACGAATGCTTCGCTTACGGTGAGGATGTACGTTTCGCCGTCCTGATAATACCAGCCGGCCGGATCAAAGGTGACCGAGAGCGTGACATCGGTATTCTTCGTTACGGTGAAGGTCTGCTCCGCTTCGGTATACTTGTAATTTGCGCCCTTCTCCACGTAGGCGACGATCTTGTATTCGCCTGCGGGCGTGTCTGCGGGAAGGCGGTTGTCCTTGATCCCTTCGGTGATCTCCGGCCAGTCGTCTCCCGCGCCCTTTTTATAATATTTGAAGAGCACTGCAGCATTGTCGTACGATGCGGTCGCCGAAGGCGTTGAAGGCGTATTGCCGTATTCCCAACCGGCAAATAAATCGAAATCGATCGGGTTTTTGACAGGGGTGATCTTCCATGTAAACGAAATCTCTTCTGCCGGCTGGAGATCGGGGTCGCCGTCTTCGCCCCACGTATAATTTTTGATCACCTCGTCGTTGAAAAAGACGGTGACGGCGTAGTCATCGGCCACGTTGCGCGCGGTGAAAGTGTGCGTACTGCCCGAGCCGCCGACCGTGAGGTTTCCGCTGGAGGTAAACTCCATGAGACCGGCGTCAAAGCCGCTCAGCGTTTTGGTCTGCTCTTTACCTGTAAAGGGCAAATCGCCCTCGGGAGAAATGGTCGGCTGCGCGATGCCCTGCCTGAGCACCTTGAACGGTTCGGGGTCAGACCGAGTGCTAGCATAATCTTTATTGCCGACGACTTCGGCGCGTACCCAATAACTGCCCGCGTCCATCTCTTTGGGAGCCGCGGAAACCGCGTGCTTGCACGCTGCGTCCGTATAATATACGTATTTGACCGTGCCGAAAGAAGCGGTCATCCCCGATGCGCCGAGGCCGCTGTCATATTTTTTGTACGTCCAGCCCTGAATGGTGAGCGTACCCTGCAGTTTATTCGGCGCCTGCTCGACCGTCCAGGTGAGTTCTATGTAGTCTCTTTCATCGTCGCGCGAATCCCAGGCGAAGTTGGCCTTGTCTTTCAGTTCAAAACGAATGGTATAGTCGCCTGCGCCCGCAGCCGTAGAGATCGAAGGCAGAGAGGACCAGACGAGCCCTTCCGACGCGCTCCCCTCTACGACCTGCATGGTATCGACGTCATATCCGTCCACTTCGGTCGCGTTGCTGCCCGAAGCATAGACGACGCTCGGATTCTGCAAAGAGGGCGCGTCGATCGCCTTTTTATAGATCTCCCAAACGATCTTCTTCGTGCGCACGGCATCGTCGACAGCCGTATCTTTCCACCTGTAATTTTCGGTAAGGGTGAAGGTGATCGTATACTCTTTCACGTCCGTGCCGCTGTGGCCCGAATAGGTATAATAGGTATCCGATTTGTCGAAACCGCTTTCGTCGACGGTGATCTGTGTCCCGGTATACTTGTACTCCGTAATCCCGAGCGAAGGATTTGCGGAAACTTCGGCGCGCCAGATCATGAAATAGACGGGTTCGGTGGTGACGTCATAGTAATTCGACGTGCCCGTCAAGGAGGCGACGGCGTAGTAATAGCCGGAGGGAGACGCAGCCGACAGATCGCCCGTCACTTTTGTAAAGTCGGAGTCGTTCCACGCTTTATAGTAATATGTATAGACGATTTCTTCCAGTCTGTCCTTTCCGAACGTAATGGAAATGTCTTGAGGAGATGACGGTTCGCTGCCGTAGATCCAGCCGGGCAGATCGCCGCCGAGATTCTCGCCGACGGTAAATTCGAGTTCGTTATCCGCCCGCACGATATCCCATTCGAGGGCCTTATCGTCCGTCTTGCCGTCAGACCAGCGATAGTTGTTTTTATCCTTCAGCGTAAGCGTGACGATATAATGCGTACCGTCCGTCTTGACGTCAGTACCCCCGGCGTTTGTGATGTCATATTTGTCCGTTTCGGGTGAGACGACGGTAGGTTGGATCAATTCTCCCTTATATTCGAGTTTATTATCCTCAAGGACGGGAATGGCCACCGAAGCGCGGTTTATCGTAAATCTACGCATCTCGCTTTGGCCGATATCGGAATAGTTGGTGGATTCTTCTATGGATATATAGACGGTATACGACCCCGCCTGCGTGGGCACCTTGTCAATATCCTGCGTTACCAGGGTGAAAGGGTCCGAAGAGCCGTTGACCGTGCCCCCGTAATAGAAGGTGATCTTGTTTTCTTCCAGCAACTCGGAGGTGATATCGATGCGTTCGCCGCCGACCGTGGCGTACACGGTGACGGAGGGACGGCCGGACTTTCCGTAATCCCAGCCGGATATGGACAGACTGACGTCGCCGGCAGAAATGCTGACTTTGGTGATCTGCCAGGTATAGGTGATCGATCCGTCATCGTTGAGAACACCGCCGTCGCCGCCGATGCTCCCCCACTTGTAGTTCTCGTTGTTCAGCCTGATCGTAACGGAATATTTGCCTGCTGAAACGGCATACAGGAGCAAGGCACTTTCGCCGCTCTGGTTTTGCCCCGCTTCGTATCTGTCGGCCGTAGAGTTTAAGACCTCCATATTTTTATCGTCGAAACCGTTGAGATATTTTATGATCTCCTGCCCTGTATACACGTCGGACATCGTGCTCATGGTCGGCATATTATACTCCGCCTGCACGACGCGGACATTGTTGACCGTGGCGGAGGCTACCTCTCCGCTTTCAAGATATTCATATCCCGTATATTCGATCTGCAGCGTCGTATCCCCGACAAGGAAATAATCCCTTTCGAGGTCCTCTTCATCGTAAATGACTTTATACTCTCCGGCTGAAAGGGTCCTGGAAGTAAGGTCAGTGTACGTGAGCGTAACCGTTATATCCTCTGCTGAAAGAGAGGTATAAGCGGAATATGCTTTATTGGTAATACGTGCCTTCATGCCCCAGACCGTGGCAGGCGTGATCGTAAGCACTACCGGCTCGGAAACGACGTCGTCCTTTCCCTCTACGGGTATGCGCACCACAACTTTACGCTCATAGGAAGGCAGTTTTGCTTCGGCCGCCGTGGGACGAAGCGTCGCGGGATCATCCTCGGTTTCTTGGCAAACTTCAACTGTAAAACCGCCAGTATATACGCCCGAATTCCCGTTATTGTAGCGAACATTCAAAGACAAATACCATGACAGCGTGGTAGAATCTGCAGTGGAATAAATTGTCTGCCCGTTTTGGGTAGAGGTTGCCGTCGCTTTTACGACCTCTATCGGCGTAACCGTATATTCAAAAGTGGCCGAAACGCCCGCGAAGGTAACGCGGAAAGTCTGCAATCCATGACGCATTTCGCCGGAAATCTGATAATCTTTGATCTCCGCTCCCCCGTCGTATGCGGAACCGTCGTTCCGCACGCCCGTCACTTTGATATACTCTTTGAATACGTCGATGGTATCCGTTACAAAAATCGTGACCCCCTCTAATGCGGATGTGTCGATCACAAGTTTTTCCAGTTCGACTCCCTCGGCGGGGACCATGACCGACGCGGAATGCGTGCCGAACGTAACGGTGATCTCGTTATCGCCGATGACGGTAAGAGAACCGCTCAGTTCGTAATCCTCCGCCGCAAGTTCGACGGCCTCTCCGCCGCCCACGGGCGCGGCCTTTACGATGAGGACCTGTTTCAGATCGTCGAGCGAAAATTCCGAACTGTTCGCAAAAATGCGGACGTTTTCACCCTCCGCATCGACGATGTTGTTTTCCTCGTCTCTCCTCAGTTCCGCCGTTATGCTCGTATAAGCGGAGGGATCCTCCGCAGCATATACGCTTTTCTGAGGAAGAAAAAAGGCAATCGCAAATGCCGCAATGCTCATAAGCAGAACAGCAAAAAGCGATATGCCTATCCTTTTTCTTGTGCTCATCATTTATGCACCTCCCTTCAAATACCCGTATTTTTTTCTTACATTATTTATATATATTCCGAAGCATCCGCCAAACCTGCCAAAAGCCGCCGGAATTTTGCCGCAAAATCGACAATCTTTCCGTCCGTTCGACACCGATGACCGCGGAAACGATACCAAAGTATTTTTATGCCGAAAAATGCTTCTCTGCCGACAGCCCCGTCTGCAGAGCCTTTTTTTGCTCCTCCGAATTTATTTCCCACTACCTGCTTCTTGATCGCGTGCGGTGCACGCTTTCGGACTATTAAATGAATTTGCCGTTTTCAAAACGGCAAAGGGGCGCCCCTTTCTATCTTCTGAGCCGATATCTTTTCTCAATGTAATATTTTATGAAAAATGTAATTACTATTCTATCACAATATTTTTATTTCGTCAATACATTTTTCATTTTATCTTATCAAAAAACCTGAAAAACAATCGCCGATCCGTCCGTCGTCTATGAAATTTTTTTCAGCACATGCCGAACGGCGTTGTTGATCCCGCAAGAAACAGGGCAGAGAAAATTTTCTCTGCCCTGTTTCTTACAAATGGTGCGGCGCAAGCGTGCGCCACTCGATCTCTTATCTGACGACGCCTTTTTTGAGGATGATGTTCGCATACGTGCGCTCTTCGCCCGTGGCGATGACCGCATACGCGCCCTTCGCGCGCTCGTAAAACGCGAAACGCTCCGCAAAAGCCTCTTTCACGTTGTCGTCGGCCGCGTGCGCGATCTTGCGGTATGCCTGCCACACGGGCGGATTCGGGTCGTCGCCCTCCACCGTTTTCATTAAAACGAAATTTTCCTGCGCGTACGTGTCCAAAGGAATGAGCGCAAGCACGGCGGAAAGCATCGCCTCGCCCCCGATCCCGTCCGCCCGGATCACGCGCTTTCCGTAATTTTCCGAGGGGAAGTTGCCGTCCGCGATCACGATCTCGTCTCCGTGCCCCATCTCCGCAAGGATTTTCAGAAGTTCAGGGGACAAAATTTTGGGAATGCCTTTTAACATGATTACCTCCGTTTCTATACAACGCCGCGCGACATGCTATATGCGCCGCACAAGCGAATTTTCTTTCAGATATTTGCCGGACAGGATGTTCTCCCACCAGTCGCGGTGTTCGAGATACCAGCGGACCGTACGTTCGATCCCGTCGGCAAAAGACACCGCCGGACGCCAGCCGAGTTCTTTTTCCGCACGAGCGCACGAGAGTGCGTAGCGAAGATCGTGCCCCTTGCGATCGGGTACGTATTCGATCAGGCTGTCGGGCACGGAAAGGGCGGACAGCACCCCTTTTATAACTTCAAGATTGCTCCGCTCTTCCCCGCCGCCGAAATTGTATACTTTGCCGACCTCGCCCTGATCCAGCAAGAGATCCAAAGCCCTGCACTGGTCTGTCACGTACAGCCAGTCGCGGACGTTTTCGCCCGTGCCGTAAACGGGTACGGGGCGGTCGTTCAAAGCCCTTGCGATCGCGAGCGGTATAAGTTTTTCGGGAAACTGCCGCGGGCCGTAATTGTTCGAACTGCGGCTGATCGTTACGGGAACGCCGTACGTGCGAAGATACGAGAGACACAAAACATCGGCCGACGCCTTGGACGCGGAATACGGGCTGGACGGCTTGAGAGGGCTGTCCTCCGTAAAGAAAAGATCGCGCCGCCCGAGCGGGAGGTCGCCGTAAACTTCGTCCGTCGATACCTGATGAAAGCGCGATACGGGATATTTGCGGCACGCATCCAGCAACGTGCCCGTGCCGAGCACGTTGGTCTGCAGGAAAACTTGGGGAGAGTCGATCGATCTGTCTACGTGGCTTTCCGCCGCGAAATTCACTACGACGTCAGGCCGCTCGCGCGAAAACAGTTCCTCCACCGCGGCGGCGTCCGCTATATCGCCCCTGTAAAAGCGAAAGCGCGGTTCGCCTTCGAGCGGCTTCAGGGAAGCGACGTTTCCGGCATAGGTGAGTTTGTCAAAACACACGACGTCCGTATCCGGACGATGTTCCAGAAGGTAGTAAATGAAATTGCTTCCGATAAATCCGGCGCCGCCCGTTACCAGTATTTTCACGGTCCGCCCTCCCTGCCGAAATTTTTGATCGCAAACATTGTAACACGGAAACGCCGCGTTGTAAAGAATTTACCGCAATTTTTCCGTCGGCGCGGCACCGCAAAGCGCGTTTTTGACCGATTTGCCACCCGCGGCCGTGTCGGCGCGTCCGCGGCGCATACCGCTGCGAAAAGATTTTTATCAAATCGGTAAAAAATTTTATCAGCCGTCAAAAAAACAGTTGACAAACGCATTGAAATTTAATAGAATAATATAGCGTCTTTTGAGAGGCGGCCATATCGCGGGGTGGAGCAGTTCGGTAGCTCGTCGGGCTCATAACCCGAAGGTCGC
>ERZ1106932.200-NODE-200-length-22114-cov-20.573553_pt1 | contig 22114 bp, 19 predicted proteins | sample MGYA00403665_ERZ1106932 | MGnify/ENA primary metagenome ERZ1106932 (study PRJEB35170, sample SAMEA104062448) | human gut metagenome | biome: human gut; feature: human-associated habitat; material: faeces | place: Denmark | collected 2012-08-24 ... | reverse complement strand
CCTTGAACAAGCGACATATCGAAGCGTAAGCGAGATATGGCGCTTATTAAACGCCGCAGCCAAGCGGCATGTCGAAGCGTAAGCAAGACATGACGCTTATACTCTCCCCCTTTGTTAAGGGGGATGTCGTGCGCGTCAGCACGACAGAGGGTTAGCCCAACAGATTAAACGCCGCAGTCAAGCGGCATATCGACCGTCAGGGAGATATGACGCTTATATGTTTTCCACAAACTTCCTTATTTCCGAAGCGTTGGAGACTTTTTGCGTTTTGTCGCCGCTCACGACCACCATGGTAGGCGCCAGTTCCACGCCGTATTTTTCGGCAAGAGCGACATTTTCTTCGGCGTCGATATCTCTGTATTTAATGCCGACTTCATTCAAGAAGTTTTTGGCGAGTTTGCAGTTAGGGCAGTTTTTTGCGGTAAACAGCAAAATCTGCTTGGCGGTGCCGTCGTTCATGTCAAAGTTTTTGACGTCGATTTTCGCCGCCGCGTTCTTTTTGTGCGTCAGTTTGCTTGTCATGACGTTGTATTCTTTTCTGTCCTTAAACTCCTGCGCTTTGCCGTCGTTCCAGTTCTGCACCGGTCTGTAATACCCCGTAATGCGGCTGTTGACTTCCGTCTTGCCGCCGCAAATCGGGCAGGTGTACTGCTCGCCCGCGAGATAGCCGTGGTCTTTGCAGACGGAGTATGTCGGCGAAATGGTGTAATAAGGCAGTTCGTAATTTTCGGCGATGGTTCTGACCAGGTTTGCCGCCGCTCTCCAGTCAGGAAGTTTTTCGCCCAGGAAGGTGTGGAACACCGTGCCCGACGTGTAAAGCGTCTGCAATTTGTCCTGAATGTCCAGCGCGGCGAACACGTCGTCGGTGAAACTTACAGGCAGGTGCGAGCTGTTGGTGTAATAAGGCGTGCCGCTGCCCTCCGCCGCGGTGATGATGTCAGGGTACTTCGCCACGTCGTGTTTGGCGAGGCGGTAAGCCGTGGATTCGGCAGGCGTCGCTTCAAGGTTATACAGGTCGCCGTACTGCTCCTGATAGTCCGAGAGTCTTTCCCTCATGTGGTTAAGCACGTTGCGGGTAAATTCCTGCGTTTCTTTGTGGGTCAGGTCTTTGCGCAGCCATTTGGCGTTGAGCCCCGCTTCGTTCATGCCCACCAGCCCGATTGTCGAGAAGTGGTTGTTGAAGGTGCCCAGATATCTCTTGGTGTAAGGATAAAGTCCTTCGTCCAGCAGTTTGGTGATGATGGTGCGTTTCACTTTGAGCGAACGCGCCGAGATATCCATGAGTTTGTCGAGTCTTCTGTAAAAGTCGGCTTCGTCCTTGGCGAGGTAGGCTATCCTAGGCATATTGATGGTGACAACGCCCACCGAGCCGGTACTTTCGCCGCTGCCGAAGAAGCCGCCGGATTTTTTGCGCAGTTCCCTGAGGTCGAGACGCAGACGGCAGCACATGCTCCTGACGTCGCTAGGCTGCATGTCGCTGTTGATATAGTTTGAGAAATACGGCGTGCCGTATTTGGCGGTCATTTCAAACAGCAGACGGTTGTTTTCCGTTTCCGACCAGTCGAAATCCTTGGTGATGGAATATGTCGGGATAGGATACTGGAAGCCCCTGCCGTTGGCGTCGCCTTCAATCATGACTTCGATAAAGGCTTTGTTGACCATATCCATTTCTTTCTGGCAGTCTTTGTACTTGAAGTCCATCTCTTTGCCGCCGACAATCGCGTTGAGTTCGGCAAGGTCGTTTGGCACGGTCCAGTCCAGCGTGATGTTGGAGAAAGGCGACTGCGTGCCCCAGCGGCTAGGAGTGTTCACGCCGTATATAAAGGATTCCACGCACTTTTTGACTTCTTCGTAAGTAAGGTTGTCAGTCTTGACGAACGGCGCGAGATATGTGTCAAAGGAAGAGAAAGCCTGCGCGCCCGCCCACTCGTTTTGCATGATGCCCAAAAAGTTGACCATCTGGTTGCACAGCGTGGCAAGATGTTTCGCCGGGGCGGAAGTGATTTTGCCCGGAATGCCGCCCAGACCTTCCTGAATGAGTTGTTTGAGAGACCAGCCCGCGCAGTAGCCCGTCAGCATGGACAGGTCGTGGATGTGGATGTCGGCGTTGCGGTGGGCGTTGGCGATTTCCTCATCGTAAATTTCCGACAGCCAGTAGTTGGCGGTGATGGCGCCGCTGTTGGACAGGATAAGACCGCCCACCGAATAAGTAACGGTGGCGTTTTCCTTTACGCGCCAGTCCTGCGCCTTGACGTAACTGTTCACGATTTCTTTGTAGTCCAGAATGGTGGACTTCATGTTGCGGATTTTTTCCCTGTTTTTTCTGTAAAGTATATACGCCTTGGCGATGTCGGCATAACCCGCCTGAATCAGCACCTGCTCGACGCTGTCCTGAATGTCTTCCACGGCAATGAAACCGTCTTTGATTTTATTTTCGAAATCGGCGGTGACTTTGAGCGCGATGAGGTCTATCACGCTCGGGTGATATTCCTTATTCTGCGCCTCAAACGCCTTTGTAATCGCCTGACTGATTTTGCTTATGTCGAAATCCACTTTCTGACCGTCTCTTTTGACTACTCTGTACATCTCTCCCTCTCTCCTTGTTGTCGTATTTTGATTGCCTTTCAACGATATCACTAATATATCGCCTTGTCAATAGCAAAATCACAAGATATAGTAAAATTTTTTTCTTAACAATCAATATATTGCGGTTTGATTATCCGCGCGCAAGCGCCGATTCACGCCGAAAACACACATTTGAGGCTGTTTTCGCGCGTTTCGGGGCAAAAAAGACGGCAAAGCCGTCTTTTTTGAATCACTATATATTGTGTGCCGCCGGCGCGGAAATTTTTCTCGCCCGCCCGTTAAAAAATATCCAGCCGCCAGTACATTGGCGCGCCCGCCGTCGCCGTCTGAATCAGCATGGCGGCGGCGTCCGCCAGCATGAGCGGCAGGACGACGGCGCAGATAATCACGGCGGTTTTATACCGCAGTTTGCGCCGCATTACGTCCATCAGCGGTTTGTAGACGAACTTCATCACCAGCCACGCCCCGCCGCCGTAACCGACTGTGGGTATAATGGCGTTGTATTTGCCGAAACTCAGCGGCTGGGATGAATAATTCCAGAGCACCTCGCCGAAAAGCGTTTCGTAAAGGTTGCCCACGCAAAACTCGCCAACAACCACCACGGCGCAGCAGATGACCAGCACGCACAGGTTTGACAGGATTTTGCTTGCCGTTGTGTCTTTTTTGAACACCCGTCTGCCGAAAAACGTCCACCTGTCGGGGTCGCCGAATATGACGGCGGCGGCCACCGGAATAAGGGCGTAAGGCGGAATAAGCGGAAGTATGTGATATCTGCTGTCAATGCGCCCGTCAAAGACCAGACAGCCGAAATTTTCCGCCAGCCAGCCTATAAACGCCGTTACGACCGCCAGCACGCCGAGATAGGCAAGTTCATAGCCGTAAATACCGGCGTGCTTTTTTTGTTCCACGGCTTCATTCATGCCACACCTCTGAGGCGGGCGTTAGGGATATATTTTTTCACTTCTTCCAGCAGCGCTTTCATCTCAGCCGCGTCGTATCCGCGCACGCCGCCGTCTATAAGGTCGCCGGAGTTGACGAACTGCTGCAAATAATAAGCCGGCACGTCCCCCAGCCACTCCGCGATTTCGGCGAAATCCTCCGCCGTGTGAAAATCCCGCACAACGGTGGTGCGGAACTCATACGGCACGGCGCCGCTTTTGAGAAATTCCACGCTTTCCTCAATGGGTTTAAGGTCGAGATTTTTCACGCCCGACGTCACGGCGTATTTGCGTCTGCTGTTTTTGATATCCATCGCCACAAAGTCTATTACGCCGCTACCGACAAGCGCTTTGAGTTTATCCGGGAAAGTGCCGTTGGTGTCCAGTTTGACCAGATACCCCATTTCTTTCACGCTTGCGGCGAATTGTTCCACGCCGCTTTGCAGCAGCGGTTCGCCGCCGCTTATGGTAACCGCCTGCAACAGCCCCACCCGTCTTTTGAGAAAATCCATGACTTCCGCCTCGGGAAGCGGGTCGTCTTCTATATGCGTCACCAGCGAGGCGTTGTGGCAAAACGGGCAGCGCAAATCGCACCCCGCCGTAAACACCGTGCAGCATGTTTTGCCGGGATAGTCCACCAGCGACAGTTTCTGAATGCCGGCTATTTTCATAAAAAGCCCTCCGTAACAGATATTATCCACCATAAACCCCTCCGTGTCAATATCGTTTTGCCGCTTTACATCGGCGGCGGGAAATAGTAAAATAACAAAAAGGAGCCGTTATGAGAAACTGGAAAACCGAAACGGAAAACAGGGTAAAATGGATACAAGCCGCTTTGGCGTCCGCCGGGGCAAACGGCGTGGTGTTCGGCAACAGCGGCGGCAAAGACTCGGCGCTGGTGGGCATCTTGTGCAAAAAAGCCTGCGACAACACCGTGGGGCTGATTATGCCGTGCCAGAGCGGCCGCAACTACACGGTGGACAAAACCGACGGCGAGGCGCTGGCGGAAAAATTCGGCATAGAGTGCCGCGTGGTGGACGTCACGCCGATAAAGAATGCCGTTATCGACGCTTTGCCCGGCGTCACGGCGGAACTCGCCCTTGCCAACGTCAACCCCCGCGTGCGCATGATTGCGCTGTACGCCGTGGCACAGCAGGAAAACAGACTTGTGGCGGGCACGGGCAACAGGTCGGAAATCACAATGGGCTATTTCACCAAATGGGGCGACGGCGCCTGCGATTTCAACCCGATTGCCGACCTGACCGCGAGCGAGATTTTCGAATTTCTGAAATATCTCGGCGCGCCGGAGTCAATCATCACAAAGGCCCCTTCGGCGGGTCTGTGGGACGGGCAGACCGACGAGGAAGAAATGGGGCTGACATACGCCCAGCTCGACAGATACATCCTGACGGGCGAAGCCGACAAAGACGTAAAAGCCAAAGTCGACGCCGCCAATAGACGTACGGCGCACAAACGCCGCATGCCGCTGTGGTACGGCACGGATGAAATAAAATAACACGGCATAAAAAAAGACGGCGAAAGCCGTCTTTTTTGTTTGTTTTTATTCCGCCGTCTTTTGGATTGTCAGGTCTTTCTGCGTCAGCGCCACAGGTATCATTATGGCGAGAGCCACCACAAACAGCAGATTTACGGCAAGCAGGCCGCCCGTCGTGACCGCCAGCAGCAGCGAATAGAGAATAGGCACGTTGAGCAGCAGAATCACCAGCGAGCACAGCGACATCAGCGCGTGACTAATGTAATAGTTGCCTGTAAAGGCGTTTACCAGCATGACTATCGAAGCAAGCACCGCCGGCCACAGGAACAGGAACGACGCGCCCACCAGGGCGAAAGTGGTGATTAGCGCCAGCAGCAGCGAGATGAACGCCCCCGCCGTGAGATACTCCCACTTGAAGAAGCTGTTTTTGCCGTTTTTCCTTATGGCGAACCACAGCAGCAGTCCCAGCACCACTATGAGCGACAGCGCGAACGGTATGCCGGACAGCGGCACCCTGATGTAGGTGAGTTTCCACGGCACGCCGCCGATGAGCGCCACGAGATATGACAACACGAAGCCAAACGCCGCCGCGCCCAGCATGGCGGCGAATATTACGCCGACGGCGATGAGCGTGTGTTTAAGGCGTATTTTGCCCTTTTTCACCAGGAAAAACGCCGCCGCCGCGAACAGCAGAGCCGCCAGCACGGCAAACACTATGCCCGCCGTTTCGGTGTACACCGCCATCACGGTAGGCAGAATGTTGAAAAACACGCTGTCTTCCCCCGCCTCGAAATAATCCATGTCGGAATACGCGGCGTTGGTGGTGTATTCTTTTATTATCGGCATAATCTGGCTGCCGTAATGTTGCAGGCTGTTTTTGTTTATGTTGCTGAAATTGTCTTCCGGCGTGTGATAATAATACAGATTATCCAGCACGGCGAAGTTGATGCCGGCTTTGCCTATTTCCAGCATGGACGTAAAGTCGGTAAAGTTAGGCATAACCGTGTACACCGCCGTCGCCAGCGAATAGGCAAACGGCATGTCGGCGTTTTTATACAGCCGGATTACGTTGCGGTTGTTTGTGCTGGTCTCGAACATATACACAGGCCCCTTGACGCCCCTGGCTTCCACGTTCATCACAAAGTTGACGTTGTTTTTGAGCGTTTCGTTGTGCGTGGCTTCCAGTTTGGAGCCGTACATGCCCGTTTCCTCGGCGTCGGCGAAGCACAGATAAATACTGTTTTCAAGGGCGCTTTGCGGCACGTCTTTGTAAAGACGGGCTATTTCCAGCAGAACCGACACGCCGTAGCCGTCGTCGGCGGCGCCGTACGAGCCGGGTATTTCACCGGTGCGGGTAGCGTGCCCGCGCGAGTCGTAGTGCGCCATAATCAGCATTCCAGTGTCGCTTTTGCCGGGTATCTTTACCCACAGGTTTTTGACGTCGTATTCAACGGGGCGGTCTTCATCCAGCAGCCCTTCGGGGCTGAGATTGTCGCTGAACCCGTGCTCTTCCGGCGTCCAGTTGTGTTCTTCCACTTCATAGCCCATGTCCCGGAGAGTGGTTAGCAGATACTGCCGCACTTCCTCGTGGTTTTCCTCGTCAAAAACCGAATGTGGTTTTTTGCTTATCTCTTTGAGATATCCGGCGGCGTTTTCGGCGGAAAATCCGCTTGTGTCTGCCGACGATGACGGTAGGCACATTATACACGCGCCCAGCGCGACGCCTATCACAAGCACGCACGCCATGATGATATAGTTGATTTTTTTGATTAGCATATTACCTCCCAGGTCGCTTCCCCCTATTATAGTGAAGCGCCGCCGCCTTGTCGAGCAAATAATGAAAATTTAATAAAAAAACTCATTTTTAACGACCCGCTGTTCACGTTTGAAGCGGCACTTATTTCCGCGCCTTTTCATAAGATACACCGGGACGGTGTTTTGCCTACATAAAAAAGGAGGTATTTTTTATGTGCTGTTTCAGATGGCAATGCTGCCGCCCCAATTATCCCGGGCGGCAGATGCGTTGGTGCAACTATTTTACCACGCAGTATATACGTTTTATAATTCTGCCTAACGGCTACACCGGTTACGTCCCGTCGCCTTCGGTACCGACGGCGCAGTCGATAGCCACGTTTAACGCCGCGGCGCAGACGGCGCTCCAGGGGCAAAACTTCGCCCTGGGCACGCTTGTCGGCAGACAGGGCGTCGGACTGTATTACGACGAAGCGGGCGCCCGCGTGGTGGCGGCGCAGAGCGGCTGGTACAGGGTAAACTATTCTTTCGACGTCACAAGCGCCCAGAGCGGCTCCTTTTCCACACAGATAACGGGCATGCCGGCAACGACGGTCAATCACACGGTGACGGCGGGCGTGCCTTACAGGGCAAGCGGCGGCGCCACGGTGTTTCTGTCGCAAAGCGGCTCGGTGGGCGTCACGCTCGCCACGGCGCTTGCCGGCGGCGTAACGGCAAGTAACCTGACCTTTTCGGTAATTAAAAGTCAGGCGGTATAAATAAAAAAAAGACCGTGCTCCGGCACGGTCGATTTTTATTTCGCCGATTTTTCTTTAAGCAGTTCCCTTATGTCTTTCAGCAGGCTTTCCGTTGTTTCGGCAGGCGCTTTCGCCGCTTCGGCTTCCGCCTTTTTTCGGGCGTCCTCGGCGTGAATTTCATGATAACTCTTGCCCTCTTTTCTCATCGCCTTGACTTCTTCTTTGGTCAGCGCCTCGAACTTCGAACCGTTTTTGAGTTTCATGATGATTTTAAGCGCCAGGAAAAGACACAGCGCGATAAGCAGAAAGTCTATAATCGCCTGAATAAAATTGCCGTAATGCAAAGCCGTTTCCGCCGTCACCAGCACGCCGTTGGCGTCGTAAACCGCCTCGGTAATCACCCATTTCCAGTCCGCCACGCTGGCGCCGCCCACCGCCAGACTTATGAGCGGCATGACGATGTCGTTGACAAGGCTGGTCACAATGGCGCTGAACGCCGCGCCTATGATAACGCCGACTGCCATATCCACGACGTTGCCTTTGGCTATAAACGCCTTGAAATCCTTAAAAAACTTTTTCATCTGTTCCTCCTTGACGGAAAACATTGTAACATGCCGAAGGGTATTTGGCAAATCATGGTTTGCTTTTGGCAGACCGCGGCAGGCGGCAATACACTTGAATAAACGCGCTCCCTTTCAAAGGGAGCCGTCACGCCGACGGCGTGACTGAGGGTTGGTTCTACCGATTAAACGCCTTGAACAAGCGACATATCGACCGTCAGGGAGATATGGCGCTTATTCTCCCCCTTTGTCAAGGGGGATGTCGTGCGCGTCAGCACGACAGGGGGTCAGCCCGACAGATTAAACGCCTCAGCCAAGCGGCATGTCGAAGCGTAAGCAAGACATGCCGCTTATACTGACGCTTAAAAAAAGACCGCTTCCGCGGTCCTTTTTTTAGGCTCACAAATCACTTGATGTCAATGTTCTTTTTGCTTTCGATTTGTTTGCCCGCTTTAGGGAAACTTATGTTGAGAATGCCGTTGTCGTAGCTCGCCGAGATATCTTCCTGATTCACGTCGCCGACGTAGAAACTGCGCGAGCACGAACCGAACTGCCTTTCACGCCTGATGTAGTTTTTGTTTTCGTCCTTTTCCTCAACGTTCTTGTTGGTGTTTGCCGAAACGGTCAGATAGCCGTCTTCCAGGCTGACGTTGATGTCTTTCTTGTCATAACCCGGCAAATCCACTTCCAGCAGATATTTGCCGTCCTTTTCCTGAATATCGGTTTTCATGGCAGGCATTCTGTCCCAGCCGTAGAACGGACGGAAGAAGTCGTCAAAAGCGTTGTCAAACCAACCAAACCCCAAATCATTGTTTCTTCTCGATGGATAATTTTTCATATATAACACCTCCGTAACTGTCTGTTTTCGGTCATTGTTTATGAGTGCTAGCACTCATTCCCTTTGACTGCTAATATAATATACCCGCGCTAGAAGTTTGTCAACGGTTTTTTGAAAAATTTTTTAATTTTTTTTGAGATTTTTTTCAACTGTTTTTCACGGAGAGTTTTCCCCTTTGCGGCGGCGGGCATACGCAAGGGACAAAAAAAAGACGGTCAAAAGACCGTCTTTTTGTTTCAGGCAGTTATCACGCCCAAGTGTAAACGACGCTTGCCGCCGTGTTGGCGCAGGTGATAATCGTGAAGAGTATGGCGTTTATCATCGCGCCCAGCCAGATGTTGCCCGTCTTTTTGTAAATAATACGGGAGATGATTGTGGCGATTGCCAGCACAGCCACCATCGGGAATACCACGATGTAACCCAACGCCATATCTCCTTGCCACAGCACGCCGGTGGAGCGGAAGGTGATGTACTGGATGAGTATTACAAGCAGCACGCCCGCCGCGTTGAAGAAGGCGTTGATAGCGATGGTCGCCCATTCAGGCAAATCTTTGAGGCGATAGCCCGCGTTGCCGATTGCGCTGACAGCGTAATAAGCAAAGAACCAAGGTATATATCTGGAAATAGCCGGCACGATTTCAATCATGAACGGTTTGACGTCGAACGTCCAGATGCGGAAGTCGACAACCCAGATTTCCCAGTTGATGAACACTACCAGATACAGCAGAGCGATTACCACAATCGCCAGGAATATTGTTTTCAGGAAGTCCGCTATGCCGATTTTGGCGCAGGCAAACGGATTGCCCACGGCAAGCGTTTCTTTGCCCTTGCTCGAAGCCACTTTGGCGACAATGGCTTTTACCAGCCACATTACGCCCATGACCGTCAGGCCGAACGCCGCGCAAATGACAGCCCAGCCGGCAACGCTGCCCGTGGTGTCCTGAGGGAAGTATGTACCCTGAGGGAAGATTCTAGGTCCCCATTCCAAATACGCCTTGTTGAGGATAAACCCGCCAAACAGCATACACGCCAGACCACTTGCAAAATAAGTGACTGTGCTTGTTATGCCGCACAGGCCGCCCTTTTTGATGGAAGGCAAACCGGCGTCGAGGTCGAGTTCTTCCTTTTTCCTGAGCGAAGCGAAGCAAGGCAGGGTGAGAAGCAGGCTGACCACAGGGAATATAAGCACAAAGAACGCCGCCAGACCTATCGTCGAGAAGGCTTCTTTTATCCACCAAGTCTGGCTGCCGCTGGCGATGTAATCGTGACCGTCAGGTGTGCCGAACGCGGTGTAGAAGAAGTTTACTACGTCAGCCGCGCTTGCAGTCGAGAAGTGGTTGAGCGGGTGAATTTCGTTGTTTTCGTAAATAACTCTGAACGGAGCTGAAGCCTGCGTACCTTCTTTAACGGTAGTAAGCTCGCCGCCGATGTAAATGCCGTCGTTTTGAATGTTGATGGCGTCTTTAGTGTTGCCGTAACCTGTTACGCCTACAAAGGAAGCAGCGCCTGTCGAATGGAGATATTCACGGCAGATGGAAGCTGTGCCATCGGCGAATTTGCTCTGGTAGAAGAATTCGTCGTCCATAGCTTTGAGGTTACCTACGGAAACATTGGCACCTGCACCCATAAACGAACTCCAACCTTGCATAAGACCTGCGGAAATAATTCTGCCGCCTGTAGCCAAGTCGCTAGACAATGCCATTGCTGTTGCACAACCGCCCATCGAGTGGCCTGTTACGCCAACGCGTGACTTGTCAACTTCAGGAAGGTTGTAAACATATTTTACCGCATTGTACAGCGAAGTGTAAGTATCACTTCCGTCAACAAACTCATAGTTACCGTGGCCTTCGCGGTCCATTGTCAAAACGATAAATCCGCGCCTAGCAAGTTCGATTGCGTTTTGCAATTGAAGTTCCCTGTTGTTGAGGTAACCGTGCGTCATAACGACAGCAGGGAGTTTGTTGCTTGCGGAAGCGTCGTTAGGCATAAACAAAATACCGCTGACGACTTCGCCTCTTACGGTTTGACCCGCAACTTCGGTAATACCATCCTCCTCGTACAGTTTTCCGCTGTTTGATTCGTTTCTAATATCGGTAACGGTTACTGAAAAACCTGCCGACTGAATCATGGACGCGAAGAAACTGCTAACAAGAATCACTGCCAGCACTATGACCAGCATCAGCAGGGACTTCTTGTTTTTTCTCAAATACTCCATAAGTTCCTCCTAAAAATTTTATACTACGCCTTTTCTCAAAAGACGCGAAAGACTTTTTTGGGCGCGTACGCCTCGCGGCGCCGCTCTCAGCCGGGCGGGGGCTCCGCGTTTCGCCCCGCCTTGCCGAAAACGGCTTTAATCTTTGCGGTATCTCGCCCTGCCGACGCTTTCGTCCCAGCCGTCAAGCAGTTTTTGCCGCTTTTCGTCAGCCATTTCGGGTTTGAAAACCCTTTCTATCTTTTTGTTGTGTTTTATGTCGTCTATGTCTTTCCAATAACCCACTTGCAGCCCCGCCAGATAGCACGCGCCGAGAGCCGTTGTCTCAATCACTTTCGGGCGCACCACCTCTATGCCGAGTATATCCGCCTGAAACTGCATAAGGAAGTTGTTTGCGCAGGCGCCGCCGTCCACGTTGAGGCTTGTCACGCCGCCGCCCAGGTCTTTCGCCATGGTTTTCACGATGTCATACACCTGATAAGCGATGCTTTCGAGAGCCGCCCTTATGAAGTGTTCTTTTTTGGTTCCCCTGGTTATGCCGCAAACGGTGCCGCGCGCCTTTGAGTCCCAATAAGGAGCGCCCAGCCCCACGAAAGCCGGCACTATATACACGCCGTTGGTGTCTTCCACCTTTACGGCGTAGTTTTCCGTTTCGGCGGAAGTGCGTATCATGCGCATTTCGTCCCTGAGCCACTGCACTATTGCGCCGCCCACAAAAACGCTGCCTTCCAGCACATATTGCGGCCTGGACGTGGTGCCCGCCGCCAGCGTGGTTACAAGCCCTTCCGACCTGACCGGCGTGTCGCCCGTGTTCATCAACAGGAAGCACCCCGTGCCGTAAGTGTTTTTAATGCAGCCTTTGCCCGTGCACAACTGGCCGAACAAAGCCGCCTGCTGGTCGCCCGCCACGCCGCAGATAGGCACTTTTGTGCCAAGAATGATGTGGTCGGTATAGCCGTAAAAACTGCTTGACGGTTTGACTTCCGGCAGCATGCATTTAGGTATGCCGAACAGGCTCAGAAGTTCGTCGTCCCAGCAAAGGTCGTGTATGTTGTAGAGCATTGTTCTCGCCGCGTTGGTGAAATCGGTGGCGAAAATTTTGCCCTGCGACAGGTGCCACATAATAAAGGTGTCAATGGTGCCGAACAGCAGTTCGCCTTTTTCCGCCCTTTCTCTCGCGCCAGCCACGTTGTCGAGAATCCATTTGAGTTTTGTCGCCGAAAAGTAGGCGTCCAGCACAAGCCCCGTCTTGTCGTAAATAATCTTGTCGATACCCTGCTTTTTCAGTTCGTCGCAATAGTCGGCGGTGCGCCTGCACTGCCACACTATGGCGTTGTAAACAGGTTTGCCGGTTGCCTTTTCCCACACGATGGTGGTTTCGCGCTGGTTGGTTATGCCTATGGCGGCGATGTCGGCGCTGGTGATTTCCGCCCTGGTTATCGCCTCGGCAATGACGCCCACCTGGCTGCCCAGGATATCCTGCGGGTCGTGCTCCACCCATCCGCTGTGCGGATAAATCTGCGGAAACTCCTGCTGCGCGCTGCTGACTATTTCGCCGTGTCTGTCAAAAACGATGGCTCTGGAACTTGTCGTCCCCTGGTCAAGCGCCAGAATGTATTTCATTGTGCCAATCCTCCGTCAAATTTTGTCGGCGTTTCTGGTGGCGACGATGTCGGCTCCGCTGCCGCACACGTTTTTGTAAAGCACGTCGCCTATTCTGACTGGCGCCGCCGCCGTGATAGTTCTTATCACGTCAAGACACTCGAAAATCTGTTCTTTCGGCACAGGCTCCGACGTCTTGACCGAAACCCGTTTGGCGTCGGAACCCGTCACCTCAACGGAACTGGTCACCATGCGCTTTGGCGCGGTGACTTCGTTTATGCCGTATATTTTGCCCCTCGGGCAGGTGTTGCCGCTGACCTTGATGTCGTTTTTGTCGCTGTCGTCCACAGTGAGATGACAGCCCATCGGGCAGCTTATGCAAATCATTTCCTTAATCATTTGGCGCCTCCCGCAATCAGCGTGACTTCCATGTTTTTGCCTTGCGTCTTGACTTTTTTCACAACGTCGCTTTTAAGCACAATGGTTTCCATTTCGCCCGGCGTGACAATCTGCTTCTTTTTTGAGGCGATTTTCTCGCCGTCAAGCAACACGGCTATTTCCACGTTTTTATACACGTTGCCGACGCGCATTTTGAGGCTTATCGGCTCGTCGTCATCGTCTTTGTTGATTTTCTGCGGCACGACGTATCTCACGCCGCCTGTGCCCTTGACGTCCACGCGGCTGTCGCGGCTGACGCCCCCGGCGATATAATCGGCGGCGCACTTTCCGGCGTGCTCGCTCTCCTGGCTGACAAAGTCCACAAGGTCGTGCACGTGCAGCACGTTGCCGCACTCGAAAATGCCTTCCACGTTAGTCATCATTTTGTCGTCCACCACGGCGCCGTTTGTTATAGGCGAAATTTCCACGTCGGCGTAGCCGGCGAGTTCGTTTTCAGGCAGCAGACCCACGCTGAGCAGCAGCGTGTCGCACTTGATTTCCGTGGACGTTTCCAGCATAGGCCGCAGTTTGTCGTCCACCTGTGCTATCACCACGCTAGACACCCTGCCGTTTGTGGCTTTGATATCCACCACCGTGTGCGAAAACATCAGCGGAATGTCAAAGTCTTTAAGGCACTGCACGATGTTTCTGTTGAGACCCGACGAATAAGGCATAAGTTCCACAACCGCCTTGACCTTGGCGCCCTCGAACGTCATGCGGCGCGCCATGATAAGGCCTATGTCGCCCGAGCCCAGAATCACGACTTCTTTGCCCGGCATCAGCCCCTCGATGTTGACGAGTTTTTGCGCCGTGCCCGCCGAGAATATGCCGGCGCAGCGCGCGCCCGCTATGTTTATGCCGCCCCTCGGGCGTTCCCTGCACCCGCATGAAAGTATAACGGCTTTCGCCTGTACTTTTTGCAGACCGTCTTCCTCGTTGACGTATGTCACGACTTTGTCCTTATCTATGTTTATAACGGTGCTGTCGAGTTTATAAGGAATGTTTCTTTTTACGACTTCGTCTATGTATCTCTGGGCGTATTCGGGACCCGTGAGTTCTTCTTTGAAAGTATGCAGACCGAAACCGTTGTGAATGCACTGGTTGAGTATGCCGCCGAGCGACGCCTCTCTTTCCAGAATAAGCATATCCCTGACGCCGGCGTCATAAGCCGATTTCGCCGCCGCGAGTCCGGCGGGACCGCCGCCGATGATTACCAAATCATGAGTTTTCATTTTGTCCTCCCTACGACGAGATTGCTTCCCTTTCCGTATTTGGTTATTTCAGTCTGGTCTTTGCCGAGTTCCCTCGCCAGAATTTCCATGACCCTAGGCGTGCAGAACCCCGCCTGGCACCTGCCCATGCCCGCCCTGGTGCGGCGTTTGACGCCGTCCATGTCGGTGGCGCCCAGCGGCCTGTTTATGGCGTCCACTATTTCGCCCTCGGTCACGTTTTCGCAGCGGCAGACAATCCTGCCGTACAGTTTGTTTTGCTTGATGAGCGCCGCCCTTTCGCTGTCGCTCATGGAAGCGAAATGCGGAATGCCCTTGCGTTTGGCTATGAAATTTTTCTTTTTGCCGGCGCCGAGTTTGGCGGCGAGTTTTTCCGCCATCTCAACGGCGATTGCCGGCGCGCTGGAAAGCCCCGGCGACTCTATGCCGGCTATGTTGTAAAACCCTTCCGTTTCGCTTTCGCCTATTATAAAATCATCGGCGGTACTGTGCGCCCTCAGCCCGGCAAACTGGGTGATTATGTTGCGTCTGCTGAGCGACGGCACGCTGAGCGAAGCGGTGTCAAACGCTTTGTTGAGCCCCGCGTAGGTGGTGTCAACGTCGTCTTTTCCCTCGATGTCTTCCGCCGTCGGACCCACCAGAATATTGCCGTGCGTCGTCGGCGCCACCAGCACGCCCTTGCCCATTGCCGTAGGCAGTTGGAAAAGCGTGCAGTCGGTCAGCCCGCCGCACTTCTTGTCCAGCAGGCAGTATTCGCCTTTTCTGGACACTATGTTTATTTTTTCGCCGCACACCATGTTGTTTATGACGTCGGCGTACACGCCGGCGCAGTTGACGACGATTCTGGCCTGTTTGCTTTCGCCGTCGGCGAAAGTCAGCGTAAAGACCCCTCCGCTTTTCTCTATGCCGGTAACTTCCTTGCCCAGCATAAACTCAACGCCGTTGACGCAGGCGTTTTCGGCGTAGGCTATCGTCATTTCATAAGGGCTGACTATGCCCGACGACGGTACGTGCAGCGCGGCGACCACCTCCGCCGATACGCTAGGCTCTATTTCCCTCGCCCTGTCGCCGGAAATTATTTCCAGCCCAGTAACGCCGTTTGCCACGCCCTGGTCGTAAAGCGCTTTGAGTTTCGGCTCGCCCGATTTGTCAAAGCACAAGACCATGGCGCCGTTGCGCCTGAAAGGAAAATCCAGTTCTTTGCTCAGTTCGTCGAACATACGGGCGCCCAGCACATTGTAAATGGCTTTGTTGGAGCCCGTTTTGGCGTCGAATCCGGCGTGAACTATACCGGAGTTGGCCTTGCTGGTACCCATCGCCACGTCGTCCTCTTTTTCGGCGACGGCGATTTTGACATCGTACCTGCTGAGTTCTCTCGCCAGCGAGCAGCCTATAACCCCGCCGCCGATGATAAACACGTCATACATAAAAAATCCGCCTTCCTCGTTAAAATTTTGCCAAATAAAAAAGCCGCACTCCGGACAGAAACATCATAAAAGGTTTCTCATCCGTATTGCGACTCCCGAACCCTTACAATAACAAATGATATGCGCCCCCTGACGGGGATTTTTATTCTACCATAAGTATATGAGCCAAAAATACGCTTGTCAATACCGAATTTGAAAAAAACAGGTTATTTTTTGTGTTTTTTGCTGAAAACCGACGATTTTTGGCGCAATTTTCGTCATTATTTTGACAAAAAGCGCTAAAAACGCCCTAAAACGAAAAAGAGCCCGAAAGGGCTCGTTCGTTTTTCAAGGCCAGAGTTCCTCGTCGCTTGTGGAGCAGCAGAGCGCGCCGGCGGCGAGAGCGTCGTCGATATGCCGTTTTGTTTTTATAAGTCCGCCGGTTATCACCTCGGCGCCGGTTTCTCTTTTGAAGATTTCAATCATTTCGGTAATCACGCCGGGCAGAATTTCCACGGCGTCGGCTTTGTTTTTCATCGTGTTGGCGAAAGCCGTCTGCACAGAGTGCGAGTCGATGAGAAACACTCTGAAAACGCAAAACAGCCCGTATTGCTTCGCCGCTTTGATGACGTTGTTTTTTGTGGAAATTATCCCGTCGGGGCGCACCTTTTCGGCGAGATACCGCACGGCGGCCTCGTCGTTTGACAACCCTTCCAGAAGGTCGAAATGCACCAGCACTTTTTTGCCTTTCGAGTGGCAGAAAGCCACGGCGTCGCCCACGCTGAGAATGTCGCTTTTGAGCAGAAACACCACGCCGCTCCCTGCTTTTACGGCGTTTGCCAGCTGTTTGTCCTCTTTTACGGCGGGGATTATCTTCGCCCGACGCAGTTCATCAATCAGATTCATAACAAATCGGCTTCCTTTTTATCGGTATTATAGTTTTTCCATCTTCCGCTCTTCATGTAAATAAGGCAGAGCGCTATCGAAACGGCGGTGGCAACGGGCGCCGCCAGACCTATCTCGAACATACCCATGCTTTCCAGCGAACTGAACAGCCACGCCAGCGGCACCCTGATGATAAAGGTGGCGAACAGGCTGTGCGCCATGGTGAAAAAGGTTTTGCCGCAGCCGTTGAAAAACCCGTTCATGCAGAACACCGCGCAAAGCAGCAGGCAGTCGAGTATGTAAGAGCGCATATACAAAAACCCCTGCGAGATAACTTCGGCGTCGGTGGAGAAGATGCCCAGCAGCAGCGGTCCGCCGCCCAGTTCCACAAACAGCACGACAACCGCTTCCACCGCGGCGGTGAACAGTATGCCGTAAACCATGCATTTCTTGCCCCTTTCGGGTTTGCCGGCGCCCACGTTCTGCGCCGTCATGGCGGATATCGCCATGGAAAACGCGGTAATCGGAAGCACGGCGAAGCAAATGACTTTTTCCACCACGCCGACGGCAGCGGAGGCGACAAGCCCTTTGCCGTTGAGAATGGCGGTTATGATGAGAAACGATATGTTGACCAGCGCTTCCTGCAACGCCACAGGCGTGCCGAAACGGAGAATGCCTTTTGTCTTGCGCCTGTCGAGGCGCAGGTCTTTTTTGCCGAAGCCGATGCCCATGCCCTTCACGCGCAGCCAGATAACCGCGAAGATAAAACTGCACGCCTGGGCAATGACGGTGGCGTAAGCGGCGCCCGCCGCTTTCATGTCGAACACCGCCACGAAAAGCAGGTCCAGCCCCACGTTGACTACCGTGGCGACTATGACGAAATACATCGGGCTTTTGCTGTCGCCCATGCCGCGCAATATGCCGCTTACGGCGTTGTAACCCACTATAAACACTATGCCGACGGAACAGATGAAGATATAGTCCACCGTCTGGTCAAACGCCTCGGCGGGCGCCTGCATTACGACCGCCACCTGGCGGGTCAGAAGCAGCATGACCGCCGTAAGAACGGCGGCTACTATAACGAACAGCACGGCGGTTGAGCCCACAGTTTTGGCGGCGTCCTCCCGCCGCCCGGCGCCTATATACTGCCCCACCAGCACGGTGGTGCCCGTCGCCAGCCCCGTCACTATGCCGGTTATCGTCTTCATGACCTGGCTGCCCGTCGACACGGCTGACACGGCGGCGGTGTCGCAAAACTGCCCCACCACAAGCAAATCCACCGCCCCGTAAAGCTGCTGCAAAAAATTCGCCACCAGAAAAGGAATAGCGAAGCGCATGAGCGCGGGAAAGATTTTACCTTGTGTAAGGGCGTTTTCGCCCGAAAGAGTGTTTTGCCGCATAATCTGTAAAATTATAATGTCTGAAAGCGTTTTACGCAAACGATTGGGTCAGTTTTCGCTTCCTCCGCCACGGCGGCGGACGAATTTCCACTTGGTTTCGCTGGTGATGATGGCGAAAAATATCAGGGCGAACCCGATGACCAGTTTAACCGACAGGTTTTCATACCCGAAAATCACGCTGAACAGCACGCCGAACAGCGCTTCGAGGCTGAGTATAATCGCCGCCGACGAGGACGAAACGTATTTCTGTCCCACGTTTTGCAGCAGCATGGCTATGGCGGTGCCGCACACGGCAAGGTATATTATTTCCGTCCACGCGGCGGGAGGCACCGACGACGGAAGCGTTTCGAAACACAGCGAGCCGGCGCCGCATATGACGCCCGCCGTGAAAAACTGCACCAGCGTGAGCGTTACGGCGTCCTTATCGCTGTTGAAACGGGCAACAAACGCTATGTGCAAAGCGAAAAACACGCCCCCGACAAGCGTCAGCCAGTCGCCGGCGTTGACGCTCATGTCGCCGTCCAACGACACGAAACCTATGCCGGCGAGACACGTCGCCGCCGCCAGAAAGTTGAATCTGTCGGGTCTGCCGCCGAAAAACGCCCACGAGACAAAGGGCACCAGCACGCAGTACACGGCGGTCAGAAAAGCGTTTTTGCCCGGCGTGGTGCCTTGCAGGCCGTACGTCTGGAATATATACGCCGCCGCCAGAAAAACGCCCAGCACGGCGCCCTGCCAAAGATAGGTTTTGTTTATCAGCCGCAGTTTTTTGAAAAACACCGCCGAAAGAATAACGGTGGCGACAAGATATCTGAACGCCAGTATAAACAGCGGCGGAAGCCCGTTCATGGCGTCTTTGAAAATAATAAAAGTGCTGCCCCAGATAAGCGTTGCGACAAGCAGCGCCGCTTTGGCGAGCGCGCCTCGTTTTTGTCCGTTTTCCATACGGATTTAATTATATTGAGCCGCACGTCAAAGTCAAGCAAAAGACCGCCCGCCATTGCCTTGCCGTGCCAAAAAAAGAGCGGGGGTCGGTTCCCCGCTCTTCGGCAGTCGTTGTCCACGGCAAAATGCCGCCGTCATTTGTTTCCGCCGTCCAGCAGACCCGGCGCGAGTTTGTTTATGATAAATTCCAGTTCCTCGTCGCCGTATTTCGTAACCCTGCCGTTGGCGTACTCCCTGTCGATAAACTCCTTGACGGGTTTAAGCCTCGGGTCGTTTTTGCTCACCGCCTCGCGCCCCACGAACAGGTTTATCCAGTGCGCTATGCCCGCCGTGCCGGAGGCGTTGTTGACGCTGACCCTCGGCGGTTTGCCGAGAATCTTTTCGGTGTCGAAGATATTGTAAATTTCCTCGTCTTTCATCAGGCCGTCGGCGTGCACGCCCGCCAGCGTCACGTTGAAATCCTTTCCGACGAACGGCGTTTTAGGCGGAATTTTGTAACCGATTACGTTTTCGTAATAATCGGCTATTTCGGTAATCACCCTGAGGTCCATGCCGTCAGTAGTGCCTCTAAGCTGCGCGTATTCCACCACCATGGCTTCCAGCGGAGTGTTGCCCGTCCTTTCGCCTATGCCCAGCAGCGAGCAGTTGACGCCGCTGGCGCCGTACAGCCAGGCGTAACTGGCGTTGGTCACCGCCTTGTAAAAATCGTTGTGGCCGTGCCATTCTATAAGCCTGCTCGGCACCTCGGCGTGAAAATGCAGACCGTGTATGATGCCCGACACGCTGCGCGGGAGCGACGCGCCCACATACGGCACGCCGTAGCCCATGGTGTCACACGCGCGGATTTTTATGTCTATGCCGCTTTCGTCCATGAGTTTTTTGAGTTCCGTGGCGAAAGGCACCACAAAGCCGTAAAAATCCGCCCTAGTGATGTCCTCGAAATGACATCTCGGCTTTATTCCCACCGAAAGGGCGTCTTTTATAATGCCCAGATACATATCCAGCGCCTGTTTGCGCGTCAGCCCCAGTTTTTTGAAGATATGATAGTCGCTGCAACTGACGAGTATGCCGCACTCTTTCAGCCCCATTTCCTTAGCCAGCAGAAAATCCTCTTTTTTTGCCCTTATCCAGCCCGTTATTTCCGGAAACTCAAAGCCCATTTCACGGCATTTTTCCACCGCGCGCCTGTCCTTTTCGCTATAAAGGAAAAACTCGCTCTGCCTGATGAGCCCTTTCGGGCCGCCCAGCCTGTGCAGCATTTCGTACAGAGCGGCGATTTGCTCCACCGTGTAAGGCGCCCTGGACTGCTGCCCGTCGCGGAAAGTCGTGTCGGTAATCCATATTTCGTCGGGCACGCTCATCGGCACCCTGCGGCGGTTGAAAGTCACCTTCGGGATTTCTTCGTAATTGTAAATATCTCTGTAAAGGTTGGGCTCTTTGACGTCCTGCAACTGGTAGTGATACAGCGGCTCGTCGAGAGTGTTGTAATGCGTGTTGAATTTCAACATAAAAAACCCTCTTTCGGGCGAAAAACGCCCGTGAAATAATACAAAGTATAATTTTTTTTATTGCGTTTGTCAATATATAAAAAAATCCGCGGACGTTATGTCCGCGGATTCAGGTCAGATACACTTTTTCAGGCGGTTTTGTTCAAAACCCCTTCCCCGTCAGGCGATAGTAAGAATTCCGTTACTGTAAGTAAACACGTGCGTCTTTCCGTCGACGCCGTCCGTGCCGTTTGTGCCGTTTGTTACCGTAAAAGTCTGCGCCGAGCCGTTTGACAGCGTGATTGTGTAAGTATCAACGTTGCCGCTGACGCCCGTCTTGACTATGCTGACGATACCCACGCCGTCGGCGCCTTTCGCGCCCTGCGGCCCCTGGGGACCCTGCGCGCCGGTATCGCCCTTTTCTCCTTCTTCGCCCTGGGGACCTGCGGCGCCGGTGTCTCCTTTGTCGCCCTTGTCCCCCTTATAACCGGCGGGATATCTCACGCCGTTCCAGTCCACATAAAAATACCCCGTCGCGGTGTCCAGAATAAACTGCCCGTCGGAAACGCCCAGGTTGTCTATCCCGTTTACCGCCATAGGTTTCAAAAACGTGCTCATTTCACACTTCCTCCCATGCGACGTTGCTTATCGCCTGCGTGTTCAGGTCGCCCCACACGATAACGGCGGAGTCGCCCCTTTCTCCCCGCTCGCCTTTCGGTCCCTGAGCGCCGGCGTCGCCTTTGTCGCCTTTATCGCCCTTGTCGCCTTTTTCTCCTTTGTCGCCCTTGACGCCATGTATGCCCTGCGCGCCCTGCGGGCCGACCGCGCCCTGCGCACCGGTGTCCCCTTTCGGACCCTGCGGACCTATGTCGCCCCGGTCGCCTTTGTCGCCTTTCGGGCCCTGCGGACCGTCAAACTCGCCCGCCGCGATGTCCTCACGCATTTCGTCGGCAAGTTGCCTGACAGACTGCGCCGCCACGGTCATTTCGTCTTTCACGGCGTCAAGTTCTTCCGTCTTTTCCGCCGCCTCGGCAAACAGTTTCTGCGCCGCCGTCAGAAAATCTCGTCGGTAATACGTCGGAAACTCGGCGTTTACGCTGGGCGATACCTCGAACGCCGCCGTGTTCGACTTGAAAATATACCCGCCGCTTTGACTTTTGACCACCAGCTGCGCCCTGGTTTCGCCGTCGCCGCGCAAGACGGAGTTTTCCACTTCATAAGCGATGACGCCCTGCTCGGGCACAATGGGCGGCGTGACGTATCTGCCGCCGTCCGCCGCCATGAACTCGAAACAATATATGGCGTCGCTCGGCTGCCCGTCCAGAAAATCTTCGTCGGCGCTGACGCGCAGCCCCACGGAAATATTTTCGCCGTCGCTGATTTGCGGAATTTCAACAAGCCGGAGCACACCCCCGCCGTCTATTTCCGCCTCGATGTTTTTGAAAGCCATTTTCCGCTCCTTTGCAAAAATTATTCCGAAGTTTCGTTTGAAGTTTCGCCCCGTAATTATAAAGCACGGGAGAGCCTGTTTTATCTCTCCCGTGCCATTTTTTTTCGGGTGGGCAGTCGCGGTTTACCGTGTCGTTTCATAACGCATTTCTTCG
>ERZ1106932.196-NODE-196-length-22274-cov-177.761015_pt1 | contig 22274 bp, 24 predicted proteins | sample MGYA00403665_ERZ1106932 | MGnify/ENA primary metagenome ERZ1106932 (study PRJEB35170, sample SAMEA104062448) | human gut metagenome | biome: human gut; feature: human-associated habitat; material: faeces | place: Denmark | collected 2012-08-24 ... | reverse complement strand
TTTTCCTGCATTTTTACGACGCCTAAAATTCCGATGATACAGAAGATGAACAGTACCACAGTAAACAGCGCCGCGATGATCGTAAATACGGTCCCCAATACGGGAATGATTGTGAGGACCCAAAATACGATTTCACCGACAATCGCAGCGATCAGAATAACGAGTCCCTGATTTGCATGGAATTTTGCGAAATGATCATCCGGATAAAAAATCAAGGGCAGGAAAAACAAAATTCCGAAAACGTAAGACAGACAACAGATGATCTTTTTCTTGATCAATTCATCATTGTTTCCCGAATTCTGATTTTCGGGCTTTTCGTTTTCTTCTTCTTGAACCTGCTTTTCTTCTTCGCTCATAATAAACACCTCACTTTTATTTTATTGTTCCACGATATCGAGATATTCGTCATACGTAACATTTTTATCAAAGGTTTTCGTTCCGTTTATCTCGATGATCCGCGTTGCAACCGTGTTCATGAGTTCCTGATCGTGAGAGGTCAGGAGCATACATCCCTTAAAGTTCTGCATACCCGTGTTGAGGGCTGTGATCGATTCCAGATCAAGATGGTTGGTCGGCTCGTCAAAAATTAAAAAGTTTCCGCCTTCGAGCATCATTTTTGCCAGCATACAGCGCACTTTTTCTCCGCCCGAAAGCACTTTTGCCTTTTTCAGCGCCTCTTCTCCCGAGAAAAGCATGCGCCCGAGCCAACCGCGCAGAAATTCTTCGTAGTGGTCGTTGGAAAACTGACTGAGCCATTCGACCAGATTGAGGTCGCAGCCGTCGAAATATTCATTGTTGTTTTGCGGCAGCACAGAAAACGTAATCGTCTTGCCCCACTTGACCGTACCCGCATCGGGCTCCGCTTTCCCCGTCAGTACATCGAAAAGCATCGTGATCGTCGTGCTCTTGTCTCCAATAAAACCGATTTTATCGTTGCGCTGTACTATAAAACTGACGTCCTCGAAATATCCTTTTTTGGTCAACCCCTCCACCATCAAAATATCGTTGCCGATTTCTCTTTCAAACTTGAAATCGATATACGGATACTTTCGCAAAGAAGGTTTGATATCGTTGAGAGTCAGGCGCTCAAGTTCCTTTTTTCTTGACGTTGCCTGTCTGGATTTGGACGCATTCGCCGCAAACCTGGCAATAAAATCCTGCAACTCTTTCGCCCTCTGTTCCATCTTTTTGTTCTGGTCTTTCATCTGTCGGGCAATCAACTGGCTCGTTTGATACCAGAAATCATAGTTTCCCAAAAACAAACTGATCTTACCGTAATCGACGTCACAGATATGCGTGCAGACCTTATTCAGAAAATGCCTGTTGTGCGAAACGATTATGATCGTATTTTCAAAATCAAGCAAATAATTTTCCAGCCATCTTACCGTTTTGATATCGAGATTGTTGGTCGGTTCGTCGAGAAGAAGAACGTCCGGATTTCCGAACAACGCCTGCGCGAGAAGCACTTTGACCTTCTTCTTTGCATCGAGATCACGCATGAGGATATAATGTTCATCCGAAGGGATCTCCAATTCGTTCAGTAAAGTTTCCGCCTCTGACTCTGCTTCCCATCCGCCGAGTTCCGCGAATTCGCTTTCCAGTTCCGACGCTTTGATCCCGTCTTCTTCCGAAAAATCTTCCTTGGCATAGAGGGCGTCTTTCTCGTCCATGATTTCTACAAGGCGCTTATGCCCGAGCATGACCGTACGCACGACCGTCTGAGCGTCATAGGCGTTCTGATTCTGGATCAGAACAGACATCCTCTCGTTTTTGTCAAGGATAACTTCCCCTTTATTGGGTTCGATCTCACCCGAAAGCACTTTCAAAAACGTCGATTTGCCTGCTCCGTTTGCACCGATAATACCGTAACAGTTTCCTTTCGTAAATTTCAGATTGACGTCTTCAAATAATTTTTTGCTGCCGTATTGCAGACTCACATTTGTGACCTGTAACATCGTAACCTCTGCTGCATTATTTTTCCGAACAATTATAGCACAAAATTTTATCTTCCACAATCAAAAAGACATCGTTTGCCTTTATTTGTTAATTTCTTCAGAATCTTTCTGTTCTATAATATGTCCGCCGCTCTTTTTTCGCCTGTATTTGACGCATTTATTCAGTAAAAATTCAATCTGCCCGTTCAGCGAACGAAATTCATCTTCTGCCCAGCGATAGATTTCTTCGTATAATGCGGCTGAAATTCTGAGCGGCACTTGCTTTTTTACGGTTTTATCCGACATGATCCGCTCAGTAAATCGATCCGCTGTTTACGATGGGCTGGGCGTCTTTATTTCCGCATAAAACAACCAAAAGATTCGAGACCATGGCCGCTTTTCTCTCTTCATCGAGTTCGACGATTCCGTTGTCGTTCAATTTTTTCAGAGCCATTTCCACCATGCTGACCGCGCCGTCAACGATCTTCTGGCGGGCCGCTATTATGGCGGAAGCCTGTTGCCTTTGAAGCATGGCAGCAGCAATTTCGGGAGCATATGCCAAATGAGAAATACGCGCTTCGAGAATTTCAATACCTGCAATTTCTACTCTGCTCTGCAATTCGTTTTTCAAAATATTTGCGATCTCTACAGAGGATCCGCGCAGCGATTTTTCGTCTCCGTTTTCAGAAACATCATACGGATATTGTCTTGCGACCTGACGGATCGCCGCATCGCTTTGGGTAGAGATATAATCGACGTAATTATCTACGTTGAAAACGGCGTGGGCCGTGTTTATAACGCGCCAAATAACGACAACGCCAATTTCGATCGGATTGCCTTCCTCATCATTTACTTTTTGTTTTTCATTATTGAGCGTCATCGCTTTCATGGAGATCTTTCTCCCGGTTACTGCCGGTCTTCCGGCAAGCACTCTTCCCGAAGCAGGATTAAAAGATGAGCAGAACGGATTTACCCAAAAATACCCTTCCTGGCGGATCGTTCCGTGGTATTTTCCGAACAAAGTCAAAACGACCGCTTCGTTCGGGTTCACAATTTTTAAGCCGCCAAGCATAAAAGAGCCGATAAGCATCAGTGCAATTCCGAGCAAAACAAAAACCCATACCAAAGCATCCTTTCCGGATTCGCCCGAAAATACGCAGCACAAAATTCCGGCAATGATCAACAAAAGGCAAACAAACAGCATGAGCCAACCGGTAACCGGTTTAAGGATTTTCTCCTCAACATTTTTTTCCATAAAACCCTCCAAGATATAAATATGATATCAAAATAATATCATACATTCTTTCACAGGTCAAGCGTTCAGGGAAATTTTTTTGAAATTGTAAATTAAAGTTGATTCTTTATTCGAAATATTATATAATATAAAAGAGGTATAAAATGGATAAGTTGAAAAAAGCAAAAAAAAGCGCACTGATCCGCGCTATTATTCTTACTATTCTGCTGGTTGTCGGTATTCCCATGATCCCTGTCGGTTTTGCGCTTGACATTTTGCCCGTCGGCATTATCGGCATCGCTTTTACCGTAATCGGCTTTTACGGATGTCCGCTTGCATGGGTCGCGTTTGCGAATTACGGACCGATAGTGCGAATCGTATATGCAGTGGAAAACGAATGTTTATACCAGGTAGACGAAATTGCACAATATCTTCAAAAAAAGCCGAAGGAAGTTGCCGCGACTATCAATAAAGCGATCGAAAAACTTTATCTTGAGGGATATTTTTTTGACGGCAAGACGCTTTCTCTGAATGAAAATAAAAAATTAAAGAGAAAAACAGTTTACTCGAAATGCCCGCATTGCGGGGCGCCTTTGACCCCGCAGGGAGAAAAAGACGAGTATGTTAAGTGCCCTTACTGCGGTTCCGTCATCAATCTATAAATAAAAAAGAGAAGTCATGAATCGACTTCTCTTTTTTTTGAATCGGATGTCTGCTTTGATCCGGTATCTTTTTTCGCTGTTTCTTGCTCAGCCGGATATTCGATGACGATGTCCGTCTTTTCCGATTTTTGTCCGGATTTTGACGATTTTTTCTTTTTATCGAACAATGCGAAAAACTTTTTTTCGATGATGTCCCCTTTTTTATACAATAAAACAAACAGCGCTATAATAGCGGCGGCGATCAAAATCCACAATAAGATCCCCCACCATTCCGTATAAGGAATAATGCTGTTGTTTAACGTATATACGGTCGTCAGCACAGACATGGCCCGCGCGATCAACTGCATGACAATAAAGTACCGCCATGACATTGTAGACAAACCGGCAACAAAACAAAGCACATCGTCGGGAAACAACGGCAGAACAAACATGGCACTTAAAATGACTCTGTCTTTGCCTTTTACTTTCTGCAACCATTTATCCAAAGAATCTTTTCCCACAAGCCACGCCGCCACTTTGTAGCCGAGTTTTTTGCCAATAAAAAACGCGACGAAAGACCCGAGCAAAATCCCGATGTAACTATACAGGCACGTCAATATGGGATAAGAAAATATCAGAACACCCGCACCGATCGTTAACGTCCCCGGCAACGGCAATACGACGACCTGCAAAAATTGTATGATAATGAAGACAATCGGAGCCCAAATTCCCGTCGATTCTATAACATTGCGCAGTTTTTCTACGCTGTCGATCTTTTCCCAAAGTCCTGTAGCCTGAATCACATATAAAATCATGAGCAGACATGCCGAAATCACAATTCCGCTCAACATAAATTTGGATACCGTTTCAGAACCTCTGACCCTAAAAAAAAGCATAGTGCCTATATACAGGATCTCGATGCATACGGCAACCGAAGTGATCACACCGCAATGCCGATAAAGAAACCCTTTATCAAAATTGGACATGCAGATCACGGTGAGCACGACCGTTACGATAGATGCCAGGCCAGCTAATATGACAGGAAATATTTTTTTGAACAAATGACTTTTTTTCACTGTTTGCAAAACCGTTTTTATGTTGTTAGAATTTTTTCATCTGTTATATAATATTTTATGATTTTATATTAAATTTAATGTTCGGATAATTTTTTGATCGCGCCCCTTGCAAGCGCATCGCATCGGTTATTGTATTCATTGTCCGCATGCCCTTTTACTTTTATGAATTTCACTTTATGGATCGCTAAAGCAGCGTACAGCGTTTGCCATAAATCCGCATTGGCTACCGCTTTGCCGTCCGCCTTTTTCCATTCGTTTTTCATCCAACCGTAAATCCACCCTTCATTGAATGCGTTCACCGTATAGGCGGAATCACTGTAAATCGTTACTTCACACGGTTCTTTCAGGCAATTCAGTCCCGCTATAACCGCATAAATCTCCATTCGGTTATTGGTCGTTTCCCGTTCACCGCCGCTGATCTCTTTTTCTATCCCTCTATAAATCAAAATGGCGCCGTAGCCGCCGGCGCCGGGATTTCCGGAACAGGCCCCGTCCGTATATAAGTCGACATGCTTCATAAAAATCGGAATTTATTCGGACAGTTCTTCCGCACGCTTCACACACGCCGAAACGGCCCGATCGATCATGCCGTACATATCGTCATTGCGGAAAGAATCCACAGCCTGTATCGTCGTTCCGCCTTTGCTGCAAACGGCAGAAATGAGTTGCTCGATCGTTTTATCTTCGGAATGGGCTACCATGTCCGCACCTCCGAATACGGTCGAGACCGCCAAAGTCTTCGCTTCGTCTTCCGTAAGCCCCTGCTTTATGCCCGCCCTGATCAATCCGTCGATAAACATATATACATATGCGGGCCCGCTTCCGCTGATGCCCGTTACGGCATTGAGTTTTTCTTCGGGTACACTCAAAACATTCCCTAAACAGTTGAAAACAGAATTGACGAATGCGCTGTCATCGATATTGTTTGAAAAATCTGACATATCGACTGCGGTCATACCTGAACCGATCGAACAAGGAAGGTTCGGCATTGCCCGCGCAACTTTTATATTATTCCCAAAAAGTGCGTCTTTAATCTTCTGCTTTTTGACACCCGCCATGATCGTAATGACCTTTTCGACGGGCAATCCGCGGACACTGACCGCTACATCTGCAAAATTCTGCGGTTTTACGGCCAATAAAATGAACTCGCTGTTTTCAACAACATCGCGGTTATTCGCAGTCGTGCAAACACCGAGATAAGTCAATTTTTCCAGGGAAGCAGCAGACGGATCGGACACAATAATTTTTTTTGCTTTCAAAAAGTCGGAATAAACGACGCCTTTCAGAATCGCGTGCGCCATAAAACCGCCGCCGATAACGCCGAGCCTGAATTGTTTTTTCATTTTTATCTCCTTTTTTGATAACTTAATAAAAACTGTTTGACTAAAAACTGATTATGTTGTATAATTAAGAACGTTCTTAGGGGAGTGGCTCAACGGTAGAGTAGCGGTCTCCAAAACCGTAGGTTGCGTGTTCGAATCGCGTCTCCCCTGCCACAGGTTCCCGACCACAATATATTGTGGTCGGGATTTCTTTTTTGAATGGTTTCTTTTCATGTAGACCAAAAGTTGCCCCGCTTTAAAAAACAAGCGTCTTTCAGACGAACTTTTTCATCATTCCGTACCTTTACTATTTTAACGTAAACGACAAATAAAGTCAATCCAATCTCGTCCATTTTGATGATTTGTGCCTGCCGAGTCAAAGAATTATTTACACGGACAGACTGCTGCTATTCATTAGAATGTTCGCCACGCAAAAAGAGCGCCGAAGCTGAACTTTTGCGCTCTTATTATGTCTTTTGGCATTATAAAATATTTTTTATACAGGAATAAACGAGTTCATATATCGACATGAAAACATAGTTTGCCTTTGCGTTTTTCATAGCCTCGCGTTGCTTTTCCGTAACGTAAGTATAAGGATAAATCCCAAACATAAACGGAAAAAAAATATAAATAAAGTTCTGCACTTCATTCACGGTTTTTGACGGAAAAAACTTTTCAATACAGTGCGCAACAAGCTGCAAAGTTGTTCCGTAAGAACATTTGAACTCCGTTAATTTTTCAATCCGGCTGCTGCTTTCCATGTCGTAATGATTCATGGACAAAAGTTTTAAAAGACGCTCCTTTTTTTCAAGCGAACGGGCTATCTTATCCGCAAATCCTTCGACTGTTAAACAATCATTCTCGTTCAGAATTTCTGAAAGATCAATATTCCACAAGTCATATTCACGTTCCAATATGGCAAGAAAAATTTCTTCTTTCGTCTGAAAATAGTTATAAATGGACGTGCGCGTGAAGGAAGTTGCCTTGCCTATATCTTTTAGCGTAAGATCTTTAAAACTTGTCGTCTCGTACAGTTTCGCGCATGCATTTATAATTTCATCCCGTCTTGCATTCGTTTGCTCTTGAGTTACTTTGGGCATGCCTTCACCTCACAAGAAGTCGGTTTTATGAATATTATACCCCATTTAGCGATGTGCTGTCAACAGGATATTGCCACGTCATAGCTGTTTTGCCCATGCAGCCGCGCTGCCCGCAGTCAAACGTTTTCCCGCCTTCCAATGCGCCCAAGGACATACCTTTTTCATTTTTTCCGCCGCCCGCTCGATGCCGCTGCCACCGGATGTAGCGAACGGTATGATAATTTTGCCTGAAAAGTTATGGCTTTCAAGAAAAGTATCCACAATGCGCGGCTCGACGTACCACCAAATCGGAAAGCCTATAAGAATATTGTCATAACCCGATATATCCATATCTTCCGCCATGGAAGGACGGCAGTCTGGATCGTTCATTTCCATTGAACTGCGGCTTTTTTTATTCATCCAATTCAAATCGGCTGCCGTGTACGGTACTATGGGTTTGATTTCAAACAGATCGGCATTCAGTTCCGCCGCGATCGCCTTGGCGACTGCGGCGGTTGTGCCTTCTGCGGAAAAATATACAACAAGCGTTTTCCCTTTCATTACTGCTTCTCCTTAAAATTCATATTTCTAATTGCATAAGCCAATCTTGAACCAATGTGCGGGCAGACGCAAACTGCGAAGATTCTAAATGTAAATTTCCCGCAAAATCGATTTCCGGATATGCGCTGCGCAAACCATTATATGCTCCGCTCCCGCTGCTGGAGGCACTGGTGGAAAATGTATAAACGGTCTTGTTCTCAAATGCATAACTTTCTAAAAATGTTTGGATGATGCGCGGCGCATCGCCCCACCAGATGGGATGACCGACAAATACCGTTTCGTATTCGTCAAAATTTTCAATTTCGTTCGCGATCGCCGGACGGGCATCCGGATCGTTCTGCTCGCGATTGGCGCGGCAGTCGCTGTCCGAATAATTCAGATCGGCAGACGTATAAGGCGTTTCTGGAATGATTTCCCAAAGGTTGCCGCCCGTTTCTTCGGAAATGATTTGTGCAACTCGTTTGGTGTTTCCTGTATTGGAGAAATATACGACAAGAATATCGCTCACCTCTTCCGGCACTTGCGCCGAATATTCAACTGCAACCTCACGGTTGCCGTAGTTCCACATATCCGTTTTTTTAATGGCGCTCCACTGCTCCTCTGTACCCTGATATAAAATCGTTTCGATGCTGCTGTCGGCGATGCAATAATTACCGATGCTCGTTACGGACACGGGGATATACAGTTCCGCAATGCCGTCCGTTCTGCGGAATGCCGCCTGCGCGATCAAGGTTACGCTTTCCGGCACAATTGCATTATGGCCTGCACGGATGAGAGTGTTTGTCGCGTTTTCAATGAGATGTCCGTTTTCCGCACGATATGCGGTGTTACCGTCTGCAACGGTAAATTGTTCCAGGTCGCCACAGTTGTTGAAAGCATTATTGCCGATGCTCTCTACTCCTGCGGGAAGATAGAACGATTGCAGAGACGAACATCCTGAAAAAGCGTTATTGCCGATCGCAGAGAGAGTGCTACCGGCGGAAATGACCACCGACGTAAGTTCAGCACAGTTGTTGAACGTATTTTGTCCGATCACCTCTATGCTGTCGGGAATATAGACGACCGTAACGGCAGATCTTGCGAATGCACCCGTGCCGTATTGACCCTGGATTGCAGTAACCGGCAAGCCGTTGTATTCTGCAGGTATGACGATCTGTGTTTCTTCGCCGACGCCGGTTACGGTATAGCCGTCACCCTCGCCGTTCAATTCATAAACGAGGCTTGCGGTAGGCGTCAGATCGCTTTGCAATGTCCATCCCGCATATAAGGTCATGTTTCCTGTTACGCGATCGGTATCAAAATCCCACGCATCTTCTGTTGCTTCTTCGTCCGTATACCAGCCGTTCAGGTAATATCCCGCATGCATAGGCGCATCAGGCCGGCGGACAAGATTGCCTGCCCGTACCTGTTGGCTGTCGACCGCTGTCCCGCCCCGGCTATCGAACGTAACGGTATAAATCGTGCTATTATCCGTCGATGTTTGCTCCGGAGAACAGCCAAACAAGATAAAAATCATACTGATCAGCATCAATGCAAAAACAAATATTTTTTTCATTTTGATCACCTCTTATTGCAATCGGCTTCTTTACAGCGCCCCCACAATTTTGTGCGGTATATAGCATTCGTCAATATAAGAGACATCTTCGTCGGATAATTTTATGTCCAAGGCTCCGACCGCATCGTCGAGATATTTTTCCTTGGTCGCTCCGATGATCGGAGAGGCAACACCCTTTGCAAAATGCCAGGCAAAGGTTATGCGCGTCATGGTGGTGCCGTATTTTTTGGCAAGTTCGTTTATGCGCGCGGCAATGATTTTATCTTGTTCTTCAGTGGAGTCGTACTTTCCGCGGGCAACAGAGTCTGTTTTGCTTCGTATCGTGTCCGTTTCCCACTCCGAACGGGCGCACCTGCCTGCTGCGAGCGGGCTGTACGGCGTGAGCGCCACGTTCATCTGCCTGCAGATGGGGATGAGTTCGCGCTCATCTTCGCGGTAGAGCGGATTATAATGGTTCTGCATGGATACAAAGGGAGTATAATTATTATCGCGTGCGCACAGTTGCATATTGTAGAACTGATAGCCGTACATGGCCGAAGCACCCAGCGCACGCACTTTGCCTGATTGAATGAGACCGTGAAGCGCTTCCATGGTTTCCTCTATCGGCGTTCCGTAGTCGAAGCGGTGGATGATATATAAATCGAGATAATCCGTCCCCAGTCTTTTGAGCGTACCCTCTATTTCGCGGTTTATGGCTGTCTTGGAAAGATGCCCTTCGTTGAAGTACACCTTTGAGGCGAGCACAACTTTATCGCGCTCGACATTGTTCTTAATCGCCCTGCCCAGGTATTCCTCGCTCGTGCCGGCCGAATAGCCGTTGGCGGTATCGAAGAAATTTATTCCCAGATCGAGCGCATGTTTAATAATTTTTTCGCTGTCTTCAGGGTTCAAAGTCCATGCATGCATTTTGCTCGCGGGGTCGCCGAAACTCATGCAGCCGAGACAAAAGCGGGATATTTCGATTCCGCTGTTTCCAAGTTTGGTAAATTCCATAAAAATCACCTCTTTCCCTTATTTCAAATTTTTGCCAAAATCAAAAGCCTTCCGTACATGTTGCGACCTTGCCGTCATAGACGGGGTACCGCAGCCGCCGCCCAAAATCATACCCATGTCCGTGAAAGAAAGATAGCGGACAAGCGTTTTGTAGTGCGCTTCCAAAGCCTCAAAAGTCCAGCCGTCGTTGTTCCATGCTACGGCGAGCAATGCCGATCTCATATGTTTGCGGGTAAGGCTCGCATTGAACGCGCAAAAACGGTCAACGAGCGTTTTAAGTTGCGCGCTCATGCCATAATAGTATAACGGCGTTGCAAAAACCACCATATCCGCACCTAAAATTTTATAGCGAATTTCGTCCATATCGTCCTTTTGCACGCAGGGGCCTTCATATCCACACCGCACACAGCCGTTGCATGGATGAATTTTTGCATTCGCAACATCTATCATCTCGACGATATGCCCGGCGCTTTCTGCTCCCTGACGAAAACTGTCGGCAAGAAGATGCGTAGAGCCGTGTCGGTTAGGACTTCCCTGTAATACAACGATTTTCATTGCCCTGCTCCCGTTAGTTGTCCTTTTTGAAAGAAAGGCATTTGCCGAGCACTTCGCCCGTACCTAAATAGGAATATGTGGGAAATTCAAACAATACGGGTTTAAGCGTATTATAATTGACTTTTCCTTGCGCGTCGAGGTGCTTTTCGTCAACATATGTCGCGTCAATCGTACAAATAAAACTCTCAAAGCCCTTCATATTATATACATCCACAACGCTGCATTCGATGGTGAGGGGGGATCTCGCGATGATCGGTGCGCCGTATTCGCCCTTATCCCATGCAAACAGGTCCGATTTATCCGCCTTGTTTCCGCTTACAAAGCCGGCCTCGTCCGCTTCGGGCAGCATCGCTTCGTCCACGAGGTTAATGGAAAGTTTCTGCTCTTTTTTAATGCATCCGTTGATAAAGTGCGGCGCGGCGAGGCTGACGAGCACGCGGTCATAGCCTATAATCCCCATGTGTGCAACGAGCGTCCATGTGGGTTTTTCTCCGTTCATTGCCCCGATCACTGCAACAGGCATGGGGTACAGCGCGAGCAGCGCTCCTACATTCTTTTTCATAACAGTTCTCCTTACGGTTTGATTCCGACAGATTTCAGATTTGGTTTTTAATAAAATGACATCGTGTCAGTATTGGCATTATACATTTAAACTGACACGATGTCAATTATTTTGATTGTTTTTTTAATTTTTTTCTGAAGCAAAAGTTGTTTCTATTCAATACGACAAAAAAGCGGCTTGCCCGAAAGGACAGCCGCTAACCGACATCAGTTATACAGAGGTTTATAATTCATACACGCACGATAATCAGCACTCTCTAAATCTTTTGTACCGAACGCGCTCCACGCATGAGGACGGTAAATATCTTTATCCTCAATATTGTGCAGGCTTACGGGAATTCTCAACATGCTCGCTAAAGTGATCAGATCTTTTCCGATATGTCCGAAAGTGAATGCGCCGTGATTTGCACCCCAGTTTGCCATGACATTATATACGCTGGAAAACGCGTTGCTCTTATTCAAACGCGGAACAAACCAAGTTGAAGGCCACGTCAGATCCGTTCTCTCCCAAAGCGCTTTACTTACTTTTTCAGGCAGTACGACAGTCCATCCCTCCGCGATTTGCATCGTATAACCGATCCCGTCCACCATATTGATCCGAACCAACGTTACAGGCATTTCGCTCTCGGTCGTAAACGTACTGCTGAAACCGCCGCCCCTGAAATATCCTCTGTTTGCGGGCGAAAATTTCGTCGCATCCATCATTTCGCCGATGTCCTTATCCGTAACGTCCCACCAGCGTTTCATGAGCCCCTTGCCCTTCTTGTTTTTGCAGATTCCCGTTCCGTCCAACGCTGCGGCACCGCTGTTGATCAGATGCATAAATCCGTGCTTTGCCTTGCCCGTCGGTTTCCATTCCGTAACCCTTTCTACTGCATCGGGGCTCCAATAAGTTCTGACATCCGCAAAAACGCTTGCCTGCCCTGTCAGCAAGTTTTCAAACAACATCGCCAGCCCGTTGCAGTTATCGCTCTCCGTTGCGACAATAGCAGGCTGTTTATTCCCGTTCCAGTCAAATGTAGAATTAAGGATCGCTTCGGAAAAATCCCCGTTGGGCTTAAAATCCGTCCACATTCTCTGCCCCTGAAATCCGGCAAGGATCGCATTTCTTCCCAGTGCTTCTTCGTGGCGCCCTATATCATTCAGTTTATCGTTCCCGAGCATGATATCTTTGATAATCAGCGTCATTTTAGCCACAAATTCCCACTGTTTATCCAATTCTTCGCGCGTAAAATCTTTCTGTCCCCAAACACCGCCGTTATGGTCCTTGCCTTCTTTGCAATTTGCTTTAATCCAGGCAAGTTCCTTTTCGTATTCTTCATGATCGAAAATATCCAATTCGATCCTTCTGAGTATTTCCGTCATATCTACCCACTCTGCACGCAGGCCGAAATATTTCTGCATCAGATTGGCATCCAAAAAACTGCCGCCGATCCCCATCGCTACAGACCCGATCGAAACGTAGGCCTTATTTCTCAATTGCCCCACGGCAAGCGCGCAACGTGCGAATCGAAGGATTTTTTCCTTAACGTCCTTCGTAATACCGCTCATTCCGACATCCTGCACATCTTCTCCGTAAATGGCAAAAGCGGGCAAGCCCCTCTGTGCGTGCGCGGCCATACTTGCCGCCAGATAAACGGCGCCGGGGCGCTCTGTTCCGTTGAATCCCCAAACGGCCTTTGTCGTCAGAGGATCGAGATCCATCGTCTCGCTCCCGTAACACCAACACGGCGTGACGGTCAAAGTTGCCGTCACATTTTCTTTCTGAAAATATTCCGCACATTTTGCCGCTTCTTTTCCTCCGCCGATCGTACAGGGAGAGATCACGACCTCTGCCGCACTACCGTCTGCATAAAAGACATTTTTTTCAATTAAAGCCTTCGCGTCTTGCGCCATCTTCATCGTCTGCTCTTCCAAACCTTCTCTGATCCCGCCCCATCTGCCGTCGATGGTCGGGCGGATCCCGATCCTGCATTTCATGCTTGTTACCTCCCGTTCGAGTTATTTACATTTTACTATATCCAACCGAAAAAATCAAAAGTTTAACAAAAATAATTTTTCAGATCATTAAATTTTCGTCTTTTTGTCACCCCTCCGATAATTTATATGTTTCCACTACGTTTCCGTAAACAGCCGGAAAGAATTCCCATTTCCGAATGAGTGAATTAGAAGCCCTCGGGAAAAAACACCTATACTTTGTTTCTCCGCCTGCAATTTTATATACGCACGTATAAACAGATTCGACGAGATATCGATCGACATCATACAAATAGAAATCTTCGTCCGACTGCCTTGTGTAGTTCATATATTTCTGATTGATATTTAATCCGAAGTATATTTTCTCGGTTTGAATCGAACCGTCCTCATAATATATCCTGTATTTCCCAAGACAGTCTTTTTGATAATCCATATAATTCCCGTCACAAAAATCGCGATGCGGAACAGCCGTAAGAGAGGCATGCTCCACGATGATATAATCCTTTATTTTCGCTGTTCGGTAATCACAAACGATTTTGCTTACGATTTCGAGGATCTCATCCAATGGTTGCACATCGCTGCATATCCCGTCTTGATAAGCACGCATAAAGGCGACATCAAAAAAGATCCCGTTTCTTTGTAACAACACTTTATCTATCCCCGACCAATTGGACAGACAAAACCCGCGGCAGCGCGTTTTGGCAAAACGCTTCCGCATATCCGGCATAGTTAAAGGATTCAGATTTGCGAATACATATTCGAACCCCAAAGTTTCAAAATAATCTTCCGCGGCCTCCCCGAAAAGATAGTGCCAATGAAAGAGCAGGATATCTTTCGGCAATAATTCCGCGGCACGCCAAACCGCGGGCACTGTAACCGTCCCTCCTCCTTCTTCGGGGCGATACTCCATTTTTAATTCGCTTCCGCCGAAAGCGGTACCCTTCTTTGTTTTTGACGGATAAAGTTTATCCGCCCACATTGCCGTTCTGATATTTTTACCGCTTAAATATGTATAAATGCGATCGATATCTTCAGCATACAGTTCTGCCGCTTCCCTTTTGCGACAACGCTCACACAGACAAACCGTGTACAATTCATCATGTCCGATATTGATGACAGACGGTTGAAAAACATCGATTATTTCGTCGAGAAGGTCAAACAACAAGGTATAAACCTTCTCATTCGACGGACAGTAATGATCCGCAAATCGATCCTCCTTCCGTTCCGCTAAATCATGATGGGAATATAAAAAATAGTCACAATGCGTCAAGGTCGGAAGTTCAGGAATAACGGAAATCCCCATTTGGGCACAGAACGCAACAATTCTTTTGATTTCATCCTGCTTCAAAAAACTGCCGCCGCCGTTTTCCCAATGAATCGCATTTTTGGGGAAATTATTCGCGTATTGCGCCCGAAACGCAGCGTCCGGCGAACCCCTGAAATGTGAGGCGTACTCAACCCATCCGACATTGATTTCAGGATGTCTCTTGTATTCCATCGCCCCGCCGATTTCAAGCATGAGGGTATTTATGCCGAAATCGCTGCAAAATCGGAGGACTTCCAAAAAATCATTTATTTTATCTCGGGCCGGAAGAAATAACTTTATACAACTTATATCGTTCATGCTTCATTTAAGATTTCTATTTGATCAATCTAGCCGTAAGGCTTGCCGTGGCAAACAACGGTTCCGGGATAACGACCTTGTCGCCGTCTTTTTCTAAACCTACTCGCCGCCATCGGCCGTTTTTCCGATCGAGTATTTCCGCGTGCCTGTACTCACGCAATCCGTAAACGGGCACGCATTCATGAGAGTCATCGGAATAATTGACGAGAAAAAGAACATCCGTATTTTTATCGCTGTAAACATACGGCGTCACGTATGGCAGCGTCGTATACAGATAAAGATCATCCTTTTCGACCTTAGCGAGGGCTTCGCGCAGGATCTCCGCGCGCATCGTGGTCAATAATCCATGATGTTTGCCTTCGCACAAGTATGGCAGAATAAATACGTTCCCGACAGAAACCTCGCCGATCCCTACAAAATTTTCCAAACGGCCGAACATATTCGTATAGATGTTTTTTTCTGTATCCGAATATTCAATATTTAGAAAATCGGGGCATGTTACGTACGATGACGCTCTCGCGCCGGGTATATTTAAATAACGTTTTCCCTCCGACGCTTCCTCAAATGAATAAGCACCGCACGTATTGCTCAGTTCATGAAAACTTTTCGCTCCGATCAAGCCATTCAATCCGCGATGAAATAAACTCTTGACCCCATTCCCTTCCAACAAAATATAATTATCCGCGAAAAGTTGTTTGATCTGTTCATCCGACAGCCCGTCCAAATAGTTACCCGAAACAGCGACAATCCTGTTTTTGAACTCCGCCGCTTTGTCATAATGGAACGCGATCCCCAACGAGGCCAACTGACTTGCCCACCAGTTTTCATTAATGCGGATGTCCGAAAGTTCTTTTTGCGGCGTTGCATATAAAAATGCATCTTCTCTGACAGGAATCGTTATACCGCGCATAGAGGAAAATTTGAGACCGAGGCGCGAAAAAGAGATCAAATAGTCCTTGATATCGGCGAGTTTTTCTCCGTATCCATATTCGGGAACAATCCCATTCCCTGCAAAACAATCGAGATCAAGCGTCAATCCCTGCGGACATAGGCTCAATGCGCTTTCTGCCTGAAAACGCGTAAAATTCAACGATTTCGTGTAAGGCGAAAACATTGCATTCTCTATTTCCGGCAACACACACGTTTCTTCCGGGATCAGTGCGCGCGTCTGCATGCTGATGTCGTGAAAACACCATGAATAATCCTGCGCGCAGCACTGACGATAGGCAGGCAAATGAATCCTGTCGATCGGCACTGTCTGCCCGCTTAATCCGTACAAGACTCCTGCCCAATCCCTGCCTTCAATCGAATGCATTTTCGGATCGGAAGTCATCAGTCCTATTTTTTGTTCGGGAAAACGGGCATGAATTGATTTTCCGATCTCTTCTGCAAGATCGCGCATGACTTTGCGCGTAACGGAATAATACGCTTTTCGATAGGCATTGTCTTCGCGGCCGGCCGCCATGCCGTCTGCCATTTCCCGCGCCGTAACTTTATGACCGATCAAATCTGCATACAGCGCCAAGTGCTTATCGCAAAAACACCCTCCCCAATTTAATGGATAATGATTGTGCATACGGAAATCGTCTTCGATCCAAATGATTTCCGGCCGGACCTTTTCGATCAGATACAGGTAATACTCTGTAAAATAATTTCTCCAGCCCTCGCTCAAAGGACAGGGCGTCGCTTTACCCGTATTGCCATCAATATCCACCATCAGATCAAAATTTTGGCCTTCTTTGAGCGAAATACCGCGTTCACATCCGAGTAAACAGTTCCACGGATTGAGGGAGGTCAAAATCCCTTCCGCTTTCAATGCCTCTTTTGCCCGAAGTATTGTATCGATATAAGGCTGTAATTTTTTTATCTCAATATGTCCGTCGTTCAGATTTTCGGCATTGACGAAAAACATTACTTCGTCGTAGCGGTATTTTTTACAATAGGTCACGAGCGTTCGGATCCTCTCTTCTTCGTAAGGACCGGGTAAAATCGTAATTCTGGGCATATATGTAAAATCTTTCATCACCCCTTCAATCCTCCTAAAGAAGTGTTTTCCATGATCGTTTTGCTAAAACAGGCAAAAAGAATCAGTACCGGCACGATCGACATGATGATACCGCAAAACAGCATTGGCCTGTCAGCACGATACGTTTGTAAAAGTTTATATTCATAGATACCCAGCGCAACGGTCGGGTATTTATCCATATAAAGAAAAGGTAACATATAATCGTTCCAGTTTCCGATCAAAGAAGTTATCGTGAGTGCGGTTATAATCGCCTTCGCCTGAGGCAACATAATTTGAAAAAGCACTCTGTAATTGCCGGCGCCGTCTACTTTTGCAGCCTCAGCGTAACTCCAGCTTAATCCTTGAAAAAGGAATGGAAGAGAAAGAAATTCAAGCCCGTTCCGCTGGCATGCAAAATCCAAATCAAGGCAAAATTGTTTTTGATATTAAGCGCGACGACTAGTCTGTAAAATGCCGGAAAAGACCCTACAATCGGAATTGTCTGCATAAACAATGCTATATAAAATATGGGTTTAGTCAGCCTGCACGGATATTTTGCGACAGCATACGACGTAAGGCACGGAAATAATACAGCCGGGACTGTAACGATAACAGTCAACAAAATAGAATTGGCAAACATTCCGACAAGATTTGTCCCGTTGATTTCAAGTTCCGTAAACGCTTTCAAATAATTGTCAAAATGCCAATCAGGAGGAAACACGAGCGGATTCGTTGCAAAATCCCTTTCTGTCTTGAACGAATTAAAGAAAACCCAAACAAACGGCGTTATCAGGCTGATCGCATACAGTGTGAAACAAACAAAGGCGACCCATATGGCAATTTTCTGTGTTCTGTTTCTTACATTATGAATATTTCTTTCCATAACGATCTCCTAAAAAGTACCGCGGTCTCTGCTTTTACGTCAGTAAGCAGTTTTTCTTGTTCTTGCTCGCTATTTTTGCAGGCAGCAAAAAATACTGCAATTGCTGCAAGCAGTACACCGCAAAGAACGAACATAAACTTTTTCCGAACTTTGAGTTGCATAGTTTCCTCCTAAATATAATTTATAAATTGATTATAACAAACATCCCCTATCATTTCAATCCAATAATTTGGCCATTTATTTCGTAAAATTGGCAATATAAATTTTGCGAAATCATGCTCAGTATAAGCAATAAGGGGATAAAAAAACCGCCTGAAAAATCAGACGGACTTTCAAAAAAATATTTTATTTTTTTAATGCCTATATATAAATTATTCTCCTCTTGCGTATGACATAGGCGTTCTGCCGGTTACGCGCTTGAACATCTGATAAAAGTGCGTGATATTGATAAATCCCAGTTTCTCTGCAATCTTTTCGACGCTGTCGTCGCTGAAATACAGCATTGCGATCGCTTTTTTGATCTTCTGATCTGCCACCCAGTTGAGCGGCGTCTGCCCTACCTCTTTTTTGAATTGTTTGATCAGCGTATATTTGTTGATGCATGCAACGTTCGCAAGTTCATCCAGCGTAATTTTTTTATGCAGATTCTTCTCGATATAATTCAGGCAAATCGCGACGCTTTGCGAAACATTATTATGCGTATGCTTCAGATAAATCCCTTCTTCTCTTGAAATCTCTATGATCAGTTGTTCGAAATAATTGCGGATCATATTCAGATAATAATCCTGTTCGTCGCACAATTCCTGATAAATTTTTTCGAACAACTTGCCTGCATCCTCCATCATTTTATTCCCGTGTTCTTCATTGATGAGGATGTATTCCGTCTTGTTATCATTCTTTTCAAAATAAATATCCGTAAAAGCAAAGACAAAAAACTCGAGAGGATTATCCACGGAAGAATATTCGCAATGACGGGTACCCGGGTTGATCACCATCAAATCGCCCTTTTTGATCGCGATCTTCTCTTCGTCTTTCAGAAAAAAGCCCTCGCCTGACAAAACATAAAACAATTCTACGAAAGGGTGCGTGTGCAAAATGTGCGTATAAAGCATTTCCTGGCTGAAACGATTCAGATACAATATTTTAAAATTCATTTGTTCCGGCATTTTGCCGTTATAAAAATAATTCATCCGTTATCCCCAAATTTCTTTTCTTTCGCATAGATACGGAGCAGCACTCTTTCTATCTCTTCAGCCATGCGATAAAACAGAATTACCATAATACCTTACAAAGTACACATGGTTTATCATATCGTTATTTAACAGCTCTTACAGAGAAGAGAAGAGGGTATGAAACTAAGGCAACTATTAAGATATGGAAAGAGTTGGAGTATATTAACTACGGTGATGAGCTTGGAAGGATTAATGACAACCAATTCATTAGAATTGACACTATTGAGAACTACTACAGAACATTCCCTAATTTAGTAGCTTTATTAGAAGAATCTGGAGCAAAGTCTGCTGCGATGTATCCGATTGCTGGAATTGATGGACCTATAGGAATGATTGTTGTTATTTATCCAGTTACTAAAGAGTACTATTTGGGGTACTATAACTCCGTTATTGCTCCGTGTATCCAACCTCTATCTACCTTATTAGATTATAACTCAATTAGGAAGAAATTTAAAATGAATTATGAAAGTGGACAAGAGGAACAAGGAAATATGTTACAACGATTCTTCCCATATGTATTGGAGTGAAATCGACAATACTATATACACTTCAGTAACAACAATGATACATGAGTTCTGTCAAAAGTTCGACAGTGATTTCTGGTCGCAATACAAAGCATTACAGAAGCTATTAAGTGCTGAACAGTTTGCCATGGAGAAGAAGAGACTATTAGAAACTAAACGTTTTGATAAGAAGTACTTCTTAGACATGTACGATTTAAATGAGACGGAGTTTAATTCTGCACAACAGGATATACTGGATGAGTGGTCTAAAACTAATGCCGATTCCAAGGAAAGAGGTACAAAGATTCATAGTGATTTGGAGCATCAATACTTAGGTAAGAGTTCATGCCAAATGAGAAGTTACGGTTTAGGCGGAACTTTTGAAGTTAATACTAATGAATCTTTAGAGAAGAATAACTTAGACCTACTAAGCATAGAAAGAGGAGTCTTCCCTGAATATATGATATACAGAAGGTCGGACGACAATAAGTTTAGGTTGGCAGGTCAAATTGACTTACTTATTAAGGACGGAAATGACATTTACATTGTTGACTACAAGACTAATAAAAGTATTGACGAGAAATCTTACTTTGATACCAGGACTAAGAAGAGTCAAATGATGAAGTATCCTATGAATAACTTAATGGACTGTAATAAAGTACATTATACTTTACAACTATCTACCTATGCATGGATGCTTCAGAAATTAAATCCTGATTTTGTTATTAAGAAGCTATTGCTTATACATTATGACCATAATGGTAACGTTACAGAACATGAGTTAGATTATCTTAAAGATGATGTGGAACGTATGTGTAAGCATTGGAAAAAACAGTGTATACTTGAGGAAATCAAGGAGAAGAGAAAGCCTATAGAGTTCTAATGAGCTAGTTCATAATCATAGAGTATCTTTCAAACTGGGATTTGAGATATTAAAAGTAAAGTATAATTAAAGCTCATTAGAAATCTATGGGAATTACTAATATTGTAAATGGGCACTTGAACGAGTTACTGGGTAATAACGAAGAAATAGCTAAAGCTCGTATTAGAATATGTAAGAAATGTCCTATTATGAAGGATTCGTTTATGGGGTATGTATGTAGCAGTAAACTGTGGCTAAACCCTAAAACAGGAGATATATCAACAGAACGTAAAGATGGTTATAAACGTGGATGCGGGTGTAGACTTAATGCTAAAGTTAGAGATATTAAGTCTTCATGTCCAGCATGTAAATGGTAAATGATTTAAATTATGAGTAATAACGGAACAATGGATGTAATGTTTGGGGGTAAAGGATTAAGCTTTGCCGGTGCAGATGGATTTAAAGATTTAAAGAAAGAAGCTGCTGTGGAAGCACATAATAAAGCAGTAGATACTTACACTAAAGCACTTAATAAGAACATTAAAGATGAATTGGAGAAAGCGGAGGAAGTAACAGAGAAGATGAATAGTATGGAAATTATGCCTATTAATTCATACGTATTGGTTAGACCTTATGCTAAGAATCCGTATCAAAAGATAGAAGTGACTAAAGGCGGACTTATTATACCAGAATATGACGGAGCATTTAAGAATCCAGACACCGGAGAGAAAGATACAGAGTATCAACTTTCAGTTGTAGCTAATGTTATAGAAGTAAGTCCTTTGTGTAAGTTTATTAAACCGGGAGACGATATATATTATAGGCGTTCTTCTGGAGTACCTGTTCCGTTCTTCAGACAAGGATTTGAAGTTGTAGCTGAACAGCAAGTGCAGGTGGTTATTAATGAAGGTTTAAAAGAACGATTTAAAAGTATAGAATAATGGAAGAGAAAGTGTTTTATCAACCAGGAGATGTAGTAACATTAAGACAAGACATCCCATATAAACCTCAGATGATTGTAGTTAAGAAAGAGACGATGACGTTTAGACCATCTAAGGATGAGAAGAAAGATGAATATTTCAAGGGTATTAGATGTAGATGGTTCTCTACAAGAGGAGAGCTACAAGAAGCTATCTTTAATACTAAAGACTTAATTAAACTATAATGGCAACTAAGTTTCAACAAGGTGGGCAGGACGACCAAGAGTTGTTCTCTGCCTACCTTATTAAGTTATTTAAGCCTAAGTCTCAGCAGGAGTTTGAGGATACTATATCCAAACTCTCAGAGAGGGAAATTAATGAAATCTATAAACAATACAAGAGTATGGAGAATAATCAAACTATCATGGCTAAGATGGGAGCCAAAATTAACTACATTAGCAGATTGCAAGGTAAGTGTCCAGAAGGTTATGAGGTAGAGAGATTCATGGCTGGAGGATGTGTTAAATGTAGAAGGAAAGCAATGGCTGAAGGCAGTAAAGCTATGGACGTATTCAAAGATAAATGTGGAGGTAAAGCCAAGAGACGCATTAAGAAGAGCGAGAATGGTGATAAAATAGCAGTTAATAAGACTGATACTGTACACACCAGTAAGGGAATATATAATGTTAGTAATAAGAAGCTCCCTTATAAGAAGATGTCCAAAGCAGATTACAAAGGACTACCTTTAAAAGACAAA
>ERZ1106932.195-NODE-195-length-22307-cov-158.121517_pt1 | contig 22307 bp, 14 predicted proteins | sample MGYA00403665_ERZ1106932 | MGnify/ENA primary metagenome ERZ1106932 (study PRJEB35170, sample SAMEA104062448) | human gut metagenome | biome: human gut; feature: human-associated habitat; material: faeces | place: Denmark | collected 2012-08-24 ... | reverse complement strand
GCGAACAACAGCGCTTTCTGCACGTTCCTCTGCCCCACGACCCATGCGGAGATCCTGTTGATGCTCGCATCGAAATAATCCAGGCCGATCATCACTTTGTCCGCGCCGCCGCGCACGATCTCTTTGCAGATCTCTTTGAGTTCGTCTTCGTACAAAATGACGTGGTCGCTGTCCCAGCGGACCCCTCTCGTAACGTGCAAAGCGACTTTGTCGTAGAACGCCAAAAGGGAAGGGATTTTATCCGACACGACTTCGGTGGGATGATAATGCCCGTTATCCAAAAGGCAGCAGATCCCGCGCGTCGCGGCGTAATTCTGATAAAACTCGTTGTTGCCCACCGTGTAACTTTCCACGCCGATGCCGAACACCTTGCTTTCCACGGCTACGTATACTTTATTTTTATTATAGTTTACGGAAAGGATCTCGTCCAGCGACTTTTTCAGGCGCAGGCGGGGGGACAGCCTGTCGGCCGGCACGTCCTTATATCCGTCGGGGACCCAGATGTTTACGAGGCAGTGCGAACCCATTTCATCCGCCAGATATTCGGCGATCTTCAAGCTTGCCTGGCAATGGCGCACCCAGAACCGGCGCACGTCTTCGTCCGGAGAGGATAGGGTGAGCCCGTCTTTGACCATTGCGTGCGAAAAGCAGGTAGGATTGAAATCGATGCCGTCCAACCCGATCTCTTTTGCAAACCTGACCCAAGGAGCAAAATGTTCGGGCCGATAGGCGTCGCGGTCGATCTTGCCCGCATCGTCGCCCAAAATCGCATAACTTGCGTGCAGGTTCAGGCGCTTTTTGCCCGGCATCAGCGAAAAGGCGAAGCGGATGTCTTCGGAAAGTTCCTCAAACGTCCTCGCCCGCCCGGGGTAATTCCCCGTCGTCTGGATACCGCCGCTCGCGGCCCCGCCGCCGTCGAATCCCACGACGTCGTCGCCCTGCCAGCAATGCACGGAAACGGGGATTTCGTTCAACGCCGCGATCGCGCGGTCGGTATTGACGCCGAATTTTGCAAACGCCTCTTTCGCACTGTCATATCTGTTCATATCTGCCCTCTTTATTACCGATAAAGTAAAGGCGGAGCGGATGCCCCGCCTTCCGGAGTTTATTATATCACAATTTCACAGAAAAACAAACATAATCGTGCAAAAAATTACAAAAAAGTTCACACGGAAAGACTTTTTTTGCCCGATCGGTCATCTTTGCCGCATCTGTGCCGCCGATTATTTTGCCGCGCGCACTCTTTTGACCGCACGGGAGATCAGTTTGACCAACTCGTTCAGCACGATGATGGAAAACGCGACGCCGGTAATTTTCAGCCAGGACAGGATATCCAGGGGAACGGTGTCGAACACGGGGCCGGCAAACTGCGTGATGACGATCTGCAGGGCGAAAGTGACGACGAACGCGATCAGGGTAAGTTTGTTCTTGAAGAGATTGGGGAAGATGCTCTCGTCTTCAAGTTCCCTGCAGTTGAACGCATTGAACAACTGGAAGAGCACGAAGAGCGTAAAGATGACGGTATTGGACGTGTTTCGCGCCGTTTCCGCATCCAGCCCGTCCCCGACGATGCCGAGGAAATCCCAGTTCATCTGGGCGATGCACACGGCGCACATGAATACGCCGTTGATGACGATGCGCCTGAGCATGCCGGCGGACACGATGCTCTCTCCGCGGCGGGTGGGTGTTCTGTTCATCAGATCGTTGCGGATGGGTTCCAGCCCCAGCGTGAGCGCGGGAGGCCCGTCCATGATCAGGTTGATCCAAAGAAGATCGAGCGCGGTAAAGGGAGTCGAGAATCCTTCCACGAACAGGCCGATGACCGTACAGAGAAATACGATGAGCACGGACGCCACGTTCACCGTCAACTGAAACTGGATAAACCGTTTGAAATTTTCGTAGATCCCCCTGCCCCATTTGACGGTCGTGACGATGGTAGAGAAGGAGTCGTTCAAAAGGACGATATCTGCGGCCTCTTTGGAAACTTCCGTGCCGGAAATGCCCATCGCGATGCCGACGTCCGCATTTTTCAGCGCAGGCGCGTCGTTGATGCCGTCGCCTGTAACGGCGACCACGTTGCCTTTTGATTTGAGTTCTTTGACGACGCGCATCTTCAGAAGGGGCGTACTCCTCGCGATGACGCGCACGCTGGGCAGGATCTCGGAAAATTCCGCGTCCGAAAGCCCTTCCAGATATCCCGCCTCCACGGCGACGTGACCGTCGTCGAGGATACCGAGTTCTTCCGCGATGGCGGTGGCGGTGACGATGTTGTCGCCCGTGAGCATTTTCAGATCGATGCCCGCCCTCTGGCAAGCGTGCACGGCGTCGTACACCTCCGAACGGAGAGGATCGGCAATACCGACGAATCCGTCGAAGATCATTTCTTTTTCCGCCTCTTCGCGGCTGCCCGGGCGTTTTTCGGTAAACCTGTGCGCAAAGGCGAGCACGCGGCGCGCGCGCTTTTCAAGCCCCACGATCTCCGCTTCGATCTTCTCCCGTTCGGCTTCGTCCATCGAACAGAGTGCAAGGACCTTTTCGGGGCTCCCTTTGGTATAGACGGAATAGCCGCCTCCCGCACGGACGCAGGTAGTCATATTTTTCGTATCGGAGGAGAAGGGATAAACGTCTGCAATATCCGCTTCCCCGCGCTTTTTCTTATAATCCACGCCGCATTTCGATGCGGAAACGAGGAGTGCTCCCTCTGTGGGGTTGCCTACGAAGCGAACGTTGCCCGCATCTTCGTACAGGTCGGCAGTGCTGTTCAGACAGTAGTTTTCCAGCATGGCGGGGTTACAGAAGGGAGCGACATCGTGAAAACCGCCGTCCGAATAGACGTCCACGACCGTCATCCTGTTTTCCGTGAGCGTACCCGTCTTGTCCGAGCAGATGACGTTGATGCATCCGATCGTCTCGCACGCGACCATTTTTTTGACGAGCGCGTTTTCCCTGGCCATTTTCGCAATATTGATGGAGAGGGAAATGGCCACGATGGTGGGAAGCCCTTCGGGCACCGCCGCGACCATCAGCACGATGCTGTCGATAAACGCGCCCGAAACGCCGGCAAAGTCCGCGGTCCCTTCCACGATGCGGAAGACGAGTTGGATCAGGAAAATGAGCGCCGCCGCAACGCCGCCGAGAACGGTGATCACTTTGCCAAGTTTGGCCATCTTTTCCTGCAGCGGCGTGGGGCCTTCCCCGCCGCCCTGGATCTCGCGGGCGATCAGGCCGAACTGCGTATTGTCTCCCACGCCCGTAACGACCATTTTGCCCGTTCCGCCCGTGATGAAACAGCCGGAAAACACCATGTTCGCGCGTTCTGCCACGGGCGTTGCGGGGTTTTCGATGCGCAAATCCGCGTTTTTCTCCACGGGCACGCTCTCGCCTGTGAGGGAAGACTCGTCGCTCATAAGGGAAACGCTTTCCAATAGTCTGCCGTCCGCGACCACTTTGTTGCCCGTTTCCAGAAAAACGATATCGCCGACGACGAGGTCCTGCGAGGGTATGTACTGCACGACGCCGTCGCGCACGACTTTGATCTCGATCCCCTCCTTGATCTTGTTGAGTTCTTCGAACGCCTTGGCGCTCTTTCCCTCCATGACGACGGTGAGCACGACGGAAATGGCGATGGCGACGAGAATGCCGACGCACTCGATGAAATCTCCGTCGCCCGTCTGCACTTCGCGCACGATGTTGACCGCGACCGTGATCACCCACGCAAAGAACAGCAGGATCAGCATGGGTTCGGTGGCCGCCTCCCAGATCCTGCGCAAGAGCGATTTGCCCTTTTCTCTGGTGAATTCGTTTCTGCCGTATTTTTCGGCATTGACCTTCACCTGCTCGGACGTGAGGCCGGACTTTGCGTCCGATCCCAGTTCCGAAAGCACTTCTGAGCCCTTTTGATCAAAATAATTCATGGGCGCTTCCTCCATAAAAATGATTCCCTATCCGAAAGACGAAAAAAACCGCATACGCTCGATGCGTATACGGCAAAACGTACGGGGAGAACGAAACTTCGGGCCATATAAACGCGGCAAGCGCATTCATATGAGTCTCGTCAATTAAGGCAAGCCTGCGCAATCACGCGGGATGAAGACTTGCCGCGCGGAAACGGCCGCGCCGACTACTCCCTCACGGGTTGATTCGATTGTATTTCGATTATATCCGCCGCACGGGCGTTTGTCAAGCGATTGCTTTACAAAACGGAATTTTTTTCTAAAACTTCTCCCTTCGCGTTTCCTGCCCGCCCTTTCTTTCCGAGGGCACCAAAAAACCGCGCTCGCCCAGCCTCTTTTCAATCGCGTCGAGTATCCGCTCGCTCTCCGCGCGGACGGTATGGTAGTGATAATCGGAGGTGATATTTTTCAGAAAGGAGGACCTCCCCTCGGCGATCTGTTGCATGAACGCCTCCGCTTTGCTGCGGCTGTCGATCCCCATATACGCGCTGATCGTGCCGTATACTTTATGATGCACGAACACGTTTTCCACGCATCCCCCTTCATCCGCGATCATGAAAAGTTCTTCCCTCGTCTCGGCGTCGGAATGACGCACTTTGAACACGCGGGCAAAGCCCCTGCTTTCCCGAAGAATATATCCGCGGTTTGTGGAGAGAATGGCCCTTCCTTCCGCGCGAAGGAGCGCCACGTCCTGCACGATGACCTGGCGGCTCACGCCAAACGCGCGCGCGATATCCGTCGCGGAAAGGGGCTCTTCCCCGAGCATCTTTCCGATCTTTTCTCTGCGCTCTTCCCCTGTCATAAACTTTCCCCCGTACTCTCAGACCGCATGCAGATTTTTCAAAGACAGATCGAGGATGGGCGAAGAATGGGTGAGCGCGCCGCTGGATATGACGTCCGCGCCGATGCCCTTCAGCCGTTCGATATTCTCTTTCGTGACGTTGCCCGAAATTTCGACGAGCGCCCTGCCCGCAATGCGGCGCACCGCTTCGCGCATCATTTCGTCCGGCATGTTGTCGAGCATGATGACGTCCGCGCCCGCTTCGACGGCATCGTCCACCTGTTCGAGCGTCTCCGTCTCCACCTCGATCTTGGTCATGAAGGAAGCGTAGCGTTTCGCCGCGGCGATCGCCTGCTTTACGCCGCCGGCCGCGCCGATATGATTGTCTTTGAGCATGATCGCATCCGAAAGATTATAGCGATGATTCGTTCCCCCTCCCACTCGGACGGCGTATTTTTCGAACAGGCGCATGTTCGGCGTGGTCTTGCGCGTATCCGCAAGCATGATCCCCGTGCCTTCCAGAAGTTTTACGATCGCGCGCGTCGCGGTGGCGATGCCGCTCATCCTCTGCAGAAAATTGAGCGCCGTCCTTTCTCCGGCGAGGATCGCGCGCATATCTCCGCGCACGACGGCAAGTTTTTTCCCTTTTTCCGCCTCTTCTCCGTCCTCGGCGAAAAAGGTGACGCGCACGCGCGGATCGAGAAGGGTAAAGGTACGCGCAAAGACGGAAAGCCCCGCGATCACGCCCGTTTGCTTGCATAAAAGTTCCGCTTCCCCCTCGCAATAGCCGCTCAGTACACAGTTTGAGGAGAGATCCTCCGAAGAAATGTCCTCTTTCAGCGCGGAAAGGATCATGTCGTCCCCGTGCAGTTTCATGGTAATTTCGTCAATCACAATATGCCTCCCTCTCCGCCTCTTCGCGGATCATATTCGCATAATTTTCTTTCAAAGTCCGGTAATCGGCGTATTCGGCCGTATCTTTTTTCGGGAACCTCGTAATCTGCCCCATGCCGCTTTGCATCATGCTGTTAGCCGCGCGCTTTGCCCAGATAAGGCTTTCCAGAAGGGAATTGCTCGCCAGCCTGTTTTTACCGTGCACGCCGTTGCAGGCCGTCTCCCCCGCGGCGTACAGCCGCCTGATATTCGTCCTGCCGTCGAGATCCACCTTGATCCCGCCCATAAAGTAATGCTGGGCAGGCACGACGGGAATGGGCGTTTTCAGCACGTCGAACCCCTCGTCGAGACAGTGGCGAAAGATCGTCGGAAAATGCTCGCGGATCGTCTTTTCCCCGATCGGGCGCATATCCAGCCAGACGAATTTCGTTCCGTCCTTTTTCATCTGCTCGCGGATCTCGCCCGAGACGATGTCCCGCGGCAGCAGTTCGTTGCAGAATCGCCTGCCCTCCGCATCGAGGAGGACGGCCCCCTCTCCGCGCACCGATTCGGATATAAGAAAGCGCCTGCCGTGCTTTTCCGAATAGAACGTGGTCGGGTGGATCTGAACGTAGTCGAGATGTTCCACTTCCGCACCGTTCTTCATGGCGATCGCCAAAGCGTCACCCGTCAGATGCCTGTAATTTGTGGAATTTTCATACAGCCCGCCGATGCCGCCGGATGCGAGCAGCGTATAGTCGGCATACACGCGGACGAGTTCTCCCGAAGCGCCTGTGCGGACGACGCCGCCGAAACATTCGCCCCCTTCCGCGATGACGTCGACGAGTTCGCAGTATTCCGCAATGCGGATATTCTTGCGTTCTTTCGCCTCCCGAAGCAGGTTGCTCGTAATCTCTTTTCCCGTAACGTCGTCGTGAAAGAGGATACGCGGAGAGGAATGCCCTCCCTCGCGCGTATAACGGAAATTCCCCGCCTCGTCCCGCGCGAAAGAAACGCCGCGCCGCACGAGTTCGGCGATCATGTCCGGAGAACTTTCGATCATCAGTTTCACTGCGTCGGGATTGTTTTCGTAATGCCCCGCGCGCATGGTATCGTCAAAATACTGCGCGAAATCGTCCGGAGATTTCAGAACGCAGATACCGCCCTGCGCTAGGAAAGAATCGCTCCTGTCCGCCGCGTCCTTGCTCAGCATGAGCACCTTCGCGCTTTCGGGCAGGTTGAGCGCGCAGCATAGGCCCGCGACGCCCGTTCCTACGATGAGAACGTCATATTTTTCTTCCGAAAAAAGCATAAAACTCCTCTTTTTAACCCAACTCCAGCATTCTGGCCAGGGGAGCGTACGCTTTGCGCGCGAGCGATCCGTCCAAAAACACTTCGCCGCACTCCTTTTCCAGCGTTTCCGCCACCCGCTCGGGGGTGATCTTTTTCATGTCGCCGCACACGATGCTTACGGGATAAAATTTCTTTTTCGGGCATCTTTTTTTCAGTTTGTACAGCACGCCCGGTTCCGTGCATACGATAAACTCTTCGGCATCGCTCTTCTCAGCATAAGAGATGATCCCCGCCGTGCTCCCCACGTAATCGGACAGGGCGCGCACTTCCCGCGTGCATTCGGGATGGGTCAGTACGAGCGCGGATGCGTGCGCCCGTTTTTCCCGCGCGACGTCGTCCGCAAGCAAAAAGGCGTGCACGGGGCAATATCCGCCCGAATAATAAAACGTCTTTTCGGGCGCGGCCGCCGCGACGAAACTGCCGAGATTCTGATCGGGTATAAAAAGTATATTTTTTTGCGGCAGAGATTTTACGATCTTGACCGCGTTGGAAGAGGTCACGCACACGTCGGACAGGCTCTTCAGCCGCGCCGTGGAATTGATATAGCAAACGACGGCAAGATCGCCGCATTCGGCACGCAGTTTTCCGATCTGATCCTCCGCCGCCATATGCGCCATCGGGCAGTCTGCGGACGGATCGGGCAGGAACACGCGCTTTTCGGGGTTGAGGATCTTCGCGCTTTCGCCCATAAAATGTACGCCGCAAAACACGATGCTGTCCGCCTGCGTCTGCTGCGCGACTTTTGCAAGATAAAAGGAATCTCCCACGTAATCGGCCAGTTCCTGCACCTCGTCCGGAACGTAATAATGCGCCAAAATGACGGCGTTTCTGCTCTTTTTGAGCGCTTCTATGCGCTCTTTTGTCGTATGCATACCAATAACCTGCCTCGCATGCGTTTCTTTCCATGAAACTATACACGAAAATTTGACAACTGTCAAGACATTCAAGCGTGCGAATACTTTTTTCCGAAAAAATTTTCCATGCAAAAGCGCCGCCTTCCCGAACGGAAAAGGCGGCGCTTAAATCATACGTTTATTTTTCTTCGTACCGTTCGAGGAAAGGATATTCCTTCCCTTTCGAATCGTACTTGATCAGCGTATCCACGTGCACGTTGTAGGCGCTGCGGAAAATGCTGATATCCACGTTGGGGTTCGTCTCTTTCAGGCGGGCGATCAGCCGCTTGACCTCGCGGCGCTTGGATTCGTCCTCTTTTTCCTCGCTCCGCTCCGTAAACCTGCACGCACACCGCAAAAAGGAAAGCCCGTTCCCCTTCTGCCAGTTCAAAATATCCCTTTCATGCACGTAATACAGGGGGCGTATCAACTGCATGCCCTTATGATTGGTGCTTTTCAGTTTGGGCGGCATGCTCTGCATCTGTCCGCCGTACAAGATGCCCATCAGGATGGTTTCGATCACGTCGTCGAAATGGTGGCCGAGGGCGATCTTGTTGCAGCCGAGGCGAAGCGCCTCTTCGTACAGATACCCCCTGCGCATGCGCGCGCAGAGATAACACGGGTTTTTGACGACTTCGGAGACCGCTTCGAAGATCTGCGTTTCAAAAATATGCGCGGGTATGCCCAGAAGGTTTGCGTTCTTTTCGATCAGCGCCCTGTTTTCCGGATTGTACCCCGGGTCCATGACGATGAATTCCAGCCCGAACCGCACGGGGCTGTGTTTTTGCAGTTCCTGCATGCACTTGGCAAGAAGCGCGGAGTCTTTCCCTCCCGACATGCAGACCGCGATCCTGTCTCCCTCTTCGATCAGCGCGTATTCTTTGACCGCGCGGACGAATTTGCTCCATACGCCCTTGCGGTACGTGGTCAGGATCGAGCGCTCGATGCGTTCGCGTTCGGTCAGTTCGCGCATAAAAAAGGCGGCCTGACGCGCATTTTCACGCCGCTTTCCTCCTCCCACGCATTGATCTTTTCAGCCGTACAGTTGGCGAGGATAAACGCGCCTTTCCTGCCCTTTCCCCTGCCGAACGAGCGCAGACGTTTGAGGGGGAGCAGGCTTTCTCCCCCTTTGACGAGGGACAAAATTTTATCCGCGCCGCCAGCGATATAGAAGAATCCGTCCTGCTCCACAAAGCGGGGGGCGCCGCCCCTCTCCTCCGCACAGGGCAGAAGCCGTTCCGCGCAGATCAGATACCGCTCGAACGGTTTCCCCGCCATATGGTCGAGATAATGCGAGGCGATCTCCTGCGCGACGCGTTCGGGAGACGCGAACGACGTATCGATGACAAAATCGTAATTTTCGAGATCTTTGATATTTACATCATAAAAAGCCGCATAGCGGTACATTTCGCTCTTTCTCCTGCTGCGGACGGAACGCACCGCCTCGTCGAGAGAAGAAAAAGGTTCGCTCGAGCGCCCCGCCTCCATGATGCGCCGCGCGGACACGACCGCGTCCGCCGTCATATAGACGGAAAAAGACGAGGGCACAAAGTGCCACGCCATGCGCGAATCGATGATCACCGAAAGATCCTGCCCGTTCAGCGCGCGCAGACCGTCGTCGATCATCTGATCGATCTCGGGATGCGTTTCGGAATACTTGTTGAGTTCGAGCGTCGTCATGCCCATGCTTTCTGCGATCTGACGCTGAATGGTGCCCGTCGAATATATTTCGGCTCCGAATTTTTCCGCGAGGATCCTGCCGACCGTGGACTTGCCGCTGCCCAGATCTCCCGCGAGCGATATTTTTACTTTCTGCATATTGTTTTCCGCTCTTTTGCCGCAAAGTCCTCTTCAAGTGCCCCGTGCGGCCGTTTTTTGATTTGTTTTTTATTATATCAGATGCGGCGCGCTTCGTCAATTCAATTCTTCACCGGAAAAGCCACGATTTCTCCGCGCAGACAGATCTGCCTGCGCGGAAAATTGCCGGAATTTTGCCCGGAATCGCCGCCGGGATGCCTTATCTTGCCTGCAAAACCCGATTCCGATTGACATTAAAAATTTTACGGTATATAATAAATAAAAGAATGTTTTAGGGGAAAAGATATGGCAACAATCCGCGATGTGGCGAAGGAAGCCAACGTTTCGATCGCAACGGTCAGCCGCATTCTGAACAACGATAAAAATTACAGTGTTTCCCCGGAGACGAGGAGGCGCGTTTTTGCCGCAGCGGAAGCGCTGCACTATGTGCCAAACCCCTCGTATACGAAAAAGAAGGGAGAAAAAGCGAGCGTGGCCGCCATCAACAACCTCACGACAGAGCGGCAGCAGGACAGTTATTACCTCGCGATCCTGGAAGGCGCGCGCGATTATCTTTCCGCGCACGGCTATTCTCTCGATTTCGTCCTGGCGCAGCATGAAGTATCCGACCCCGGCATCCTCAACAGAGTATTAAAAAATAAGATCCAGGGGCTGATCCTGCTGACTTCTCTCACCCCCGACGTCATCCAGACGTTCAAAAAAAACATCCCCCATCTGGTCGGCGTAGACACGAAACTTTATGACATAGACAACGTGCGCTACAACACCTTCGAAGCGGGCACGCGCGCGATGCGTTATCTGACCGACATGGGGCATAAAAAAATTGCCTTTATCGGCGGCAATCTGCCCAAGGGGTATACCTACTACATGGAACGCTACGACGCCTATCGGATCGCGATGCGCATGCACGATTACCCCGTCGAACCAAATTGGATCATCGACTGCGGCTGGGACAGGCAGCGTTGCTTTTCGGAAACACAGAAACTCATTTCTTCTTCCGACCGCCCGACCGCGATCTTCGTCGCGAGCGACAATATGGCCATGGCTTGCATGAGCGCCATAACGCAGGCGGGGCTGAAGATCCCCGACGACATATCCGTGATCGGCATAAGCGACGTTCCGGAAAGCCGGTATCTGACTCCCCCGCTCACGACGGTCGCCATACCGCAGAGAGATCTGGGAGAGGTCGCCGCGCAGGTCCTGATACAGCGCATCGAGGGAGATATGACCATCGTCAAACAAACGTATGTACCCACCCGATTGGTAATCCGCGATTCCGTCAAAAAAATTGTCACCTGAAAAATCATTCCGCAGGCAAAGCCTGCGGAATTTTATTTCTAATTGCAAAACGGAGGCGTCCGCAATCATGCGGCGCCTCTGTTGATTTTTGCAAATCAGCCCTTGATGCCTCCCGCAGACGTGTTTTCCATAATGGATTTTTGGAACACGCTGAACAGGATAAGAATGGGCAGCATCGACATGATGATGCCGGCAAACAGAATGGGCATATCCGAATCGTACACCTGTTGCTGCTGCAGTTCGTACAACCCGAGCGAAACGGTAGGATACCGCTCCATGTACAAAAACGGCGTCATATAGTCGTTCCAACTGCCGATAAACGCGAGGATCGTGAGAGATACGAGAACGGGCTTCGCCTGCGGAAGAATAATCTGCAAGAATATGCGGAAATTTCCCGCGCCGTCGATTTTTGCCGCCTCGGAATAGGTGTAACTGATGCCCGAAAAACAGCCGTAAAGCATGAGATAGGTAAAACTGAATCCTCCTGCCGACAAAAGCCAGATGAGCGAAAAATTGTTTGCCATATTCAGTTCGTACACCAGTTTATAGGTTGCGGGCAGGCTACCGATGGTGGGAATGACCTGTACCAGCAGCGCGATATTGAAGATAATCTTGCAAAAACGGAACTTAAAACGCGAAGTCGCATATGCGGCAAGCGTGCTCGACGCTACGGGTGCGATCGTGCACAGCACCGTCAGGATGAGCGAATTTCCGAACATACCCAAAAGGTTCGTTCCGTTGTATACCATTTTTGTCAGGAGCGTATCTTTATAATTGACGAACATCCAGTCATTCGGCAGACCGAGTTTGTTGTCGAAAAAATCGTTGTTCGTTTTCAGGGAGTTGATGAGCGTCCACACAAAAGGATAGATCAATGAAAAAGCGTACAGGGCGAACAGGATGAACGCAATCGTGAGAATGATTTTCGCCTGTCTGTCGCGACGTATCTTGGCCATCAGAATTCCGCCTCCGTTTTGACTTTGCCCAACAGCGCCTTTACGCCGAAGACGAGGGGCGCGCCCACGACGGTCATCAAAAAGCCGACCGCCGCCGAGTAGTTATAGGAATTGCTGACTTTGACGCCCCTGAAGATAAAGAATGCGAGCGTGCTCGTCTGGAAAGAGCCGTTCGTGAGCAACAGAACGGGCCCCATATAGCCGAACATCGTAGCGATATTGAGCACAAACAGCATGGATATAGTCGGCCAGATCAAAGGTACTACGACGGAAATAAAAATGCGCATATAACTCGCACCGTCGATCTGGCAACTTTCCGTCAGTTCTTTCGGAATCCTGCCGATCGCGCCGGACAACAGCACGATGGAATACCCCAACCCCGACCAGACGTTATAGAACAGGATGGTGGAAAACGCATACTTTTTATCCCCGAGAAGGAGCGGATATTTGATACCGAACAACTGGAACAACTTGTCAACCGGCCCGCCCACATCGATAAAATATTTGAAGATCATCGTCATTGCGACCGCGCTGATGATGGACGGCATAAAAAACACCACCCTGAAAAAGGACGCGCCTTTCAGTTTACTGCTCAAAAAATACGAAAACAGGATCGCCAGAGGCAGCGTGATGAAATCCGCCACAAGAAACACCTTTACGGTATTCCAGATCATAAAGCGCGTCTCGGTGATCGGGTCGAACAGATCCATGAAGAACAATTCGAAATTCAGCAACGACCATTCGTCTTTGCCGCCCAAGCGGGTGATCTGAAAGGCCATCAGCCACGATTGCACGTTCGTGCCGATATAAAACACCGCAAACTGCGCCACGGGAAAAAGCAGCATCAGGATGACAAAGATCAGATCTCTCGTTTTTCCCCTGCTGAATAATTTTTTAGCCGACATTTTTTCCATAATTTACCGTTCAAAGAATCGTTTTTTCCGTGCTTTCGCCCGTCTGTCAGGCAAGCCCCGCCTGGATCAGCAGCTGAGACCAGCGCCTGCGGGAATAATCGTATACGTCGTCGTACACCTGCTGAGGCGTCTTTTCGTTGTTGTAAAAACTAAGCCAGGTTGCCGAATCGCTGATCGGGTTGGCGATATAGCGCAGCGGCGTCCAGTTTTTCGTGGGGAAGAAGGAGACGGTATCTTTCATGATCTCGTCCATGGATTTTTGGAATTCCGAACGAACCTCTCCTTCGGGAGGCGTATAATCGTACGGCATCGTGGAGCCCGCATATTCCCTGAATATGGCGATCCCTTCATTTGAACAGATAAACTTCAAAAATTTCTTTGCGGCCGTTTTTGCATTGGAAAAGGCGGGAATGTAGGCAATATGGTTGTAGCCCGTATTGTAAGCGACATGGCGGGCATCCCATACTTCCTGCACCTTGGCATCCCCTACGGCGCTGTATTTTTCTTTCAGCGCGTCCAAAGTCATCCCCTCGTCGATGTCCGTTACGATGGAAACGAGCATTTCTTCATTCTCCGCATAAGAGGCGCTTGCGCCCGCGAGCCGCAGTTTTTGCCCGAGCGCGGAGATCACGGGAATCTTCGCCATGACGATATCCGCTTCGATCCCGGTCGATTTCATTTCCGTCTCGAACCAGTCGCCGCTGGGCATATAGACCGCGGCGCCGCGCAGATAACTCTGCTGTGCATCCGTATGCCGCAACTGCGGAGATTCGTAGACCGAATAACTCTGCTCGCTGATCTGATCCAGGACCTTATAACTTTCGAGAATACCCTGCTGATGCAATACTTCATAGGTGGGCGCCTCCCCTTCATAGCCGAAGCGCCAATAGGCATCGTAGCCTTCGATGCCGTCATACTGCGCCTTCCAGGTATCCATGAGATAGTCCCAGTAGCCCGGCGCATTCTGCCCCGGCCAGATAAACGGTTTGACGCCGCTTGCAATGCCGGCGGTACCCGCCGCAATGCTTTTGACCTGTTCGATAAACCCGTCCGTCGTTTTGGGGACTTCCAACCCGAAATCTCTGTTGATCAAAAGTCCGGAAGGGCCGCTTGCCCAACTGATCGAATAATTTCTTCCGTTGATGGTATTGAACAGCATCACCCGATCGTCCGCTTTTTCCGCTTTCTGGCGGATGGAAACGCCTTCGCCCTCAATCGGCTCGTCCAAAAGGTCTGTAAGATCTTCGACCACACAGTCGTATCCCTGGACCAAAGAAGCGCCTTCGCTGACATAACGGGGCAGGTTGATCCAGCCGGTAAACCAAAGATCGACCGTGCTCCTCGGATTGGTGATATCCTGCACCGCCTTTTCCGTTGCGCCCGAATTCGCTTTATACTCCACCGTGATCTCGGGGTTTTTCGCCGTGAACGCCTCGATCCACTCATCCATGAATTCCGTGCGGTAACCCGCTTCCAGAAGATAGATCTCCACCTCGGGTATATCCTCCGTGACGACGGGCACGCCGCCGCAGGCGCACAGGGAACACGTGAGCGCGGACATCAGCGCCAGGGCAAGTATTTTCTTTTTCATCGTATTGTCTCCTTTCTGTTTAATAGACAAGCCTGAGATTATCAAAGACCAGAACAAACGGCGTCTCTTCCACGGCCAGATTGTTCATCCAGATCTCTGCGCCGGATATGTTCTTTTCCGCGTTCGTAAGATAATCGGTCACCGTTCCGGAAGAGCGCATGATCCTGTGCTGCGCTTCGAGGTCGAATACAAACTGCTGTTTGCCGGGTTTTATCGTGATCAGAGAATTGTCCGTTCTCAGCCCCGACGTAAAGTAAAGATTGAAGCCGAGGTTCAGATCTCTGTCCGCTTCGACGGTGACGTCGACGACAATCTTTTTCGCCTTCTGCATGGCGGTGTCGTCGCCCTCGAACTTAAAGGTGATCGCGGGGCAGTAATTGGGCCCCGATTCCGGCTGACCGTTCACGACGAGGCGCATCGCCCCTTTGAGGCTCGTGACATACTTTTCATCGTGAACGATGGAAAGGGAAGGATTTACATAACGATATTGGATGTTGTGGAAGACGGATTCGATTTCCTCGAAATCGAACAGCACCCCTTCCGCCCGCTCGAAAGACTGTCCTTCCGAATCGGAATCGACGTAGTTGCCGAATTCCTCGTCGCTGTGTGAAACTTGATAAGGAACGTCGTCGAGAGGATCGTACGCTTCGCCCGTTACGCACAGATTGTCCAGATACACGAGCGCGCTTTGTCCTTCGCTCTGGTGTCCGAACACAAATCTGATCTCATCGTATACCGAAAGGTCCTGCACGGCGTCGCTCAGCCGGAACGTGACCGTTCTGCCGGACTTTGCGTTCAAAACCAAATTATAAACATCGCTCGTCAGAGCATCCCCGCTCAGACGCACATCGAGAGATATTTTGCGGTCGGACGCGTTGTAGACATAAAATTTCATGCCGGCCGCATCCGCCCCGAAAGAAATATTTTCAAAGGAAACGGCCGGGCGGTAACTTTCGTTGCCCTGTATCCCCTGCAGAGAAATTTTCAGCGAATTGCCGGAAACCGCATTCTCCGAAGCGAGCGAAACTTCCGTATCCGCGATCTCGTCGTATTCGTCGCCGTCGGTAACGGATACCGCATTCAGATCAGCGGACGAATCGAAAGAGTTGAGTACCGTAACTTTGCCGCCGATAAATTTGCCGAACGATTTCTGCTCTTCGCCCACGGTATAGGAGACCTGATAGAAACATTCATCCGCAGACGCAACGAATTCCGCCGTACACACTTTTCCGCCGTTCACGGCGCTTTCCGTAAGCGTTTTGCCGTTTACGGCGATCCCGCTCACGCCGCCGAGCGCATAAACTTTCGCGGTGATCTTATTCGTCTTGTCGTTGCGCTCGTAAACGGTCAGAACACCGTCCGACGCCGCCTCGATCAGTTCGGCGATCTGCCTTCTCGCAAACAGAATGCGCTGTTCGTCCGCCGTAGGTGTAGCGCCGCTGTACAGCAATTCGTACAAATTGCGGATAGAGTCGTTGAAATCAAAACGGATCCCGAAGGATGCGGCGATCTTTTCGCTCAACTCGCGCAGCAGGTACAGGCTCTCGTAGTCCTCCAACCCGTCGCGGATCGCTTCAAGGCGGATGGTGGGGAGAGGTCCCGCATATCCGTATTTGTATCCGGGATATACGAGGTACCCGTCTCCGTTCGCGCCGGGGAACGCGAGAGGATTTTTCCAGATGTCCCGATATACGTAACTGAGGACCGACTTGTCGTAATAGGAATAAATATTCGTCGACCAGTAGAGATTCCCTTCAATGCCGTAATCCATCATCATCCAGTTGAGCACGTGCGCGCCCGCCAAAGAATCGTCAACGTGATAAGTCGGATAAGGATTTGTGGGCGTAAGGCAGCCGTACCACCATACGTGGTCGCCCGCCGCCTTTCTCTCCTCCGCCAGGGCGCGGTCCTCTTCGGTGGAAAAATTGTCGAACTGCGGGCACCAGGTATCCACGCCGTGGTAATCCCCTGCCTCTCTGTCCATATACAGCGTCTCGTTGATCGGCGTCGTGATGACGAATTCGATATTCAGAAGATCCTGCTTGATCTGCTCGTATCTTCCGCCCGGCAGAAGCGTCTCGTCGGAGGCGATGCTCTGTTTGAGCAGCATGAAATCGTTATTGGCCTCTCTGACCATGTAATAATTGGCCGCGGTCGGCTCGTCCAAAGCGCCCATATACACATACAGTTTGTTCAGGATACCGAGGTTTGCCGTTTTCTCCTTTTTGACCAATTCGCGAAGTAACGTATCCATGCGTGTCTTATCGAACGTGCTGTACGTGCGCCCCGCGTAGTCGCCGTCAGGCACGACGGCGGAAACGGTCGTATAGGGAAGATTGATGCCGCTCACGTCCTCCCGCGAGGCATATTCGAATACCTTTTCCGCCTGTTCTTCCGCGCTCAGCGTATTTACGTTGGGCAGATTGAGGGGCGTAACGCGGTAATCGTTGAAAAATTCATAATACGTCTCGATCAGTTCGGGCGTCACTTCATAATGCCCGTATACGAGTTGATCGTCCCAGACAGCAAACGCCGTTTTGGTATGCGTCGCCGTGGAAATGGCGTAATCCCAGACTTTTACGGTCAGCGTCTTTTTTACCGTTTCGCCGCCGAGACGGACGGTAACGGGCGCCGTGTACGTACCTGCCTGTGTATCTTCCGCCGTTCTGACCTGAATGACGAACGCCTGATTCTGTCCCCTTTTGATCTTGTCCTCTCCGGCCGTCTTCACGTACCCGAGCGGGACCATCGCGTCGGGATAATATCCGACGGGCGCGGTCGAGGTGGGCTGCGTCACTTTGACATAATGTTCGGCGTAAATCTGTACATTTTCAGAAGGAATGGTGTTTTCGCCGTTTTTCAATTCGCCCACCGAAACGTCGTAAGAAGATACGTTTCGGGAGGGCGTGACGATCAACTGCACGCTCTCCGTCTCGTTTTTGCTCATTTCGATGGAGGGATCTTCACCGTATTTAAGATCGGGCGTCTCCTCCAGCATATACTTGACGCTCATCGGCGCCGTCCAAAAAACGGTATCCGTTCCGCCCGATCCTTTCTGATCCGAACACCCCGCAGCGGCAAATGCGAGAGATGCCGCCAAAACGAGGCTGAGACAACTTTTGATATGAATCTTCATCTATGCTCCTCAATGTTTAATATACCGTGATACAATCTACATACAGCGTAACGACGGGCGTGATCTGATTTGCCCAGTTGCTGTCGAACATTCTGAAATAAAATTCGCAAAGTCCCTTGTCCAGGGGCAGATCGGTCGAAACGGTGATCGTGTTCCAACCGTTTTGCTTGATCTGGCTCGTGATGTTCGACGTCAGCGTATAATTGTTATAATCGTCTCCGCTGCCCGCTTTTCCCTTGAGTTCGAGCAACTGGATCTGCGACATATCGCTGACGTACAGTTCGAACTGCAACGTCGTCGCGCCGGAAGTTCCCTTTTTGCTCAGACCGTAGTCGACAAAACCGTTCTGCTTATTTGTTCCGTCGAAATCCAGTTTCAGGGAATATTTTCCGCCCGCCGCCTGTTCATCGGAGATCGCACACACTGCGGAAGTGCCGCCGTTCACTACATCAAACGGCAGGCCGTCGTGCGTTGTACCGTCCTTTTCGAAACTGACCATTTCGCCCGCTCTTTTCACATAAACGTATGCGGTTGCGGTGACGGCTTGTTCGTTCCCTTCCAGTTTTTCGGCTGTATACGTGAGCGTATATTCGCCGCCCGCTTCCAAATCGATCTTTTGGCCTATCGTCACGGGAGTGCCCTCACTCTCTCCGCTCTTGGTCAGGACGGCGGTTACTTCGCCGTATCTCGCCTGCGCGGCAGGCACCGTAAAACCGTCCGCCGCCGTAACGATATCCGTTTTTTCAAGCGTGATCGCATTGACGGGCGCGAGGTATGCCGCAAAGATACCGTCGACATAGAAGTTCATCGTGCTCGCCCACGACCAGTCGCCCGCAGGATCCCACTGCTGGAAATACAGCGCGCACAGACCGTCGGAAAGGTCGCAGCCGCTTCCGTACAGTTCGATGACGACTTCATTCCACTGCCCCGCTTTGAGTACGATAAGATCGGTCGTGTATTTGAAATAATTGTCCTCTTCGGAAACGCCCGTTTCGACCGTGAATTTTACGCGCGCTTCGCCGAATTCCTTTTCGTCCGTTTCTTCTACGTATACCCAGAACCGCAGCGCGTTCGCGTTTTCGACTTCGGAATACTTCCTGGCCCCGGCGTACCACGTAAATCCTGCACGAGCGCCCTCATTGACCAGCAGTTTTGCTGACTGCACTCCGTATTTTACGTAAGCGGGGACCGTATTGACGGTCAGCGTGCCCACGGGAGTGACGTTTCCACCGTCGTACGTTGCGCCGTCCTTTTCGAAACTGACCATTTCGCCCGACTGTCTGACATAAAGATTGGCGACCGCCGTAACGTCTTGTCCGTTTCCTTCCAGTTTTTCGGCGGTATATGTGAGCGTGTATCTGTTCCCCTCTGTAAGGGTCAGTTCCTGACCGACCGTGACCGGCTGCGTTTCTTCCGTTTCCAGATCGGTCAGAATGACGGAAGGTTCCCCGTACCTGACCTTTGCTTCGGGCACGGCAAAGCCAGTGGAAGAAACCACGTAATCGGTTTTTTCCAGCGAGATGCTGTTTGCCGGCACGATGTAGTCGGCCGCGATCCCGTCGAGATAAAAATTCATCGTGCTCGCCCACGTCCAGTCGTTTTCAGGATCCCATTGCTGGAAATACAGCGCGCACAGGCCGTCGGAAAGGTCGCAGTCGCTTCCGTACAATTCGATGACGACTTCGTTCCACTGACCCGCCTTGAGCACGATAAGATCGGTCGTATACTTGAAATAATCCACGTTTACGGTAACGCCCGTTTCGACCGTGAATTTTACACGCGCTTCATCCCACTGCAATCCGTTATTGTCCACGTAGATCCAAAAACGGACCGCATTCGCGTTTTCGACTTCGGAATACTTTCTGCCGTTCTGGAACCACGTAAATCCTGCACGAGCACCGTCATTGACCAGCAGTTTTGCTGACTGCGCACCATATTTTACATAAGCGGAATCCGTATTGATCTCGAACGGCCCCACGTTTTCCGCGCCGTTTGCCCCGTCGTAGGTCGAGCCGTCCTTTTCAAAACTGACCATTTCGCCCGGCTGACGGCAATAGAAAGCATAATTGTATACCTTTTCATACGCATCCCCGACCGTCACGGTAAATTTCAGCGTATAAGAACCGCTTTTTAACAGGATTTTTTCGCCTGCGGTGACGGCAGTCTCGCCGTCACCCGAAACGAGCGCAGCGCTGACACTCGCTTTTTCGTTATCGACCGTAAATTCGGGCACGGTAAATTCCGCCCCGCTCGTGTAAAAGCCGGAAATATCCCCCTCTATTTCGAGCGCGATATCCGAAACTTTGAACGCCAGTTCGATGGAGTCAAGTTCCTCTTCACCCGATTTCAAGGTGATTTTCAGCGAATATTCCCCCGCCTCATAGAGTGCAAAATCTTTATCCACGGCAAACGTTTCGCCCTCTTTGACGTAAGCGAACGATACGGTCCCGCCCTGCGGATAGACGGTCACTTCGGGCAGTGCGATCGTTTCGCCGATCTCATAGTCCGTCTTTGCAAGGGACGCATTCACGCCCTCGACGGTAATACTGTATGTCCCCTCCGTCTTATTCTCGTCTGCGTCCGAGACGACGAAGGTCACGGTGTAAACGCCCGCCTGCTCAAACAGATAGGTCGTTTGCTTCTCGTCAAAATCGACCGCTTTGCCGTCATACGAAATCTGTTTGACCCATTTGGTCAGCATATCTGCGGAAGACGTATCGTCCGCAGCGGCGACCGACTGCAGATCGGCCGTAAAATCGTATTCGCCTTTCCCGATCGTCTTATCGGAAGGAGGGGCGGAAATCACGGGCCCCGTCAGGTCATAGGCGATGACCGTTACCGTCTTTTCCCGAACGTCCTGTCCTCTGACGGCCTTGACGTAAACAGAATATTCCCCCTTTGCTTCCGCTTTGAAGGATGCGCCCTTTTCCAGCGTGATCTGTGAAGCGTCGGGCGCCGTCACCTGAACGGAGACGCTCGCCTCATCCAAAGTTCTGATTTCGGGCGTCACTTCGTCGCCCACGGCAACCGTCTGCGGGACACTGACCTCGAGCGTGAGCGCCTCTTTTTTGTCCGAACCGCACGCCGCAAAGCACAGCAACAGCATCAGCGCCGCCGCCAGTGCAAATACAACACCAATTTTCCTCCGCACTTTTTTGTTCTCCTTTATAATTTATTTTACCGGTAAAGACCGATAATTATCAGATCTTGATCTGTGAAGGTTCTCTTTTTTTGTAATAATCTTCGATATTCACGGGCGTTCCCCCATTCAGGCGGGAATATTCGGCCGCGAAGGCGATCATATGGCTCTGCGTGGAATCCTGTATCACGGAAGATACGTTCTTTTCCCTGTGTTCGAGCGCATCGAACAGAAGCGTAAGCATTTCGTTGTCGCCGCCGCCGTGGCCGGAAAGATCTTCCGCCATCCGATTGACGTCATACACGACCGGCTGCCGGCCGAATCGGGTGAGCGTAACAAGGTTGCTGCCCTGATCGGAACTGATTTCCCCTTCCGTGCCCATGACCTTCAGCACCCGCTTGTTTTCCGCCGTAAAGCCCGTCATGGTAAAGGATACGGTCACGCCGCCCTCGTAATTCAGATTGACCGCCTGATGATCGACGACGTTGTTTGCGCAATGAAAAACGCATTTTCCGTACGGCCCCGTTTCCAGTTTTCTGAGCAGGCCCTCTTCCGTCAAAGGTTCGCAGATCACGTCCAGCGGCCACGCCCTTCTGCCGAACCGATACCCGATCGAACGGTTATCCAGATAAATTTTATAGCAGGAATAACAGCACGTATCTTTATATGCGCAATCGAAGCACCTTTCCGCACCGCCCTCGGGAGCGTTTTCCGGTTTGAACCATGACAGCGACCCGAAGGAGGAAACGCTTTCGCACTTTTTGCCCAGAAGCCACCCGAAAATGTCAAAATCGTGGCAGCACTTCTGCAGGATCATAGGGCTCGTTTCCTTTGAATTTTTCCAGTTGCCCCGCACAAAAGAATGCGCCTGATGCCAGTACCCTACGTTTTCCATCGCCTGAATCGCCATCGGCGCGCCGATCTGCCCGTCCTGCATCAACTTTTTGATCAGTCCGAAAAATTTCGTATACCGCAGCACGTGACATACGACCACCAGCCGATCGTATTCGATCGCAGCATCCAGAATTTCCAGTACATCGCGCGGATTCGTCGCGATCGGCTTTTCTAGGAGCAGATCGTACCCCAGCCGCATGCCCTTGACTGCATGGTCTTTATGCTGCCTGTCCTGCGTGCAGACAAAGAGCACGTCTGCAAGTTTTCCCTTTGAAAGCAATTCCTCCGCACTGCCAAAACACCCCTCTTCCGGGATGCCGAATTCCCGCCTGACCAGATCCACCTTTTCCCGGATCGGGTCTGCGATCGCGACGATCTTCATCCTTTCGGGATGCAGATGCTGATATTTTGCATATGTATGATATCCTCTCGCTCCCAACCCTATAATCGCTACCGTTTTCACAATGTCTGCCTGCCTGATGTTTTTGTTTATGAAACAAAATTTATTTTATCAAAAATATTATAACCGCATATTTGCCGTTTGTCAATACATTTTTGTAAAATAATTGTAAAAAATCATCCCTCTATAAAATTTGTCTGCCAAACAAATACCGCGTTACCGTTTTACATTTTTGCGAATAATCATCCACGAGCAAAGCACGTGGTTTTTATTTTTCGGGCATAGCCCTTGTTCACTGGCGTAACGC
>ERZ1106932.193-NODE-193-length-22473-cov-5.264921_pt1 | contig 22473 bp, 15 predicted proteins | sample MGYA00403665_ERZ1106932 | MGnify/ENA primary metagenome ERZ1106932 (study PRJEB35170, sample SAMEA104062448) | human gut metagenome | biome: human gut; feature: human-associated habitat; material: faeces | place: Denmark | collected 2012-08-24 ... | reverse complement strand
CTCTTCCGATCTTATAATTTTTATAGAATTTATTTTCAATAATATTTATTTTTTGGAGGTAAAACGATGAAAACAAGGCAAATCAAAAAAACAGGAAAACTGTTGGGCGCGTCCTTACTGACTTTGGCGTTTTTCGCATCTTCTTTCGGCTGCGTTCCTCTGACCGCAAAAGCGGAAAACGAGCCCCTCGACCTCTATTATATCAGCGATTCCTCTGAGCCGATATATGATGAACTCTTGGAAGAAATTTGCGGCGAATACGAAAATCGAATGGAAATCAATTTAACCTCATTGGCTATTCCTGCCGAAAACTTCAAAAATCTGTTCTTTGAAACCAACTTTTTTCTCGATGAAATCAATTCCGATTCTTTGGTCATCCTCGACATACGGAATTCCATCAGGCCTATGCCGAATGACGGCGACACATGGGCGGATTCTCTCCTTAATTTTTTCCAATCCGTAAAAGATGAAAACTGCCGCACGATGTTTATCTGCGAAACGGATGAAACTTGGTTCAATGACGCCACCGATTTTCTCGATTATGTGGACGTACATATCAATACCGATTTGATTACCCCTTTTATGTATAATATCCTCAAAGACATGGAAGACCGTGAAGATAGAATCTCAGACGTTTCCCTTATTTTCGATCGGGGCTTTTCTTACGCTATCGACACGTTTATCCTTCCTCTCCTCCGCGCGGAATTTGATATCTCGGCTGAGGATTATCCTACTCCCGAATCCGTATGGAACTATTTGAACGAAAATGCTCCCCATATTAACATTAACCTGTATCTCCCTGAAAACGGAGGGCTTGTCAATAAAATTACGGGAGAGTATCAGTTTTTCGGATCTTATTATGACACCGAAGAAATCTATAATTCTTTCGATAAACCGATTTATGCAATCGGAAATAACTATTACGATGATCCGCAGTTCCAGCAATTTGTCGTCGATATAAAAGAGTCATTCGGCTATATGGAAATGCCCGCTTATATGTTGGTTCAAGGGGACGGCATTCTCGGCGACGTCTGCCCGATCGAGTATTTTCAAACACTGGGAATGTACGAATCGACTTTTCAGGAATATCTGAAAGAAATGGTATTCGGTTTTATAGACGGAGACGATCTTTCCGATTACAGCAATTGGCAGGGAAGATGTTATGTCACCTTTAAGCCGATCGAATGGGGAACAGACGGCTGGGAAATAAGGACTTACGACTATAATGACCTTCCGGAAGGCTGGCAAGTAGTTATGGACCCCGAAACCTATCGGTTTTATTACGGAGAAGAATAACCCATGAAAAAATTCCGTTCCTGTCTCCTTTTTCTTCTGATTCTTTTGGGCGGGTTGTTCCTCCTCGTCGCCTGCGGCGGGGACGAGGACCTGAAAATGGATACTCCCGTCAATCTGCGCGTGACGGACGACGATTATCTCACCTGGGACCCCGTCGACGACGCGCTCGGGTACTTTGTCGACGTCGACGGCGAAGAATACGAAACGGAAACCAACCGCTTCGATTTATTTGAACTCACCTCCAAGCCCGACACCTATCATATCAAGGTCATGGCTTACGGAAATTTCAGAGAAGTCCTCGATTCCGACTGGGTCGAGACAAAGTATACCGTTTCCGTCCCCCAAGGTTTGGCCGTAAAACCCACCAAAGACGGAAAAGGAATGGAAATTTGTGCCGCCTCTTCCCAGAAGCTTTCTCTCAAAGGCAAATTGATTATCCCGGAAAAAATCAACGGCCTTCCCGTCACTGTTCTCGCCGAAGACGCTTTCGCCGGCTGCAAAAACATCACTTCCGTCATCATTCCCGACTCTGTTTTGGAATTTGACAGAGCCGTCTTTGAGGACTGCACTTCTTTAACCCGCGTCAAACTGCCCTCCTACCTTGAAACACTTTCTCATTTCACTTTCGATGGCTGCGAAAAATTATCCCTCATTTCTTTTCCCGACTCGCTTCTCTCCGTCGATACCTGCGCTTTCAGAGGCTGTTCCGCTCTGACAGACTTCCGTTTTCCCGACAGCGTCACGCAGATACAAGATCGAATTTTTCTGGATTGTAAAAATCTGACCAGCGTCGTTCTTCCCAAAAATCTGGAACGTATATCGTCTCACTATGTTTTCGGCGGCTGTGAAAATCTGACCGAGCTGAGGTTTTCCGAGGAAAACCTCAGCTATACAGCCGACCAAAACTGCGTCATCCGCAGGGAAGACAACGCTTTGGTTCTCGGTTCTCCCAATGCCGTCATTCCCGATTATGTCCGCTCCATCGAAGACTATTCTTTCTATAAATGTACGGGTATGACCTCCCTGAACATTCCCGCGTCCGTCAAAGAAATCGCTGCCGGGGCTTTTTCCTACTGTAACGATTTATCCGAAATAACGGTCGCCGAGGGCAATACGGCCTATAAGGCAGACGGAAACTGTCTCATCCGTACTTCCGACAATGTCTTGATAAAAGGCATTCCCGACAGCGTCATTCCCGATTACGTCCATACCATCGGAGAGGACGCGTTTGCGAGTTGTACGATGACGGAATTTATTATTCCCGATCATATTCAGACCATTGAATCCGGGGCCTTTAGTTTCTGCACGAATCTGGAACGGATCTTCATCCCCTCCTCCGTGACCAAAATAGGCCCTTATGCCTTTTATTATTGTCAAAAATTGAGCGTCACCGTACCCGATACCGTCCAAAAAATTGTCACTCCGGGAGAAGAAGCCTGCGTTTTTTATAACTGCAAGAGCGTTTACTTTCCTTTTGACCTTGACTCTTCTCCGGGAAGCATTATGGAGTTTTCCTTTGAACAAAGTCATTTTTGGCGTTGCGGTCTCAAATACGACGGGGCCTATCCTTATGTCTATTCTCTCCCTTCCAGTCGCTACCTTCAGATAGCCAAGTCGATTCCGCCCACGCGGATCGGGTACACCCTCGCCGGATGGACGACGGAAGAAGGCGGAACCGTTCCCGAATTTCCGCCCGTTTGTCCACAGCTTACTTTTGAGGAAAGGAAGGAGTTAAACGAATTACTCAAAGATTTAACTCTTTTCGCGGTTTGGACAGTCGAATAATATCCGATATAAACTTTTTTATCAATCCTCCCCGCTTTTTAAGCGGGGAGGATTTTTTTTATTCTCTTACGACGCTGCGTTTAGCGACAAGATAAGTCGCGGAGAAATACAGGACATAAACGGCGGTGATTACGAGCGCAATACCGCCCGCCACGCAAAGCACCTCCGAAACGACCGAAGCATATCCGCCCAGCCGCATGATTTGCGCGCAGATTAGCCCCGAGGGAATACTCAGAAGCATGGGAAGCGCAAACGGCAGGAAAAAGAACGCGAAAATCTGTTTGAGAAGGGTACGGCTCTGTTCCTCTTTGCTCGCACCCAAACGATACAGAATCTCGTAGCGGCGTCTGTCGTCGGAAATCCCCGACAGTGTTTTGAGCGCCAAAATCGCCATAGCCATAAATACGAATACTGCCGAGATATAAAGCGCGGCAATGATGAATACCGCCGTATTGGCATTTTGCTCCATGCGCGAATATTCCCGTATTCTGTAATCGCATTTCAGATAGGTATACCCGTTCGGAGTCGTATACTCGTATGTCAGTTCCTCGCGCAGCGCCCGCGCGTCGTATGTTTCCTCCTTCAAGTCGTATGCAGCTCCGTCACAGCTCACCGTTAAATCGGCAGCGGCTTCATCGGGAATGACCGCAAGGAAATAATAATATCCGAGGGACGGATACCCCGATTCCCGCCCCTTATAAAAATACGGTCCGCCCGAAAGCTGCAACACGGCGGCGGAAAAATCAAATTTATCCATTCGGTAATCGTTATCGATAATTTTGAATCCGCCGTCCAGCTCAATAGGCGCATATCCCAACGCTCCATAAAGTGCATTGAATTCGCTCTCGGTCATAAAGGTATCGGTCAATCCGTCATACCCTTCCCCCGACCACTGCGTAAAGCTATGCAGATAATTATCGTCGGAAGTATAGACGGAATATACTATTTTTTTATCGATTGTCGCATATTTTTCGATAATTTTTTCCGCTTCGTCGAAACCGACGGCATCTTTTCCCCGTTCCAACTCCGCGCTGATATCGAAGGGATAGCTCTTATCCAAAACCTCACGATTGCTTACCTTTTGGACAAAGGAGACGTTCGCCCCGATAATCGCAAAGGCGAGGAGAAATGCCAGAGCCCCCGCCATAGCGGCATTGGGACTCAGTTTGCCCGAGAGCTGCCGCAGCGTAAACGTATTGGTCCCGCGGCTCTTAAAGCGCTTGTTTTTAAGGAGCAGATACACGATGCTCTTCGCCGCGCCCGCATGAAAGAGAACGATACCGACAGCGAGTACGAGGAAGCATATCAGCATATCCAATCCCGACCCGCCGTTTTTCATGGTTTTTTCCACTTCCGCGGAAAATACGACGCAAGCCCCTACCACGGCAATCAAAGAAAGTATCGTAACCGCCAGCCAAACCATGGGGAAACGAACTTTCTTTTCTACTTTTTTGTCGCCGTGAATGAGATTGTAAATACTTACCCGTTTGAGATATACGGCGGAAGTGAAAGAGGAAAGGACGAACACGAGACAGACCAGCCCCACCGTAAGAAGCAGGCCGTTGAGAGAATAGGCGGAAAAGAAAAATTCTATTTCCATGAGATTGGAGACGATTGCCATGAGTCCCTGATAGAACATCAGTCCCAACAAGAGCCCCGTTCCGAGCGAGGCGAGGCAGAGAATCGACGATTCCAAAAGAAAGACGGATAAAATATTTTTCCTGGTCATGCCGAGAGTCAGATAGGTACCGAACTCCCGTTTTCTCAGTTTAAGCATAAAGGAAGTGGCGTACCCGAGCACAAAGGCGACGATGAGGGAAACAAAGACCGTGAGCGCGATCAGCCCCGCGCGGAGTTCTTGAATCGCAGAGGCTTTTTCCATGAGCTCGCGGCTGAAAATAGCGCTGTTGACGGCGAACATCAAAGCGACGGTCAAAGATACGGTTATAAAATAAATGAGGTAGTTGCCGATCTGCCGTTTGACGTTGCGGAAAGCGAGTTTAGAAAACATCTGCGTCACCTCCCAGCGCCGCCGTGACGGAGAGGATTTCGGCGTACATTTCCCTGCGGTCGCGGTCTCCCCGAACGAGTTCGTTCCAGATTTTGCCGTCTTTCAGAAACAATACTCTGCCCGCGTAGCTGCCTACGACGGCATCGTGCGTCACCGCGAGAATGGTAGAACCCAAAGATTCGTTCATGAGCTCAAAGGTCTTCATGAGGATTTTTGAATTTTTGGAATCGAGCGCGCCCGTCGGTTCGTCCGCGAGCACCAAAGCGGGAGAAGTGATAATTGCCCGAGCGCAGGCGGCGCGCTGCCGCTGACCGCCCGAAAGCTCGGCGGGAAACTTATTCAGTTGATCCGCGACGCCCAATGCTTCGGAGACTCGTTTGAGCGCCTTTCTCGTCTCATCCTCGGGGACGCGCTTCAAATTGAGCGGCAGGGAAATATTTTCGCCGATGGTCAGGGTGTCCAACAGGTTATATTCCTGAAAGACAAAACCGAGCTTATCCCTTCTGAAAGCGGACAAATCGTCCTCTTTCATGTTGCAGACGTTTTTCCCTTCGACGAGAATTTCTCCGGAACTTACTCTGTCAATGGTGGAGATGACATTGAGAAGCGTACTTTTGCCCGAACCCGAAGCGCCCATGATGGCGACGAACTCGCCCTTTTCCACCGTAAGAGAGATACCGTCGAGCGCCTTCGTGACGACGCTGCCGCCGCCATAGTATTTGGTAACGTTTTTTACTTCCAGAATTGTTTTCATTTCATGCGCCGCGGGAAATCCGCGGCAACCTCCTTTTTCCGAATTCCGATTACCATGATACCACGGCAAAGCCCGTTTTTATCTAACGCCGTCTTTTTCCTCCCTTACGTTTTCGTAAGATTTTTTCAAACTCTCAAAACGGAGAACAAATTTTGTCCCCTTTCCGACCCCCGAAAAAATTTCCAATTCGATTTCCAGCTTTTTGCACAGCTCGGAAACGATGTAAAGCCCCATACCCGTGCCGCCCGCACTCTTTCCGTTTGCGCCCGTAAAGCCGCGGGAAGTCACCCGTCGAAGCTCGTGAGAGGGAATTCCGGGCCCGTTATCGGAAACGGAAATACAGCCGTCCTCGGCCGTAATTTCCACGCGGCAGCCGCGGCAGTATTTTGCACAATTGATTAAAAGCTGTTTCAGGATGAAGCAGAGGGATTTTCCGTCCGTGTATACGGAAAAATCCCCTTTCGCCTCCACGCCTATCCGCGCCGCGACAAGGAGCTCCCTTTGGCTTTTCACCGCTTCCGCTACGATGTCCGACGCATTTATTTTTCCGATTTTGATATCCTTTTCACTGCTTCTCAGCCGTGCGTAATAGAGTATCGTCTCCGTCAGGTTGTCCGCGCGTTTGAGCTCCCGTTTGAGTTTACCCGTATCGCCGCCGTTATCGAGAATGAGAGAACATGCCGTCAGGGGCGTCTTGATTTCATGAATCCAGCTCTCGACATATTCGCAATATTCTTCTTTCTCCTTCAACGCAGTCTCCGCGGTCCCGATCGCCGAACGCGACACTTCTTTCATGACGCGGAAATATTCCTTTTCCGCGGCGTCGCGCGGTTTTTCGAGAAGCTCTCCCAGCAGATAAGGCTCTTTTAAGCCCTCCAACGTCTTTTCCAGCTTTTTCAGGCGTTTGGAGACGGAAAAAAATCCAAGCGCCAACCATATCGCCGCAGCGCAAGCGAAAAAAATCTCGCTGCCCCAAAGCACGGCCGCGTTCGCGCCCGCAAAATATGCAAAAATTCCCCATAAAAGAGCGGCGATGCCCAAAAAACAAAGCTCCGCCGCTTTGGAAGCGATATATTCTCTCCATTTCATAACCGATACCCCACGCCGCGCACCGTTCTGATAAAATCCTCCGCCCCCAAAGACCTGAGTTTTTCCCGCAATCTGTTGATGTTGACATACAGCGTGTTTTCGTCTACATACAAACTGTTATTCCATAAGTCTTCAAAGATTTCTTCCCGGGTACACAGTTCTTTTTTCATGAGGCAGGAAAGAATACGGGTTTCGTTTTTCGTAAGCTCCGCTTTGTTGTCCTTATAGGATACGGTCATGTCCGACAAATTGAGCGACAAGCCCCGGATGGAAAGCACGGGCGAAGAACGGTGTTTTAAGAGTCTTGCGATACGGGCGAGCAATACGGACGAATTATAAGGTTTTCGTATATAGTCGTCCGCGCCGACGCCGAAGCCTACGATTTCGTCCTCCGCAGCCTCCCGAGCCGTCAGAAAAATGACGGGAACATCCGACTGCATGCGCAGTTTCCGACAGCGCTCGAACCCGCTCTCCCCGGGCAGATTCACGTCCAAAAGGGCGAGGTCGCACGGCGGAGCCTCCACCGTCTGATATCCGTTTGCACGAAGGAGGGTGATCAGTTCTTCCCGAATGCTTTCGTCATCTTCCACCACTAAAATTTTTTCCATGACGCTGATAACTCCCGCTTTTGAAAATTGTTCATCTGCACAAATGCTTATAGGCTTTCGGCTTTCTGTTTTTTCCGAGAAATTCGCTTTCGCGGTAATTGCGGATTTTACGAATATCGAAATCCGCATATAAAATTCCGTCGAAATATTCGTCCGCCAAGGCAATCATATTATCCATTCCCCGTCCTTCCTCGTCCCAGACCATGGGGAGAAACGCGCAGGAGTTTCCCGCGTTGTTTCCGGGAGGATTCGCCATTGCAACCCCCGTCATATTCTCCATGGCCCGTACGGACAATTCTTTGAGTCTCGGAGACATTCCGCCGCAGTCGTTCGGCACGAGAATGAGTTCCGCGCCTTGAAGTGCGAGTTCTCTCGCGCTTTCGGGGTGTTCGCGGTCATAACAAATCATCACGCCGAGTTTTACGCCGTCGAAATCGCACACGAAAAATTCCTCGCCGCCTTCGAGATAGCGTTCCCAATCGAAATCGCAGGTATGTACCTTGGAATATTTCAGCAATATTTCGCCCTTTCGTCCGATCACATAGGCGCTGTTTTGCGGATATTTCTTTCCTCTCGTAAATCCCGTAATACATACCCCGATATTTTGTTCTGCCGCCGTTTGTCTGATTTTTCCGAGTATTTTTCCGTTATCCGTCAAAGCGTTTCGGCACCATGCGGAAAATTCCGAATCTCCTTCGATTTCTGCAACCGGAGACAAGGTATGACAAATTTCGGGGCAGGTATAAGAAGTCAGAAAACATTCGGGGAAGAGCACGAAATCCGCACCGTTCTTCGCAGCTTCTTCGATAAATCGAATCGCCGCGGCCGTATTTTTTTCTACATCGTTTTCCGTCGTCTTATGCTGTACGACGGCGAGTTTCAGCAGTTCCATATCCCCTTACGCCTCCATTGCAGACACGGAATGAGCGGCAATGTTTCCTTCTCCCGCGGCCTTTGCATACTGATACGGCCGCCCCGTACAGTCGCCCGCGGCAAAGCAACCTTTCAGATTCGTAGACATATCCCGCGCGACGGCGACATGCCCTTCTGACATTTCCAAGCCCCCCACTAAAACGGCGGGAGAAATGCTCTCTTTCAGCAAAAATACGCCGTCCACGGGCAGTTCGCCGTCCTTGAATACTAAACGGTTTACCTTCTTTTCCCCTTTGACCGCCAAGGGCATCTTTATGATTTTTTCCACGTTTTCCGAAAAATCTCCCACGTCCTTATACATCGGCATCAGATAAACTTTTCCCGCGAGTTTCGCCAAATATTCCACCTCGTGTTCAAAACGTTTTGAGGTGGAAAGGACGCCTATCGTCTTTCCTTTATAGAGAAAACCGTCGCACGTGGCGCAATAACTGACGCCTCGGCCGAGAAATTCCTCCTCGCCCTCCAATCGTTTTACGGACTCCACTCCCGTCGCCAAAATTACGGTCTTGGATTCGAAAGAAACCCCGCTCTGCGTCAGGACGGCAAATTTCCCGCCCATGGCATAAACGCCCGAAACCCGTTCGTCCGTGACAGAAATTTCCGCTTCGGCAAGTTGTTTTTTCAACGCCCGCGCAAATTCCCGTCCGGTTACGGAAGAGAGTCCGGGATAATTTCGGATGCATTCCGCACGGCTTATTTTGACGCTCAAATCAGGCGAACCCAGCAACATGAAATTTTTTCCGTTTGCTTTTAACGTAAGCGCAGCGGAAATTCCCGCGATTCCGCTGCCGACGATTATACAGTCCAGCATATCTTTCTCCTCACTTGAATTCCTTTGCAGTATAACATAAATCAGAGAAAAAATCAATCTCTCCGAAGCTATTTTAACGCCCCGATTTCAGAAAATGAAATCAGGGCGCTCTATTATAAAAAGCCTGACAATAAAGAAAAAATCAGTTCAAAATGATGTCCTTCCCGCAATAAATAAACGATATTGAAAGAAAAATCCGAAATTACGGCTACCCATAAAACAACATTCGCCGCAATCGCAATTTTTGGGGGGATACGCGCCAAAGCGCGATATAAGGGATCGAAAAAAGTAGACATGGACAGCGTGATCAAAGTTCCCCAAAGCAATGAAAAATAAAGGCAGACATATCCTTTATAGTTCAACGGAAAACGGCGATAACTCCAAAGCCTGACGCCGAGAGAATCAAACAGCAAGCCGAAAACGAGCTCAAATAAAGTGGCAATTCCGGCAGACAAAAGAAAATACAAAGCATAACGCAAAAAAATTTTCATGCCTCTTTTCAGCTTTGTTTTTTCTATGTTCCTCGCCAAAAATCCTTCTTTCGGAGTTCCCAAAAGGAGAAAAACGAGACAGAGAGGCGTGCCGTAAATGACGCAGAAAGGAAGCGTGAGAAATCCCCTGTCATCAAAATTCGTAAACCACGAAGAGCAATAGATCGTCTCCATGCACCAGCCCAAGAAAGAAATGAGAAAAAACATCAATGAGACGACCAAAATTCTTCTCAAGCCCTTTGGCGGGACTCTCGTCGCCTCTTCCTTTTCCTTCCCGAGTTTTGTCATAAACTCCCCCTTCAAATTCAATTTCTGCAAATTGAAGGGCTTTTATGTATGAATTTATGATAAAATTACTTTTCAAACAACCAATAAATTTTTTTGTCTGCCACCTCGTATCCCAACTTTTTTTGTAAATTCATGGATTTTTCGTTATCCACGATAATATGCGCGTAAGGGACGCGGCCTTCCTCCAAAAAACGATTAATCATGAAACTTTCCAACTCTTCTCCGTATCCTTGGCGACGATATTCGGAAAATACCTGTAAAAGTCCCATACTGCCTTCGGGATGACGGCCGATAAATCCGACAAATTCTCCCGATTTCAAAAAACCGCACCAAATTTTTCTTTCCGAACAAAGCATTTCGATATTTTCAGGGGATTCCAAATGATATTCACTCTTTATCCTCTCGATTTCCGCTCTGTCGGGAATACGGAAATTCAGCTCCCCTTTTAAGCTGCGCAAACTTTTAGAAGTATATATGACCTGAAAACAAGCCGTTTCGCCTTTCAGTCCCAACTTTTCATACGCCGCCGCGCGGACAGTCTCTCCGTGGGCGACTAAAAGTCCGCTCTTGTTTTTCAGCTCTTTTTCATCGAGAAAGGACAGAATTTTTTCCGCCGCCTCCCGCTCCTCGGCAGCAATCATATAAATCCCGCTCGATTGTTCATATAACAATACGCCTATATCCCCTGAAAACAAAATTTTCGCCGCTCCGCGGGAAATACATTCCGACATATCCACATAGGAATTTTTATCGCGCGAAAGGTAGCCGAGCGCATAAAACTCTTTCAGTGCTTCCCGCTCCATATTCTTTACGAAAGAGTCCTTTCCGTCGCAATATCCTTCTATATCGAAAGGATATTTTTCCGCCAATTCCTCTTTCAGACGTCCGTATTCTTCCGCTTTGTCCGCATGGCGACGAAGATAATCCCGTACGGCGAGATGTCGGGAAATATCGTATTCGCTTTCGCGGCCGAAAACATGAATCTGATGCGTTCGTTTCTCTCCGCCCTTTCTGAAATATCTCCTACCCGGAATTCCGAATTCGCCCATACATTCGTAGCCCAACGCTTCAAAGGCCGGATTTAATTTATCGATTCGCGAAATATCCTTTACGACGGGCATAATGTCGATAATAGGCTTTGCGGAAAGTCCTTCCACCGAAGTACTGCCGATATGATAAATCTCAATCGCCTCGTCGCCCAGAATTTCTTTTATCCGCTCCGCTTCCGCTTCAAATTCCCGTGACCACTCCGAACGATATTTTACTACTTCTACTTTCATTTTTCAAAACTCCTTTGAAAAACCGGAGCGAAAAGACGCTCCGGTTTTCTGTTAATCTTCTTCAAAAATACCCCACTCAATATCGTTTTTAAACGAGTCAAATTTGTTAATGTCGCTTGTCCGAATAACATCGATAATTTCAAGAGAAATAATTTGAATTTCCGGATTTTGGTATTTTTTCCTCATAATTTTCCCCTTCCTTTGTAAAAATATATTTATATTTTAACACATTCCCCCAAAATTGTCAAGACTTTCCCGAATATTTATTTTTGAAGAACTTCCCCACCCCTATTTGATAAATTTTTCGTGCATTATTCCGCAGAGGGAAGCGAAATCACGTCTTTGCGCGGGCGCTTAATCCATTTTCCCCTTGTAAAGTCGGGGATAAACCTGACCGTTCCTCCTGTTGCCACGGATTGTTCGGACAGAGCCGTTATACACATCCATGAAGCCGCGTCATATACATCGATGGGAAACTCTCGTTTCTCTTCGATACAATTAAAAAATTCTTTGAGCATAAAGTAATCCATTCCGCCGTGTCCGAGAGCCTTTTCCTCCGCGGTGATATCTCTCCACGCGGACGGAAGGTAACTATTATACTTTTGAGCGCTGTTCAATTGGCTTTCCAATGTCTTTTCGGGTTCGAAAAATTCATGAAAATTACTTTCGTCCTCCAACATAACCATGTTCGCTTCCTGATTGCAAAGTCCCTTTGTCCCGCGGACGGTAAATTCCCGCGAATAGTATTTCGGCAAAGTCGTGTCCAATTTTAAAGAAATCGTCTCTCCGTTCGCACAGGTAATAATCGTATTCACGATATCGCCCTGCGCAAATTTTACCCCGCGAAGAGAAGCGTCGGGATTCTTTTCCGTTTGCGAAAACGCTTCCAGCCCCGCCGATTTTGACGCAACGGAAACCAATGAAATCATTCTGTTGCCCCGATTGATATCCAAAAGTTTGGCAATCGGCCCGAGCTCGTGCGTCGGATAATTTTCGCAGTTACGCTTTTTATAATTATCGAGCCTATAATGACGGTTTACATATCCCCCTAAAACTTCATCTCTGAGGTCATGGCTGTAAGCGCCGTGACAATGTACGATTTCACCCAATTTTCCCGCCCGTACGAGCGAAGTGGCAAGAAGCTCAAACCTGTCAAAACAACAGTTTTCCATGAGCATGATCGGCGTTTTTGTCTCCTCATAAGTGCGGACAAGTTCCCAACACTCTTCTATATCATAAGCTCCGCCAACTTCCATTGCCGTGATTTTGCCTGCCCGCATACTTTGAATCGCCATGCGGATATGTTCGTCCCAAGAAGAACATATCAATACGGCTTCTATTTCTCCGTCGGCAAGCAATTCGCGATAATCGATATATTTTGCAGGCTGTTTTTTCTGCTTTTTGCAGATTTTTTCAAACGCCCGATCTATTCTGTCGGGATATACGTCGCAAACGGCGGCGATTTCCGCATTTTCACATGCCAATATCGTATCCAAAAGGGAAAATCCGCGGCAACCCAAACCTATAATTCCCGTTTTTATCTTCTTTGTCATCTAAAATACCTCTTTGATAGATAAAATGAATTCTGTCATTCATTATAGCACTTTTTCTGATTTTCACAATGAAATTATTTTTTCTATTACTATAATTTTTTATCATTTTTATTGACGTCGGTATAGAGTTATGCTATAATTCAATTATGAAAAAATATAATTCTTTCATGAACAGTTCGGAATGCATAAAATGTTTTCCCGTGCGCGATGAACTCGAATTTTTTATTCAATCTGTCGGGTATCATGATTTTCACACTATAAAACCTTATCTTTTCAACCGGATACAAAAATATTTTACTGTCCATTTTATCCTTTCGGGAAGCGGTCTACTGAACATCAACGGTCAAAAATATCCCGTGCACAAACATGAGGTATTCGTCGTGGAAAAGGACTGTATTTTTTCTTATTATCCTTCGGCGGAAGATCCTTGGGAATACATCTGGTTCGTTTTCGACGGAACGTCGGCAAAAGATTTTATCCGTCATTTGGGATTTTCCGAATCCGAACCCGTAAAAAGCTGTAACATGCCGCAAAAACTGCGTTCGGAGTTATCCGAACTTTTCGAAAAAATAGAAAAGCAAATCTCTGTTTCTTATTTTTCCGCACTCTCCGTCTTATATTTACTTTTTGCATCTGTAGAAGAAAAAACGGAAAACATATTCTTTCACGAAGACGACTATGTAGAAGAGGTGAAACGGTTCATCGAGGTAAAATATCTGAACGAAAATTTTTCCATTGAATACCTATGTGCCATGCTGCACATTTCTCATTCCCATTTATGCAGAGTTTTCAGAAAAAAAGAGGGCGTCTCCGTCGTCTCCTATATCAATGCCCTGAAAATGACGAAAGCAGAAGAACTTTTGAAAAAAACGTCTCTGACGGTCAAGGAAATCTCCTATATGTGCGGCTTTAAGGAGTACGAGTATTTTTTCTCTATGTTCAAAAAAATACACTCTGTAACTCCCTTACAATATCGAAAGCAGAAGTCCGGACTGTAATGTCCGGACTTCTGCTTTTATCCTTTTCTATTTTATTTCCGACGTTTCTTCAAAACCAACCCGACTGCGGCCCCGACGCCGAAGAGCGGAATTCCCAAAGCTCCGTTGCAGCCCGAAGATTCGCTTTCGGAGCCTTTTTGTTCCGTCGATACGGAAACCAATTCTTTCGTTGCGTTTTCTAAATTTTCAGCGGCAATTTCCGTCTGTTTCAAGGTCGGCGCGTCGAGAGCCAAAATCCTCTCCGCATCTTTTAACGCCTTTTTAACGGCGGCATAGGATTCCGCCGTATAATCGGATTTCTTCAATGCCTTTACTTCTTCTATTGCGCCGTTTAATACCGTTTTGTCGCCCAAAGCAATCAGTGAATTTTCCGCTTTCTTCAATTCCGATAAAACCTCGTCTATTTCTTTTTGGGAAACGATATTGCTTGCAAAAATCTCCTCTGCAGAAGTTAAAGCCTCTAAATAATATCCGTAAGAAATTTTTGTATACGCTTCTTCAAAATAAGTTTCTTTGCATTTTTTTATCTCATCTTCGAGAGCCGTCTTATCCTGATGAATATTGACGAGCGCGTCAATGGCGTCCTTCAACTGGAACGAAGCCACGCCGACAGAATTTTGAACAGCATAAGGGTCGCCGATAATTTCTAGTGCCACGGTGAGCTTTTGCGCCATTTCCGCCCAGCTTTCAGGCGTATAATCCGATTCGTTCAGGCTTTCCGCGATTCCGATATAAATATTAATTGCGTCGGTATCGATTCCGGCGGATACCCATACTCTCGCAGTCGCTTTAACTCCGAAAGCGTTGGACAGGCGACCGAGGGAAGATACGTCTACATCTGCCGTAAAGTTATACCACCCCGCCGATTTTCTGTCATAATCCTCCGTTGTCCAGCCGTTTACGGGAACCGTTACCGTATTTCCGTTGACGGTAGCAAACTCTACCGTTTCAGGCAGAAGCGACAATACATCATTACGCTTTTCATACAGAGCTACGGCGCGCTGCACTGTTTCCGACTGATAATCGAGAGCATCTTCCGGCTCCGTATTTGCACAGCCGTTTTCCTCGCCGAGTTCCATAATCCATAAATCGCGGACGGAAATACCTATGGAACCGGCATGCACGGCAATATATCCTGCCTCCATATCCGCGCGATCATTGCGAACCGTATAGACGGGTGTTCCGTTGATGCTCACGGAAAGAATATCGTTGACGGAAATCACGCGGAACACAAAATCGGAAGGACTGAATCCGATCGCTTGGATATTTGTGGGACCGAATTCCTGTGAACCGCCGTTTACGCCGTCGTAAGCGCCTACTCGTCCTCCGTTTTCCACGAATACCACATAGCCGTTATTGCCGTTCAGACTGCCCGTGTACGTCGTCTTATATAATTCAAAGCCGACGAGTCCTGAGGCAATGTCCGTCATGGAAAATCTGCCTTCTATGACAAAATTTTTATACTTTTTCCCTGTAAAGGCAATCGCACGCCCCCAATCACCCGTTCCCGAAACCGAGAGCGTTCCATCCTTCAAAGTCCAATCGGAACCGCCGAGCTCATTCCAATCGGAAAGAATGGTTTCATCGAGCAGGCTTTCGGCACGCGGAAGGTCGGAGGAATCAAAGCTGGAAAATACGGAAATTTCCTGAAATACGCTTCGCCCATTGAACATTCCGCCCCCACGTCCTATGTTGTAAGCACGGATATATCGGAAAGATCGCGGCGTATAAGTAATCACCTGTCCGGCATACATCTGGTCTTTGTATTCTCCGTCTCTTCCCCTTTCTCCCGTGACGTCCTTCATTGAGCCGTCCGTATCGTTATTGAAAATACTTTCCCAATTTTTGAAATCGGAAGAAACCTGAATGATGACGTCCTCAAACGGCCAGTCGTTCCAGAAAGAAACGACCGCCTTATCCGTATTATATTCTTTTCCGAGATCCACTACCGCCCAACCGGTCGTATTTTCGGCGGTAAATACCTCGGTATAAGGGTCATGATACCCGTCCGTAACGACGCTGCCCGTCGCCACCTCGCTCTTTTCGTCCGAAACGGTGATTTCCTTTTCAAACGTCCTGTCATAGAATGTGACGGGTTTACCAAGCGCAATATTTTCGCTGTTTTCCGTAATGAAATAATCCCTGTCCACAGTCCGACTGAGCTCTCCGTTTTTATAAGCGGCGGCTCGCAGGGGAATATATTCCCATTTTCCGTCCTCGCCGAGCTTTATTTCTTCCTCATAGAGAAAGGTTCCCTCTCCCGGCCTACCGTCTGCAAAAACCTTCGGATAAGAGCCGTCCAACGTATAATAGAGCGATACATTCTTTTGAGCGGTTGTGAGCCTTACCGTCTGGCTTCCCGTATAAGTTCCCGATTCCAAGGAAACGCGAGGGAGTTCCAAGCCCTCGTCGATAACGATTTCTTCGCCTTCCAACTTATAAATTTTCACCTCTCCCGGCAGAAAACTTTCGGTAAACTCCCCGTCCGAGATTTCAACGGAAGTCCTTGCAGGTTGCCCGAGCGTCTCCTCCAAATTCATGGGGTCGGGGAGATTCTCGGAATCGATTGTCGGAGAAATCTCCGTCAGACCCTCTACGCCGGAATCTGCGGAAATCGTAAACGTGCCTTCCCTGCTTTCGGAGGTAGAGTTGTTCATCAGCATGATATATTTTTCCGAATCGTCCTTTGAGGTAAAAAGACTGATGATATAATTATCCGTTTTACTTTCCGGCTGAATCAGAAAATTTTTGGGAAGAACTTCCGCTCCCTCTGCCGTATTTGCGCCTGAATGATAGGCGTGCATACAGTCGATTCCCATGAGCAGGTCGCCAAGTTGACGCACCTGCCAATTATAACAGACCGCTGGGGCATACAATTCCGTTTTATTCCCCTCTTGATCGATTACGTGATCGCGCATATCCTCGCCGCCGTCCTCGACAGACACGCGGTCGGGAGAGACCCAGCAGAAATGAGAGATGCTCTTAAAACCGTAAGCGATATAGGTGGACATATTCCAACGGAATTCGTCCTCGTCGGGTTTCCTCATACCTGCCCACCACCCCGTTTGCGTAAATCCGCCCGTCTTCATGCGTCCATGTTCCCATGCGGCACGGCGTATCGTCTCCATATCCGCGAAATACGAGCTTCTTACTTCTTCCGTTGCCGTAAAGGGATAATGGTCGTAATAGAGATACTCCATATTTTCCGCGCCGACCGTTTCGATCCAGTTGTTTACATATTGTTCATATGTACCGCCCAAAGCCGTCGTTCCCGCATAGTTCGGATACAGATTGACAAACGGAGATCGCTCGAAATCCGCAGACAGATATTGATGAAATAATTCTTTCGTGGAATTGAATTGCGAAGCGCTGGGCTCATCTTTTACATAATATCCGAGGCAGTGTTTCAAGTCGTTCATCAACGCTTCGTCGTACTCAAATTGTCCGTCCGCCGTATAAAGATAGCTCATGCCATATTTTGCATAGATTTTTTCCACTTCACGATAATCGGTTTTCTGTCCTATCGCGGAGGAATAGCCGGGGTGCCAGATAAAATTCATTCCTGCTTCGGCGAGCTCCTTCGTCTGAAAATCATAAGAAGCAATATCGAAATCGTAATATCCTTTCCAAGTGGAAAGAAGAAATTCATTTATGGTATTCCTCGGCATATCTTCTGCCCCCGTTTCCTCCGCTCTCGTTAAAGCCAGTCCGTAAGCGCCCGATACAGCCATTGCCGAAATCATGATCGCCGCAAGGGCACATTTCAGATTCCTTTTCCTTTTCATTTTCCTTTTTCTCCTTATCCCTTCTATGTTTCTCGTCCACCTTTCGACGGACGGGAAACGAATAAATTTTTATCTTCTCTTTTTCAAAACCAAAGCGGCCCCCGCAAATAACAGGCAACTTCCCGCCGAAATTCCCGCCACGCTCCCGCAGCCTTTCCCTTCGGAAGATGAAGAAGATTCAGACGAGAATGAGGACGAGGAGCCCGAACTATCTGTTTCAATATGCTCCAATGCTGCGACGGCGTCTTCAATAGCGGCTTCCGCCTCGGCTACCTCCTCCGCCGTAGCACCTGCCTGGTCGAGCAAAAGTTCGGCTTCGGCAATCGCCGTTTTCAGGCCTTCGAAAGAGAGCTGCGTATAATCTTCGGCGGAATATTCCCTTGCCGAAGAAAGTTTTTCCTTTAAGCCTACAAGACTGACGAGAGCATTTATCTTCTCCCGCAAGGCAGTTTCCGCCTCGTCATAAACGGATTGTATCTCCTTCCTTGCCGCCGTTTCTTCCGCTTTTAAGAGCTGTTCCTTTAACGCATCGAAACTATTTTTGGTATAATCCTCTTCATTCAGCGACTTCGCCGTCTCCATCAACGCCTTCAAAGCGGAAGAATCCCCGTATTTTACCAACCCTTTCACGGCCGCGTCGAGCGCTGCGTAAGCCTGCTTTGCCTCTTCGGCGGAAACTTCGGATTGAGTCAACATCGCTTCCGCCTCTTCCAAAGCGTCTTCCAATGCAGCATAAGTTGCCTGCGTGTATTCGTCAGCCTTATATCCCGCTTCCTTTACCGTTTTGATCAAAGCGGACAAAGCAGACAAATCCGCCTTTTCCTGTAAGGCATCGATAGCTTCCGCCAAAATCTTCAAAGCGTCCTCGGCCTCTTTTACGGAAGCATCGGCGTCGGCATAAACGGCTTCGGCGTCCGCAAGTGCCTCCGTCAGCCCTGCAACTCCGTCCGATAAATATTTATCGACGTCGATTGCCTTTGCTTCGTCGATAGCCGCTTTAAGCGCAGTCTTATCCTTTGCACGAAGTATCAAATCGGAAACTGCCTTTTCGAGCACCGCGGTACATTCGTCCACCTGTTGCTGACTCGCTTTTCCGTCAACGGCTATACGTTCTGCGGCATTTAAGGCATTTTTCAACATCGTCCAGGAATCGGAGGTATAATCCTCCTCTTTGAGAGCGTTCGCCGATTCAATCGCGGTCTCTAATGCTGTTTTATCGGCGGCAGGCAGGACGGTGACTGTGATGGATAATCCGTCCAGCGTTCCGAAAATATCCGAAACATGTTCGGGAAGCTCCGTTTCGAGCGTAAAAATATATTCCCCTGCCGTATTTCCGTTGTAATTTTCCGAATTCCAAATTGCCGCCACCTCGGTTTCCTTTCCGTCCGTCATTTCAATCGTTACGCTTTCGTGAAGGCTCGAAATAACCTCCTCCTTCGTCGTACCGTTTGCGACCTCTATGGCGTCAAGGTCTGCCTTTACGGACTTGACGGCTTTTTCTAAAACTACATCATCCGGAACGCTTTCCCCTCCGTATACCTCTATTTCCGTAAAATTCGTATTGGAATCCGCACCGCCGTTTCCGAGATTCGTATTCGTCAGGCGAATATATCTCGCAGATACATTGCAAGTAAATACATTGCCCATTTCTTCGGGCGTCGGCATATCCATTTTTGAATCCACGCCGATTTGTCCGTTCCAGCCCGTATCGTCCCTCGTTTCTTCCGTACAGCCCACTTTTCCGCCGTCATACACCTTTATTCCGTCCGCTTCCAGACTGTCACAGCAACTGAATATCGTCGTTACTCCCGTCTTAAATTCGGGGTCGTCGGAAGCCTGAATAATGACGTTCTGGAAACACCATTTTGCCAAAAAGTATACCTTGACTTCGGAAATGTCGCAACTCTTTCCGAGATCGAGGAAAGCCCAACCCTGAACGTTTGCCGCGGTGGAATTGACATTAAAGCCCATCCAATCCGTATTCTGTCCGTCCGTTATCACATTTCCCTTCGTGGAAATATCATAGCAGCCCGTGCCGTCGATTCCCTGTCCGTCGGGGAAATAGTTATACATGGTCAGGACCTCGTTCATGTCCGTCAACGAACGGAACGTTATCTCTTTACCGAGGGCTTGATTTCCGTAAGCCCCCTCGACGACCTTATATTGATAATCGGCGGGATAGCTCTGTTTCCCGTCGACGACGGCAATTGCGCGGAGCGCTACCGCGCCTGTTTTTCCCGAAAGGTCTACGGGACCTTCATACAACGCGGATTCTTCCGTGGGATAACTGCCGTCTAACGTATAATAGATTTTTGCATCGGCATAAGAAGAAGTAAGTTCCACGGTTTCGAGACTTTCGTAAGTGCCCGATTCAACGGAAGCCTTCGGCGCCGCAAGGCCTGAAGTGCGCGCATAGACCTCTATTTCCGAAATGGCGGTATTTTCGTCCGCACCGCCGTTTTGTTCGGGCGTTCCGCAATTATTCGTAAAGCGGACATATCTGGCGGAAACATTACAGGAAAAAATATTTCCTTCCGCCTGCTTTGAGTCCACGCCTTCCCTGCCATTCCAGCCCGTTTCTCCCTTTGTTTCCTCCGTACAGCCTACTTTTCCGCCGTCATAGACCGTTGTCCCTTCCGAAGACAATGTATCGCAGACACTGAATATCGTCGCCACGTCTTTTTGGAACAACGCATCGTCAGACACCTGAACGACGACGTCCATAAAACACCATGCCGCCAACATATGTACTTTGACGGCAGAAATATCGTAGCTCTTTCCGAGGTCGAGATATGCCCATCCTCTCACGCCCGCCCAAGTAGAATTGACCGTATATCCGCCCCATTCGCTGTTGACACCGTCCGTCATAACATTACCGCCTGCGGAAATGTCGTAACAGCCCGTGCCGTCGATCCCTCCGTTATTCGGAAAATAACTGTACATGGTCAAAGTTTCGTTCATATCCATCAACGAACGGAACGTCACTTCTTTTCCGAGAGCGACATTTTCCGTCTTGATTTCCTCAGGAACGTTTTCCCCGCGATGCTCGCTCATTTCCGCCAAAGCGGCTGTGCCTCCCAGCGTTCCGACGCCGAACAACACCGCCAAACCCGCCGAAGCGAATGACTTAAAAAAAGCTTTCATAATTTTCCTCCCGATTTCTATTTATTTTCTCATCAAAACGATATTATCTACGACGATATCGCTCGCCATCCATACGTCAAAGGTCAACGTAGTACAAGCTTCCGTCGGAACAAAGCTAAAAGAAATATGATAGAATCCGTCCTCCCCCTTTACGGGAATATTCGATTCCGTTCCCACGGACTGCGTTTCGTTCTTCATATCGATACCGCCCTGTCCATCGTTCGAAAGCCTTATAAAAGTGACATCATATCCTGTCCCGAACGTAATCGGCATATAACAGCTGTTTCCTTCAATGACGAAATTATCAAAGTTCACCGAATTGATTTTAATATCAAATTCCACGGTGTACGACTTTCCCGCTTCAAACGTCATGGGACAGAAGTTTCCGCCTAGAGCCAAAAAGGTAGCGGTATTTTCGTTCACCAAACGGCAGCCTTTACCGTCCCTTCCGTCTGTCTCCGAAGCGACAAAACCGAGTCCGAACCCCTTTTCGGGAGCCTTGAACGAATCGAAATCGACAAACAGCATTTTATCGGAGGTCACCTCGAAAGACAAAACGGCGTCTTCCGCAAATTTTATATTTAATTTTTCCTGCAAAACCACCTGTTCGAGATAATCGGATTTTAAGGTCAGCGAAGCGCCGTTCGCGAGATAATCCGTCCCTTTGACGAGCGTCCCTCGGGAATCGGAAATTTCTGCTTCTTCAAGCGAATACCCCGCAGTCTGTACCTCAAAGAGCATATCCTTCCCGTCCAAAGCATAATTGAAGTTTTCCCCTGTAATGCCGAGGGAATATTTATTGACTCGAACGACGATATTTTGTTTTCCAAGGGAAGTATAGACTGTAATTTTATTGACGCTTCCCGCCGTCAGATTTGCGATATATTCCCCGTCCAGCATAAACTTTCCACCGGCGGCCGACCAGCTTCCCTCAGGAAGCGCCTCTCCCGCAATCGACGCGCCTATGACGGAGACCTCTCCAAAATCGAATATGAGGTCCTCAGATGCCCCCGCAGCCACCTCCGTTTCCGTCTTTTCCAAAATCGTCATAAATCCGGTCTTGGGGGCTATCTGAATGTTATCGATGAGAAAGGACGACTGCATCCAGACGGGAAGTTCAAAGGAAGTAAATCCGCTTTCGTATACAAATTCGGCGTAAAACCGCCAGATACCGTCGATCTCGGTAAACGAATAAGCCGTACATTTGCTTTCCGCGGTAAAATATAATCCGTCCGTTTCGTTATAGCGAATAAAACCGATATCGGCATTATTGGCCGCCGTTTTGAAATATACGGGAATAAATAAATCGGATACACTGCTCGTTCCCTCGACGATCTCTTCCAATTTAAGTTCAAAGGACAGCGCATATTTTTCTCCTTCCGTAAAGGAATAATCGATATTCCCTTCACCGATGTTGAGCAAAGTTCCCGATTTTTGATTGACGATCCGACAAGAATTTCCGTCGATTCCGTTCGTGTCTTCGGAAATTTCCAAATCCTGTCCGAATCCGTTGACCTTAGAAGAAAAAGCGTCGAAATCAAAGCGCAGAAGTTCGTTTATTTCCATTCCCTTAATGATGACGCAATTTTCGTATTTTCCTTCGCCGTCGAAAATCCTGATATCGTATACGCCGTCAAAAAGAGTTTC
>ERZ1106932.192-NODE-192-length-22541-cov-167.672285_pt1 | contig 22541 bp, 20 predicted proteins | sample MGYA00403665_ERZ1106932 | MGnify/ENA primary metagenome ERZ1106932 (study PRJEB35170, sample SAMEA104062448) | human gut metagenome | biome: human gut; feature: human-associated habitat; material: faeces | place: Denmark | collected 2012-08-24 ... | reverse complement strand
CGCGCCCGTGCAGCGGTTGCCGATCTCGCTGTGTATGGCGTAGGCAAAATCGATGGGCGTGGCGTCTTTCGGGAGAGAAATAACCTTGCCCTTCGGCGTGAACACTAAAAGTTCGTTGCTGTAAAGTTCCGTTTTGAGCGACTGCATGAACTCTTTCGAATCCTTGAGCCCGCCCTCCCAGTCGAGCACCTCGCGGATCCACGAAAGCCGTTCGGTGAAGGTAGAATCCTCCGACTTTTTTTCTTTATACTTCCAGTGCGCCGCGATACCGAATTCGGCGACGCGGTGCATTTCGAAGGTGCGGATCTGTATTTCGAACGGCTGGCCGAAATTGGTCACGACGGTCGTGTGCAGCGACTGATACATGTTCGCCTTGGGCGTGGCGATGTAATCTTTGATGCGCCCGGGAATGGGTTTCCACTTTTTATGGATCTTGCCGAACACCTCGTAACATTCGTCCACCGTACCTACGATGACGCGCACCGCCGTCAGGTCGTAGATCTGATCGAGCGTCTTGTTCTGCGTCTTCATTTTTTTATAGATGGAATAAAAATGTTTGGGCCTGCCGAACACTTCTCCCTCTATCTTGCTCTCTTCAAGGATCCCCTTGATCTCTTTGACGACGGAATCGACGAAATTATGCCGCTCGTACAACTTCTGATGAATGTTTTCCACGAGAAATTCGTACGCTTCCGGTTCGAGATATTTCAGGCACAGGTCTTCAAGTTCGCACTTGATCTGCGAAATACCGAGCCTGCCGGCGAGCGGAGTATAAATATCCAGCGTTTCCCGCGCCATGCGCACCTGCCGCTCTTTGGAAAGAAAATTCAGCGAGCGCATATTGTGCAGGCGGTCGGCAAGTTTGATGATGATCACGCGGATATCCTTTGCCATCGCGACGAAGATCTTGCGGAAATTTTCCGCCTCTTCCTCCTCCTGCGATTTGAAAACGATCTTATCCAGTTTCGTCACGCCCGCGACGAGGCCGAGGATCTCTTCCCCGAACTCTTTGCGGATGTCCTCTTCGGAAACGGGCGTATCTTCGATGACGTCGTGCAGGAATGCGGCGGCCACGGTCGCGCTGTCCAGCCCCAACTCGATCAAAATCTGCGCAACCGCGCACGGATGGATAAAATAAGCCTCTCCGGACGCGCGTTTCTGGCCGCTGTGCGCCTCTTCGGCAAAATGATACGCGCGGACGAGCAGTTCGCGGTCTTTTCCCGTATAATTGTCATATATCGTCTGCAATACGGTATTCATATCATCTCTCCTTCAATGCGCATACGCTCCTGTAGATCGCTGACAGGGCAAGGTCGGATTTCCTGTTCTTCACGACCGACATTTTTCCTCCGCCGAAGCGGATCAGGCCGAGTTCGGCAAACACTTCCGCCGCAAAAATCACCTGCTCGGGCGAAAACCCGCTATCGGAAGAAAGGGCGAGCGCTATGCTGTTTTCCCCCGTCGGGCCGCTGCGCAGAGCCCGATAGATCTCCCCCATCGTACTGCGGGATACATCGAGCGCGGCCAAAGATCCGTAGCCGCAACGCTCTCCGTTGACCAATACGCGTTTTCCTGTAAGAGCCGCCACGTTGAAATCGGCGGGCTCGTCCAGATAGGCGACGCAACGATAGTAGTCGAGCGCGGCGTCCGCGGCGGGCGAAATGAGCACCGCGTTCCCCGCATTGGAGGTGGAAAGGCGGAAAATATCCGCATCCAGCCCCGCTGCGGCCTCTTTGAATTCTTCGGGGACCTTCTCGCTTGCGATCAGCAGAAGCCCGTATCTGCACGCAGATCGCCGGCGCAGGATCTCCTCCCGAAGATCTTTTGCAGAAAGGTATTCGGGCGAGACTTCTGCCGGCGCGCTTTTCAGCCGCAGAAGTTCGTTGCGGAACAGATACAGCCGGGCGTTCTCTGCGCCGTGCGGCGCGCAGATCATGTCTTTTACGATCCCGCGGGCATGCGATTCTCCGCGGAAAGAAGAGACGCCGCATTCGAAAACGAACGTCTTTTTCAGATCCGCTTCGATCAGCGGAAGTGCGCGCTCTCCCCCGAACCAGATCAGTTCCAACTGCTTCGCCCCGACGGAGATATGCGGAGAGCCGTCCCTGAGCCTGCGCGCAGGCAACGCGCCCGCGGCAAGCGAAAACAGCGGCTTTTTATTCCCCACCCCGAACGGTTCCAGCCGCTCGATCTCGCGCGCCAGCGCCGTATCGAATACGAAATCGGCCTCTGCGGCGACGCCGATCGAGGGAATAAAATCCTCCGCGCTGTAATGCTCGTCGATATAGCGGCAAAACGCCTGCCTGAAAGCGGGGAAATTTTCTTCCGTGACCTTCACGCCCGCCGCCTGCGCATGTCCGCCGAATTCGGCGAGAAGTCCGGAACACGCCTTGAGCGCCTCATAAATATTCACGTTTTCGTTCGTGCGCGCGGACCCTTTGAGAATATCGCCGTTTTTCACGAACAGGATGCAGGGGCGGTTGAATTCTTCCGCAAGTTTCGCCGCGACGATGCCCACCAGCCCCGTGCTCCACGATTCGTCCGCGAGCAGGATGGCGCTTTCGTACGCGCCCCCCTCTTCCAGCCTTCGCTTTGCGCTCTTATATACCTCGTCGCACACTTGCTGGCGTTCGATGTTGAAGGCGTTGAGCCTGGACGCAAGATCATAAATTTCGGCGGAATCTTCGCTCGTGAACAGCCTGAGCGCACAATTCGCGTCCCCCATCCTGCCCGCCGCGTTGATGCGCGGCGCGACCGTGAACGCGAGCGACTGCGCCGTGACGTCCCCCGATTTTCCGCCGAACAGATATTTGACGGCAAGGCGGGGTTTCCTGTTGATCAGCCTGAGGCCTTCGGCCACGATGTCTCTGTTTTCGCCCGTGAGAGGAACGCTGTCCGCAACCGTAGCGATCGCCGCAAGATCGAGCAGACTGTATGCCTTTTCGCCCAAAAGCGCGCAGGCGATCTTGAACGCGACACCCGCGCCGCAAAGATTGTCGTAGGGATAATCGTCCTCTATTTTCGGATTGACGATCGTACAATCGGGAAGCGAAGGGGGCAACTCGTGATGATCGGTCACGATGACGGGAATGCCGCGCGACCGGATGAAGGCGACTTCTTCCCGGTTGCTCACGCCGCAGTCGACCGTGACGAACAGATCGGGCGTCCGTTCGGAAATGATTTTTTCCAAAGACTCGCGGCGCATGCCGTAGCCCTCTTCCCGCTCGGGAATATAGGCAAAGCAGTTCGCCCCCGCAGCCTTGAGCGCGGAAGTCAGAATAGAGGCCGCGCAGATGCCGTCCGCATCGTAATCTCCGAACACCGCGATCAACCCGCCCTTTTCCTTTACGCGGCCGATCGCATCGACCAGTTCGCGCATGCCGCGCATCAGAAAGGGGGAAAGAAAATGTTTTTTGGACGGAGAAAGAAACCTCTCCGCCTTTTCGGGCGTATCCGCGCCGCGGGCAAACAGGATCTTCGCCGTCAGTTCCCGTACGTTGCAGGCGGCGGCGACTGCCTTCACTCTATCCAGTTGTTCGTCGGAAAAGGTAAATTCCGGGACGATCCGTTTCATGGCAGAGCCCCTTTGCCCGACGCGGGCAAATCAAAACAAAAGGGCGGGTCAACCGCCCGCCCTTTTATGCCGTAATTTAAGATTCGCTGACCGGCTCCGCTTTCTCGGCGGATTTTGCGGCCTTTTTGTTTTTCTTTTCAGATTCGTAATTGTATTTCGCTTTTCTTGCGCGGGCAGCGTCTGATTTTTCTTTGATGCGCGCATAGATCGCGGGAGACAGTACGAGCGAGGAATAGACCGATACGCCTACCGCCACGAGCGAACCGAGCATGAACCAAAGCAGGTTCAGTCCGGTGATCGCGCCGATCACGCCCAGCACCACGAAAACGGACGCCGCAAGGATCGCCGTAATATAGATGCCCTTTCTGCTTTCCGCCGCGGAAAGTTCCACGTTTTCGCGCGCGGGAAGATCTTTTCTCTCTTCTAATTTGAAATCCTTGCGCATTCTGCCGAATACGAAAAGGTTCATAAACACAGACAGGAGCAGCGAACATGCCGCGATGCCGATCACTGCCGTGCTCATCGGGATTCTGAAAAGCGCGATGAGCGCAAGCGTCAGAAGAACGTCATGCACGGCGGCAACGAGCGACGTTACTCCCATGCCGACCTTAAAGCGGATGGCAACATACGCGAAGAGCAAAACGAGCGCGACCCCTCCGCCGATCGCCGTGCGCCAGATATATTCGTAATGAGGAACATATTCGACGTCTGAAATATATGCGACCGTCACGTCGTCGTCCTCGGCCACGGTGACATCGCCGCTCACTGTTTTCGCGCGCAATGCCGTTTCCAGATCGGACACGAGAGACGCCGACTGTTCCGCGGTAAGATCGCTGCCGAGAATAAACTCGAACAGGCGCTTGCTGCCCGACGCTTCGTCCGAACGGCGCGTTTCGGATATTTTATATCCGCCGTCTTCGATCGTATCGGCGCACAGGCTTTCGATCTCCGCGAGAAAATCGTCGCTGTTGAGTTGGTTGCCGTAGTAGGAAACTTCTACTTTGGAATAATCTTTCGTGACGGAATCGGGATTGAATCCGATAAACCCGAACACGAACGCGCCCGCAATAATGAGCGCAAGGCTCACTGCGAGGCTGATGAGGAGACATTTTTTACCGGTGATTTTACTCATCTTCCGTTTCCTCCCTCTTGAACCCGACGAAGGCTATTTTGTTTTTAGGCTGTGCCATAAACACATACAGGCAGAACCTCGTGACCGCAAGCGTGCAGGCCGCAGACGCGACGATGCCGAGCGTAAAGATCAGGGCGAGGAACTTCACCGTTCCCGTCGCGATCAGATACATTGCCAAAGACGCGAGGAAGAGGATGATGTGCACGTCGATCGTAAACGCCATGCTCTTTTTATATCCCGCTTTGACAGAGGCGGTGAGCGTCTTGCCGGTCGCAAATTCTTTTTTGATATTTCCGAACGCGAAGTAGTTGCAGGAGACCATGATGGCGGAAGCCAGAGTGATGGCCAAAATCCCGCCGGTGGTAACTTCGATCCCCGGAATCAATGCAAGGCAGAGGATGAGCGCGAGAATAAACGTCAGAAAACCGTACAGATGCGCAAGCCCCATCCCCTTATATTTGACGAGAGAGAACACGAGCATGCCGAGCACGAGCACGCCGAACGCGATCGCGGCGGCAAGCGCCGTATAATCTCCCGAGGTGGGCGTCATGGAATAATATTCGGGCGCTTCGAACTTCAGATCGAACACGTCGTCTTCATCAAGAACGGAATTGATGACCGCCGCATCCGCCGCCGCGCTCTCGCGCGTGGTGTACTGGCCCGAAATGGAAACAGTAGCCTGATCGAGTTCGCTTTCGACGCTAGCGCCCATCAGTTGGTCGTCGCCGACATAAATGTACAGCGTTGCGGTCGACCCGTCGGAAGCGGAAGAGGAAAGTTCTGCGGTGATTTCCGCAAATCTTTGCCTGCCCTCTTTCGTAAAATGCAGGACCACGGCGTAACCGGATCCGGAGGGATTGCTGCCCACGGACGCCCTTTCGATATAACGGCTTGTCCCTTCCATGAGCACGTTTTTGCTTGCGACTGTCGAATCGGAATCGCTGAAGATCAGTCCGCCGGAAGAAGCAAAAGTTTCAAAAATCGACTGCGCGGTCGCATTCACGCCGGTACCCGCATCGTCTTCGGGCGTGGGGATCTCTACGCGGATCGCATAGTCGTCCTGCAGGCGCACCGAATAATCGGAATACCCCATATCTTCGTACCGTGCCCGAACCGCGCGGAACGCTTTGGCAAATTCGTCCTGAAAAGACTGGGAAACCCCCGTTTCTTCCGAATAAATATCGGTGGAAAGATACAGCCCTTTATAAGCCTTGTAATTTGCCGCGGGATCTTCCAGATCGGAAGGTTCTCCCGTCTCTTCGGCCTCTTCCTGCGCGTAAGCGTATTCGACCACGAGAGTTTCGTACTCTTCTTTGGAGATCACGCCCTCGGGATAATAGACGGAATAATATCCTCCGTCGAGATCGGACCCCTGTTTCACCCATTTTATCATCGATCTGTAACTGCCGATACCGTCCTGAACGGGAAACGCCGGCGCGAAGCACAAAAAGAGCAGCGCCGCCAGCGCGAGCGTGAACAGCACGATCAGTACAACCGATTTCTTCTTGCCCATTGCATCCTCCTGCAATCAATAAGTTTCTTAAAGAGATAAGCGATCCTGCCGAAAAAACGCGCCGCATGCGCAAAAGCCCCTCCTCCGCATGCCGCGACGGACAGAATCTCGAATATACTCAATAATTATATAAAAGATTGAAAGTTTCGTCAAGCGTAAATGATTCTTTTTTTACGGATTTTATCTTTTATTCACAAAATCCGCAGAAAAAATGCGCCCCCGCAAAACCGCGCGCGGCCGCCCCGTGACGGGCCGGCATGGGAGTTCATACGCCCTCCCCTTCCTCTTCGTACGCTTTTGCAAGTTTCAGGTACGCCTGCGCGATGAGAAGAACACCCTTCAGGTCGTCTTCCGTGGCGGTGCGCGCGATCTTATACGGATTGCCGTACACGACGCTGCCCGCAGGGATCTTTTTGTTCTGCGGGATCAGCGTGCCCGCACCGATGATACAGCCGTCTCCGATCTCCGAACCGTCGAGAAGGATCGCTCCCATGCCGATCAGCACGTTGTTGCCCACCGTGCAGCCGTGCACGACCGCATTGTGGCCGACGGTCACGTTGTCGCCCAGCACCGCGGGGCGCTGCCAGCCCACGTGCACGGTCGCATTGTCCTGCACGTTCGTATTTCTGCCGATCTTTACGGGTGCGATGTCTCCGCGGATGCACGCGCCGCACCAGACATTCGCGCCTTCGCCCAGCGTCACGTCGCCGGCGATGTACGCGCGCTTATGGATAAACGAACCCTCGCCCCTCTCAATCTTATTCACCGCAGTTCTCCTTTTTCGCCCCGTCGATGCGCTTTTTTTCCGCAAGAATGTGCATGGCGTTTTCTATACGCTTGCGCATCATCTCGCAGGTCATTTCGTAGGGCTGGTCAATGTCTCCGTTGTAGTGGTAGTTGTTGGCGCTGCAGCCGCCGCTGCAGATAAACTTTGCAAAGCAATCGCCGCACTTTTTGCGCGTGAAAAGGCAGGAATTTTTGAAACGGCTGCGTATCTTTTCGTCGAGTTTGCCCTCGAACACGTTGCCCATGCAAAAATCCGCGTCTCCCGCGAACTGGTGGCAGGGATAAATGTCGCCGTTCGGCACGACGGAAAAATATTCGTTCCCCGCGCCGCATGCGCTCACGCGCTTCGACAGGCACGGTCCCCCTTCCAGATCCACGTTGAAGTGGAAAAAGTTGAATCCCTTTCCCGCGGCATAATATTCGAGATATTTGTCGCAGAGCCTGTCGTACTCGTCCGAAATGGTTTTCAGATGTTCTTTTGTGATCGCAAGATCGGGAATGTCCGTGACGACGGGTTCCATCGATATGCTGTCGAATCCGCTGTCCGCGATGAACAGCACGTCCTTTGAAAAATCGAGATTTTTCGCGGTGAACGTCCCGCGGACGTAATAACTTTTATCGCCGCGGATCTTGACAAAATTTTTCAGATTGTCGATCACAAGGTCGAAACTGCCCTTGCCGTTCGCCGTTTTCCGGACGGCGTCGTGCACTTCTTTGCGGCCGTCCAGGCTGAGCACGACGTTTTCCATCTCCTCGTTGAGAAACTTCGCGATATCGTCTTTGAGAAGGAGACCGTTCGTCGTGAGCGTGAAGAGGAATTTTTTGCCGCGTTCCGCCGCGCGCGCCTTGGCGTAATACACCGTCTCTTTAACGACGTCGAAATTCATGAGCGGCTCGCCGCCGAAAAAGTCCGTTTCGAGGATCTTTCTGTTTCCCGAATTTTCAATGAGAAAATCGATGGCGCGTTTGGCCGTTTCCAGGCTCATGAATTCGCGGCGGGAATGATACGCCCCCTCGTCCGCAAAACAATATCGGCAGCGGAGGTTGCAGTCGTGGCAGATATGCAGGCACAGCGCCTTGACCTCGTTCGATTTGGCGGGCGCGGCCCTGACCTCCTCCTGAAAGAGCAGTCCTTCCCGTTCAAGTTCCGCAAAATCTTCCTCGTACTGAGCGCGCTCTTCGGGCGAAACGGAAGAAACGTCGACCTTTTCCCCCAATTTTTCGCGCATGAGAAGCGCCGCTTTTTCGTCGCATTCGTGCAGGGCGGAACTGCCCGTATCGAAAATATAATAATGATCCGCACAGCGGAAAACGTGTACCATAAATAACCTCTCTTCTTTCGCAACCCTCAAAAACGGGCAAGAGAACGAAAAACGTAAAATTCTGCCGCCGGGGCAAACCCCGCGCCCGGCTCCCGACAAAATTTAAGGAGCAGGGTTTCTGCTCCTTAAACGATCAGTTATTTTTTTCGGGATTATTTTCTCTGGAAATACGCTCGCAGGACTGGTTGCCCACCGTGCAACTCGTTTTGCATGCGGACTGGCAGGTGCTTCTGCATTCGCCGCAACCCGTGATCTTTCTGTCCATGGGACGCGCTATCGTCTTGATCTTGTTCATAAAAATAATCTCCTTTACAACCTGTTTATAAAAATATTATAATATAACGCAAAAAAAATTGCAAGCGTTTTCCGCCTGCAATCTTTGTTTGCAGAATTTCCGCCCGAACGGCGCGGCGGATCAGGAAGCCTTGCTTCTGACCGTTGCCGAGATCAGCGCGCTGATGCCGCCCGCGATCGCGCCGAAAAGCAGGTCGAGGACGTTGCTCCAGCCGAAAGAGATCTCGCCCGCCAGTATGGCAAAAATGAAATAGGTGAGCAAAACGACCAGAATACCGCTCGCGATCCCCTTAAAAAACGCTTTGCCGGGTTTTATGCAGAAAAAACAGCCCACAAAGATCGCCAACAGTTTGATCACCTGATTGACGGGCATGATGACGGACGAACCGATGGAAAACAACTTGATAAAAAGCGCAAACACGAGCACGGCCGCAAGCGTAAATACGACCGACACGCCCGCGCTCTTGCCGATCTGGGCAAACGCGCTCTTTTTTTCTCCGCTCATAACAAAAGACCTCCGCACGATTTATTCTATCGTATGCGGAGGTTTCTTCCGTTATGCTACATTTATTTGTTTTCTTCCTCTTCGGTCTTCTCTTCGGCAGGCTTTTCCTCGTCCGCTTTCTTTTCCTCGGCGGGCGCGGCAGCAGCCGCGGGCGCTGCGGGAGCGGCGGGTTCGGGTTTTGCATCCGTCTGATAGATCGCCTGTTTGTCGAACTTCAGATAACTGTATTCCCCGTCGGACGTGCCCGTTTTCAGGACAAAGGTATTCTCGTCGTCGTTGATCTCCACGACCTCGCCGCACACGCCGCCGATCGTTTTGACCTTGCTGCCCGGTTTGATCGCGTTGATGGTTTCGTTGAAATTCTTCTGTTTTTTCTTCTGAGAGATGTACGACCAAACGAAGAAAGCGATGAGGAGCGCGGCAATAATGCCGATAAAGATCCAACTCATCGCACCGTTGCTCGCCAATAAATTCGTTGCCATGGAAAATCTCCTTTTCAAAGTATGCTTATATATTAACTTTTTCGGCGGATTTTTGCAAGTGTTTGCGAGGCAAAAATCGGAAACCGCAGGAATTTTTCACAATTTTCATAATTTTTCGCCATATTTCGCGTAAAATTCTTCGCAAAACTCTCGCAAGCCCCCCTGCAGGATTGCATTCCGCATCCCTCGCATCAGTCTGTTGAGGAAGGTGATGTTGTGCAGGGAAAGAAGCATGGACGAGAGCATTTCGCCCGCGTTGATCAGATGGCGAAGGTACGCCTTTGTGTAGTTTCGGCAGCAATAACAGTCGCAGTTTTCGTCCAGCGGCGTAAAATCCTCGCGATACGCCGCGTTGCGCACGACGATCTTGCCCTTCGACGTGAGCGCCGTTCCGTTGCGCGCGATCCGCGTGGCGAGCACGCAGTCGAACATGTCGATGCCGCGCCTGACGCCCTCGATCAGGCAATCGGGACTGCCCACCCCCATCAGGTAGCGCGGAACGCCGTCGGGAAGTTCGGGGCGGATGGCCTCGAGCATTTCGTACATGAGCGGCTTGGGTTCCCCCACCGAGAGGCCGCCGATCCCCAGCCCGTATTTTGCATACGGCCGGGCGGCGCGGACGCTTTCGATGCGCAGATCTTTGTAAAAATTCCCCTGCACGATGGGAAAGAGCGCCTGCCCGGCGTTTTTATGCGCCGCAACGCACCGTTCCAGCCAGCGGGTCGTGCGCTCGAGCGCTCCCTTGGCATATTTATAATCGACTCCGTATTCGCTGCACTCGTCGAACTGCATGATGATGTCTGCGCCCAGCGCGTTTTCGATCTCCATCACTTTTTCGGGCGTGAAAAAGTGTTTGCTCCCGTCGATATGAGAACGGAACCAGACGCCCTCGTCTTTGATGTCGTTGAGTTTTGCGAGGGAAAAGACCTGAAACCCGCCGCTGTCGGTGAGGATGGGCCTGTCCCAGTTCATGAACTTGTGCAGGCCGCCCGCACTGCGGACGAGTTCGTGCCCGGGCCGCATATAAAGGTGATAGGTATTCGCAAGAATGATCTGCGCGCCCGCCTCTTTGAGATCGCGCGGCAGAACGCCCTTTACGGTCGCCTGCGTGCCGACGGACATATAGACGGGCGTTTCGATGTCTCCGTGCGGGGTGTGAAAAATGCCCGCACGCGCGCCCGTTTCCGGATCTGTTTTGATGACTTCAAACGAAAATTTTTCTGCCAAAATGATTGTTCCTTTTACTCTCCCGTTTTGCGGAAAAGAATGTATTTTGTCGGTGTGCCGTAACTCGCTTCTTCTTTGATAAGCGCTATATTTTCTCCGCACACCAAAACGGTTGTTCCGTAGTTGTTGTATAAGACGGATATCCCCTTATGCAAGGGCATATCCTCCCCGTCCGCACCGTCGTGGCACATAAAATGCGCTTTCTCGAAAACTTTATCCAAACTTCGGATGATCTTTTCGGCGTCCTGCTCGGACAGATATTTTTCTTCCAGATAGATGTACTTATCGGAAATAATTTTTCTCGGATCATTGAGGCGGTAGATCGCTCTGTAACGGCGGTTGCTCATGTATTCATTCTCTTTCCCGTTTTTGACCACGATTTCGGGCGGAGTATCCAGTTCCAAGATCATTCTGTCCCGCAGCCGCTTATCGACAAATTTTTTTATAAAGTTGTGTTCGATTTCATTCCCCATAAATCCCCCTCATAACACGCAGGACCAGTTGTCCTTCTCTTAGAAACTGCCGTTCCGCGCGGCAACTATTTTTTGAACCGCCTTATCGGCACTCCGTGCAGCCAGCGCCGACAATTTTGTTTTTCCTATCCTTTTATCGGCCGCTTTGAAAATATCCGTAATTCCCCAACGGTCATTCAGAAATTCTTTTTCAAACAATTCGTTTACAGGAGTATCGAGATATTCTCTTATTAAATCCGAAATTTCCGAAACAGCCGTTTCATACGGGTAACCGCCCGTATATTGCGCAAATTGTTTGGGATAATCAAAAATAATTTCTTTGCCGAGCGTGATCCAATAGCGCGGAATGCCCGCGCTTCCCCGTCGGCTGTCCATTCTGTACACAGCGCAATGCATCTGCAAATCGATTCCGCCGTCGGCTATTGTATAGAATTGTTTTTGAAGTTTGCTCCAACGGCTCATAATCCCCCCCCCTTGAATTTTGCGCAAGCCGGACAAAGCATTGCGAAGGTTATAAGATGAGCATTGCGTCGCCGAAACTGAAAAAACGATACCGCTCCTCTACCGCTTCCTTATAAATGCGCAGGCACTCCTCTCTGCCGATCAGGGCAGATACGAGCATGATCAGCGTGCTTTCGGGCAGATGAAAGTTGGTGATCAGCGCATCCACGCATTTGAATCGGTAAGGCGGATAAATAAAGATCTCGGTGTTTCCGCTGCACGGGTGCAGAAAGCCGTTTTCGTCGGCGACCGTTTCCAGCGTGCGCACGGACGTGGTGCCGACGGCAATCACCCGCCGCCCTTCCCGTTTGGCGGCATTCACGATCTCGGCCGCCTTTTCATCCACCATGTAATATTCGGAGTGCATCTTGTGTTCTGTAAGATCCTCCTCCTTTACGGGGCGGAAGGTCCCGAGTCCCACGTGCAGAAGGACTTCCGCGATCTGCACGCCCCGACTTTTGAGGGTTTCCAACAATTCTTTCGTAAAATGCAGCCCGGCGGTCGGTGCGGCGGCGGACCCGTCCGTCTTGCAGTAAACGGTCTGGTAGCGGTTCGGGTCTTTCGGCTTTTCGTGGATATACGGGGGAAGCGGCATGCTCCCCACGCGGGAAAGGATATCTTCGAACACGCCGTCATAGTGAAATTCGACGATCCGTTCGCCCGTCTCCGTCCTGGATTTTACGGTGAGAGAAAGTTCGTCCGAAATTTTCAGCGACGTCCCCTCCCTCGCCTTTTTGCCGGGCTTGACTAAAACTTCCCATTCGCTGATGGAAAGGCGCTTGAGCAAAAGCACTTCCACTTTGCCGCCGTTTGCCGTATAACCGTACATGCGCGCGGGCAGTACTTTTGTATTATTGATAACGAGGACGTCTCCCGCATGCAGATACTCCGCAATGTCGCGGAATATTCTGTGCTGTACGCCGCCCGTCTTTCTGTCGTAGACGAGAAGCCGGGAAGAATCCCTCGGCTCGGCGGGCGTCTGCGCGATGAGTTCTTCGGGCAGATCGTAATAATAATCGGATTTTTTCAGCATAATTTGACCTTCTTTGTTCGTTCGTAAGACTTTCAATGCGGGGATGGAAATCCGAATGCATCGGCGGGAGATTCGGTTTTTTCGACAGGTCTTGCCGTCAGCTGCACCCACGCGGGACGGAAGCCGCACGACAGGGCGTTCCGCACGGAGGGAAGATTCGACCACGCCGCGCAATAAAAGGGAACTTTGCCGCGCGCAAACACTTCCTGCGCCAGGCGCGAGGTGACGGCTTTCGCCAGACCGCGCCCCCTGTATTCCGGCAGCACGTCCACGCCGATCTGCCACATCGTATCGCAGTCTGCGCTTGCGCCCGCCAATGCGACAAGCCTGCCGCAGTCGTATGCGCCCACGCAGAGCATATCACGCTCCTTTCTTTCCGCGCATAAAGCGTTGCCCCACTCCGTCTGATACAGTCCGCCGAACGCGGCGGGCGTCAAAACGCGCGTTTCGTAAGGCGAGGCGCAAATGCGGACATATCTTGCGTCCGGCAAAAAATATTCCGCCTGAAATTTTGTTTTCAGCCCGAACGGGGCGAGCATTACATCCAGTTCGTGCAGGGCGGGCGTTTCGAAAAGATGCGCAACGGAATGCTTTGCAAGATAAGAATAAGCGACCTCTTGCAGATCTTCGCGCACGCAGGCGACCGCGTTGCCGCCGTACGACGTGAGATCGAACGCATAAGGCTCGGAAAGGTACGCCCGCCGCCCTGCGTTCTCCCGCGATACCGCCACCACGTTTTCGTTTTTCAGAAAATCACCGGGCGCGCAACAGGATTCGATGGCCGATTGCTGCAGGGCGATGTGTAAAATTTCTGTATTTGTAAGCATGATCTGTTTCTGAATATCGATATTTTGTACGAGGGTATCCTATTTATAAAAACTATTGCTTTCTATCCCCGTTTATGGTATAATATAACTACCAAAAAAAGGGAGAAATAAAAATGAAAAAGAAACTTTTTAGTTGCATATTACTCGCCGTGTTCGCTTGCGTTGCTTTGTTCTCTTTTGCCGCTTGCAGCAGCGATCAGAATGTTTCAGACCGCCTCGATGCGATGGAATCAGACATTGATGCGCTCGAAGCAAAAGTGGAAGCGCTTGAAGCCGCAAACGCGAACTTCCAGCAGCAACTCGCCGCTTTGGACACCTCGTCCGACACGTTCGCAGACGACCTTGAAAAACTCACTTCTAACTATAACAGCCTCACAGCCAGCGTTCAGAACGCAACACACATTGAAAGAGTTGTTGTAACAGAGGATGATATCGGTGAAAATAATTATATTACACGTTGTTCGTTTAGTACCGCTGTTATAGACAATAAACTTTCCGTCGGTTGTGTTATTTACTACAATGCCTCTTTATTCAAGTATCAATTAGCGACTTGTAAAGTTGCTGTCTCAATCAATAGCGAAATATTTGACGTAGGTATCTATATGACACGGACGGACGCTATTACAGAAACACCGTCTATTAGAACGACATATCAAACTGAAATATCTGTTAATAATGCGGAAGATATAGAACAAACGGTATTAAAAGAAATTATTCTCTACCGTTTCAACTAATTAAAATTCAATTTGCGTAATTTTACGCTTTGCCTCACTTTTGTGAGGCTTTTTTATTCTCTAAAAGCCGAGGCCGTATTGCAGAATTGTATTGCCTTGTCCTCTTTGGGTATTTTATGCGGCGTAAAACTTGTTTAGAACGCCTTTGCGGACTGAAAAACAGTGCAAAAGGGGGCGAATTTGTTTACATAAAAGCAAAAATAGAGTATAATTTAAAAGAATATCGGAATGCCCCGAACGAGGCGGGGCGGGAGTACGTTATGAGCGAAAAAAAACCTTACTACATTACCACGGCCATCGCCTATACTTCGGGCAAGCCGCACATAGGCAACACTTACGAGATCGTGCTGACGGACGCCATTGCGCGATTCAAGCGCAACCAGGGCTTTGACGTGCGTTTTCAGACGGGAACGGACGAACACGGCCAAAAAATTGAGGAAAAGGCGAAAGCCGCGGGCGTGACCCCGAAACAGTTTGTGGACGGCGTGGCGGCGGAAATCAAAAGAATCTGGGACCTGATGAACGTGTCGTATGACAAATTCATCCGCACGACGGACGAGGACCATATGGCGCAGGTGCAGAAGATCTTCAAAAAACTGTACGAGCAGGGCGATATCTACAAGGGCCACTACGAGGGGCTTTACTGTACCCCCTGCGAATCCTTTTGGACCCCCTCGCAACTGAAAGACGGAAAATGCCCCGACTGCGGCAGAGAGGTAAAGCCCGCAAAGGAAGAGGCTTACTTTTTCCGCATGAACAAATATGCGGACAGGCTGATGCAGTATTACGACGAACACCCCGAGTTCATCACGCCCGTATCCCGCAAAAACGAGATGGTGAACAACTTTTTGAAGCCGGGGCTGCAGGATCTGTGCGTTTCGCGCACCTCTTTCAAATGGGGCATCCCCGTCGATTTTGACGATAAACACGTCGTTTACGTATGGCTGGACGCGCTGAGCAATTATATTACGGGGCTCGGGTACGACGCGGACGGCAATTCGGGCGAACTTTTCAAAAAATACTGGCCCGCGGACGTACACGTGATCGGCAAAGATATCATACGTTTCCACACCGTTTACTGGCCCATCTTTTTAATGGCGCTGGGTCTGCCGCTGCCCAAACGGGTGTTCGGCCACCCCTGGCTGCTGATGGACGGAAGCAAAATGAGCAAGTCGCGCGGCAACGTCATCTATGCGGACGAACTCGTCAGCGTGTTCGGCGTGGACGCCGTGCGCTACTTTGTGCTGAACGACATGCCCTTCGACAACGACGGCAACATCACATGGGAACTGATGACGGACCGCGTGAACGCCGACCTTGCCAACAACCTCGGCAACCTCGTGTCACGCACGGCGGCAATGAGCGCGAAATATTTCGGCGGAGTGATGCGCGACGCGAAAGCGGCGGCCGGGCCGGATGCGGAACTGCGCGAAAAAGCGGTGTCGCTGTACGCAAAAGTTGCCGCAAGAATGGACGAATTCAAAATTTCCGACGCTTTGGACGAGATCTTTTCCTTCCTCAGGCGGTGCAACAAATATATCGACGAGACGGCCCCCTGGCTGCTTGCGAAGGACGAAGGGAAAAAGGACAGGCTCGCGACCGTGCTGTATAACCTTTCGGAAAGCATCATGATCGCGGCGTCTCTTCTGGAGCCCTTCATGCCGGAAACGGCGCACAAGATCGCGCGGCAGATGAACTGCCCCTTACGCGCTTACGACAGCCTGGACAAATTCGGGCTGATCGCGGACGGCACAAAAGTGAACGACGAGACGGAAAAACTTTTCGCCCGCCAGAACTATAAAGACGTGGAGGCAAAATACGAACAAATGCACGCCGAAACCGCAAAGGCGGAAAAACCCGCCCCTGCCAAAAATACGCACGAGCCGGAATACCCTGCGGAAATCACCATCGACGATTTTGCAAAAGTAAAGATGCAGATCGCGCAGGTGATCGCCTGCGAAAAGGTGGAAAAATCGGACAAACTGCTCAAATCGACCGTAAAGATCGGCAACGAAACGCGCACGGTGGTCAGCGGCATCGCAAAATATTATTCGCCCGAAGAGATGGTCGGGAAAAAAGTGGTGATGATCACCAATCTGAAGCCCGCAAAACTGCGCGGCATCGTAAGCGAAGGCATGATCCTCTGCGCGGAAGACGCGGAGGGAAACCTGAAACTGATCGCCCCCGAAGCGGACATTGCAGACGGAAGCGGCATTTTCTGATCTTCTATCGCCGAGCGCAAAACGGATCGAACATGATTTATATCGACACGCATGCACATCTGAATTACGACAACAAATACGGCGATCGGGAGCAACTGATCGCCGACATTTGCGCCGCGGGAATCGAACGGGTGATCAACGTCGGCTGGAATTACGAATCTTCCCGTTCCGCCGCACTGCTCGCGCAAAAACACGAGCGCCTTTATTTTGCGGCGGGATTCCACCCTTCCAACCTTTCCGATTTTTGCGCGGGGGATCACGAGCGCATCGCCGCGCTCCTCTCTTCGCCGAAGGGGGTCGCCGTGGGCGAGATCGGGTTAGACTACCACTACGACGGAACGGACGAGGCGGCGCAGAAAAGAGCGTTTGCCGAACAGTTGGAACTTGCGGACGCGCTGGGCCTTCCCTTTGCGGTGCACAGCCGCGACGCCGCGCAGGATACGCTGAATATCCTGAAAGACAATAAAGGCAAACTTTCGCACGGCGGGGTGATGCACTGTTTTTCGGGAAGCCCCGAAACGGCGAAAGAATATCTGAAACTGGGGCTGTATATTTCCTTTGCCGGCCCCGTCACCTTCAAAAACGCGCGAAGGCTGGACGAAGTTGCCAAAATCGTACCCGCCGACCGACTGCTTGCGGAGACGGATTCCCCCTATCTTGCGCCCGAACCCGTGCGGGGCACGCTGAACACGCCGCTGAACGTGGTGCGCGTGTACGAGAAACTGGCGGCGCTGCGCGGGGAAGACGCGGAAGAACTTGCGCTGCAAATACGGAAAAACGCATATACCCTGTTCCCCAAACTGAAAAACTGAACGAAAAACCGCAAAAAGGATACCGCGCGGCCCTCGCTGCCGCGCACAGGCGAATTTTTATGAAAAAATCGGACACTTATACTTACGAACTGGACGGAAACCTCTATATCAATCTGACGAACAAATGCTCCAACGCGTGCACATTTTGCGTGCGAAACGACAAAGACGCCTATTTCGGCCACGAACTCTGGCTGGAAAAAGAGCCGTCGGCAAAAGAGGTGCTGGCGCGCATTCCGGAGGATATCGACCGGTATAAAGAATATGTATTCTGCGGGTTCGGCGAACCTACGTGCCGGCTGGAGGCCATGCTCGAGATCGCGCTGGCGCTCAAAGCGCGCGGCGCCGTGACCAGGCTGAACACGAACGGACAGGGAAGCCTTATAAACGGCAGAGATATTTCGAAGGACCTTGCGGGGGCGATCGACAAAATCAACGTGAGCCTGAACGAGGCGACCGCGGAGGAATACGTAAACTTGTGCAAGCCCGCCTACGGCGAAAAAGCCTTTTACGCCCTGCAGGATTTTGCCAAGGCGTGCGCGGGGCGGGGCATCGACGTATGGTTCTCCGTTGTGGACTGCATCGGGCAGGATAAAATTGAAAAATGCCGCGAAATCGCGGCCGTCTGCGGCGTTCCCCTGCGCGTGCGCGCCTATATCGGATAAAAAAGAAAGCCGAACTCACATCATCATACGAAACCGCACAATTTTGTCAGACGACTTTCTCTTTTCATTTGTACCGCCAACTGTTTATCCGTCCTCATGGCATAACATCTTTATCTTAAAAATAATTCCGTTCGCTCGGATCCGGATTTCGTTGACATTCTCAGTATGTTCCCGCAGGCGGAGTTTATACTTTCACCGAGGAGACAAAATATGGAAACTGTAAGGGAGATCCTCGCAAGGCACGGCTTTTCCTTCAAAAAACAATTCGGGCAGAACTTTATTACGGATACCAACCTTTTAAGGAGCATCGTAGACCTTGCGGGCACGGACAAAGAGACATCCGTTCTGGAAATCGGCTGCGGCGCGGGTACGCTGACGCGGGAGATCGCCGCGGCGGCAAAATCCGTGCTCGCCTTCGAGATCGACGAAAAACTTGCTCCGATACTGCGCGAAACGCTGCGCGACTGCCCCAACGCAAAAGTGGTTTTCCGCGATTTTCTGAAAACCGACCTCAAGACGCTTGAACAGCAATTGCCCGATTATACGGTGATCGCCAACCTGCCCTACTACATCACTTCACCCCTCGTGATGAAGTTTATAGACGAGAGCGACAAGGCGCAAAAACTTGTGATCATGGTGCAGGACGACGTTGCAAAACGCTTTTGCGCGCGGGAAAACACGCCCGAATACGGCGCAATCACTGCGGCGATCGCACTGAAAGCGGAAGCGGAGATCGTGAAATCCGTCCCGCGGCGCATGTTCTTTCCCGTGCCCAACGTGGACAGCGCGGTCGTAAAACTCACCTTCAGGCGGGGCCGCCTGCCCGTAAAGAGCGAGGAGTTTTACAAAAAGACGGTGCGCTGTGCCTTTGCAAACAGGCGCAAAACGCTGGAAAACAACCTCGTCAATTCTTTTTCGCTCACGCGGGAAGAGGCGCGCGGGATTCTTGCCGGGGCGGGCGTTCCGGATAAGGCGCGCGGCGAAACACTCTCCCCCGAATCGCTTGCGAAACTTTCGGATATCCTGTACGAGGCGCTGCTTCGTACAGGCAAGCCGTAAACAGAAATAAAGCCAAAAAAGGAACGATCCCTCCGTCAAAACAGGGGGATCGTTTTTGTTTGCAAAGTTTTTCGCATGCCGCAAAAGTCCAATCATGAGTTGATGATCGCGCTCTGCAGCCAGTTGTTGTAACTCAGGTCCGATCCCTTCTCCAATCCGGGATGAACGGGCAGGATCTCCTCTTCCAGCGGCTCGATCTTAGAAATTTTGCCGTCACAGTAATCGAGGAGCATCTTTTTGCAGTGTTTCAGCCGTGCGGCCTGCCCGCCGATGCGGACATCGATCGCCTCGAAGCCGTTTTCCTTGCTCTCCGTGCGCCACTGCGCCTCGAAACTGTCATAAAACCGCGCGAGCGCTTCCGACGCCGCCGTGTAATCCTTTTCCGCAAGCGCGCGCAAAGCCTTTTTGTCGCCCTTTCGATACAGTTCGCGCGTATGCACGCCGAGCGTGCATTTCACCGCAAGAAAGCCGCACAGATCGGAAAGGGTGCGGAATACGTAACCGTATTCTTTCATATCCGCTTTCGCTGCAAGGCGGGCGGCAAAATCTTTGTATTTGCCTTCCATTTCACTGCGCATATGCCAGTCGAAAACGCCCATAAAAGGATCTGCATAGAGAATATATTTTGCGGGTGTGATGATCCTGAACTCCTCCGAAAGGCGATCGGGCAGATCCAGCAGCATAAAGTCGTCAAACGACTCCCCTACGATCTCGCGGAAAACGCGCTTGCAGTTTTCCATATCGAAATCTCCGCGGGAGCACTGCGCCGCCCACACGAGAGAGGGCAGAATGCCCCAGATGGAACTTTCTGCGCCGTTGTCCTTCCAGCAGGTGATAAACGCATTGCGCACGCCGTTTTCGATACAACTGCGGATGGCCAGTTCCGTCGTGCGGATGGAAAAATCGTTGTGCGGCGTATTGCCCGCCCAGGCCCATGCGCCGCCTGCAAACCAGACTTCGTTTTTGAACTTTTTATGCGCGCGGATCATCTTATCGTATGTACTCTGCTCTTTGCTGTAGTAATCCCAATAGACGAGCCCCACGTTTTCGGGTACGGCATCGATGACATCCTGCCCCAGATCGGGATCTTCCGCATAATACAGCCCCTTGTTCGCCAGGCGGAAAAACATATCCGACCACATCATGGGCTTGAAACCGTATTTTTCTCCGATCGCGATGACTTTTTTCAGATGATCGTACAAAATCTGAAAACGGTTGCGGTACCCGTGTTTATCGAGATATTTCCCAAGGCCGACCATATGCGCCTCGTCCATGCCGATGTTGATGCGGCGGCTGGTAAAGCACTCCGCGCAGGTACGGAACATTTTGTCGATCAGTTCGTAGACGCGGTCTTCCCCCGCAAAGAGGATATCGCCGACGTCGATGATTTCCGCATACGCGGACCAGCGCGCGATGCCGTTGAGATGGGCGAGCGTCTGGATACAGGGGACCAATTCGATCCCCTTGGAAGCCGCGTACGCATCCAATTCTTTCAATTCTTCCTTCGAATACCTGCCGCGCAGATACCCGAAATAGGGCTCTCCGTCCACTTCATAGACGTCTTCCGTATATAACTGGAGCATATTGTACCCGGCCGCAGACAGAAAGTCGATAAATTTTTCCACCGTTTCCTTCTTATAGACGGCGCCGCGGGAACAGTCCAGCATCACGCCGAACGTGTCGAAATATTTGCCACTTGCTTTGGTTTGCATCAATTTTTCCTCCGATCCGTCGAATGCGGCGCAAAAAACGGCCGCTCAAGATATTATTATATCAGTATCCGGCAAAAACGCAAGCGTTTCGCTCAAATTTCTTTACCGTTTTTTCTCCGCACACAAAACACGGAAAAAATAAAAAAGAAAGGTCTCCCGCCGCTTTGAGCAGAGGGAGCCTTTTCTTTCGTTTTATGCAAGTTTTTCGGCAATTGCCTGTAAAAATTCTTTCGAATTGAGTTTTTTCGGCTGAATGCCCTCCGCACGGAAAAGGGAAATCAGATCGCCCGTCATTTTTCCCTCCTCGATGGTCTGCACCGTCGCCCGCTCCAACTTTTTGGCAAAGTCTGTCAAAGCGGGAATGCCGTCCAACTCTCCCCGTTTGGCGAGCGCGCCCGTCCAGGCGAAGATGGTCGCCACGGAGTTTGTAGACGTTTCCTCCCCTTTCAGGTATTTATAATAATGGCGCGTAACGGTGCCGTGCGCGGCCTCGAACTCGTAATTTCCGTCGGGGGAGACGAGCACGGAAGTCATCATCCCCAAAGAGCCGTACGCGGTGGCGACCATGTCGCTCATCACGTCGCCGTCGTAGTTTTTGCAAGCCCAAAGCACGCCGCCCTCCGAACGGACGATGCGCGCCACGGCGTCGTCGATGAGCGTATACATATACTCGATGCCCGCCGCCGCAAATTTATCCTTGTATTCCGCCTCGTAAATCTCGTTGAAAATATCTTTGAAGCGGTGGTCATATTTTTTCGAAATGGTGTCTTTGGTGGCAAACCACAGGGGCATTTTCACGTCGAGCGCGTAATTGAAGCAGGAACGGGCAAAACTTTGTATGCTCTTGTCCGTATTGTGCACGGACTGTACGATGCCGCTGCCCTTCGCAAAATCGTGCACGAGCAACTTTTCGCGGACGCTGCCGTCCGCCCCCTCTACGACGAGGTACGCCCTGTCTCCCGCAGACACCTTCGTCTCTACGCCCGAGTAGACGTCGCCGTATGCGTGACGCGCGAGCACGATGGGCTTTTTCCAGCCGGGGATATAGGGGGTGATGCCCTTAGCCAGAATGGGCGCGCGGAACACCGTTCCGTCCAGGATGCGGCGGATGGTCCCGTTCGGGCTCTTCCACATCTCTTTCAGATGATATTCCTCCACCCTCTGCGCATTGGGCGTGATGGTGGCGCATTTTACGCCTACGCCGTACTTTTTATTCGCTTCCGCCGCGTCGATCGTGACCTGATCGTTCGTTTCGTCGCGGTGTTTCAGCCCGAGATCGTAATATTCCGTCTTCAGATCCACAAACGGGCAGATCAAAATCTCTTTGATCCACTGCCAGAGAACGCGGGTCATCTCGTCCCCGTCCATCTCCACGATGGGCGTCTTCATTTCGATCTTTTTCATTGCACACCTCTCGTTGATTGATTACCGCTTTATTTTATCAGATTTTTCATGAAATTACAAGCGTTTGCCGCGGTGCGTAAAAAAGCGGCGTGATTTGCGCGCGGCGCAGCCCGATCCATTTGACGCCGTCCGTTTTGTACCGGAAAACAGCGCCTTAGAAAAACGGGAAAAGCCGCGGGCTTTTCCGCCGAAAACGCGCTTTGCCGTAAAAAGAGTAACTATCCCCCACTAAAAGTGGGGGCTTTAAGAAACCCTAAAGGGCAAGAT
>ERZ1106932.189-NODE-189-length-23045-cov-229.381688_pt1 | contig 23045 bp, 19 predicted proteins | sample MGYA00403665_ERZ1106932 | MGnify/ENA primary metagenome ERZ1106932 (study PRJEB35170, sample SAMEA104062448) | human gut metagenome | biome: human gut; feature: human-associated habitat; material: faeces | place: Denmark | collected 2012-08-24 ... | reverse complement strand
TCGGCATGAAAAAGGAGGCCAAGCAAAATTTGGCCCCTTCGAGAAATATAAAATATAAAATTCTGAATGAAATTTACCGGAAACTTATTGAAAATCCCCGCGAAAATGCGGGGATTTTCATTGTTGAATACAATCCCGAATTTTATCGGTTGCGCACAAAATCGCCGAAGTATTGGACCACCGGCAGCGTATCGCCCCCTTTCCATAAACGGAAATCTTAATTTTGGCGGCATGGCCGAGCATTTTGTGCCCAACGATCATGAATCTTATGACCGCTTTCACTAAGACGGCATCTATATTATTCCGCATAAACAGAATGGAGCGTATAAGTCATTGGGCCGGAACCCCAGATAAACAGGCAGGTCGGCGCGGCTTCCGGATCGCCCGTATAATTATCGTACGCAGTCAGATCTACTTCAATGATCTGCCAACCGGAAACAACTTTTGTTTCAAAAAACGAAATTCTGGTGGTATGATCATTGACTACCGTCTCATATGTGTTGTCCGTCCCGCCCGATATGCTGATATACATACTTTTTTCTTCCGTATCCTCCGATTTCAGTACGATATAGATTGTATTGCCCGACTCAAAACCGGAAGACGCGCTTTCCACTATGGTCAGCGAAATACAGGCGTCTGAATTTGCATGGCCGATCGTTCCGTCATCGTTGATTGCGACATTGACGTTGTTCGTATTCCATCCCCCGTTTTCCGTCAGGGTCAGAGCGCCTTCGGAGAAATCTCCGCTGATCAGCGTTTTGTCCGACAACTGATCGACGATCTCTTGGGGAACGGTATCCGGAATTTCGGGTGTTTGTTCGGGCTCTTCATAATAAATGGAATGTAACGTATATTTGGAATTTTCTCCCCAGATAAACAGGCAGGTCGGCACGGCGTCAAGATCGCCCGTATAGTTACCGTACGCGGTCAGATTCACTTCAATGATCTGCCAGCCGGGAACAAACTTTGTTTCAATAAACGAGAGCCTGTTAGTATATCCTTCTCCGTTTATGACTGTATCGTACGTATTGTTCGCTCCTCCCGTTACGGCGATATACAAATTCTTATTCGCCGATTCTTCAGACTTGAGGACGATATATATCTTATTTCCTGTCTTGAAATAAGACGACACCCCTTCCGCTATCGTAAACGATATGTTTGAATTTGCACCGTGACTGATCGTTCCGTCGTCGTTGATAACGATATTCCCGTCGTTGGTCTCCCAACCCGCGTTCGGCGTCAACGTCAGATTGCCCTGTGAAAAGTCTCCGCTGATAAGAGTTTTATCCGATAGTTGAGCAAGGATCTCCGAAGGGATCTCTTCCGGCGCTTCGGGCGCGTCGTAGTAGATAGAATCCAGCACGAAAGCCCAGTTGCCGCTTGCGGGCTGAAGAAAGATGCACGTAACAGGATCCGTCGTTTCTCCCGTATAATGTTCAAAGATGCTGCCGATATCCAGATCGATCACCTGCCAACCGTCCGAAATCTTCACAGTAAAACTGTATTTCCTACTTGTCCAATCATTGACAACATCTTCGTAAGTATAGTTTTCGCCTGCAACGAGGTAGATATAGACATCTTGCGCAACATCCAAATCGATTCCCTTAACAACCAACCGCATCCTGCCGCCGCTTGTAACGCCCGACAGCGCATTATTATTTGCTTTAAGGGAAATGCATGCATTTGTTGAATTTGCCGGACGGACAATTACGCCGTCTTCCAACGTAATATACGAACCGTTGGTCTCCCAACCGGCATTTTCCGTCAAAGTGAGCGCGCCGGAAGAAAAATCTCTCGTGAGAAGATTATTTTCCGCTACTTCCGTTTTTATTTCATCGGGCAATTCCTCGCGATATACGATATCGTCGCAGTAAATACCGTGGAGCGTAAAGGAAATATTCGCACTGTTTGTACGGAACGCAAGACCAGTGACAAGAGCGTCCGCATCGCCTTCATACCACGAATTTACGGAAGCAGGAATCGTGACCTCGATCAGGGCAAGCCCCGCAGAGATCTGCGGTTCCGCAAAATATTTGGTAAGGTTTCCGTTTTCGATAACATTATTGTAAGTGTTGTTTCCTGCCGTGGGGAAATAAATCCACAGATATCCCGCCGCATAAGCATCGACGAGAAGATACATCTTCCTGCCGGACTGCACCCAGTCGAGATTACCATCTACGGCATTGAGCATGATCGAATGCTGCTGCGAAGCGGTGATGCTCTCCGCGTCGTCGGAAAGCACGACCAGATCGTCGTTCATATCCCAACTCTGCGGCGCAAGCGTCATATCCCCTTCTTCACCAAACTTTTCTGCGACCGTCACTTTGCTCTCGATCGCGGTTTTTATGGCGTCGGGCATGAGCGTTGCGGCTTCGAGCGGTTCGGACGGATCGCTCGCGCCAAAATTTTCCGTCTCTACAGTGCGCGCATATACGTTATATGTGCGCATCGGCGAGAGCCCTTCCAGCACGCCGTCCGGCTCCCATACCGTCTGATCGACGCTGTATTCCAAACCGCTCACAGCCTGCACCGTTATCGACGTATCCGTAGCCGAAACGAATACGGGCTTGTCGGGCGTTTCTCCTTTCGCCTTGACGATGGAAAATTCCGCCGATGCAGTCGCCTCCTTGTAATTGCGCGTTCCGGCGGCCGTCGCCGTGACACGGTATTTGCCGAGAGCGGAAGGCGCAGTCGCCGAAGCGGCGTATTCGGTGCCTTCTATGCCTTCGTACAAGTAGGTAACGGCGCTGCCCGCCGTATTTTCGGTAATCTCCGGCGAAACGGCCGTACCGTAAACGACGTCGTTCATCACAAGTTTCAGCGAGCCGTCCGCTTGCAGGATACTCAGAGTGACGGAATCCGAATACGCTTTATAGGTATCATCTCCCGCATAAGCAAGGGCGACGCTGTACGTTCCCGCGTCTGTGGGGGCCGTTTCTGTCGCGGCATATTCCGTGCCGCCGATCCCTTCATACGTCACCGTCAGCGTTACGTTCCCCGAAGCGGTATATGACACCGCATAGGGGGCTCCGCTGTACCTGACGATGATCTCGTCGTTTGCGCAGTTGTCGATCGAAACCGCAAGATCTGCCTTATTGCCCTCCCCTGTCTGCGCGCATCCTACAATGAATAACGCCCCCACTATGCACGCCGCTGCCAACATCGCAACAATCCTTCGCATTTTAATTTTCATCTTTTCCTCCTCCTTTTAATATTGTAACTATGTTACTTCCTTCTTTTTGCCGCACTTTCAGGTGAAGCAGATACACATTCTTTTCCTATCCTTTCGATCTCTGCTTTAAGCGTCTGCCAGTCAGAGTCTCCCGGATGTCTTCCCTGTAGTCTGGAAAAACCGATATTGCCAAGTTGCGCCGTCTCACTTTCGCTTACCCACCAAGCGTAACACATCAGCCCGCCTCTTTTTTCGGTCGGTTCCTTCATTAAAAGGTCGTACAACCCGTGCAAATGATCCAGGCAGTGCTTTTCCGTTTTGTCTCCGCGATAGTTCATGATGCATGGAATCTGCCAGATGCGGTAATCCTCCCTCGTTCCCAGCCGCTTCTTCATGCAATCCGTTATGTAGGCATACCGCCCGTCGAACGGATGGTACATATCGAATGCGACATCCGTGAGATACGCAGCCGATTCCGGAGTCAATTCGTCGCAGCCTTGCGCGGTCCATACTTCCGGCGCCACACCACCTACCGAAAAACAAGAAAATATCCTTTTCCCTGAAAAATTTTCTGCAAGTTTGCGCGTAACGGTATAAAAATCATGTCCGCTTATACCGCAGAGGAAAGGTTCGTCTACATAAAACCCTTCGAATGCGTCATAAAACCTTTGCCCCGCATCGGAGTCAAACAACTCGCGATACCACATGATTTTTTCTTTCCAATCCGGTTTCAGATAAGACCGCGCTATTTCCGCCGTTTCACCCACGTCCACAATCGGCTGAGGTTCCCGCTCAAACAAATCGTTGTAAAACCCCAGAAAAAATGTTTTATTTTTTTCTTTGATCCTGGTAAAGATCTCTCTATGATCCCATTCTTTTATTATGGTGTCGAACAGAAAACAGTTGATCCAGTCGTTTTCGATAAATCCGGCAAAATCCTCGTGCGTACAAGGGCAAAATACTCCGAAATTCATAAATCAGGTCTCCTATACTTTCAGATAAGATATGTCATCCACATAGACGCGCGCGGTGCTGGATACGTCCAGCCCCATCATGACGATAATGGACCAGTCAAATCCTTCGGGAACAACGCAGTTCGCCGTGCTGAACGTCACTTTCTGCCAGGAGCCCGCCGTCACCTGTACGCTGCCCAAAGTAATGTTGTTCCATTGCTGATCGCTCAGTCCGCAGGTAAGCGTGACGTCTTCTTCCGCGAACACCCACATTTCTACACCGCTTGCGCCGGTATAGTCGAGCGTGTTTGTGCCGGACGCAGGGCGCATTGTCGCTTCCGACGAATACAGATAATAGGCGTACTGCGTTTCGGAAACCATTTTGCCGTCCGCAAGCAGTCCGGACTGCGTTCCGCTGTACTTTTTGTTCGCGACTCTGCGGAAGGTGGAATAAGTCAGCGTAACCGTGTTTTCAAAATCGAAAACCGTGTAACTTTTCAGTTTGCGGATCTCGAGTTTATACGGCTCTTTATCCCCTTCCTTGAAATAAACGCACTTTTTGATCGCCGAATCATCCACTAAACCCGTCACATCGATCTCCGTACCGGATACGTACGGCTGATACTCCACGCCGTCGAACGAATACGTAAGGCCTTCACGATTGACGGTAACGGTCGATTTGGTGGCGGTGTAACTCTCCACGATCTGCGACGAGGCGATCTGCGTCGTATCCGACTCAACCACCTTATACGGAACTTCCGCCGCCTGCGCCGAACGCGTCTTGGTTTCGGGAAGCATCACCCTCGCCACATAGTCTCCCGGCTGCGTTGGCGCCGTCTCACTCCATCCCGTACCGTCCGCCTCACGGAACAGATATTCGTATGTGAGGTAAGACGGTTCTACTTCGGGAATTTTTTCCAACCCGTCGTATTCGAGTACGATATTTTCCTCATAGGTGATCTTCGTGTCGATCTTGTAAGCCGTTTCCTCATTCATTGCGACAATCTCCTCCGCAATTTCGTCAAGACGGGCATCCAAAGTCGTCCACGGTTTATATCCGCCGTTGATAGGATTACCCGAGGAATCGTACATGCGATTGTAATAGTCCGACCAAGGGCGAGGCCTATCTTTCCAACTCATGAATTCTTCCTGGGTATCGAGCAAATCGTAAAAACCGATGTTGCCGATCTGTTCTACCGCCCATGACGCCGTGACGCCCGTATAAAGGCACATTCCGACGCCGCCTTCAGTATTTTTTATCTTTTCAAAAAACTCGTTTACATGTTCAAGAGATCCGGCTTCATCCGTCGTTCCCGCATAAGACATGCAGCGGGGTACCGCCCAGAAATATTTACCTTCCCCCTCAAACATATTGACCATATTATCGAACGTCTCATCCATGAGCGCATTCATATCGCCGTAAAGATCAAATGAAAGGTCTGTAATATATTCCCCCGCCCACTTTTCCATACGTTCTCCGTTGCCAGTGAGAGAATCGTTAAACGCATATGCTGCAAAGTTAACCCACAGACGCTTTTCGGGAAAAACATCGTGATATGCTTTGGAACCTTCATACAGATCTTCAAGCGTCATGCCTGAAAGCAACGGTTCATCGAGATGAAATCCAAGAAAAGCGTCCCACCAAGGCTTTTCGCGATACGTTTCGGCAAACTCGTTTAACGCGACATAACAATCTTCGCGCAACGACCAATAAGGGTATGAACTTCCCCAACTCCAGATATTGAAAGCACCGTACATCCAAAATTTTTTGCCCGCATCGTATATCATCTGCGCCCATTTGTCCAATTCATTCTCGTTCATCAGGTTGAGATTGAATACGTTGTAACGCCCGTTTTTGATGACCTCCTCAAAGGGACCCGCCGCGTCGTTTTCATTGGATATACCGTACATACCGAGAAAAAAAGTGGGATCCGCTTCCGCCTCTTCCAGTGCGGTGCTGCCTTCGGGCGGAGTTGTGCTTCCGCCTCCGGCGTCGGCGCAGGCCGTAAAACAACCCAGCGCTGCCACCAGCGCGAGCAATATCAGCAATATTTTCTTTCTCATCTTTTCCTCCTGATTAATAAGTGACGACTATGTCGTCGATATAAATAGCCAAATTTTCGGGAACGGGTGTTTCCTGCAAAAGCCGAACTCCAAAATGTGTAATATAATCGTTGTTCGCTACAACCCATCGATTGGGTTCCGTTCCTGCCGTCGCTCCTGCAAATATCGTTCCGCCGAGCACCGTTTCGTAATCTTCGCGTTCGATCTTGACCTGCACCCACTGATTCGGTTTGATTTCCTGGTACAGAGTACCGCGGTTGTAATTGTCCGGTTCAAATTGATCGACCCAGCCGTCATAACATCCTTTTTCCAACTTATACGTATTCTTCCCTTCCGTGTCGTTCGGGTCTGAAATATAAATCCAAAAGGAGAAAGACGTGGATTTTGAAATATCCTGCGCAAGATTGTTTTCACTGAGAATAAACTTAAATTCCCTCGTCTCCGCGCTCTTATTTTCTACCTTGGCAGAGTAACTGCCGCCGTGAACGATGTCCGTCGCGAGTTGGAACGTACCGATCTCTCCGTAATAATAGCAGTCCGCCTGCATCATGGAAATATCCTTGTCTTCAAAGTCCGCCACAATGCCGAATTTTCCGCTCGGATAAACGACGATTTTGGATTCTAAAATGGCGTTTTCTTTGGTCTGCGGATCGGTGACGGAATAAATGACGTCATAAACATCGTTCTTCGCCGGCGTAAAGGAATTGCCCGTTACGGGAACCTCGTTGCCCGCAGAATCATACACGTAGAAATCAAAGTCGGGCGTATCGTCTATCACGCCTTTATCCCACACTTCGGGCAAATCGCTGAACGTATATTTCACGCCCGCTTCGCCCGGCAGCGTGACGAACGTCTCGTTCGGAGAAATCTCGATCTGCGGCGTGACACGGACCGTCTTGACAACGGAATTGAGAATGCCGTCATATTCGCAGGCGAGTGTGATCGTAAGTTCTCCGTCAAGATCGGGCGTAAACACGCCGTCCGCCGACTGGATCGTCTGATTTCTTCTGTTTACGATGCTTAGCACTTCCGCCGTCGCATCCACGGCGCCGCCGTCCTGCGAAGACATATTCAAGTCCAACTGATACGTGCCGTTGACCGCAATTTTTGCACCCGATCCGGTCGCCTCGTCGTAATCGTTTGTGGTCAACCGGTTTGCAAAGGTCAGTTCTTCCGGATCCCCCTCGCCAATCACACGTACGTCGTCGATGTAAAAATCGCCGTTGACGGCATTTGTCGAAGCATTTTCGTCGGCGTACATAATAAATTCAGAGCCGGGTATCACTGCGTTAGGATACAGGTCTTCCGCCGCGAAGACCGCGCGCGTCCAGTTGAGCGGGGTTAAACTGACTGTCTTGGAAGCGATGTTCCATTCCAATATCAGATTGGATGCGGAGCCGTTGTAAATCCAGAAACTAACATATTTTTTACCCGCCAGATCGCGATACGGAAAAGCGTCGCTGAAACGGAAAAAGGGAGCCGCCGTGTTTTTGGAAGTCATTTTCAGCGAGCGTACGGAATTGTCGGAGGCAAGTTTGTATCTGCCATTTTCTGCCAGCGAAAGTTCCATGGAATTAGCGCCCTGGCTGACGAACATGCGCTCTTCTCCGTTGTTGAAATCAGCGACGAGTCCATCAAAAGCAGTCGCCCATACGGATTTTTCTATTGTCTCCGTATTCGTTATATCTTCGTATTTTTCACTGTAACGGTATGTGACGATATATTCTCCCGGTTCTTCAGCCTCGAATGTTCCGTTTGTTACGGAGACCTCCTCTCCGTTCGCCGTACGAATAGAAAATTTGCACTCTACGTCCTCGTTCACCGTTTCCGTTCCGACCTCATATGCGCGGGGCACGGGTATGGTATAAGAATCCCCTACTTTGACCTGCCCCATGGAAACCGCTTCAAAATCAGCAAATTTGACTTCAAAGTTGGTGCTGAAAGAATTTTTTATTCCATCGTATGTCAGCGAATATTCAAGTGCATACGTTCCGGAACGGGAAGGCACGAACGTATTGTCTTCGGAAATTTCGACAGGTTCCCCGTCGGGATCGGTGAGCGCAACTTCGCATTTCTGCCCGAACAGTTCAAATCCGTCGGGGCCGATCGTCTTAGGATCCGGCAATTTATAAGGTATTCCTACAATCCCGACAGGAACATCTTCCGTGATTTCCCCCTCGTCGTCCGTAATATAGATCTCGCTTTCTCCCGCCATGCCGTCTCTGTACAGCCGGATATCGTCCAGATACAGATCAAAATCAACGGCATTCCCTAAATCGGATCCCGCAGGCCCGACAATAAAATGATTGAAAGCGACATTGTATTGAATAACACCAAAAACGTCGCTGTCGGAAGTAATCTTCACGCGCGTCCACGTGTAGGGCAGGATCTGATCAGAAATATAACTTCCCGTACTCGAATAGGTAGAAGAATTTGCAATGAACATGCCTTGGGGAGAGGTATGATACACCCAAAAACTTAAATAATCATACTCGGAGATGTTGCGTTCCTCCACATTTTCCGAAAATGAAAATGTGGCATTGGAAAAATCGGCGATACTCATTTTGAGCGAGCCGCTCCCTGAATGTACATACTGCGGATCAGTATTCCTATACAGTGTTACGCCCGTACCCGCTTCGATGACGCCCACAGACTTATCGTCTTCGAATCCCGTCTGCAGACTGACCGTTTCCGCAGATTCCTGCTGTTCGGGCGGCGGAGGCGTCTCTCCCCCGTCCGGCGAGCACGCCGCAAACTGCGTGAACATCAACGCCGCGGCAAAGGCGGCGGCAAACCATTTTTTTCTCTTCATATTTCCTCCTAACTTCTGCCGTAACCTGCCGCGGTGAGCATTCTCGACCAGTTCGTCTGGTAATACAGCAGTTCCTCTTCATACAAATCGTTCACAGATTTCGTTCCGTCGTACAGAATTTTTTCAAAGGTACGCGTTGCACTCGTTATCGTCCTATGCGCGGTATCGGTAAGTCCGGCTTTATACACGATGGGATATTTATCGACCGTAAAGACCAACTGAGAATTTTCGTCCTGCAAGAGACTGTCCATCGATTTCACGAAGTCGCTCGTCTCCTCGATATCCTGAGCGGAATAGCCGAACGCGCTCAGTATGCCGTATTTCATCAAAATTCGCTGCGCCTTGGGGCTTGCATAGAACAGCACGAACTGATACGCCTCTTCCAGTTCGCTCGAATAGGAAGCAATATACACCTTATTCTGATCGGTGAGCCCCGAATGGACGAGCCCTCTCGCTTCCCGAATGCGTTCGGTAATCTGCGACGCCGTCTCTGCATCTTTGCCAGCGTAAGCGGGAACGATATCCGTCGTGCCGTCGATATAATCTATCGCCGCGCGCAACTCTTCTTCGCTGATGCCGAGTTTGGTCCCGAGGCTGCTCGTGACCGGCGTGGGCATCACACCGTAATCGAGTTCGATGCCTTCCGCAATATAATCTCTTGCCGTTTCGCTTTCGATCCATGAGCCGGAAGGGATGAACGCCGCTTTGCCGTCAAAAAAGTCGACCTGTGCCTGCAGGTGGCTCGTATCCTTGCACCTTTCATACATATAGCCGTTCTCTTTGTATATAAAGCGCGATACTTCTTCCATTGCAATCTTTTTTCCATCCTGATCGAGCGCGTGCCAGTCCGGCACGTTGCTCGCCGCATTTTCGGGAAGAGCGGAAAAATACCTTTCGTAATTGGCAAGCCCCTCATATTGCGCCCACCACGTAGGCCATACAAACGCCCAATATGCGGAATTATTTGCGCACGTTATGCCCGCGGCGCGGAGTGCCGGCGCAACAATATCGCCATCTGCCGTCCGTCCGCTTTTGATGATATCCAGTATCTCCTCAAATTCATTTGTCGTGCGAGGCAGAGATTCGATACCGTAGAGATCAAGGACTTTTTGGTTATAGATGAACCCTTCTACTGACGTTGTCCAGGGAACTGTGTAAATTTCACCTTCACCCCCGTTCATATCATAAGTCAGCTGAGCTTCATACAAATCGTCCCGCACGAGATCGCGTAAGGTCTGCCCGCCTGTATCCGGTACTTCCATGGCATACAAATCATCCAGTTTCTGAAACAAATTGTCATAGCCGTATTTATTCGCATAATTATCAATGTTCGCAAAACTTGGTACCATTGCGAAGAATACATCAATTTCGTTTCTTTTTGTAGAAACGATACGCGAAATATTAACATTGGTAGCATTGTCATCCAGTTCCACTTCAACCGGAATGCCCGTTTCTTCTTCAAACGCGGCAACCAGTTCGTCCACATACTCTGAGCCATAGCCTGAAATCGTAAAACTAACCGTCAGAACCCCGTCTCCCGCATTATTGCATGCTGCCATGCCGAACATTGAAACGAAGCCCATCGCCAAAATCAAAAGACTTTTGATTCCTTTCATGTTTCACCTCCTAAATTTATCCTTTTAATCCGCCAGCGACGGAGTTGGTCATAATTGCATCCTGGAAACATGCGTATAAGATTACGACGGGAATAGTCGCCATAATAATCGCTGCAAAATACAGCGGATAATCTGCCCGTATGCTCGGCACATACTGGAACAGATACAATCCCGTCGCGAGCGTCGGATAATCGGACAGATACAGGAGCGTGGAATTGTAATCGTTCCAAAGCCCGATAAACGAAACAATGCCCAAAGCAAAACACATCGGCATGGACTGCGGTAACATCACCCGCAAATACACTGTAAAATGCCCACCGCCGTCAATGAACACCGCTTCCGCATATTCCCAGGAAACATTGCTGTAAAAACCATAAAAGAGAAGAAAATTAAACCCCATACCGCCTGTCATGATAAGTAAATAAAGCGGCGTATTAACCATTCCGAGATTGTCTAACAGACGATACGTTGCAGGCATCGCCCCTACAACAGGCACTAACATAATGAGAATAGCGATATTATAAAAGGTATTCCGTCCGATAAATTTATATTTGCAGATGCAGTAACCCGTCACGTTACAGAAAAATATGGAAATAACTGTTCCGCAGACAGAGTACCACAGGGAATTGAAAATCATTGCGAACAAATTGTTGCCGCCCACTTCAAGCACGTCGAACGCTTCCAAATAATTGATAAAATCCCACTTCTGCGGCCAAGACAACGGATCTCTGATGAATTCAAGTTTATCACGGAAAGACGATAGCAGCGCCCATCCGAGCATAAAGATATATGTAAGCGAATACAGAAAAAGAAATACACCTACGATTGCAAACATAATCTTTTTCCGGATAGTATATTTACTCTGTTTATGTTTCCGCACTTTCATTTGCATTCTGTGTTCCTCCTTTTTAGTAAGAGACATCTGTCCAAAGTCTCCCGACCAATTTTTTGACCAACAAAACCAACGGTACAGAGACGACGGTACACGCAAAGGCAACAGTGGAAGGATAGTAAATAGACAATTGATTTTTCGTCGTCAGATAAATCCAGTAAGCAATGGTAGAGGTGTTGCAGTCTCCCTGAGTCAAAAGAAGAATCGGCCCAGAGGAAACAAAAATATTTGCTACCGTCGTAACAATGATGGTTGAGAGCGTAGGCCATGTCATGGGGATAATAATCCTTCCTATCTCCGACAAAAAGCCTACGCCGTCAATCTGAGCCGCTTCCATGACCTCATACGGAACACGCCCCATGGCGCCGTTGAAGATGATCATATTTACGGAAAATCCCGTCCATAAACAGTAAACGAGTACCGCATTCATTGCAAATCGTTCATCAATAAGATAGTTTACAGGTTCCCCTCCGAACAGTTCGACGATCGTAGGCACGATGCCACCAAGCGAAGGATTCAGAATAAATTTGTAAAGTGTTGCCAATACTGCGGCTGATATAATATTCGGCAGGAAAAAAACAAGCCTGTAATATTTATAAAAACGTATCTTTTTATAAAGAAAATACGAAAAGAAAAAGGACAGCGGAAGAATAGCAAACAGGTTGAGCGAGAAAAATTTAAGTGTATTTTTAAAAAGCGACGGAGTCGTGGAAAAAGGATTTTTACCGCTTATCTCTTCCCAAAAATACACCCAGTTGTCAAATGAATAAACGACATCACCATACACCTCTATACGAAATGCATTCAAGAATGATTCAAAATTCACATATAGCCAAAACACTAAAAAGTTGACGACCGGAATGGTAAGAAAGACAATGAGAAATACCGCCTTCCCTTTTTCAAGAGGATTTTTTTTCTTTTTGATATGATGATTTTTTATCGTCTCCATAAAATTTAATCCTTAAAGATTTGCAATTAGTATAGTGGATAAAAAATACATTTTCAAGGGGGTATTTTGATATTATTTCCATATTCGCACATAAACGCAAATAATTTCACACTAAAAATAAAAATTTCACTCTTTACAATCAAGAAAAAACATGCTACAATAATAACGAAGAAATAATAACATGATCATTCCGAGGGAAAAATGAATCAACACGCCGTCTCCGTTTTTGAAAAAGATAATCTTGCAAAATTTCTTTCTGTCAACTGCTATTACCAAACAATTTATCAAAACTACAGCATGTGCATACATTTTCATGAGCGTTTAGAGATTATGTATGTAAATTTTGGCGAGGTGGAAATAGAATATTACGACTCGGAAGATCCTCAAAAGCCCTCTTATCTCACTTTGCTCAGCCACGACTATGTCCTGATTGATCTGAATGTGCCGCATACCATACGGGTACGAAATTTGCCGTCTCAGATTCTTAACTTGGAACTATCGTTGTCTGCTCCACCCGAGCATATTCCTTTGACGTTGGGCTTACTCGGCAAATCAGATGAAAACTTCAGAAAAATGATGCAAAACCGAAATCGCGGCAGGGTTTTTAAACTTTTTGACCAAAATAATATTTATTCCCAAATACTCCTCATTCAAAGCGAACTCAACAGAAAAGAACATAAAAATTGTGAACTGGCAACCACGCAACTTGCTCTCGCCGTACTCATGCTATATATCGCAAAAGATTATTCAGAACAAAAACTCAGTTCTTCCGGAATCGAAACCGTATATGTGAAAAAAGCGACACAGTTTATAGACGCTTACTATCAAAATAAAATTTCAAACGCTGAAATTTGTGAATACGCCGGTATATCACAGAATTATCTAAATCAATTATTTCACAAACAATACGGAAAAACAATGAATGAATATTTAAATCGCCACCGTATTAAAAAATCAAAAATTCTTATCGCCAACAGCAATCTAAACTTTTCACAAATCAGCGAACAGGTCGGATATCGAACAAAACAAAATTTCAATAAAAACTTTCTCAAGTATGAAGGTATATCTCCTAAGCAATATAGAAATCAGATAAATACCGCGACTGAAATACATTGGAACGAGAATTCCGCCAATACTATTGTCTTTAATTCAGAAGGCACCGAAAAGGCAATTACCCCTCCCCCCGATTGAGCCGATCTTGATCAGGCGCTTGAAGCACATGGACCGGCGGTACTGCCCGTGCTTTTCCTTCCGCGACGTTCTGCCATGAACCCTGCCGCTCCTTCTTCCAAATATATGCGCCCCACGATATTGAAAAAGTTTTGCCTACATGGTAAAACAAACCGATAAAATTTTGATTTACCGAGAACGGAAAGATTTCTGACTGCAGGAATACAGGCCGAGGAAGCAGGCAGGGACAAATGTTGCACGTGACGAAAAATGCGACTAAAGCCGAGTTACCCGAAGCAGCAGAAAAATTTTTGAATGGCGGTTGTGCCTTACCCCGTACAAGGGATGCGGCGTTTCCGGCGAGGCGGTCATGCTCCGAAACAGGCATTCGTGGGATAAGGATGTGAAGACTTTTGCCGTGGACAGGGGCTATACCGACTATTCGTAGGAATATATTCTTGCTGAAGCGAAAAAAGCGGACCACGATCTGTAAAAAAAGACCGTTTCTGAAACGGTCTTAAAAAACAAAAATTTACTTCCCAAAAACTTCCCAATTCGTCCTTCATCCAAAATCGCGCAGAGGTTTTTCCTCTGCGTGATTTTCTGTCAAATGTTAAGCCTGTCCGGTTGCAAAAGGAATTCAAACAAATCAAGCAATAATATACCGTCTTCCGAATAATGCGTGCGCGACAGATCTTTCACTATAATGATTTTTTTGAATGAATCGTTGATGTGCAGAAGAGAATTTTGTTCCTGCGCCAATTTTTCTCCCGTGGGAATCGAAAGGGCTACCTGTATATAATATCTTTTATCCACCAGATTGCAGACAAAGTCAACCTCCGATTGTTTCAAAACGCTCTTGCCTACCTCGTTCGGAGCATAGTAATCGACAGTTCCCGCATCGATATTGAATCCTCGGATCTTTAACTCATTGTATATTATATTTTCAAGAATATGCGTTTCTTCCTCTTGCCGGAAATTTAACCGCGCGTTGCGCAACCCGATATCCGTAAAGTAATATTTCGCAGGGGTATTGATATATCTTTTTCCTTTGATATCGTATCGCTTCACCTGTTCGATCAGAAATGCGTCGGCAAAGTAGTCGAGATACTTTTTCAGCGTGTCAGGATGCACGGATACCTGCTTCATGCTTTTGAAAGTGTCCGATAATTTTTTAGGATTTGTAAGTGATCCGATGGACGATGCGAGGATATCCAGCAATTCCCCCAGTTCCGCGTCATTCCGCACCTTATGCCTGTCTATGATGTCTTTCAGATACGTTTCCGCAAAAATGTTTTTCAGATATCCGAATTTATCTTCACCGCTCTTGAAGTCAAACAGTTTCGGCAATCCACCGAAATTGCAATACTGTTTCCACCCTTGCTCTGGCGTTCCGTTGAAAGCAGACATAAATTCGCCGAACGAAAGGGGTGCTATGTGTATTTGATCGCCTCTGCCACGAAATTCGGTGATAATATCTTTGGACAAAAATTTCGCATTGCTGCCCGTGACATATGTGTCGGCGTTCGGAATGTGCAGAAAGCTGTTGAGTACGTCTTCAAATTCATTTACAAGCTGCACTTCATCAAGCAAGATGTAGTACATTCCCTTATCTTTTATCAGAGAATTGACATACTCGCATAATAAATCGGGATCGCGATATTTTTTATTGACCCGATCGTCCAAAGCGATTTTAATAATATGATCGTCCGACACCCCACTGTCTAAAAGGTGCTTGTAAAACAGTTTGAACAGAAGGTAAGATTTTCCGCAGCGACGAAGCCCGGTAATGACCTTTACCAATCCGTTATGTTTATGGCGGATCAATTTATTCAGATACAAGTCACGTTTGATTTCCATTGCCGACACCTCTATTGAATATTTTTTCGGTAAACCCAAAAAATTTTCAATAATAGTATAGCAAATCTTTTCTTTTCCGTCAAGCAATATGAACTAAAATATAATCAAGGAGATTTTATAAAACAGGACACCAGATTTCCCTGTACCTTCTCGTTGTTACTAAATAGTTTAGTTTTGTCTAATTTGATTATTTTTTATTGTTTTAGACTGTTTTTTATTCAAAACTATTGACGATATAAAAATTAAATGATATAATAAAACCATAAAAAAGCGGAGAATTTATATGACCACAAAACTATTTGAACGATTGGTAACAAAATTTTCGATCAAGGTCAACGATTTGGCAAAATACCTTGAAATTTCTAAAGCAACGATTTACAACTATCGGAACTTAGAGAAGTTTTCGGACATACCAAGCGATAAACAATACAAAATTCTATATCTGTTCGGGAAGGAAACGGAAGAAGAACTTGAACTTGTATTGGACGAGTCGGATAATGATATTCTCGCAAAGTATGTTACGCGCATCTCAAACATTTTAAAGGACAGCGCAAGCGAAAAACAGAAAACCCTGCAATCTTCTGTAGAGGAATTGAAAGCAGAGGTCGAAAACTTAATACAGGAAAACGCCGATTTAAAGCGACAGCAAACGATTTTACAAAAGTTTGATTCCGTTGACGAATTTTCAAAATCTGTGGTGTTGGATAAAGTAGCTAAAATCATCAACGGCTCCTCTACTGCTGAAATAAAGGAATTTATCGATTATCTGACGATATTTGAAACATATAGAAATCAAAATAAGAGGGATGTATGAAAAATTTTGAGTGGAAACAAATTAATTGGTTCGAGGCTGACGGTAAAATCGTATTTGACGATACTTTCGGGTTTGTAAGGGCGAAACCCAATAGAACGACATTTGAGGTCGTAAGTCCGGATTTTCCAGGCAGACGGATTAGCTTGGCAATTTGTTTTTATATTAGCAAATCCGACGAAAAGATTATATTTAATCAATATAATTTTCCTGAATTATTTTCGCAAGACATTTATGTTGAGACAAATCCACCGAAAAAAATAAATGTCCATTCATTGATTGTAAAAAAATGGTTTATTCCCATCGTGAATTCTCCTTACGGAAGCAATGAAAGATCTGCTAAAGTTCAAATAGACAAAAAGAATTTATCAACGCATCCTCTGCAGACATGGTTCTGCGAGGAAATTCAAAATTGGCCGTTGCAAGAAATCCTTAAACTTTATCAAAGACCGTTATTTTTGGATCTACAAGTCGGGCAATCCATATTTCATAAAAATTTAGGAAAATGCACTATCGTAAAAATATATGAACAACCCGATATGGGAGATTGGATGATTGCTATACAGGCGGTAACTCAAGAAATCAGAACAGTTAAGTTCAACGGTTCAGAAACTGACGCTGTTTATAAAATTCCTTATCAATCACCGATCACGAATGAATCGGAACAATTCAATGTGTGTAAAAACGAACTCCAATTAAGTCCATATATGTTGACCGCCGATAAGCAGATAAACATATATTGGCAACAAATTCCGAACGCGGCAAGATATATCATATCGCTTTATAAACGCGATAATCGTCCCTATTTGCAGCAAATCTATCCTTTAAAAGATTATATCGTCGAACGGGGTGAAGGCTTCCTCCCGATAAAAGATTTATTGGGAAGTGATTATATTGCCGTTGTAAAAGCAGAAGATCGTTCCGGCGAACTTATAGCGCAGTCTAGAGGAATTGCCGTGTCAGGAAATAAAAGCTACCCTCAATTTTGGAAATAGGAGATTTGGTTATGCTGATGATTGAATTAAAATGCTATCCAATTTTGAACGGAATCATGGCCTGGTGGAGTTCGGTAGAAGATGCGGCACGTTATATAGTCACGATTTATATCAACGATGCACCGATTTCGGAAAAAATTGTTGAAAGAACGGAAAAGTATTGCTCTTTTACAGGGTTGGCGGCAATTGACGGACAAACACGAGGCGCCGCATCCTCTATCTCCCTTGCGGCTTCCCACATGGTTGGTAGAATGCGTACACCCGCTCATAGTGGATTCGATTATTATATCAAGGTACAAGCAGAAAACAGGAACGGCGACATTATCGCCGAAAGTGAAAAAATAAAAAGCATAGTGCGGGAGATTTAAAATGGGTGTTGTATTCGATGTTGCAAATCGGATTTTGGAGGAGTAAATATATGAAAGTTGAAATGCGCCCTATACCGCAGGGAATAATGGTTTGGTGGGATAAACAGGAAAACGCTGCTCGATATAATGTATGTTTATTCATTGGAAAAACAAAGAAAGTAACTTTTGAAGGGCAATACAATTTGGAAGGAAATATTGAGCCTTGTAAAGGAAAACACGTCGAGCAAGAGGTCCTCGATAGTTACCAACCTCTTTGCATCGTTGAAAAAGACAGACATACTTTTTACCATACATTTACAGGATTGGCAGACAATATTAATATTGCATACGGAAACGGACGCTTTAAGTTGCCCTATAACAATAGCAGTAATAAACCAATACAAACGAATTTCAAATATTTTGTTTCAGTTGAAGCCGAAGATCCAGCGGGAAATGTGATCGATAAAAGTGAAATGATTTGGTAAGGGAAAGAAAAGATGCAACGTATTAAAGTTAGTATTGGATTATTAAATGAAGGCTGCATGATTATTTGGTCGACTATCGAAGACGCCGCAAGATATTGGGTAACATTATCGATTGGAACAAAAAAGAAAAAATATACTTTATGTAAAGCAGAAAAGGATCGGGAAACCAAATATCATTCATTTTTAGGATTAGCAGATTCATTAAAAAATTTATGGATCACTCGTTCTGAGAATTATTCTTATTATGTTTGGGTTGAAGCTGAAAATCGTCAAGGACAGATCATCGCAGCAAGTACACCCAAAGAAATAATGAATGGTTACGAGGAAGATGACTATTACGATTATGACGATGAATAAGGAGGAATATCAATGAGAATTTATGAAGAAGAACTGGAAACTCTGATCAAAGCAGGTGCAAAAGTCGTGGAGGTCGCTTCCTTTGAATGGCAACGCGTCCATGGGTTTGCTAATTATGTTGCCGAAGATTTAAATATTGACTGGTATTCATGGAGCAGTGTTTCCGGGCTGAAGGTTTGGGAAGGGAACGGTTTTAAGACCATCAACCCCGATTGCGTCACATTGCCTGCTGTACTCGATTACTATATAAAGGCGGAAAGCGATATGCTGCTTGTTTTGGAAGACTTCCACCCTTACAGTGAAGCCAACAATCCCGTCAACATCCGTTATCTGCGTGAAATGATGCGCCAGCAAAATTTTACGGGGAATTACACAAAGGCAATCATTTTGAGCTCGCCAAACAAGTTTATTCCGGAAGAGTTATCCAAAGAACTTCCCGTTATTGAAGTCGATCTTCCGGACAGAGAAACCATTGAGGTGATTGCGGACAGCGTCGTCCGAGAGTATCAATCATATTGCTTGGAAAGAAATATCACGCCGAAATTATTGGAATCGGCGCTCGGCCTTACTGTTATGGAGGCGCGGCTTGCTTTTGCAAAAGCGATTATTCAAAACCGCAAACTGACCGAAGAAGAAATACCGCTGATCATCGCCGAGAAAGAACAGATCATCAAAAAAAGCGGCTTGCTTGAATACTTTCACCCGAAGGAATATCTGACGAACGTTGGCGGTCTCGACAATCTGAAAGAGTGGATACATAAACGCGGACAGGCATACAGCGACGATGCGAGAAATTTTGGTTTGAATATCCCGCGAGGCGTATTGCTATTAGGCATTCCCGGGTGCGGTAAAAGTTTAACCGCAAAGGCAATCGCAAACGAATGGAAATTCCCCTTGCTCCGCTTTGATTTAGGCAAGGTATTCGGCGGTATCGTGGGAGAATCGGAGCGGAATATCCGCTATGCACTCGATGTCGCTAAAACAATTTCCCCCTGCGTATTATGGATCGACGAAATCGAGAAAGGGCTTTCCGGTTCACAGAGCAGCGGCAGGACAGACGGCGGTACAAGCGCCCGCGTCTTTGGCACTTTCCTTACCTGGATGCAGGAAAAGACGGAGCCGGTTTTTGTCGTCGCAACAGCAAACGATATCAGTTCTCTTCCTCCGGAGCTTCTTCGCAAAGGGAGATTTGACGAGATTTTCTTTGTTGATTTACCTTCGGCGAAAGAAAGGGAAAACATCTTCCAGATCCATTTGAAAAACAAGCACCGGGATGCCAAAGCGTTGGGGCTTAATATGGCGGAACTCGTCAAAAAGACAGAGGGGTTCTCGGGCGCCGAAATTGAGGAAGTTGTCAACGAGGCACTGTTCAATGCATATGCAAACGGGCAGAAAGATTTGGAAATGCAAAATCTGCTCGATTGCATTTCCGCGACCTCTCCGCTTTCCCGTACAATGGCGGAGACAATTGCAAATCTTCGCAAATGGGCAGAGCAACGCGCAAGAATGGCGAGCAAAGATAAACCGGACGAGGTGAAACCGCTCGGCGAAGATGTACCCAAACTGCAGCAGGAATATTCTAATCCGTTTATTCAAAAGAAGAAGTAAATATGATTGCAGATAAACTTGTTACAATCCGAAAGGAAAATACTTTTAAAAATGGCTGGGCGTTGTTTATTCCGTGGCATGATTTTCCGCAAAAGAACAAGCATTACAATGCCGTCGGTGTGTCTGAAATCGTCAAACAGATCACGTTTTCAAAAACGGTTACTTTGATGCTCGCGGAGCCGTGCCTGTCACGCAAAATAATTGATGAGCTGAAATGGGTTCAGCCATATGCGGGAATCACTTTGCTCGCAAAGTCAAATGATGTTGCAACTTTTTACAAAGATCTTCGGTTTTCCTCAGTCAAAATCGAGCCGTCGCTTTCGCTGAATTATATCGGAATCGAGAGCAAAGACGGAAACGTCGGATATTTTATCTCGGAAGGTTTTCAGCGCACAGACGAAACTGTCGAGAGTTTGTTTTCATCCTTGAAGAAAGGCGCTCTTGACTTTACTCCTTTTGTAGATGCTGACAAATTGATTGTTTTGGGGGATGACGCGCCATATCTTTCTCAACTTTTTGAATATTGCGAAAAGAATCGAATCTCCGCATTTTTCGCAAAAAGTATTGATACTTTTTGTAGATCTGATTACGATACTTATAAGAACCGTACAATCAATCTGCTCATCGCAGAATATGTCGGAACAGGGATTTGTGTCCAAAAAAACGGGAAACTGTTTCATGCGTCACTCATGAACGGACAGTTTATCCTTGTAGAGGCAGAGACCATTAGCAATTGGCTTACGGGCAATATTTACTGCAATTTGAAAGCAACCGCAACTTTGAAAGGCAATGAATTACCTAAAAACGCGTATGTTTTATATCAGGGCGCAGTTCGGCCTCTCGCGCTGAAAGAATGGCACATTGTAGAAAAAACTGTACCAATCGATACAATGGCGGATTTTGTTGCGGAACAGTTTGACCAAAGCGAGACGGAAAACCATAATGAGTTTTCCGCGATAGCAAAATGCGTTGAATATCGTTTTACGCTCACCCCTCCCCTGCTCCCTGCTCAAAGTGTATTTTCTTCTGTTTACGATAAAGCGCAGGAGTTATTAGCGCAATGGAATGCATGCTACGCGCTACCTATTCAAAAAATTCAGCGTGCATTGGAACGTTTTCAAGGGAATCATGATTTTTTGGCGATGTTGCAGCATATCGAGGATAGCGATATCTCAGTCAAAAATATCATCGGGAAATATCAATATCAGGATTACCGATCCGTCTTTCAATCATACAAAAACAGTTTGGTTCAAGACAGGGACAAGCTTATAGATAGTTGTTGTGCATTAAACGCACCGATTTTAGCTAAAATTAAAAGCACACAGACTTCTGGCATTGATGATGAGATTCAAGGATATGAAAGGACAATTCAAGAAAAAGAGGCTTGTATTGAGCAAAATATTGATGTTTTGCAAAGTAAACGCCGTATAGAAATCCTAAAACGTAAAATCGAGGAATTGCAAAAAATCAAAGGACGCCTAACCCCTATTCAAACGTCCAATACAGCAAATAATCAACAATCGTTTATTGCTTACTGTAAACAACTTCTGAAAGGCAATAGTGTAAAAACGAACGAAGACAGCGTTTCTTCTATTGTACACGGCAGAGAGCAATCCAAACAAGAGCAATTGAATGAATTTTTGCAAACATGGTTGGAACCAATAAAAGATCTGATAGATAAACTCGTTGATTTGCTTGCAAAAATGGAGGCGATTGACGTTCCGGAAAATCACATAATTTATGATCATGCAGGTAAAAGGTATATTGTGATCGAGAACGAGAATGAGTATCGGCAAACATTGCAAATTCAAGAAAAATATCATTTACAATGCGTTGTAAGGAGGTAATGTATGAGCGACGATTATGATGTACAAATTTGGGAAGAAGTTAAAATCGAAGAAGTAACACTTAATATAGATACTCTTAAAAGAGAAGACCTGATAAAAATCGAAGAAAGTGAAAAGAAGTGTCTATTAAGTAAACTTGAAAAACTCAACGTGGTTTTGAAAAATTTAGATGTTTACTGCAAAGACGGCGTTTTATTGGTTAACGACAGATACGGTATCTGTAAAGAGTTCCCCGAAATTGCCGCGGCATTCGGTTTTACGACAGAGGCAGCTGTTTGCAGTTTGAAAGGTAGAAGTTACTTGGTTTACGATCCTCTGTTTGCGTTAATTCATGTGTTGGATCCTTTGTTTGACATTTCGCATTTCGCCAACAAACAAGTAAACGTGGAGATCTTATCCGTTTTGGGAAAAGTGAAACACCCTGTAATTGTGAGTGGCGAATTACAAGCAATTTTACAAACAATTCTACAAAAGGGTCACTATACCGTTAAGGGTACGCAAAAAATTGTTACAACTTACGAAGACGGGCGTGAAATCAATAGAGATGTCGGCGAGATTGTCTCTGACCGTGACCTTGTTGTTGGAGAACTCCAAAATTATTCTCAAACGATGCAAAACATCCTTAAAAGAGCAAATACCGATTTGCAAAACGGTACCGTTAAATTGCTTTATCAAAGAGCAAGACAGATGGGCTATTCCGTTAAGGAAGAGCGCAAAGGGACGCAAGTTCAACTTGTGCTGGTGAGGGCAGAATAATGGATGAAAAAAAAATTGTTATTCAAATCGATGAAGACGGAAGCTTGAATGCCGAAACTTTCGGTATGTATGGAACGGAATGCATTGATGAGATCGATAAACTTATGAAAGATATTGCCCGAGCAGGAACGCACCATAAAAAATCGGAATTTTATGAACAGAAGACGATGACTGCTCATACCGTACAAAATAAACATGATTAACTATTACGAATATTGCGTTGTTGAGAATGAACATCTTTACGGGCCCGGAAAACGTGTTCTGCTGTTTTTGCAAGGGTGCTCAATACATTGCGAAGGGTGTGTGAATCGGCATCTATGGGATTTCGGCAAAGGCATAAACGCAACATCG
>ERZ1106932.188-NODE-188-length-23310-cov-7.697398_pt1 | contig 23310 bp, 24 predicted proteins | sample MGYA00403665_ERZ1106932 | MGnify/ENA primary metagenome ERZ1106932 (study PRJEB35170, sample SAMEA104062448) | human gut metagenome | biome: human gut; feature: human-associated habitat; material: faeces | place: Denmark | collected 2012-08-24 ... | reverse complement strand
GGTGATGACGCGCACGGGTTCCCCCTTGCTGTCGTATGTGTAATTGAGCGCGGCGGTCTGATGGGCGGCATATGCAACGGATTCCAGGCGCTCGTCAAGCTGGGGCTCGTGCCCTACGGCAGGATCGTCGATATGGAAGAAAACATGCCCACGCTCACGTTCAACAATATCGGAAGGCACCAGTCGCGCCTCGTCAACGTGCGCGTTTCCTCCAACGCCTCTCCATGGTTTAAAAACACCAAGGTCGGAGAGATCTACACCGTCGCGGTTTCCCACGGCGAGGGCAAGTTCGTCGCGGACGGCGAAACGATGGATAAACTCGTGCAAAACGGGCAGGTCGCCACGCAGTACGTCGATATGTACGGCAGGGCCACGCTGGACGTGGACTTCAACCCCAACGGCTCGGTGTGCGCGGTGGAGGGCATCACCTCGCCCGACGGCCGCGTGTTCGGCAAAATGGGACACAGCGAGCGCATCGGCAAGGGGCTTTATAAAAACGTCTGCGGCAGATACGACATGAAACTGTTCGAAAGCGCGGTAGAGTATTTTAAATAAGGAGCGGCGATGAGAAGCGATATAGAAATAGCCCAATCCACGGAACTGAAAAATATTTGCGACGTGGCGAAAAGCTGCGGCATAGACGAAAAATATCTTTCCTGTTACGGCAGGTACAAGGCGAAAGTGGATCTTTCCCTGCTGAAAGAGCATGAAAAAGCGGACGGCAAGCTGGTGCTCGTTACCGCCATCACGCCCACGCCCGCGGGCGAAGGCAAGACGACCACCACCATCGGGCTTGCCGACGGCTTGAAACGTATCGGCAAAAACGTGGTCGTGGCGCTCCGCGAACCGTCGCTCGGCCCGGTGTTCGGCATCAAGGGCGGCGCGGCGGGCGGCGGCTACGCGCAGGTCGGGCCTTTTGAAGACATCAACCTGCACTTTACGGGCGATTTCCACGCCATCGGCGCGGCGAACAACCTGCTCTGCGCCATGCTGGACAATCACATCTATCAGGGCAACGCGCTGGGGATAGACCCGCGCAAAATCGTGATCCGCCGCTGCGTGGATATGAACGACCGCCAGCTGCGTTCCGTGGTGGACGGCCTGGGCGGCAAGGTCAACGGCGTACCGCGCGAGGACGGCTACGACATCACCGTCGCCACCGAAATGATGGCGGTCATGTGCATGGCGACCTCCGTATCCGATCTGAAAGCGCGCTGCGCGCGCATGATCGTGGGCTATACCTATGAAGATAAGCCCATTACGGCGGGCGATTTAAAGGCGCAGGGCGCCATGACGGCGCTGCTCGTCGAGGCCCTCAAACCCAACCTCGTGCAGACGCTCGAGGGCACGCCCGCGTTCGTGCACTGCGGTCCTTTCGCCAACATAGCGCACGGGTGCAATTCCGTGCTCGCGACGAAATGCGCGCTGAAACTGGGCGATTACGCCGTTACCGAAGCGGGATTCGGCGGCGATCTCGGCGCGGAAAAATTTCTCGACATCAAATGCCGCCTCGCGGGGTTCGCGCCCGCGGCGGTCGTGGTCGTCGCCACGGTGCGCGCGCTCAAAATGCACGGCGGCCTGGCGAAAAACGAACTTGCGGAGGAAAACCTCGCCGCGCTCGAAGCGGGGATTCCGAATTTGCTGCGGCACGTTTCCAACATCAAAAACGTATATAAACTGCCCTCGGTGGTGGCGGTGAACCGCTTTCCGACCGATACCGACGCGGAGATCGCGCTCATCATGGAAAAATGCCGCGCGCTCGGCGTAAACGTCGTGCTTTCCACCGTTTGGGCGGAAGGCGGCAGGGGCGGCGAAGCGCTTGCGAAAGAGGTCGTGCGCCTCTGCGAGGAGGAAAAGGGCGATTTCACGTTCGCCTACGAAAGCGATAAGAGCATAAGGGAAAAGATAAACGCCGTCGCGGTCAAGGTGTACGGCGGAAAGGGCGCTGTCTTTACGCCCGAAGCGGAAAAGCAGATCGCGCGGCTCGAAGAACTGGGCTTCGGCGACCTGCCGGTATGCATCGCCAAAACGCAGTACAGTTTTTCGGACGACGCCAAACTGCTCGGCGCGCCGAGCGGGTTCACGATAACTGTGCGCTCGGTCAAGGTGAGCGCGGGGGCGGGGTTCGTCGTGGCGCTCACGGGAAATATCATGACCATGCCCGGGCTGCCGAAAGTTCCCGCCGCGGAAAATATCGACGTGGACGAAAACGGCAAAATCAGCGGACTTTTTTAACCGCCGCGCAAAAATTTTTGTTGTTGCTGAAAAAACTTTCCGTTCTGCAAATCAAAAACGCCCGAAATCGCGTAAAAAACGTTGACAGGGCGTTTTTTTTATGCTAATATATATAGGCTTTAAGAAGAAGTTACCCTTCTCGCCGTGCGGCGTCGCGCCTACTTCGGCTCAATACTTCGTTGAAATATATCCGGCATTTTGCCGTTTATATATTTTTCGGTATGCAGGGGTCGCTTTGATAAAGCGGCTTTTTTCGTTGTCAAAAAGGGCGGAAAGCTCAAAAAATAAAGAGGTATAAAACTATCAAAGAACAACATCAAATCAACGAAAACATCAAAGACAGAGAGGTGCGGCTGATCGACGAAAACGGCGAACAGCTCGGCATCGTGCCGCTTCGGCAGGCGATGGATATCGCGGAGGAAAAGGAGCTCGATCTCGTAAAGATCTCGCCCAACGCCAATCCGCCCGTCTGCAAGATCATGAACTACGGCAAATATGTTTTCGAACTCGCGAAAAAGGAAAAGGAAGCGAAACGAAACCAGAAAATGGTGGAGATCAAAGAAGTGTGGCTTTCCATGACCATCGACGTGGGCGATTTAAATGTCAAAGCCAGACAGGCGCAGAAATTTTTAAGCGGCGGAAATAAAGTCAAGGTTTCCATCCGCATGAAGGGCCGCCAGAACGCGCACGCAAATCTGGGCATCGAAGTGATGAACAAATTTTTCGCTTTGGTGAAGGACGTCGGCGTGATGGAAAAGCGTCCCCTGACGGAGGGACGGAGCATCTGGATGATGCTGGCGCCGATCAAGGCTTAACATAACGATTATCTTCCGCCGCGAGGCGGGTTCCGATAATAGAAAAAACACGGGAGGGCTTAATTATGCCGAAAATGAAGACCAAAAGTGCTGCGAAAAAGCGTTTTAAAGTTACCGCCAGCGGTAAAGTCAAAAGGGCGCATTCGGGCAAAAATCACATTTTGACTAAGAAAGACAGAAAGAGAAAGAACAGCTTAAGACAGGGCGCTTACGTCGACAAGGGACAGGAAAAGACGATAAAGACCTTGATTTATAACAAGTAAAGCGAAGGAGGGTTTGTCATGCGTATTAAAAGAGGCGTAAACGCCGTTAAAAAGCGTAGAAAAATATTAAAGCTTGCAAAAGGTTACTTCGGCGGCAGGTCGAAGAGATACAGAGTGGCGCGTCAGGCGGTCATGAAATCGCAGAATTACGCGTACATCGGCAGAAAGCTCAAAAAGAGAGATTTCCGCCAGCTGTGGATCGCGCGTATCAACGCCGCGGCGAGGCTCAACGGCCTTTCTTACAGCAAACTGATGTTCGGGCTGAAAAACGCGGGCATCGAACTCAACAGAAAAATGCTTGCGGATATCGCCGTGAACGACGCCGCGTCGTTCGCCGCCATCTGCGAACAGGCGAAAGCCAACTTAAAGAAATAAATAAAAAAGAGCTTACGTCCGTAAGCTCTTTTTAGGGTGTGCGGAACGGTTCCGCCGCGCGGCGTTTTGCCCGAAGCGGAGGAATTGCCGCTTTGACGGGAGGAGCCATGGTCATCACGTCGGTATCCAACGAAAAGGTAAAAAACATACGCCGCCTTTTGCAAAAGAAGTACCGCGCGGAGGAAAACGCCTTCCTGCTCGAGGGCGTGAAGCCCGTGCGCGAGGCGGTCGGAAACGGGCGGGAGATACTGTACCTTTTCGGCACGGAACGCGCTCTGGCGCGCGTTGACTTCGGCGGGGATAAGATAACGGTGAGCGAAAGCGTGTTCGCCTCCGTCAGCGAGGAAAAAAATCCGGAAGGCGTGTTCGCGGCCGTCCGCCGTCCCGACACTACGCCGAAACAAAGCGCGGGGCGCTGCATCCTGCTGGACGGCGTGCGCGATCCGGGCAATCTCGGCGCGATTATCCGCACGGCCGCGGCGGCGGGATACAAACAGGTGTATCTGAGAAACTGCGCCGATCCGTTCAACCCGAAGACCGTGCGCGCGAGCATGAGCGGCATTTTCGGCGTCAGCCTGTACGAAACGGGCGGCGAAGATTTCAAAAAGTTCATAACCGTGCCGATTTATGCGGCGGACATGGGCGGGGAAAACGTTTTTTCCATGGAAAAACGGGAAGCGTGCGTCGCGCTCGGCGGCGAGGCGGACGGGCTTACGGCGGAAGTGCTTGCCGCCGCGGAAAAGGTCGTTTCCGTGCCGATGGAAAAAGAGAGCGAGAGTTTGAACGTCGCTGTGGCGGCGGGCATCATGATGTACGCGCTCAAATAACATAAAGGAGAATAAAAGCATGTCAGGACATTCGCATGCGGCGAACATCGCCAACAAAAAGGCGAAGATCGACGCGCAAAGAGGTAAAATTTTCACGAAACTCGGCAGAGAACTCGCGGTCGCGGCGAAGGCGGGCGCGGATCCCTCCACGAACAGCAAACTCGCGGACGCCATCGCGAAAGCGCGTTCTTTCAACATGCCGAACGACAACATAAAAAAGTGCATAGCCAAGGCGGCGGGCGAGCTTTCCGCCACCAACTACGAAGAACTCACCTACGAGGGGTACGGTCCCAACGGCAGCGCGCTCATCATCAACGCGCTTACCGACAACAAGAACAGAACGGTGGACTACGTGCGCACCGTTATGAGAAAGCACGGCGGTTCGCTGGGCAGCACGGGCTGCGTTTCCTATCTGTTCGACAATAAGGGCGTGATCGTGGTGGAAAAAAAGGTCGGGCTGGACGAAGACCTTGTGATGGAATACGCCATCGAGGCGGGCGCGGACGACGTAGTTACCGAAGAGGACGCGTTCACCGTCTACACTTCGGTGCCGAACTTTTCCGCGGTGAGAAAGTATCTCGAAGAAAAGGGGCTTTCCTTCTTCGAGGCTTCGCTGGAAATGATCCCGCAGAGCAAGATCACCTTCGACGGCGAGAACGCCGCGAAGTTCCGTAAACTCGTGGACGCGCTCGAAGATCTCGACGACGTGCAGGACGTTTATCACAACGTAGACCTGCCCGACGAAGAGGAGGAATAAAAATTTTTTTTCATCGGGAATAAAAGGCCGTTTTTTGCAGACATTATCTTTGTCAGCAGTAAACGCCTTTTTTACAAGCTGAAAAAAAGGGACAACGTTATTGCTTTTAGATAGTCTTGTAAAAAGGGCCTTTATCCGCCTTTTTTACGGGGCGGATAAAGGCCGCTTGAATTTCAGGCGGCCTTTTGTGATAGGGGTGTAAAAAACCTCAAAAGCGGCAATGATTTCAAGAGATGAAAAAAATATTTTTTAAATTAAAGTTTTTTTCAATGCTCGCCGATTATAATTCAATTAACAAGCGACGGGGAACGGAGTTTCTATGAAACGGTTTTTGAAACAAATTACTTTATTTGCCGCAATCCTCGCGCTGGGCGCATCGTTTTCGGCATGCAATATCCTGACGATATACAGGGACGGAACGGGCGGCGCGCAGGGGAACGGCGCTTTTGACGAAAACGTAACCACCACGGCATCCTACGGCAAACGCTACGACGTGGAGAGCGTAAATCTGAAATTGCAGAATAAATCTTCCGATACGTCGGACGCGGTAACCGCAACCGCCAAAGTGCAGGAAGCCGCGGTGAGCATCCGCGCGGGCGTTACGGGCGGCACCCAGCTGGGCAGCGGCACGATTATCGATATCGACGTAACGTACGAGGACAAGAGCGTAAACGACGACGATTTCGTCTATGTGCTCACCTGCCACCACGTGATAGAAGGCAGTTCCAACATTGCGGTGTATATCCCCAAGCGGGCGGTCGTGAACGACGCGGGCGGCAGTTACGATTATTATGAATATTACGAATACGGTTTCGCAGCCACGCTGATGGGCAGCGATAAGGAAAGCGATCTGGCGGTTCTGCGCATCGAGATCAGCGGGCACGACGGTTTTTCTGCGGAAGACGTGGTGAAAGCGCCCCTCTGCAACGAGGATACCGATACGGGCGAGGCCATCTTCACCATCGGCAATCCCCTCGGCGAAAATCCGGGGACGGCGTCTTACGGATACATCAGCAACGAACTGCGCGAAGTCAACGTTGAAAATATAGGCAAAATGAAGTTGACGCAGGCGAATATCGCCTCGAACAGCGGCAATTCGGGCGGCGGCATCTTCAACTACGCGGGGCAGCTGATCGGCGTGCTTAATTCCGGCGTGAGCCTTGTGGACGACAACGGCGACAATATTCCCGACGAAGCCGGCTCTAATTTGACATATTTCATTCCCGCATTCGGGGAAAACGGCATTGCCAACGTGGCATACTCGCTTATTTCCACGGTAACGGAAGATAATTACGGCTACGTAACGGGCAGATGGATGCTCGGCGCCACGCTTGCGGAAAGCTCGCTCGGGCCGTTCACCAGCACGAAATATATCTACGTGGTAGAAATCAGCAATAACGAAACGTATTCCCTGCACACGTGCGGGGTGGCTACGTCCGATTATATATTTTCCATGACGTTTGAAAAGAACGGCGAAGAATATAAATGCAACATGAATTCCATCAGCGAATTCAGCGCGTTTATCGCCGAGATGAAGGAAACTGTGGCCGTGGGCGACACGGCGACGGTGGAATTCGGTCAGAACCCGAAAGGGAGTTACCGCACGGGCACCATGACGCTCAGACAATATATTTACAGTATTTAATTTCGGTTAAACTGCCGTTTGTAATTCCCCCCAATTCAGCGGACGGCGTTTAATATAGGAAAGGGACCTTTCGGTCCCTTTTTTATTTTAATATTGTTTTCGTCCTACTAAAAAATTTAAATCCTCGTCAAAATAGTCGGCAATTTTACAAAGATTTTCCAAAGTGATTTCTCGCGTGCATTTCAAATATCTGTAAATTGCTTGATGGGAAATACCTGTTCCTGCGGATAAATCCGCTACGGTTGTCGTTTTGACAAGAGAATTTAAATTTTTAGAAAATTCTATCATATATTCGCTTTTAAGTTTTTTCATAAATTAAATTTACACCAAATGGTTAAAAAAATTGACTTTGCGCCAATTGGTGCGCTATAATATATTTAATCAATAATGTTATTATTTTTGAACAGAGGACTATCGAAAAACTCGGATAAATTCATGCCGAACCCTTGCGCTAACGCGTAAAGGGTGGTAACAGCCACTTTTTTTGTTTTTTGATTGATAATTTTGCTTATTTCGGATTGATAAATTCCGCTTAGTTTGAAAAGTTTGTATTGCGTGAAATCGTTTTGAAATAATAATTCCTTTATTCTTTTAGAGAGTGCTTCGTTTAAACTCATAATTAATCTCCTTACTTACGGGTTTTAATATTATGAAATATACAATTTTTTTTATTCAAAATATATGCCAATTCCCAATAAAATATAATTTAGGAGAAATTAATATATGAATTCGGAAAGTAAAGTTTGTTTATCTTTTTTCGGGCATAGAAATATTGCCGCAGAAACCGCAAAGACCGTTGAAAAAAAGTTGTTCGATTATTTAAATGATTTTGTCTGTTTTTACATAAGGCAAAATAAAAAAATCGTGTGCTTTTGCGGCGGATATGGCGATTTTGACGCCATGGTTAGCAGGGTAATTGATAAGTTGCGCGTGAAATATAAAGGATTTGCGGGGTTTGCTCTTGAAAAAATTTTCGTTACGCCATATGTGCGCCCGTCCTATTTAGAAAGAAACGAAATAATGAAAACTCATTATGACGAGGTGCTTTATCCGCCGTTGGAAAGCGTTCCATATAAATTTGCCATTTTAAAGCGGAATGAATGGATTGTTGAAAACTCTGATTATGTGGTTTGCTATGTCGATTTTTCTTTCGGCGGCGCATATAAAGCAATGCGTTACGCGCGATATAAATTAGGTAAAGACAGCGTGTATAATTTAGGCTCAAAATGAGCCTATTTTTTTGCCGTGTACTTTTTTTCCCCGCCCCCGCATATCGTCCCGCTCCGCCGTGCGCCCGCGCGTGCCTTTCCGTTCCCCGCCCGCCCGCTTTCTTTTTTCGATTGCGGCGGATATATTGACTTTTTTTGAAAAAAAGGGTACAATAATCGGGTAAGTCAAAAGAGGAAGTATTTTTTTGTGATAATTCTCGGTTTCGACCCGGGGCTTGCGACGCTCGGTTACGGCGTTGTGAAAAGCGAGCGCGGCAAAAACGAAATGATTGATTACGGCGTGGTGCTTACCCCCAAAGAGGAAAACCTGCCCGTTCGGCTCGCCATGCTCGAAGAGGGGATAAAAAAAGTCATTCAAACTTTTAAACCCGACGAAATTGCCGTGGAAGAGCTGTTTTTCTGCAAAAACGTTACCACGGCCATCAACGTGGCGCACGCGCGCGGCGTGCTTCTGCTCACCGCGGTCAAGGAATGCGGGCGCATGTACGAATATACGCCTTTGCAGATCAAACAGGCGCTCACGGGGTACGGCAGGGCGGATAAAAACCAGATACAGCAGATGGTCAAAACCTTTCTGCGCCTGTCAAAAATCCCTAAGCCGGACGACGCGGCGGACGCGCTCGCGGTGGCGCTCACGCACGCGCAGACCAACAAAATGGGCGGCTTATTCAGTATGTAGGTGAAAACATGATCGGATATATCAAGGGAAAAGTTCTTTATCACACGGGCAGCGAAATCGTGCTCGAAAACAACGGCATAGGCTACGAGGTTTTCTGTTCGGCCTCCGCGGCGCAGAACTTGCTTTCCGCGGGACAGGGCGAAGTATATACGTATACGGCGGTGCGCGAGGACGGGATTTACCTCTACGGTTTCGTCAGCGCGGAGGAAAAAAAGATGTTCTTAAAGCTGATCACCGTGTCGGGCGTGGGACCTAAAATGGGGATAACCGTGCTTTCGGGCATGAACCTTTCCGCGCTGGCGCTCGCCATCGCCACTTCGGACGTAAAGACGCTTTCCAAAATCAAGGGCCTGGGCAAAAAGACCGCCGAACGCATCATTTTGGAACTGCGCGAAAAGATAGGCGAAACCGACGCGGAAGAACTGCCCGCGGGCGCGACCGAACCCGAGGGCGAAGTGGACGAGGACGCGGTCATTGCGCTCATGAGCCTCGGTTTCAACCGCGGCGAGAGCATTGCGGGCATAAAGGCCGCCTATGCGGCGGGCGCGACCGACATCAAGGACGTTCTTGGTTTCGCATTGAGGACGATGAGGTAATATGGAAGAAGAAAGGCTTGTCATGTCCACAAAGGAGTTCGAGGATAACGAAGTAGAAAACGTGCTCCGCCCCAAAAACATGGAGGGGTATATAGGACAGCAGAAGATCAAGGATAATCTCACGGTCTACATAGAGGCGAGCAAAATGCGGGGGGACGCGCTCGACCACGTGCTCTTGTACGGCCCCCCCGGCCTGGGCAAAACCACGCTCGCGCACATTATCGCCAACGAGCTCGGCTCGTCCATCAAGGTAACGAGCGGCCCCGCCATCGACCGCGCGGGCGACCTCGCCGCCATTCTGACCAATCTCAACGAAAACGACGTGCTCTTTATCGACGAAATCCACCGCCTCAACCACAACGTGGAGGAAATTTTATACCCCGCCATGGAGGACTTCACGCTCGATTTCATCATCGGCAAAGGGCCGTCCGCAAAAAACGTGCAGCTGCCCCTGCCGAAATTCACCTTGATCGGCGCCACCACAAAGGCGGGCATGCTCGCCTCGCCCTTGCGGGACAGGTTCGGCGTGCTCTGCCGTCTGGAAAACTACACGGCGGAAGAACTCGGCGAAATCGTGCGCCGTTCTGCGGTCAAGCTGGGCGCGGAGATCGAGCGCCCCGCCGCGGAGGAAATCGCAAAAAGGAGCCGCGGCACGCCGCGTATCGCCAACAGGCTTTTAAAACGCGTGCGCGATTTTTCGCTCGTAAAACGGCACAGCCGCATCGTGATAGAGGACGCGAAGGAGGCGCTCGAACGCATGGAAATAGATTTCCTCGGCCTCGACGAAACGGACAGGAACCTTCTGCGCTCCATGGTAACCAAATTCAACGGCGGCCCCTGCGGGCTGGATACGCTCGCCGCGACCATCGGGGAGGACGCCAACACCATAGAGGACGTTTACGAGCCTTACCTCATGCAGCTGGGCTTTATCGCGCGCACCCCGCGCGGGCGGGTGCTGCTCAAAAAGGGATACGAACATCTGGGGCTGAAAATGCCGCAGGCTAAATTACAGCAGCTTTCCCTGCTGGGACGGGAGGATTGATTTGAAAACGGAAGATTTCGATTACTTTCTGCCCGAAGAACTGATCGCGCAGACGCCCGCCGAACCGCGGGATTCCTCCCGTCTTTTGGTGTACGACCGCGCGGCGGACGAGATAAAACATATGCATTTTTACGATCTGCCCGACCTTTTGCGCGAGGGGGATCTGCTGGTGAGAAACAACACGCGGGTGCTGCCCGCGCGCATACGCTGCTTTACGAAAAACGGCGGCAGGGTGGAAATCCTGCTTTTAAAACGCCTCAATCTGACCGACTGGGAGGTTCTGGTCAAGCCGGGCAAAAAGGCGAAGCCCGGCGCGGAACTCGTCGTGAACGAAGAACTTTCTTTCACCGTTCTCGCCACGGGGGAGGAGGGCAGCCGCATCGTGCGCTTTTCCTTCGGGGGCGTGTTCGAGGATATTCTGAGCAGGGTGGGGGAAACGCCTCTGCCGCCCTATATTCACGAAAAGCTGAAAGACGGCGAGCGGTATCAGACCGTTTATTCCAAAATAGAGGGGTCGGCGGCGGCGCCTACGGCGGGACTGCACTTCACGCCCGAACTCTTTGAAAAGCTGAACGCAAAGGGCGTGGAGGTCGCGGACGTCCTCCTACACGTGGGGCTGGGAACTTTCCGCCCCGTCAAGGAAACGGATATATCCGCGCACAAAATGCACACCGAATACTATAAAATCGACGAAGAAAACGCCGAAAAGATCAACCGCGCCAGGCGCGAGGGACGGCGGATCGTCGCGGTGGGCACCACGAGCGTGCGCACGCTCGAAAGCGCGGCGGACGAAAACGGATTCGTGAGGGCGGGCGAGGGCGACACCTCTATATTCATCTATCCCGGCGTGAAGTTCAAGTGCGTGGACGCGCTCATCACGAATTTCCACCTGCCGAAATCCACGCTCGTCATGCTCGTTTCCGCGTTCTGCGGCAGGGAAAAGACGCTGGAAATCTACGAAACCGCCGTGAAAGAGAAATACCGCTTTTTCAGTTTCGGCGACGCATGCCTGTTTTTATAGGCGCTTTCGAGGACTATGGAAGAGAAAAAATTCTGGTTTGAAACGATAAAACAGGACGAACGCACGGGCGCGCGCGCGGGCGTCTTTCACACCCCGCACGGGGACATAGAAACGCCCGTTTACATGCCTGTGGGCACGCAGGCGACGGTCAAGGGCGTGCTGCCGCGCGATCTGAAAGAGGTCGGCGCGCAGATCATTTTGGCCAACACCTATCATCTGTACATGCGCCCCGGCGACGAACTCGTCAAGGCGGCGGGCGGACTGCATAAATTCATGAACTGGGACCGCCCCATTCTGACCGACAGCGGCGGGTTTCAGGTCTTTTCGCTTGCAAAACTCAACAAAATCAAGGACGAGGGCGTGTATTTCAATTCGCACGTGGACGGCAGGCTGCATTTCATCACCCCGGAAAAGGCGATCGCCATTGAAAACAACCTCGGCGCCGATATTATCATGGCGTTCGACCAGTGCAGCGAATACGGCGCGGACTACAAGTTTTCCAAGGCGGCCATGGAGCGCACGCTCAAATGGCTGGAACGGTGCGCGGCGGCGCATAAAAACGAAAACCAGGCGCTCTTTCCCATCGTGCAGGGCAATATGTTCAAAGATCTGCGCGAAATCAGCCTGAAAGAGAGCATACCCTACGCGAAGCACGGTATCGCCATCGGCGGGCTGTCGGTGGGGGAGCCGAAAGAGATCATGTACGACATCATGGATTTCATGCTCGGCAAATATCCTGCGGACGTGCCGCGCTATCTGATGGGCGTGGGCAGTCCCGACTGCCTGATAGAGGGGGTGAAACGGGGCATAGACATGTTCGACTGCGTGCTCGCCACCCGTATCGCGCGCAACGGCACGGCCATGACTTCGCGGGGGAAAATCGTCGTGCGTAACGGAAAGTACAAGGAAGATTTCACGCCGCTCGATCCCGAATGCGACTGCTACTGCTGCCGCAATTACACGAAGGCCTATTTAAGGCACATGGTCAATGTGGGGGAAATGATGGGCGGCATGCTTCTGAGTTTGCACAACATCGCCTTTCTGACCAAGCTCATGCGCGGCATGCGGCAGGCTATTTTAGACGGCTGCCTCGCCGAATATACCGAAGATTTTTACGCGAAATACGGTTCGCGCGGGTTTTAGCTTAAAAATTTTGTCTAAAAAGCGCGGCGGCGGGTAAAGTTGCCGAAAATCGCTTGCCAAAATTTTCAAAATACAGTACAATATTAGAAAAGTTAAGGAGTAAATTACAAGATATGTTTTATTTATTGCTTGCAGAAGGAACGACCTCCGGCGAAACTGCGGACGGCTGCGGCAGCGCTCAGACCTGGATTATCTACGGCATACTCGCCCTGCTCATCATCGGCTTTTTCGTCTGGACCATGGTTTCCAACAAGAAAAGACAGAAACAGGAACAGGAAAAGCTCGCCGGTATCCGCGTGGGCGATAAGGTCAAGACCATCGGCGGCGTGTGCGGCGTGATCGTCGCGATAGACGACGCGGAAAACACCTTCACCATGGAGACGGGCAGCGGCGACAACGTTTCCTATATCAAGTTCGATAAGGGCGCCATCTACCAGACCGCACCCGCGAACGGCGGAACGCCCGCGGCCAACCCCGAAGCGGACAAGAACGCGCAGGCTCCCGCCGAACCGTTCGAAGAGAATGCGCCCGCGGAAGCGGCCGAACCCGCCGAGGAAGAGAAAAAAGAAGATAAAGAATAATTGAAAAGACCTCCGCATAAAGTATAACGATGCGGAGGTTTATTTATGGTTAAAAACGATATCAAAATGGTTGTAAGCGGCATTCTCAAGGGCATGATATTCTCTTTGATCGCCGTTCTCGTGTTCTCTTTTATCGTGCAGCTCTTTTCGCTCGGCGACAACGTCATACACGTAGTCGACCAGTTTATCAAGAGCCTGGCGGTGTTTATCGGCTGTTTCTTCTCTTTGAAGGGCAGGGGCGGCTGGCTCAAAGGCCTGCTGACGGGGCTTTTCGTGTTCGTGCTCACCTACCTCATTTTCGGTCTGATCGCCGGCGCGAAGGTGTTCACCTGGAATTTTCTCATCGACGCGGCCTTCGGCGCGGTCATAGGGCTCATTTCGGGGATTATCGCCGTCAACGTAAGAAAAGAGAACTGATCGGAAAAAGTCCTTGACAGACGGCCGTCTTTTTTGTATAATAATAAAAAAGCGAAAAATCGGAGGAAAGATATATGCGTAGAATTAAAACGGTAGCGGTTCCCGCAAAGAGAACTTCGAGCGGCTGCGGCGAATGCAGAAGCACCTGCCAGTCGGCGTGCAAAACTTCCTGCACGGTGGGCAACCAGTCCTGCGAGAAGATCACGAGAGAGACCAAGATCAAAGAATTGAACTGATTGCAAGCGATTTTATGAGGAGCAGTAAAAATTTACTGCTCCTTACTAATGTTACGGAGAAAAAACATGGTACATACATTCGAAGCCGACGGCACGTATTATCTTTTCGATAACGCCGTCGGCGCGCTGCACATCTGCGACAGGCTCACGGCCGAAGTCGTGAAGAAGATAAACGGCGAAAAGTACGACCTTTCCGCCGTGGACGAAGAAACGGTGAGAGAGATCGAGGCCGAGATAGAGGAACTGAAAAGGGAGGGCGTGCTCTTCGCGGAGGAGGAAAAGGAAATTCCCTTGAAGAGCGACCTCGTCAAGGCGCTCTGCCTGCATATCTGCCACGACTGCAATTTAAGGTGCGAATATTGTTTCGCGGGGCAGGGCAATTACAAGGGAAGAACGGAGTATATGAGTTTCGGCGTGGCGAAAGCCGCCGTCGATTTTCTCATATCCAACAGCGGCAACCGGAAAATCCTCGAAATGGACTTTTTCGGCGGCGAACCGCTGATGAACCTTTCCGTCGTGAAAAAAACGGTGGACTACGCCAAGGAACAGGGGAAAAAACACAACAAAAAATTCCTCTTCACGCTGACGACCAACGGCGTTCTGCTCAACGAAGAAACGGCGAAATACCTGAACGAAGAGATGGAGAACGTCGTTTTAAGCATAGACGGGCGGCGGGAAGTGCACGACGGCGTGCGCAAAACCGTCAACGGCAAGGGCAGTTACGACGTCATTATCGAAAATATCAAGAATTTCGTCAAGATGCGCGGGGACAAGCACTATTACGTGCGCGGCACGTTCACGAAAAAGAACCTCGATTTCGCAAACGACGTGCTGTATCTCGCGGACGAAGGGCTGACTGAAATTTCCCTGGAACCCGTGGTTACGGACGAAAACAGCCCGCTCTATATCGGGGAAAAGGACGTTCCCGCCGTGGCGGAGGAATACAGGCGGCTGGCGCGCGAGTACAAGCGCCGTTACGCCGCGGGAGAAAGGCTCTTTAACTTTTTCCATTTCCAGATCGACCTCACGGGCGGCCCGTGCCTGAAAAAGCGCGTTTCCGCCTGCGGCGCGGGCAACGAATACTTTTCGGTTACGCCCGCGGGGGATATTTATCCCTGCCACCAGTTCGCGGACGATCCCAAATTCAAAATGGGCACGGTGTTCGAGGGGCGGCTCGACGAAAAGATCCGCGCCGTCTTCCGCGACAATAACCTTTATACGCGCGAAAAGTGCAAAAACTGCTTTGCCAAATTCCATTGCAGCGGCGGCTGTCCCGCCAACAATATCCGTCACGGCGGGGATATCAACACGCCCTATGAGATCACCTGCGGCATGATGAAAGCCCGCACGGAGTGCGCCATGGACATTTACGCGCAGACGAAAACGGAAGAAAATCGTTGAAAGACGGGGGCTTTTTGGTAAAAATCGTCCGAATTTTCTTGACTATAATAAAAATCCGTTATATAATAGTTTAGTCTAAATATATTTTAGGAAAGTTTTGCCTTTTTCGCGTCTGCGAAGGGCAGGATTTACGGTAACTGCTTTCGAGGAGGCAAAGATGAACAAAAAGAAGTCAATCGCTTTACTGGTTATCATCAGTATAGTGCTCGTCGTTCTGGCGGTGCTCACGTTCGCGCAGTTCAGACTCCCTTTTAAAAACGGAACGAAAATTTACCAGTCGTTCCTCGGCGCGGTCGCGCTGGACGGGGATCTGGAGGGCGGCGTTGCGTACGATCTCACGCTGACGGACGATATAACGGAAGAGGGCGACGACATAGATCCGAAAGACGTCGTTCTCACGCTGGAAAAGAGGCTGGAGGCTCTCGGCTACACCACCTCGGTCGTTACGGCTTACCGCGCGAAGGAAACGGATAACTATTCTTTCCGCGTGGAAATGAAAAATACGGACACCGCGGCTACGGATATCGCGGTCGTCGCGAGATACGGCGAAATCGAATTCACCGACGGCAGCGGCAATATCCTTTTCGGGGACGAAGAACTCAAAAGCGCGAGATACGTTTCGCAGACGGTCAGCGCGACGACGTCCCACTATGTGGAACTCAAATTCACGGACGACGGCCTGAAAATCCTGGAGGACGCGATCGACGCGGCGGCGTCTTCGGAAGATTCTTCTTCCACGCAGTTCACGCTCAAAATCACGCTGGGCGACACCGAACTCTTTTCCTCCACCGTCGAAAAGGATTATATCCAGCAGAATTCCCTGCTGATCACCTCGTCGGACGAAACGACGGCGCGCCAGCTGGCGCTGCAGATCAGCTCGGGCGGACTGAAATACGAATATGAGATCAGCGATCCCATGACCGTTACCCCGTCCCTCGGCGAAAATGCGGCGGCGCTTACTTTTTGGGCGTGCTTTGCGGCGCTCATCGTCATCATCATCGCGCTCTGCGTGGTGTACGGCGGTTTCGGCGCGATTTCCGGCGTATCGATATTCTTCTTCGTCATGATGGAGATCGTCATGCTCATTTTGGTGCCCGGCATCACGCTGAACTTTGCGGGCGTGGTCGGCATCATGGCGGCGGTGCTCCTCACCGTCGATTCGATGGCGATTATCATGCACAGGGTAAGGGAAGAATACAGGAACGACAAGACCGTGAAGGCCGCCGTCAAAACGGCGTACAAGCGTTCCATACTGTCCATTCTGGAAATAGACTGCGTGCTCGCCGTGCTCTCGCTTCTGATGTTTTTCATCTGCAAGGGCGCAGTCGTGAATTTTGCCGTAACGTTCGGCATCGGCGTAGTTCTTTCCGCGCTCATCACGATGTTCTTCTCGCAGCTCCTCGTTTATATGGCGCTTCCTCTCTTTAAGGAAAAGAGCGAAAAGTTCCTCAAACTCAAAAGGGAGGCGAAATAAATGAAAAAGTTCGACTATATGAAAAATTTCAGATATTTCCTCATTGCGGCGCTCGTCGTCGTCGTTGCGGGCGCGTTCGTCCTCGGTTTCCTCGGATTCAATAAGGACGTGCAGTATACCGAACATTACGAAATCAAAATCGTGGCGAGCGACATCGGCGGCGCGGAAAAGGACGTGAAGGCCGTTGCCGACAGGGTGCTCAAACAAGAGGGGGCGAAACCCGTTTACGCGAAGAGCACGAACGACGGTTTCGACTACACGCTCATATATCTTTTCAGAAACGAGGTGTCCGCCGACGTGGTGAGCAAACTGCAGTCCGAAATGGACGGCGCGTTTACGATCATAGACGTTACGGTGGATCCCGTATATCAGGCGGCGGGCTACGAAACGCTGACCGAAATGTGGTGGGCTCTGCTCGCTGCGGGGATACTTCTGGTGCTCGCGTTCTTCTACGCGGCTATCCGCTATAAGTGGGCGGGAGCGCTCGCGTTCCTGTTCTCTTCTCTGCTCGGCGCGGCGCTGACCGTGGCGCTCACGGCGCTCACGCGCGTGGTGGTAACGCCCGTGTATATCGCGGTGGTCGCGGCGGCGTTCGTGTTCACCATGGCGATGGCGCTCTACTATCTGAACGTCATAAGGGAGGATAAAAAGAACGTGGCAAACGCCGATCTTCCTGCGGGGCAGCTCGCTGGCGGCGCTTTCAGGGAAGTGTTTCTGAAAAACCTCGTTACGCTGGTCGCCTTCCTCGTATTCGTCATTGCAATGATGGTGCTGGGCACCACGGCGGTGAGATTTGCGGCGTTACAGATCGTCGCGGCCATCGTTGCGGCGGTGTACGCCTCTCTGCTCGCGGGCGGTATCTACGCGGGGCTCAAAAAAGAAAAGAAATAAATCGCAGAACATTATCGATAAGGCGGGGCACCCGCCTTATTGTTGTATAAAGCGCAGAAAGGAGCGGGAATGAAAGAGATCGTTTACGGACCGCAATTGACGGACGAAGAGAAAAATTTGATAGAAAGCATTGCCGCTGCCGAAGGGATTCTGCCCGAAACCGCAGAGATTCTTTACCGCCGCGGCTATACGACGGCGGAGCTCGTAAAGGAATTTTTAACGCCCGGCAAGGCGCGTTTCCACGATCCTTTCCTGTTAAAGGGCATGGCGGAGGCCGTGGAGCGCATCCGCGAAGCGAAAGAAAACGGCGAAACGGTGCTCGTGTTCGGCGATTACGACGCGGACGGCGTTTCCGCCGCCTCGATATTACATAAGGCGCTTACCGAATACGGCGTGGAGGTCTACGCCGTCGTGCCCGAACGGGAAAACGGTTACGGGCTGAACGCCGACATCGTGGCGCAGTATGCCGAAGAGATATACATGGGGCTGGTCATCACGGTCGACTGCGGCATAAGCGACCGCGAAAAGGTGGAATTCATCAAAAACGAACTGGGCGCGGACGTCATCGTTACCGATCACCACGAAGTGCCCGAAGCGATACCCGACTGCATCGTCATCAATCCGAAGATAGCGGGGCAGGCCTATCCGTTCGACGGGCTGTGCGGCGCGGGCGTGGCGTATAAGCTGGCGACGGCGCTCCTCGGCAAACGCGCGGAAAAGCTGCTCGATATCGCGGCGCTCGCCACCGTGGCCGATTCCATGTCGCTTACGGGAGAAAACCGCAGCATCGTCTACGAGGGGCTGAAATTGGTGAAAGCGGGCAGGCGCCCCGCGTTCAACGCGCTGTTATCCGCCGCCGCGAGCAAGGAAATCAACGCGCAGACGCTGGCCTATGCGCTGGCGCCGCGTATCAACGCCGCGGGGCGCATGGGGGACGCGGCCTCCGCCCTGCGGCTCTTTCTGACCGAGGACGAAAGCGAGATCTTCGATCTGAGCGTCAGGCTCAACGCCTACAACATAGAGCGCCAGGCGGAATGCGATAAGCTCTACAAGCTCGCGAAGGCGAAGATCAACGAAGAGGGCGCCTACGGCAACGTGATCATGCTCAAAGGAGAAGGCTGGCGCACGGGGTTCGTGGGCATCGTGGCGGCGCGGCTGGCGGAGGAATATTCCCGCCCCGTCATCATGTTTGCGGGCGCGGACGGTTTCTATAAAGGTTCTGCGCGTTCGGTCGCCTCGGTCAATATCTTCGAAGCCATCTCCGCCTGCAAGGACTTTCTGCTGGAATACGGCGGGCATTCACAGGCGGCGGGCGTGGCCGTTTCCGCGGAAAATTTCGACGCGTTTTACAAGGCGATGGACGAATACCTCGGCAAAGCGTACGGCGCGGAGGAATTCGTGCCGAAAATTTATGCGGACGGGTTCTGCGACCGCCCCCTTTCCATGCGGTTTGCGGAGGAGCTGGAACTTCTGGAACCGTGCGGCGTGGGAAACCGCCGCCCGCTCTTCGTCGCCGCCGCCCGCGAGATCGCGGCGGCGCCCTTAAAAACGGGTTCGCCGCACGCGAGTTTTATGCACGGCGCGTGCGAAATGCTCTATTTCGGAGGCGCGAAGGATATAGATTCGCTTTCCCTGCCCCTCGAAAAGACCGTTCTGTTCGAACCGAACGTATCCGTTTTCAACAAGGTAAAGCGGCTCAAGGGCATCGTGCGGGAGGTGTTGCCCGCTTACGCCTACGACGCGAAACTGGACGACGTGATCTTTGAAAAACAGCTTTCCTCCCTGCGCGCGGAGGAACCGCCGTTCGAAACGGTGGACACCGCGGGCGCGCTGGCGTTGGCGGAGGAAGCGCTCAAAAGCCGCTACGGCACGGCGTTTATATTCAGCGATCCCGAAAACGCCGACAGGTTCGAGCTGCTGAAGGGCGTGCCGCGCTCCCTGTTCCGCCCGTCGGAGAGCAACCTGCTGAACGCCGTCGTTATCGGCGGCGGGGAGCCGCTCGACGGTTTCAACGCCGTCATCTATATGGACAGGCCGCCGCGCGCCGTTGCGGCGGGCAGAAAGACTTACGTCAACGCGGAGCTTTCCGGCCGGCGGTATTTCGGAAAACTGGACGCCTCCCGCGCGGCCTTCAAGGACGTTTTCGTGCAGCTGCGCGCGCTTTCGGGCAGAAAATTTCAAAAAAGTATTGATTTTTACAGGCAAAATAATGTACAATATAATTTAAGGGAGTTTCTGTTCGGGCTGGAAGTCTTTACCGAACTCGGCATATTCGCCGTGAAAAACGGCGTATTCTCCCAGACTGCGGTGAAGAGCGACCTTTCGAACTCGGCCGTATATAAACTTGTGGAAGGGATTTTAGCAGATGATTGAAGTTCTGGAAAAAATCAGGGAAACGTACGGCGGCGCCGACCTTGCGCTGTGCGAAAAGGCGTACGAGTTCGCTAAAAAGGCGCACGCCAACCAGAAACGCGCGTCGGGGGAGGAATATTTCACTCACCCTTGCAACGTTGCCAAAATCCTGATAGACCTGGGGCTGGACGCCGCCACCATCGCCGCGGCCTTTCTGCACGACGTGATAGAGGATACCCCCGTTTCCGAAGGGGACATCAAGGCCGAATTCGGCGACGAGGTTTTGCAGCTCGTTCTGGGCGTAACCAAGCTCGAAAAGATCGAATTCACCTCCAAGGAGGAAGAGCAGGCGGAGAACTTCCGCAAGATATTCGTCGCCATGGCGAAGGATATCCGCGTGATCATCATCAAGCTGGCGGACAGACTGCATAACATGCGGTCGCTCAACTTTCTTTCGCCCGAACGCCAGCAGCGCATGGCCCGCGAAACGCTGGAAGTGTTCGCCCCCCTCGCGGGCAGGCTGGGCATTTCGCAGATCAAGTGTGAACTCGAAGACCTTTCTCTCAAATACCTCGAACCGGAATTTTTCGAATATCTCGTCGCCAACATCAACGCCAAGCTCGCGGAACGCCGGGAATTCGTGGCGTTCGTGGTGCAGGAAATTCAGAAGATCCTCGACGAAAGCAATATAAAGGGCGAGGTGTTCGGGCGCCCGAAACACTTTTACAGCATCTACAAGAAGATGAAGAACCAGAACAAGACGCTCGATCAGATCTACGATCTGACGGCGGTGCGGGTCATCGTCAAATCGGTGGACGACTGTTACGAGGTGTTCGGAAAGATCCATCACAAATGGAAACCCGTGCCCGGGCGCATAAAGGACTATATCGCTACCCCCAAACCGAATATGTACCAGTCTTTGCATACCACGGTGGTAACGAACTTCGGGCAGACCTTTGAAATACAGATACGCACCTACGAGATGAACCGCGCGGCCGAATACGGTATCGCGGCGCACTGGAAGTATAAGGAAAACAAAAAGGAAGTAGACGATTTCGACGCCCGCCTTTCCTGGATACGGGAAGTCATGGAATGGCAGGGCGGCTTGAAGGACAGCAAGGAATTTATCGATTCCCTGAAGGGCGACATTTACAGCACGGAGGTGCTGGTGTTCACTCCGAAGGGGGACGTCATATCCCTGCCGAAGGACGCCACGCCCATCGACTTCGCCTATCAGATCCACTCCGCCGTCGGCAACAAGTGCGTGGGGGCCAAGGTCAATTCCAAAATGGTGCCGCTGAACACGCCGCTGCAGGTGGGCGACGTAGTCGAGATCATAACTTCGCCGAATTCCAAGGGGCCGTCCTGGGATTGGCTCAAGATTGCGAAAAGTTCCTCCACAAAGGTCAAGATCAAGCAGTTCTTCAAGCGGGAAATGAAGGAGGAAAACATCAGGACGGGTAAGTCCATGCTCGAACGGGAGGCCAAAAACAAGGGCTACAATCTCTCCGACCTCCTCACGGAAAAGGCGTTTTCCAAGCTTTCGCAGAGAATGTCCTTTTCGGGGCAGGACGAAATGTTCGCCTCCGTGGGCTACGGCGCCGTTACCACGAACCAGGTGCTCGTAAAGCTTATCGACTATTACAGGCACTCTTCCATCGAGTCTCAGGCCAAGATCATCGCCTCCAACAAGAGCCAGACTGGCGGCGTCATCGTCAAGGGCATGGACAATATCCTCGTGCGCATAGCGGGGTGCTGCAATCCCGTCCCCGGCGACGACATCGTCGGCTTTATCTCCCGCGGCAGGGGGGTGGCGGTGCATCGCGCAGACTGCCCGAACATGAGGAACATCGAACCAGAACGGTTTATCGAGGTGCGCTGGGCGAATCAGACGGGCACTTCGTTCAATGCGGGCATCAAGGTCATCGCCAACGACCAGGGCGCCATTCTCGCCAGCGTTTCGCAGGTCGTGGCGCAGATGAATTTCGCCATCACCGCCATCAACGGGCGGATAGACGCCAAGACGAAACAGGCGATCGTCGATTTCAGCATACGGCTCAATTCCCGTTCCGATCTCGACGCGCTCATCGAAAAACTCAGGCAGAACAAAAAACTTACCGACGTTTACAGGACGAGTATATAAATTATGAAACTTTACCATATGTTCACGGGCGATCTGGGCGTGAACACCTATTTTCTGGTCAATGAAAACGATCGCGCCGCCGTCGTCGATCCGGGCGAGGACGGCGCGGCCGTGCTCGCTTTCGCCGAAAAGCACGGTTTTAAAATAACGGCGTGCTATCTCACGCACGGGCATTTCGACCACATGGGCTGCTGCAAGCGATTGCAGGATCTCGGCGTGAAGATATACGTTTCCGAAAAGGATGCGGACAAGCTCTATACCGATAAAAACGAGGGGGCGGTCTTCGGCCGCCGCGTGGAGCCTCTGCATGCCGATAACACCTTTCGGGACGGGGACGTTCTCGATTTCGAGGGATTTAAACTGCGCGTTATGGAAACGCCGGGGCACACCGCGGGGTCGGTGTGCTTTTTTACCGAACTCGGCATATTCAGCGGCGACACGCTGTTTTATGAAAACGCGGGCAGGACCGACCTCGCCGACGGCGACGACGCCGATATGGAGCGTTCGCTCGCAAAGCTCATGGCGGTAAGGGGGGATTTCACCGTTTATCCCGGCCACGGCAGGGCGACCACGCTGGCGCACGAAAGGGAGTTCAATCCGTACATATGAAGACGAACACCCCCTACGGCGCGGACATCAGGGAGGTGATCAACCTCTTCGTGCCCGAAAACGAACTCGCGTTCTTTCACGAATTTACCGTTGCGGGCGGCGTATACGAAAACGCGGTAACGGTGGAGGAAAAGGAATATTTTTTTAAAGAGGAAATTCCGTCCGCGGCGGATGCGCTCGAAAAAAAACGCTACGAAAAGCGCGCCGTAAAGCTTGCGGCATATAAGGCGCTCAGCGAATATTTCGGCAGGGATATGCCATGGGGCGCGCTCACGGGCATACGTCCCACGAAACTCGCGTATCAGGAGTTGGAAAAGCGGGGCGATTTCCGTCCGCTGTTCGACGCCATGCGCGTTTCTCCCGAAAAGCGGCGCATCGTGGAAAAGATCGTCGCCGCCCAGCGCGGCGTCTATAAAAAGGACGACGCCAACGCGGATTTCTTCGCGTTCGTTCCCTTCTGCCCGTCCAAGTGTTCGTACTGCTCGTTCATCACGGCGGACATCAACCGTTCGGGCAAATACATCGCGGCGTCATGCTCTGTATCGTATGCCTCGATCTGCTGAAGGACGCGCTCGGGCA
>ERZ1106932.185-NODE-185-length-23500-cov-10.619109_pt1 | contig 23500 bp, 18 predicted proteins | sample MGYA00403665_ERZ1106932 | MGnify/ENA primary metagenome ERZ1106932 (study PRJEB35170, sample SAMEA104062448) | human gut metagenome | biome: human gut; feature: human-associated habitat; material: faeces | place: Denmark | collected 2012-08-24 ... | reverse complement strand
GTCCTCCTCTTCCTCGACCCCGCGGGCTTTCTGCCCGCGCTCCTCGACGGAGCCTCCAAAAGCGCCGTGCTGTGCGTTTCCCTCCTCGCCGCTTACGCCGCTTGGCTGGGACTCATGAAACTATGGGAGGAAAGCGGCGTCACCCGCGGAATTTCAAAGCTCCTCCGCCCCGTCTGCAAAAAACTTTTCAAAACCCGCGACGAAGAGGCCCTCTCCGCAATCGGCATGAATCTGTCCGCCAATCTCCTCGGAATCGGCGGCGCCGCCACCCCCTACGGGATTCGCGCAGCTACCCTGCTCGACAAAAGCCCCGACGCGCGCTACTCCTCCTCCATGCTCTTCGTCGTCAATGCCACTTCCCTGCAACTCATCCCCACCTCCGTGGTCGCCCTGCGGCTCTCCGCGGGCAGCGCCGCCGCGGCGGACATCATTCTCCCCACCATGCTCGCCACCGCGTTTTCCACCGTTTTGGGCGTCCTTCTCGTCAAATTGTTCGTGCCTACGGCCGCCCGCAAAGAAAAACGCCTCCTCCGCGCGAGAGGAAAACAAAAATGAAATTTTTTACCCTCATTATTCCCCTCATCTTCCTCCTCTCCTTTCTCTTCGCCGTCTTCAAAAAAGTCCGCGTATACGACAGCTTCACCGAGGGCGTCAAGGGCGCTCTGCCCCTCGTCATGTCTATATTTCCCTATATCGCCGCCGTCATGATGCTCACAAAGCTCTTCGAAGTCAGCGGTTTGGAAAACAAACTTGTTCAACTGCTCGCGCCCCTCTTCCGCGGACTCGGTATCCCCGAAGAAATCGCACGGCTCGTCCTCATAAAACCCCTGTCGGGAAACGGCTCCACCGCCGTCCTCTCCGATATCCTCTCCCGCTACGGCGCCGACAGCTACGTCGCCCGCTGCGCCTGCGTCGCTTACGGCTCCTCCGAAACCGTCTTCTATATCGGCGCCGTCTATTTCTCCGAGGTCAAACAAAAAAAGTTTACCGCCGCCCTCCTCATCTCCCTCTTTTCCTACTTCGCTTCCGTCATCCTTTGCTGCTTCCTCTGTAAAATCATGTAAACTGTTAAAACTCGGAAATAATGTAACTGATTTACAAAAATCTTACATTTATCCTTTTTTAATTGTGAAAAAAATGTGAAAGTGTTAATTATTTTCATTTTATGATATTTTTTAATCGTTTCAAAAAAATTCAAAAAATTTCTGAAAAACAATTTACTTTTTTGTCGGAATATAGTAGAATATACTTGTAAATCAAATGAAGGTACTCCTTCCGAAAGATTTACTCAAAAAAGCTCATCATTTTCCCCCTTATCATATAGGTAGTTCCCTCGGAACCGCAAGGTTCCGGGGGGATTATCGTTTTATCGGTTTTTTGCGGCGGAGAATACCGCCGAAAACGGCAAAGCGGCTTTTCCTGAAAAACGGGAAAAGCCGCTTTTTTATTTTCCGAAGAAATTATTTCGCGCAGTTTGCTTTCAAAGTAGCGAGGTTCTCGCGGATTTCCTTGGGAAGTTTGTCGCCGAAGTTATCGTCGTAATACTTCTCGATTTCGTCCGCTTCCGCCGCCCAGCGAGCCTTATCGACATACAGCAGTTTGTCGAGGGTTTCGGGGGTGACGTCGGTATTTTCGATGTTGATGTCCTTTGCATAAGGGACATAACCGATCGCCGTTTCCTGAGCGTCCACTTTGCCTTCGCAACGGTCGAGAATCCAGTCGAGGACTCTCATGTTGTCGCCGAAGCCGGGCCACATGAAGTCGCCGTTTTCGTCCTGACGGAACCAGTTGACGTTGAAAATCTTGGGCTGTTTATCCGCGGGGACTTTCTTGCCCATGTCAATCCAGTGCTGGAAGTACTGATCGACGGAATAGCCCATGAAGGGTTTCATGGCCATGGGATCGTGACGGAGCACGCCGACTGCGCCGGTCGCCGCGGCGGTCGTTTCGGAGGACATGATCGTTCCGACGAAGGTGCCGTGGTTCCAATCTCTCGACTGGTAAACGAGCGGAGTGGTCGTCGCTCTTCTGCCGCCGAAGATGATCGCGGACAGAGGAACGCCCTTCTTGGAGTTAAATTCGGGCGAAATGCAAGGGCAGTTCGTCGCGGGAGCCGTGAAACGGGAATTGGGATGCGCGGCGGGATGCTTGCCGTCCGCATTGGTTTCGGGCGTCCATTCGTTGCCCTTCCAATCGATGAGGTGCGCGGGAGCTTCTTTCGTCAGTTTCTCCCACCAAACGGTATTGTCCTCGGGATTGTAAGCGACGTTGGTGAAAATCGTTCCCTTCTTGGTCGCCGCGAGCGCGTTGGGGTTGGAATGATCGTTGGTGCCGGGAGCGACGCCGAAGAAACCGTTTTCGGGGTTCGCGGCCCAAAGTCTGCCGTCCTCGCCCACGCGGATCCACGCGATGTCGTCGCCGACCGTCTGGATCTCGTAGCCCTTCTTGCGGAATTCTTCGGGGGGAATGAGCATAGCGAGGTTGGTCTTGCCGCAGGCGGAGGGGAACGCCGCCGCGATGTACTTGACTTCCTTATCCTGCGGCCGCTTGCAGCCGAGAATGAGCATATGCTCCGCCATCCAGCCCTCGTTCTTGCCGAGGTAGGAAGCGATGCGCAGCGCAAAGCACTTCTTGCCGAGCAGGACGTTGCCGCCGTAGCCGCTGTTGCAGGACCAGATGGTGTTGTCCTCGGGGAAATGCAGGATGTAACGCTTGCTCTCGTCAAGCTGGCACTTGGAGTGCAGGCCCTTGACAAAGTCGCCGTCTTTGCCCAGCGCTTCGAGCACGTCCGTGCCGACGCGGGTCATGATCTCCATGTTGAGCACGACGTAGATGCTGTCCGTCAGCTCGATGCCGATCTTGGAGAACTCGCTGCCGACGATGCCCATGGAATAGGGAATGACGTACATCGTTCTCCCCTTCATGGAGCCTTTGAAGATATCCCCCGCCATTTTGTACGCTTCTTGGGGATCCATCCAGTTGTTGATGGGGCCCGCGTCCTCTTTATTCTTGCAGCAGATGAACGTCCTGTCTTCGACGCGCGCGACGTCGTTGACGGCGGTCCTGTGCAGGTAGCACTCGGGGAGCAGATCCTCGTTGAGTTTGATCATCTCGCCCGAAGCGCACGCTTCGGCGCGGAGAGCGTCTCTCTGCTCTTTGCTGCCGTCGATCCATACGATGCGATCGGGCTGGCAAAGCGCAGCGCTCTCATCGACAAACTGCAGTACTTTTTTGTTCTCTGTCATTGCCATATATATCAGTCTCCTTGAAGATTTTCTTTTTATTGCTCCCCCATTATATAATAATTTTTCAAAAAAGTAAACCTTTTGGCAGGGAATTTTTACGGCCGCCGAAAACGGCGGGTTTCGACGAATTTTTGTTTTTTTCGCCCTTACCGCGCAAAATTTTCGGGGGAATATATTCTATAATACACACATATATAAATTATGATATAGAAAAAAGACGAAAGGCGGACAGGGCGGTGGCTTATTATACCAAAAAATTGTGTGTTCTGAAACAACTCTCTTCGGGATTCGCGGCGGACGAAGACGTGATCATTTCGAGCGGAAAAAGAGAGATCGCCGACTTTAAAAAGGCGGCGCGCATCGACGAAGGCGGTGCGCGGGAAACGTTCAAAGCTACGGACGAGGAAGAAATCCCCGCAAAATCCTATACCGCGGCGGAAAGCAAATTCATACGCTCCAAACTCCCCGCGCGGCACGCGTTCCGCATCGGAGCGAACAGCCTGAAAGTCAAGCCCTTGCGGCTGATCTTCACCATTCTCCTCTCCTTTATCGCCTTTACGATGTTCGGGCTCTTTTCCACGCTTACTTTTTACGACGAAAAGAGCGTGGCGCTCGAATCGTATCTGGTGGAAGATTACGAAACGCTGACTTTGACGAAACAATACCGCTATAAGGACGTAACGGAAACGAACGGAAAAATTACCTATATAAGCGATTACCGCACCCAAGCGACGAAATTTACGCCCGAAGATCTGCGGGAATACAACGAAAAATACAAGACGACGGCCGCTTTGTATCGTTTTTCCGACCGTACGCTCAACCTGACCAACGTAAAGGTCGCCCCCGCAAATTCCTATTACGGCGAAGCGCAGATCGCATTTTTCGCGACGACTTACGGCGGTTCTCCGTGGGAAATGCTCGCAGGCGAAACCGACCCGAACTCTCTCGGAGAAAACGACATAATTATTCCCTCCTTTATGTTCGACATGCTCAAAAAGTACGGACTGACGGACAACGAAAAAACGCTGACCGAGTATGCGGACGCGGCGGGGTTGAAACTGAACGTACAGACGCCTGCGGGGCAGAACGTATCCTTTACGGTCAAAGGCGTATACAGAAACGATCCGCCCGCAAAATACGACAAATTGAAAACCGACGTCGACTCCGACATAAGTCTTTTTTACACCTATCAGCAGCGGGTGCTGAACTCCGGCCTTTATAATACAGTGCTCGTTTCCGATAAGTTTTACGACGCGCATAAAGACCGCTTCTACGAAGAAAGTTACGTCGACGACCGCGTGGACTACGGTTTTCTCTATCTGAACAAATCGTTCGTCCTGCGCCGCGCGGATTATTCTCCCGATACGGGGACGGGACAGGATATATACGGCAATATCTATTACGCGAACAGTCTTGCGGACGGGACTTCGGCAAAACCGAAATTTTATTTCTTCGACGGAAAACAAGAACTCGGTCAAGGCGAGCTCGCCGTTCCGTTCAACCTGCTGTACGACCATTATTCGGAATTGCGGCGGCAAAAATACGAAGACATGTCGGAGACGGGCGACTACGAACAGGCTGAAGCTTATTTAAATATCTCCGAGCGATATCTTCAGTTCCTTTCAATAGGCTATTTCTATGAAGAACGCTTCGACGAAGAATCGGGCGTTGTTTCTAAAAAGGTGTCTGCGACCGAGCAGGATTACAAAGACGCGTTAAACGAAATAAAAAACCTTGAAGACGAATACGGCGGATGGGATAAGACGCTTGAACTGCGTTTTGAAAATCCGGATCAATCGTACGGCGGTTTTTCGCTTGCCGGGTTCTTTTACGGAGAAGCTTCAAGCGAAAATTCAAACGGAATCTATTTAAGTCAACCGGATTTCGAAAAAATCCTCGCCGATACGGGAACGGAAAACGAAAAAATAATCCGTTATACGCAAAGCAAATACGTCGAACCGAAGGACGCGATTTACGGCAGGATCGTAATACCCTGCCCCGAACGCGCAGGGCTGAAAGCTATTATCGATAAAGAAAACGTCGCGGACGAAACGAACGACGCGTTATACGCGATCGATTCCGAAATTTCGGCGAGCGTCAGGCTGGTAAGCGAGATGATAGAAATGCTCGAAAACATTTTTCTATGGGTAGGCGTGGTAATGGCGGCTTTCGCAATGCTGCTGCTGTTCAACTTTATTTCCGTTTCCATCACATATAAAAAACGGGAGATCGGCATTCTCCGCGCCGTCGGCGCGAGAAGCACGGACGTATTCAAAATATTTTACAGCGAATCGTCCGTCATTTCTCTCATATGTTTCGTGCTGGCTTTTGCCGCGAGCTTTTTCATCTGCGGCGTGCTGAACAAACTCGTTTCCGAGGGACTGCAGGTGGCCATTTTCGTATTCGGGCCGTATTCCTGGCTGATCATGCTGGGCATAGCGCTCGTAACGTCCATCATCGCGACTTTCCTGCCCGTGTACAGCATAGCGAAACGTAAACCCGTAGAGAGCATACGGGCGCTGTAAAAGCATAAATAAAAAGCGGTTTCCGCAAGGAAACCGCTTTTTGCATCATTTGCCGCGCGTTTCGCGGGGATAGTAAGTATTGCCCCGCCTTTCGCCGTATTTCAAAACGTTGCTCTTCTGCATCTGCCTGTTCTCCGCCTTTTCGCGGGCGTGTTTTACGAGCACGGACACGTCGTCGAACTCGATATCCTCCACTTCGCCGAGCATTTTTAAAAAATCGCTCCGCCGCATGATTTTCACCCGCTGCCCCGTCGCGCCGAGATAGTGCACCTTTCTCAGCCGACCGTCCTGTTCCTGGTCGTCGTCCGAAACATAGAGATTTACGCCGGAAAGGTCGGTAACGTATTTGCCGCCGAGATCGTATATCCGCTTGATAAGCCTGCGGGAAAGCATAATGTCATCCTTTTCGAGCGCGCCGCTGAAACACACCCTTTTGCCGCGGAGCGCGCCGTCCACGCGCGGGCGGCGTTTCATTTCCTCCAAAAATTCGTGCAGGAGTATGCCGCTCTGCGCCTTGCTGCGCTTCAAGCCCTTGCGGTTATAGATCTGCGCTACGGAATACATGTTTTTCACGCCGTCCTTATCGTTGACGCCGAGCACGAGTTCATAGTACTCCACCAGCTCGCTCACGCTCTTTCCGCTGACTTCGCAAAGTTTTTTCAAAAGCATGAGCGTGGCGAACGCGTCGTCGTCCGATTTGTGTTCCAGAAACTCTATCCCGTATTTTTCGCCCAGGCGGCTTAAACCCAGCCCCTTGTTTTCTTCGTCAATGAATCCCGCAAGCATCTGCACGTCCAGATAGCGGTATTCGATAATGGGCAGACGGTAACACTGACAGGCATTATTTAAATACCGCACGTCGTTCCCGACGGCGAAACCGACACAGAAAACGTCCTTGAACAAATCGGCGATCCGCTCATAAACATCGGAAAAAACAGGCGCGCGGCGAAATTCCTCTTCACTGTATGCGAGCTTTATTTTTGCTTCTTCCCCGTATTTACCCAACCTGAACTTCTTCGGTTTCGGGTTTACGAGTATATCTTCTTTTGTAACGATTTCGAAATCTTCAGCCATACAATAACCGAAACTGCAAAGACTGCCGTCCAGCGGATTTCCGGTACAGCTTTCGATATCGAATGAAAGTATTTTCATATCCGTCCCCCAACATGTGGTCGATAACAGTATATCACGGATATAATATAAAGTCAATAATTTGTGTAATAATTGATATTTAACTTTTAAATCACACGGGGATCGGAATGAGAATATATATGAAATATACCCCTGAAGAAAATCGTTTCAAGGCACTTTCAGACGCAAAAATAATTCTTCGGAGGTGTTTTATGAACAGCGGCTGGACTTGCGGTATGAAAAAAGCGCTCATATGGCTGAGCGGATATTTGAATTTTATCGCATTTGCCGTCATAGGCGGTTTCGTCGTATTTAAAAGCGAGGACGAAGAACTGAAACGCACCGCGAAAACGGCGTTTTTCGTTACGCTGATCTTTACGGTTGCCGCCGCGCTGCAGGCGGTTTTCTCCGGCGCGTTTTCCCTCGCGCGCGATTATTACAATTCGGGACTGTATGCGTTTAACCAATATTTCGCCCTCGTCGTTACGATTGCAAAAATCGCAGTCTACGCGACGTTCATCGTGCTCGCGTTCGTATCTGACGGAAAATCGGAAAAATAAAGAAACCACCGCTGAAATTCAGCGGCGGTTTTTCTTTTACATAAGATCCGCCATCGTCGTTACGAACTGCGTTACGTCCTCTACGGAAAGACCTTCGAGCAGTCTCGCCTGATCGTACAGCACGGAAACGTATTTTTTCAGTTTTTCTTTATCGCCTTCATAAAGCGCTTTCAGTTTTTCCACCACAGGGTGATCGGCGTTCAGTTCGAGAACCTTGTCCGCATTGACCGAATTGTTCGCGTTGGGCATGGAATTGAGCACCTTTTCCATTTCGATGGATAGTTCGCCGCCGCTCGTAAGGCAGGCGGGATACGTCTTCATTTTTCCCGAAAGTTTTACGTCCTTGACTTTGCCTTTCAGCTCTTCCTTGAAAAATTCGAGCACGTCCTTATAGTCCTTGCTCTTTTCTTCGAGCGCCTTCTGCTCTTCTTCCGTAACGGTCGAGAAATCAGCCGCCGTAACGGACTTGAATTTCTTTTCCTCGTAACTGTCGAGAATACGCAGGACGAATTCGTCCACCGCGTCTTTCAGATAGAGGATCTCGTATTTTTCCTTGGCTTTTTCCACCTGCGGGAGCTTATCTATCTTATCGTACGTTTCGCCCGCCGCATAGTAAATGTCGCTTTGCCCCTCTTTCATCCTCTTGACGTATTCGCCCAGCGTAACGAGTTTCTTTTCGTCGGAGGAATAAAACATCAAAAGATCCTTGAGAACGTCCTTTTTCAGTCCGAAATTATTGTATACGCCGAATTTCATGCTCAAACCGAATTCCGTAAATATCTTGTCGTACGTTTCGCGGTCTTCTTCGAGCGTCTTTTTGAGTTCGGAAGTGATCTTCTTTTCCAAACTGTTGGCGATGGCGCGGACCTGCCTGTCCTGCTGCAGCATTTCGCGCGAGATATTGAGGCTGAGATCGCCCGAATCGACTACGCCCTTGACAAAACCGTAATAGTCGGGCAGCAAATCCTCGCATTTTTCGGTGATGAGCACGCCGTTGGAATAGAGTTTCACGCCCTTTTTGTAGTCCTTGGAATAGTAATCGTAGGGCGCGTGCGAGGGCACGAACAGAATAGTGTCGTAAGTAACGCCGCCCTCTATCTTGGCGTAAATGCTTTTCAGCGGTTTTTCGTAGTCGTGGAAATTATCCTTGTAAAACTCCGCAAGCTGCTCTTCCGTCACTTCGCTCTTATTCTTTTTCCAGAGCGGCACCATGGAGTTGAGCGTTTCTACTTCCTTGTAATCTTCGTATTCGTCCGAACCTTCCTTTTTGCGGCTGTGCGTGCGCTCCATTTTGATGGGATAGCGGATATAATCGGAATAGCGCTTTACCAGATCGGAAAGCTTATATTCTTCGAGCAGCGAGGAATATTTGTAATTTTCGTCGTCTTCTTTCAGCGTGAGAACGATCTTTGTGCCGACGTCCTCTTTATCGCAGGGCTCCACGGTATAGCCGTCCGCCCCCGACGACGTCCACTTGAAGGCCTTTTCTCCGCCGTACTTTTTGGAATATACTTCGATGGTCTTCGCAACCATGAACGCCGAATAAAACCCCACGCCGAACTGCCCGATAAGCTCCTTTTCGTCCGCGTTTTCCTTTTTGAACGCCAGCGTTCCACTCTCCGCAATCACGCCGAGGTTCTTTTCCATATCGGCTTCGCTCATGCCTATGCCGTTGTCCTCCACCGCGAGCTGTTTTTTCTCCTTATCGGCCGTAACGCGGATTTCAAAATCCGTTTTGACGTTGCCGTCCGTCAGCGAGAGAAAGCGCAGCTTGTCGATGGCGTCGCTTGCGTTGGATATGAGTTCGCGCAGGAAAATTTCTTTATTCGTGTAAATTGAATTGATCATCAGATCGAGTATTCTTTTCGATTCCGTTTTGAATTGTTTCATTTCTCTTCTCCTAAGCAATTATTTTTAAGAACTGCCAGCACTCTTTTTATCCAAGTGCTAAATATTATTATAGCCCTTTTTCTCGGTTTGTCAAGAAATTGCAAAACATTTTCGGAAAATTTTTCGTCTGCGGACGCCGCCCCTCGCCCGACAAACCGCCCGAAATAAAATTTCCCCCGCGCATTAAAGCGCGGGGGACGAGATTATCAAAAGGAAAACACGTTCAGCCCGACCTTTTCGTCGAACCTTCTTCCCGTGCGGCCGTCCGCAAGGGAAAGCACGATTTCTCCCGTGCCGCTGACGACGGCCTCGCTGAGATGTCCCCCGCAGGCCGCGCCGTCCTCCTTTGCGAAACAGACGTGCAAATGCGCGTAGACCTCGCCGTCCTTTTCGGTTATGTTGCCGAGAAGCGAAAGAATTTCCAGATCGCCGCGGTATTCGCGCACATGATAGCGCTTTTCCGCGACGTCGAAATATCCCGCCCTGATCAGCCCCGCCGCGCCGATCCCGCTGACCGACGCCAGGCGGACGTTTTCTTTTTCGCAAACGGAAACGATCGCCGAAACGAGTTCTTCGCCCCTGTCCGCGCGCAAAAATATTTTATCCGTAAATCTCTTATATTCCATTATTCCGTTACCCGCTCTACAAAACCGATAAACGTTTCGTAAGCCTCCTCCCTTTCTACGTCGTTGAAGTATTCGTGGCGGGTGTTCGGCAGAAGTTTGAAAGCGAGATCTTTCACGCCGAGCTTTTTATACATTTCCCAAAGTTTGGTCGTATCCTTACCGCAACCGCCGACGGGATCTTTCGCTCCCGAAATGATGAGCATGGGCTTATTTTTATCGACTTTCGACAAACCTTCCTTCGTATACAGTTTTCTCAGCCCGCTCATGAAGCTTTTATAAAAATTGTAACTGCAGACGAACGAACAGTACGGGTCCGCGAGATAACGTTCCGCTTCGGCGGGAATCGAGGTAACGAAATTGCCCTCGGTAAATTTTTTGTTATATGCGGAGAAAGTCATTTTATTCATGAGCTCCGCCGCGGCTCTTTCGCCTTTGAACGCGCATCCGAACGAAGAAACGAGCTTTCCGCCCAGCGACATCAGCCCGCTCATCTTTGCGCTGCCGCCGATAACGACGCCGTCGTGCAGGTGATACCGCTGTATGTAGGCTTGCGTGAGAAAAGAACCGTAGCTGTGCCCGAAAAAGACCAGCTTTTTATCGGGATAAGCCTCTTTATACCGCTGCGTAAGCCCGTACAGGTCTTTCAGCGTCTTTTCAAAAATATCCCCTTCGGAATAGCCTAGATTGTCCTTATCCGTTTCCCCGTGCGCACGGTGGTCGTCCGCAAACACGAGATAGCCCTTTTCGTTCAGCCGCCGCGCCAACTCGGCGTAGCGCAGGGAATATTCCACCATGCCGTGGGAAATCTGCACTATACCCTTTACCTCGCCTTCGGGCGCCCACTCCGTTACGGTGAGAACCTTGCCGTCAAACGCCTCTATCTTATACTGTTCCATTTTACTCTCCTTTATATAAACATTGTTTTACCGCTCTGTTCCAGCCGTCGTAAAGCTTATCGAAATACGCCCTGTCGGCAGAAGGCTCAAAGCGCTTATCCGTCTTTCTGAGCGAGGCGAGTTCCTCCGCCCTGAAAATTCCCAGCCCCAGCCCGCAGAGATAGACCGCGCCGAGCGCGGTGCTCTCGCTCTCCGCGGGGCGGTCCACCGCGACGCCGAGGACGTCCGACTGAAACTGCATGAGAAAGTCGTTTCTGCTCGCGCCGCCGTCCGCCCTTATCACTTTCGGCTCGAAACCGCTTATCTTCTGCATCACGCCGGAAAGGTCGCGGGCGGAATAAGCCATCGCCTCGAGCACGGCGCGCGCAATGTGGTTTTTGTTGACGCCGCGCGTAAGCCCCGTAATGATCCCCCGCGCGTCGCTGTCCCAGTAAGGCGCGCCCAGCCCCGTGAACGCGGGCACAAAGTAAACGCCGCCGTTGTCCATTACCTTTTTCGCCATGCGTTCCGTGTGCGAGGCCTTGCTCGTCAGCCCAAGCTCGTCGCGGATCCATTGCACCGCGCTGCCCGCATTGAACACGCTGCCTTCGAGCGCATAGGTAACTTTGCCGCCGATACGATACGCCACCGTAGTGAGCACGAGTTCGTTTTCGGGCGGCGTATATTCGCCGATATTATAGAGCATGAACATGCCCGTACCGTAGGTAATCTTGACCGATCCTTCGCCGAAGCAGCACTGTCCGAAGAGCGCCGCCTGCTGATCTCCCGCGATGCCGCATATCGGGATTATTGCGTTTTCGTATTCAAATTCTCCCGCGCGCGCCGTGCTGTCCACCACCTCCGGAAGAATGCTTCCGGGGATTCCGAAAAGCTCTAAAAGCTCCTCGTCCCACCGCTGCGCATGGATATTGAAGAGCATGGTGCGGGAGGCGTTGCTCGCGTCCGTTACGAACGACCTGCCGCCCGTCAGTTTGTATATCAGATAGGAATCCACCGTGCCCGCGCATAGATTATTTTCGGCCAGCAGCTTTTTCGCTTGCGGCACGTTTTCGAGCAGCCACTTTATCTTGGTAGCGGAAAAATAAGCGTCCGGAATAAGCCCCGTTTTTTTATAGATCGTTTCGGAATGCTCAGCCTTGATCTTTTCGCAGTATTCCGCCGTGCGGCGGCATTGCCAGACAATGGCGTTATAAATCGGCCGTCCCGTTTTCTTGTTCCACATGACCACGGTTTCCCGCTGGTTGGTCACGCCGATCCCTGCGATCTCGTTGGTATCCGCAACGCTCTCGATCGTCTCCGCAAGTGCGGAAAGCGTTTCCGCGTAGATCTCCGCGGCGTTTTCTTCCACGTATCCCGATTTGGGATAAAACTGTTCGAGCGGGCGCGAGGCGATGCGCTCGATCTTTTTCTTTTTCAGATCGTAAAGCACCGCGCGGGTGCTGGTCGTGCCCTCGTCGAGCGCAATGATGTAACGTTTCATGCATCTATTATACAACGAAATTTTCTCTTTTTCAAGTCAAAACGAAAAAAAGCCGTTCCGGCAGTTTTATTCTGCGAAAACGGCATTCATTCTATCTATCGTAATCGAATCTGTTTCTTCCAGATTTTTCAAAGGAAAATCGATATTCATTCTATCGTACTTTTCGAGGCATATTTTTCTGAAAGGCAGAAACTCCGTTTTATCAATAAACTCCGAAAACGGGGCGAGAAGAGCCTTCAGGGCGCGCACGTTTTCGTCGCCATCGGTCAACCCCTTCACCGCCACCTGCCGTATCCACACCCTCTTTTTTTTCGACGCGGCGAGGCGCAGAAAGGACATCGTTTTTTCGAGCGAACCTCCCGTATATCTTTTATAGTCCTCCTCCGTGACGAACTTGACGTCGAGGATTATCAGATCGGTTTGATCGAGCAGGCGCGCGGTGTGTTCGTCCGCGTGATTGCCGCTCGTATCGAGAGCGACGTGCAGTCCTTCGGCCTTGAGCGCCGCGGCGGTTTCCGCGAAAAACGCGCCCTGCAAGAGAGGTTCGCCTCCGCTGAACGTAACCCCGCCGTCCTTGATAAAGGGCTTGAACCGAAGGATCTTTTTCACGAGTTCGGCCGACTCTACCTCTTCTCCCTTCATCTGCCATGTTTCGGGATTATGGCAGTAGACGCAGCGCAGCGGGCAACCCGCGGCAAATACCACCGTGCGCACGCCCGGCCCGTCTACGGTGCCGAGCGACTGCACGGAAGAAATGATGCCCTTCATATCAGACCGCCGTGTGGAAAGTGCGGGATATGACTTCCCGCTGCTGTTCCTTCGTGAGCTTGTGGAAGTTGACCGCATAACCGGAAACGCGGATCGTCAGGTTGGGGTATTTTTCGGGATCCTCCATCGCCTCGACGAGTTTTTCTCGGTTTAAAACATTGACGTTTAAATGGTGGGCGTCCTGCGCGAAATACCCGTCCAATATAGCGACCAAATTATTGATCTTTTCTCTTTCAGTCTTGCCCAACGCTTCGGGCACGATGGAAAAGGTGTTGGATATGCCGTCCTTACCGTAATCGTAGGATAGTTTCGCCACGGAATTGAGGGACGCGAGCGCCCCGTTGACCTCGCGGTTGTGCATGGGATTCGCCCCCGGCGCGAACGGTTCGCCCGCCTTTCTGCCGTCGGGCGTCGCCCCCGTCTTTTTACCGTAAACCACGTTGGAAGTGATGGTCAGCGCGGAAAGCGTATGTTTTGCGCCGCGGTACGCGGGCGTTTTGCACAGCTCTTCGTACACCTTTTTGAACACCTCCTGCGCGATGGAATCCACGCGGTCGTCGTCGTTGCCGAATTTCGGAAAATCGCCCGTCGTTTCAAAATCGACGATAATTCCCTGCTCGTTTTTGATCGGCTTCACCTTCGCGTACTTTATGGCGGAAAGTGAGTCCGCTATGACGGAAAGTCCCGCGATTCCGAACGCCATCAGCCGTTCCACATCGGTATCGTGCAGCGCCATCTGCAATTTCTCATAGGCGTATTTATCGTGCATGAAGTGAATGACGTTCATGGTGTTGACGTATGTTTTCGCCAGCCATGCGAGGTAAAAATCGAATCTCTCCATCACCTTGCCGTACTCGAGCACCTCGCCCTCGTAGACGGGCATTTTCGGCCCGACCTGCATGAAATAACGTTCGTCGACGCCGCCGTTCAGCGCCATGAGCAAGGTTTTGGGCAGGTTGCACCGCGCACCGAAAAACTGCATCTGCTTGCCCACTTTCATGCGGCTGACGCAGCAGGCGATGGCATAATCGTCGCCCCCCTCGCGGCGCATGAGATCGTCGTTTTCATATTGTATGGAATCCGTTTCGGCGGAAACGCGCGCGGCGTATCTTTTGAAATTTTCGGGCAGAGCCTGCGACCAGAGCACCGTGAGGTTGGGCTCGGGCGCGCTGCCGAGATTATAAAGCGTATGCAGAAAGCGGAAGGAATTTTTGGTTACGAGCGTCTTTCCGTTCTCGCCCATGCCGCCCACGCTTTCGGTAATCCACATCGGATCTCCGGCAAAAAGCTCGTTATATTCCGGCGTTCTCAAATGCCGCATTGTGCGCAGTTTGATGACGAAGTGATCGACGATTTCCTGCACGCCGCTTTCGCTTAAAACGCCGTTTTTCAAATCGCGTTCGGCATAAATATCGAGGAAGGTGCTCACTCTGCCGAGCGACATAGCCGCGCCGTTCTGCTCCTTATTTGCCGCGAGATAGGCGAAATATACCCATTGCGCGGCCTCCGCGAAGTTTTCCGCGGGGCGCGAAACGTCGCGGCCGTATATGGCGGCCATCGCCTTTAATTTTTCCAGAAATTCTATCTGTTCGTAAAGCTCCTCCGAAAGCTTAATCGTTTCGGCGGTCATCAGCCCCTGAATGACGGCGGCTTTGTCCTTTTTCTTTTCCTCGATCAGCCTGTCCACGCCGTAGAGCGCAACCCGACGGTAATCGCCGATAATGCGGCCGCGGCCGTACGCGTCGGGCAGCCCCGTGATGATGCCCACGTGGCGGACTTTGCGCATATCCTCGCCGTAAACGCGGAATACGCCGTCGTTATGCGTGGTCCTGTAACGGAATTCCTCTTCGACCTTATCCGAAAGCTCGTAGCCGTACGCCTTGCACGCGGCGCGGGCCATGCGGATACCGCCGAACGGATTGACGCCGCGCACCAGCGGTGCGCCCGTCTGCAGCCCCACGATAAGTTCGAGATCCTTGTCTATATACGCCGCGGGATAGTTCAGAAGCGAAGACACCGTTTCTGTATCCACCCCCAGAACGCCGCCCTTCGCGCGCTCTTCTTTCAAAAGTTCGTTCAGTTCGCCGTTCAGTTTTACCGTACGCTCCGTAGGACCGCACAAAAACGCTTCGTCGCCGCAATAGGGCGTATAATTGCGCTGGATAAAATCCCTAACGTCTATTTTTTCCTGCCAGAGGCCGCTTTTAAAACCTTTCCACGCTTCCATTTTTCTCTCCTTTGCAAAACAAAAGGGCAGTTTCGATCTTCGATCAAAACTGCCCAGACGGTCGGCTTTACGTCCTTTCGCTCCCTCGCGGTGAACCGCTTTTCCGTCAGTTACGTAAGGACTTTTCATTTATGGTTTTATTGTAAACCGAAAGCGTTTATTTGTCAACCGTTTTCGCCAACTTTATTATTTAATTATCCGTCGGGCCGTCCCGAAGTCAGCGTACGCAGAAAGCGAGCCCGAAATCGCGGAAAAATCATTACAAGCCTTTCGTCAGCTGCAGATATTCGTCGTAATTGACAAGCTTATCGAAAGTCTTGGAGCCGTTGATCTCGATGATCCTGTTCGCCACGGTGTTCATCAGCTCCCTGTCGTGCGAAGTGAACAGCATGCAGCCCTTGAAGTTGCTCATGCCGTTGTTGAGTGCCGTGATCGCCTCGAGGTCGAGGTGGTTGGTAGGTTCGTCGAAAATGAGGAAGTTGCCGCCCTCCAGCATGGTCTTCGCCAGCATGCAGCGAACCTTTTCGCCGCCGGACAGCACCTTCACGCTCTTTTGCGTTTCTTCGCCCGAAAAGAGCATTCTGCCCAGCCAGCCGCGGACGAATTCTTCGTAATGATCGTACGAATACTGCGACAGCCAGTCTACAAGGTTTTCGTCGTGCCCTTCGAAGTATTCGGAATTGTTTTCGGGCATGTAGCCGACCTTGATCGTGCCGCCCCATTTATACGTGCCGCCGTCCGGTTCTTCCTTGCCCGTGAGAACGTCGAAAAGCATGGTGAGCGCGCGGCTGTTGTCGCTGACGAAACCGATCTTTTCGCCCTTTTTCACAATGAAGGAAAGGTTTTCGAAATAGCCTTTCTTCGTGAGGTCTTCCACGAAAAGGATATCGTTGCCGATCTCGCGTTCGTATTTGAAATCGATATAGGGATATTTTCTCAAGCTCGGCTGGATATCGTTGAGCGTGATCTTTTCAAGTTCCTTTTTGCGCGAGGTCGCCTGCCGCGATTTGGAGGCGTTGGCCGCGAAACGGGCGATAAAGTCCTGCAATTCCTTGGCGCGCTGTTCCAGTTTTTTGTTCTGTTCCTTCATCTGCCGCGCGATAAGCTGCGAGGTATTGTACCAGAAGTCGTAGTTGCCGAAGAAAATGTTGATCTTGCCGAAGTCCACGTCGCAGATATGCGTGCAGACTTTATTTAAAAAGTAGCGGTTGTGCGAAACGATAATGACGGTATTTTCAAAATTCAGCAGGTAATCTTCCAGCCAGTTGACGGTTTTTATATCGAGGTTGTTGGTCGGTTCGTCCAGCAAAAGGACGTCGGGGTTGCCGAAAAGCGCCTGCGCGAGAAGTATTTTGACTTTCTTTTTCGCGTCGAGCGCGCCCATTTCCGCATAGAAATCCTCCTGCGGGATATCGAGGTCGTTCAGGAGCTTTTCCGCCTCGCTTTCGGCCTCCCAGCCGCCGAGTTCGGCAAATTCCGTTTCGAGTTCGGAAGCTTTCACGCCGTCCTCGTCGGTAAAGTCGGCTTTCGCGTAGAGCGCGTCCTTTTCGTCCATGATATCCACCAGCCGCTTATGTCCGAGCATGACGGTGCGCAGCACCGTTTCGTGGTCGAACGCGTTCTGGTTCTGCATGAGCACGGACATTCTCTCGTTCTTGCCGAGCAGAACTTCACCCTTGTTGGGTTCGAGTTCGCCCGAAAGAACGCGCAGAAAAGTAGATTTTCCCGCGCCGTTTGCGCCGATCACGCCGTAGCAGTTGCCGTTCGTGAATTTGATGTTTACGTCTTCAAAAAGCTTTCTGCTGCCGAATTGCAGCGATACGCCCACTACCTGTAACATATTACTCTCCGTTAAAATATCAGCCTTTCTATTCTACTATGAAACGGGCGTTTTGACAACCGTTTAAGCCTCTGTTTGCGATTTTTCCGCCTCGGAAGCCTGTTTTTTTGCAAGTTTTTTGTATTTTATCGATTTTGCCGCCGCAAGATAACCGCAGAGCAGCAAAAGCAGTCCGCCCGCGGCGAGCGGGGAAAACGAAAACGCGCGCGTAACGAAATACCCCGCCGCCACGCCGCCCGCAAAGCAGACGATATTAGCGGCGAGTTTGAAACCGACAAACAGTTTTTCCACGTCTTTTTCGGCACAGCCGCGGTAAAAATACTGCGTGGCCGTGCGCAGATTGCCCGTGCAGAACGAAGTGGCGAATGGCACGTTTTCCATCTTGCGGAACGTGGAATACTGCACCGAAGCGACGAAGGAAACGGTGGCGTTCGCCAGCATGTCCCAGTCGTTGCCGAACGGAATGAACGCCACCCCGACGAGTACCGCGGCCTCTATGCATAAAAGCGCGGCGTAGTTGGCGAGTTTCGCGCCCTTTTTGATCTGTCGGGAAAGGATAAATTCGCTTATGATCACGCCGACGACGAAAAAGGCGATCGGCACCACGTATTTGAGCGCGGAAAAAAAATTCCCCTGGCACAGATTGAGGGCGAACAGGATAATATTTCCCGTCTGCGCGTTGGCAAAAACGCCGCCGCGGGCGACAAAAGTATATGCGTCCAGAACCCCGCCGATCAGGCTCAAAAACAGCCCGACTTCGAAGCGTTCGAACACGGGCGTTTTAAAATATCTTTCTTCTCTCGCTTTTTTTCTCTCTTCTTTCATCATAGATATTCCGTAATTTTTTTATAGCTTTCCACAAGCGCGGAAAAGGAAACCGCGCAGTTCGCCCCGCTGGGACTGGGCAGGCAGAAACTTTCCCTGCCCGTAAATTTTTTATACAGAGCGGCCGCCGTCCTGCCCGTGGTGAAGACCGCGCGTATATCCGCCGCGCGGAAAATAAGGCCGAAATCGTTCGGCTCGGCGTTTCTTATGCTCGAATCGGCCGCGCCCGCGATTTCGCAGGAGGCGATCACGTCCCACAGCGCGAGCCTGTGCCGCAGGATAAAAGCCGTCTTTTCCTCGTTCGTTACGGCACTTTCGCCGAACACGGCGAAAAGCGTTTTCCAAAAGCGGTTGCTCTTGTTGCCGTAATACATTTTTACTTCCCGCGATTTAGGCGAGGGCAGGCTGCCGAGAATGAGCACGCGGCTGTTTTCGCTGTAAATCGGCGGCAGCGTATGATATATTTTTTCCCTTTTTTTGCTTTCCATTTTTATATTATACAATACATCAATTTTTTCTTCAAGTATTTTTAAGTTTTTTTATTCAATCGCTTTACATCGGCCGCCGACGGTGCTATTATGTTTTCGCTGAAAATTACGGAGATATTTTTATGAAACAAGGCAATGCAAATTTAAGCGTGGGCACGCCCTGGAAAATCCTGCTCGCCTACACGCTCCCGCTGCTCGGCAGCGCGGTATTCCAGCAGATCTACACCATAGCCGACACCGTGATCGCGGGCAAGTTCGCAGGGGAAAGCGCCCTCGCCGCAGTAGGCGCCTCCATGTCCATAGTCAATATTCTGATGGCGGTGGCGCTCGGCGCCAACGCGGGCTGCGCCGTGCTCGCCGCGCGCTATTTCGGCGCTAAGGACACCCGCAGGACGCTGTCCTGCATACTCTCTTCCTTCGTCGGTTTTTTCACGCTGAGCGTTGTGCTCATGGGCGCGGGTTTTCTCTCGAGCGGACCCGTTCTTTCCGCCCTCCGCACGCCCGACAGCGTGATGAAAGAGAGCGTGCTGTATCTCAACATCTATATAGCGGGACTGCCCTCCCTCATTTTGTACAACCTCGCGACGGGCATATACAGCGCGCTCGGCGATTCGAAAACGCCCTTTTTCTTTCTCGTTTCCTCCTCGCTCGCCAATATCCTGCTCGACTACATATTCACCGCCGTTTGCAAATGGGGCGTGAGCGGCGTGGCCTGGGCGACGTTCATCACGCAGACGGCCGCCTGCATACTGACGCTGATCTGCCTGCTGTTCCGCCTGAAAAAGATGCACGCCGACTACAAACGCGAGGAAGAAACCGCTTATAAAAAGCCCTCCTTTTCCTGGGGACTGCTCGGCGCGGTATGCGTCGCGGCCCTTCCCGTCGTATTGCAGAACGGTTTCGTTTCCCTGGGCAATCTGTTTATCCAGTCCATTATCAACGGCTACGGCGAATCCGCCATGGCGGGTTTCACCGCGGGCTTCAAAATCCTCATCTTCTGCACGACCTGCATCTGCACGCTGGGCACAGGGCTGACGAACTACGCTTCCCAGAACCTCGGCGCGGGCGAAATAAAACGCATAAAGACGGGTTTTCTATCCGAACTCGTCATATCTTCCGCGGTATCCATGGTGCTCTTCGCGCTGGTCTTCCTATTCAGCGGCACGTTGGTGGGGCTGTTTCTCGAAGACGGCGGCAGCGCCGCGCTCGATTACGGAAAACTCTTTGTAAAGATCGTTTCGCCGTTTTTTATCGTGGTCAATTTAAAAGTCGCGGCCGACTGCACGGTGCGCGGCTGCGGCGGCAACCTCGGCTTTATGGTGAGCACCTTCGCCGACCTGATCCTGCGCGTGGCGTTTGCCTTTATCCTTTCCCCCGTACTCGGCATGCAGGGCGTTTTCTGGTCCTGGCCCATCGGATGGGGGATCGGCACGGTGATCGCGCTGCTCTTTTACTTCAATATCCCGATACTGAAAAAATTCAGAAAACAATCTTCCGCGGCGTAAAAGCAAAGCGGCCTTCCGCCGAATTCCGCTAAAAAAACCGACCGCAAATACAACATGCACAAGTGCGCGGCGTCTTGCAAACGGGACGGCGCGCTTATTTATTTTACTTTATAAACTTTTTATTATATAATATCAGCATAGAATTTTATAGGAAAAGAGCGGACGATGGAAATAAAAGAACTCAAAAAGAAAGATCACAAAAAGGTTATGCAATACGCCATGAAGGGCATGCACTTCGGGTTGTATTTTAAAAACAGATTCGCGCTCAACGCTTACGGCCGATATTTTTGGTATCTGGAATATACCAACGCCACCCAGGTAATAGCCGCTTATGAAGGCGACAAGCTGCTCGGCGTTCTGCTTGCCGATATGAAAGGCGAAAAAAAGCCGTACAAATCGTTCCGGAAAAAAGTTTATATAAAATTTATCGACCTGCTGCAAAAGTTATTTTTCAGGGGCGGCGTAATGCCTTATGACGAAGCGAACCGCGAAATGTTTAAGGCATACGCGGAACGTTACGCGCCCGACGGGGAAATCCGTTTTTTGGCGGCAGATCCAGAAACAAAGGTCAAGGGCGTGGGAACGATGCTCCTGAACGAACTCGAACAAAGGGAAAAAAACAAAGAAATTTACCTGTTTACCGACGATCAATGCACCTATCAATTCTACGAACGCAGAGGTTTTGAAAGAGCAGGCGAAAAGGATATCGTGCTCGAATTAGGCAAAAAGATAGACCTCAAATGTTTATTATACCGTAAAAGAATTAAAAGCTGACGCGCGGTTTGTCGGGCAATAAAAAGAGCGAAGATTTATGAAAATCTCCGCTCTTTTTTATCGGGAAAAGCGCTTTATTCTATTCAGCCGAGCGCGATCCCGCCCTTTTCAGAGCGCATTTCGCAGCCGTAAAAGGCCGTCAGCGCCCTTTTCATTTCCGCATAATCGGACAGCGCGAACGTTTCGGCCGCCGAGTGCATGGCAAGCTGCGCTATGCCTATATCGACGCTGTCCACGGAGATCTCGCCCAAACTGACGGTTCCCAGCGTGCCGCCGCAGGGCAGATCGGAACGCATGTGAAAATCGGCGTGCTTTATCCCGTGTTTATCGAGCAGCGCTTTGAACACGCCCGAAGTAAAACCGTCCGTCGTGTAATTCCTGTTGGCATGGTGCTTGATGACGACGCCGTCACCCAAATACACCTTGTTCAGGGAAGATAGCTCCGCCTTGTTGGGGTGCGCGCCGTGCGCGTTGTCCGCCGATACGGCGAACGAGCGTTCCGCGGCGGCGTAAAATTCTTCCTTGCTCTTGCCGAGCGCGAAAGCAATCCTCTCCGCCGTGCGTTTCAGCAGGTTGCTCCCCGCGCCCTGGTTGGTGGAAGAACCGATCTCCTCGCTGTCGAAGAGCGCGCAAACGTTCACCCCGGAACGAAACTCCGCGTCGATCAGCGCCTCTATCGAGGAAAAGGCGGAGGTAAGATCGTCAACGCGCGCGGCGGTGAGAAATTCTCCGCTCAGTCCCGATCGGAAAGGCTCCTCTCCGCTGACCAGATACAGATCGTAATCGACGAGTTCTTCGTTCTCTTCCAGTTCCCTGCCGAGCAAGGCGTTTAATCCGCCCGCGGAAGGAGCGAGCGCGAAAAGCGGCTGGGCGTCGGTCTGCACGTTGACGGCAAAATTTTTGTTGACTTCGCGGTTTAGGTGCACCGCGAGCGAGGGAATCGCGAAATTTTCCGCCGATGAAAAGAGTTTCGCACAGACGGTATCTCCCCGCTTTACCGTAAGCCTGCCCGCAAGGCGCAGCTTTCTGTCGAACCACGTGTACCATATGCCGCCGCCGTAGCTTTCCACCTCGAGCCGCGCGTACTTTCCCGAAAGATTTTCCGCGCCGTGCTTGACCTTGAAACAGGGCGAATCGACGTGCGAACATACGAATTTATAGGCGAAACGCTCTCCCGAAACGTCCCCTACCGTAAACGCGACGAGCGCGCTTTCACGGTCGATCACATAGTATTTGCCTCCCTCGGCGACGGCAAATTCCTCGCCCCGCCCGATTTTGACAAAACCCGCGGCGCGCAGGAGTTCCTCCGCGTTTTTTACGGCGTGATACGCCGTATAGGAAGTTTTTAAAAGTTCTCGGATATCGGTCATTTTCTCTCCGCAAAACGCCGCTTGTTGCAAGCGGCGTTTTCAATGATTTAATAATTCGTTTCTTTGATTTTGAAATATGCCTGCGGATGCGCGCAGACGGGGCAGATTTCCGGCGCCTTTTTGCCGATATGGATATGGCCGCAGTTGGCGCATTCCCAGATCGTGTCGCCCTCTCTCGAAAACACGATGCCCTCTTTGATGTTGGAAAGGAGCTTTTTATACCTTTCCTCATGCGTCTTTTCTATCGCGGCCACGCCGCGGAACAGACGCGCTATATCGGAAAAACCTTCCTCGTCCGCAACTTTCGCAAAGTCGGCGTACATTTCAGTCCATTCGTAATTCTCGCCCGCCGCCGCGTCCGCAAGGTTGTCCATCGTGTCGCCGATACCGCCCTTTAATATCTTGAACCACAGCTTGGCGTGTTCCTTTTCGTTGTTGGCGGTGTCCTCAAAGATCTTGGCGATCTGTTCGTAACCGTCCTTCTTCGCCTTGGAAGCGTAATAAGTATACTTGTTTCTTGCCTGAGATTCCCCCGAAAACGCAGTCCAGAGATTGGCTTCGGTTTTACTGCCTTTGAGTTCCATAAATTTTACCTCCGTTTTTTACATTATAACATACGCGGAAAATGATTTCAAGCGCTTTTTCCAAATATTTCCTCACACGCTGAAAAACAGTTCCGAATAGGTCGGGAACGGCCAGTATTCTTTCGCCGTGAGCCTTTCCGCCCCGTCGGCCGCGGCGCGCAGTTTTTCCATGCACGCGAGGATTTCCCGACGGCAGAAATGCGCAAGCGCCTCGTGGTCGCACATGCCTTTCGCCTTTGCGCAGAGGCCGTCCAGCTCGTCCGCGCGGCGTTTGATCTCGCCGCCGAAAGCGGAAAGCCGTTTCAGAACGTCCGTTTCGGCGTCCTCGTCGAGTTCCGCGGAAACGGCGCGTTTCGCCGTTACGGACTGCGCGAGGCAGGCGGAATATTTCACCACGGCGGGGAATATCTCTTTCATCGCCATATCGACCATGCATTCCGCCTCGATCAGCACGGTCTTGCAGTAGTTTTCCAGCATGATGTCCGTGCGGCTCTCGACTTCGAGCGCGCTCAGCACGCCGTGTTTGGCAAATACGTCTATATTTTTCTGTTTTTTGAAATACGGCAGCGCTTCGTCCGAAGATTTCAGGTTCAAAAGCCCGCGTTTCGCCGCCTCCTTGGCCCATTCTTCGCTGTAATTGTTGCCGTTGAAGATGATGCGTTTATGCTCTCTGATCGTCTTTGCCACGAGGTCGTTGAGCTCGTTCATGAAATCGTGCGCGCCTTCCAGAGCGTCCGCAAACTGCTCCAACTCCTCCGCGACGACG